>Ga0265294_10002133_pt1 | contig 26157 bp, 24 predicted proteins | sample MunlanPumphouse3_FD_192504 | JGI IMG/M metagenome (GOLD analysis project Ga0265294, IMG submission 192504) | Groundwater microbial communities from a municipal landfill in Southern Ontario, Canada - Pumphouse #3 | ecosystem: Environmental > Aquatic > Deep subsurface > Groundwater | place... | reverse complement strand
CAGTTGCAACATGCCCAAAAACTGGAAAGCCTTGGAGTACTGTCGGGCGGTATCGCCCACGACTTCAACAATATTCTGGCAATCATCATGGGGTATTGCTCTCTGACAAAAATGGATTATAAAACAGCAGAGAAGAACATCCCAGCGATAGAAAAAGCCGCAGAACGTGCTGCTTCATTGTGCCAACAGATGCTGGCCTATGCTGGGAAAGCCCAATTTACTAAGAGTCAGGTCAATATATGCACGATGGTTGATGAAATGCTCACCATGTTGAAATCTACGCTCCCGCAAAATGCAGTTATCAAATCCGATCTTTCGACCCATATTCCCGCTATAGAAGGTGATGCCAGCCAACTCAGGCAGATAGTGATGAACCTGATTATCAACGCATCTGAGGCTATCGGGACGGAACAGGGTGAAATTAAAGTGTCACTCACCAAGAAGGTGGTAATTGCTGGTCACCAGGAAAAAGATTATCACGGCAAAGAAATCCCTCTAGGCGAGTATGTCTGTCTGGAAGTCACCGACAACGGTTGTGGAATGGATGAGGAAACAAAATGGCGAATCTTTGAGCCGTTCTATACGACCAAATTCACGGGACGCGGCCTTGGCATGTCTGCGGTGCTTGGTATTATCAACTCTCATAGTGGAGCGTTACAGATCTGTAGTCAACGAGGTCAGGGATCAACATTCAGAGTTTATCTGCCTATTATGAAAGATGACTCAACTGGAGGGAACGATCAAAATCCGTCTGTTCTCGACGTACCATGGAAGGGGAGTGGTACCATTTTACTGGTAGAGGATGAAGACCAGATTCGGTTTTTGGCGAAATCTATGCTTAAAATGTTTGGCTTCACTGTTCTGGAAGCTGTGAATGGCAAAGAAGCCTTGGATATTTATAAGAAAAACGCCCAGGACATTACCTTGGTATTAACCGATATGGGTATGCCGGTAATGGACGGTTACGCTCTGTTCCCAGCGTTGAAACAACTCAACCCGAAACTGCCTATTATCATTTCCAGCGGTTTTGGTGATGTTGATGTTACCTCAAAAATCGGACTGGATAATATTGCCGGGATAATCAACAAGCCATATCATCCCAATAAGTTGAGGGATGTGCTGAAGAGTGTTGTGGAGGGAATACACCAGAGTGTGAGATGAGGAAAAGATTCTATCTGTTTGCAGGATAATACGACTGCTTATAATAATTCCGAGATGTTATTTACGCAACAGGTATTCACCCAAAATCCCACGACTATGCTCGTCATCGTGACAGTGACTACAGAGATTTTCCCAATTAGATCCGTTGCCAGGATTATTTAGATGATTTCCATCTTTATGGTGAACTGTGAGCAGGCTTTTGTTGGATTCATCAAACTCACGTCCACACTTTGCACAGATCAACCCATGCAGTTTTAGTGATTTTTCTCGATAGTCATCAAGCTGTGCACGTTCATTCCGCATTCTTCTGACAAGTTCGCTAGCTTCCTCTTGAGAAATCAGTTTGACGACACGTGGCCTGCGTGAATTGAATGCAGCGGACATGATAATATTAACCTCCCCAGCCTGCTTGAAATAAACAATTTTATAATCAATGCCCAAATTGAGTAGTTGTCAGACAACCCGGCTTACAGTATTGCCATACCTCAGCAGATGATCTGTGCATCATCTAGCATCTATTTCTTATCCGGCCAATAGCTCCCACCCACCAGTATCGCCGTAATGCTGCCGATCCTCACCTTTGACTTCATCTGCACCGGAATGCGGCGTTCGTCGTCCGTCAGCCAAATGTACATATCACCTGTCCGGGCAAAAATTCCATTGAATTTGAGTAAAGGCTTGATCACAACTGTTTTGAACTTCCCCAAAGGGGTCTCTATCTCTTCCCGCCGCAGAACCTGCACCTCGGTATTCCAGAGCTTCTTGCAGTCGAAAATTTCAATAAAGTAGGAAGCGCCCACCTGTAGCGGTATCGAGCGAAAGAAAAATAAACTGGAAAGGGTGTCGTAAGTCTGATTGGTAATCTTCTGGGTCGTCTCTTTCTTCTTCAGGAAATCCTTGGTATGCACCTCCAGTTTCTGCCGATCAAAGGTCGCCTCCTTCTGAAAACGGGTCCAGCCTTCCCGGATATGTTCGCGATAGAGCCGGGGGACGCCACTATTGAGTGATTGTGAATCCGCAATCAACACCGACTCGATACGGTCATCCACCGGAAAAAAGATCTTCAGCCAATCGGCTGATCGCGCGGTAGAGACAAGATGTATCTCTTGCCCAACGGTCGTCACCTCCTGCACAGCCCTACCTGCTGGAATTCCTGTATAGGAGACCTCGAACTCCAGCCGCTCGGGAATCTGGAAGGCTGTGGCAAATTGCGACATCAGCAGCAACAAGACGATCTGAGCCATAAGAATGCTCACAAGAGGCATATGCGCCGAATTATTCATATGTTGATCTCGCCTCCGCCTCACAGGCATTTTTACCATGGCGGCTGGAACAAACAACAACTGCTAGGCCTGCCCGCCAACCGGTTCCGCTTCAAAAGCGGTACGCGCCTTCTGAATCTTCTCCACTTCATGCAGTTTTTCTCCCAGCCAGGCATGGAAAACACGGGCATTCTCGTAACTCATTACCACACCGGTATCGATAAAACGTACCATGGTTTTTGATAGATCACTTGGCTCCACGCTGGTCTCCTGTCCAATCGCCCCTTCAGGGGTAATCTCGTGAGAGATTGCTTCGGGAAGCGGTTGCCGCTCCAGATAGAAGTTTATCACCATTTCTCCGCGCGGAGAAAAACCTCCCTGGGCCCCATTAACATAGGTGGGGTTGTAGCCGTAGTTAAAAAGATATTTGAACTTGATTTCCGGTTTTTTGTGGCTCATTGCTGTTCTCCTTTTCCCTATAATGACCTTGTTGTCTAGTTCTGATTATTTTTATTCACTATCACACTCCATGGTAATTATGAAAAGAAATTCTTGCATTATTATCCATTCAGCCCTATAAAAGATAAAATAAGTCCTGTTTGTTGAGGGTATTATTTATGAACCGTACAGATTATCCACTCAGCTAGCACTATGTCAAACCAGACTCTTGGCGAACAATTGCACTACTACGTTACAGGGAGAGGCCCGCACACTGTTCTATTCCTGCATGGCTTTGCCGCCTCCGGGCACACCTGGAACGAACTGATTCCGTTTTTCCAGCCGGAAAAATATACGTTACATCTGATCGACCTGAAAGGGCACGGCGCTTCAATCACGTCCCCAGGCGGCGACTATTCCCCCCAGCACAACGCCCTCCTTGTAGCGGCATATATCCGTTCACGCGGCCTGAACGACGCGACCCTCATCGGTCATTCTCTGGGAGGCGTAGTGGGACTGCTATGCGCTCTGGACTGTCCGGATATCGCTCGTCTTGTCCTGCTTGACGCCCCGGTTTTCCCGCAGAAGATTCCCCGTTTTATGCGGATATTGCGACTACCCGTTATAGGTCCGCTGCTGATGTCCGCACTACCGGCTGAGAAAATCGCCCGCAAAGGGCTGGAAGCGGTCTTCTACCGACATGAACGCATTACCGGGCAACTCGTCGAGCGCTATGCTTCCTCTTACCGCCGCAAAGGCTCTGCCCTTGCCTTGGCGCGTACGGTGCGACAGATAGTACCGTCCACTTCAACAGAACTCATTGCGCGTTACAACACCCTCTCCATCCCGGTGTTGTTGTTGTGGGGTGAGCATGACCGGGTAGTCAAATCCTGGCAAGCTGAACGTTTAAACAGGGAATTACGGCAGTCGCAATTAATCTTGATCCCCGATTGCGGGCACAATCCCCATGAGGAACGTCCGGAAAAAACCTTTGGCCTTATCCGGGATTTTCTCTCGGCAGATCCCTGTAAACCTTGACTTTTTCGAGACTTGCATATAAATTATTTGTTTTACGATTAGCCCTAAGGAGCTGTAATGAAACCCCTCTTTTTGAATCCTCCTACCTTCGAGGACTTTGATGGTGGCGCTGGCGCGCGCTATCAGGCGTCCCGCGAGGTAACCTCATTCTGGTATCCCACCTGGCTCTGTTTTCCTGCCGCTATGATTGAGGGCAGCCGCGTGGTGGACGCCACGGTGCAGAAATTCGATCTTGAGAAGTGCCTGGAAATCGCCAGGGACTTCGATATGGTGGTAATGTACACCTCTACCCCCACCCTGATGATCGATATTGAAACTGCCCGGCGCATAAAAGAGGTAAAGCCAGGCATCGTCACCATCCTGACCGGACCGCATGTGACCATCCTGCCTGAGGAATCATTGCGTGCCGGCAAAGGCGCCATTGACATCGTTTGCCGCGGAGAATTCGACTATTCCACCAAGGAACTGTGCGAAGAACGCTCTTGGGATAAGGTGGACGGCATCAGCTTCCTGCAAGATGGAAAGATTATCCATACCGCAGATCGGCCCATGATCGAGGATCTGGATGCGCTACCCTTTGTTGCCCCGATCTACAAACGCGATTTGCCGATCAAGGATTATGTCATTCCGCACTTCAAGAACCCATACGTTTCGATCTACTCCAGTCGTGGCTGCCCGTCAAAATGCATCTACTGCCTCTGGCCGCAGACCTTTTCCGGCCAACGGATGCGTACCCGCACTCCTCAAAATGTCTATGAAGAGATCAAATGGATCACAGAGAATATTCCGGAGATGCGGGAATTATCCTTTGACGATGACACCTTCACCGCCAACCGGCAGCATGCCCAGGAAATTGCACGCCTGATCAAGCCACTGGGCATTTCCTGGACGATCAACGCCCGGGCCAATACCGACTACGAGACACTCAGAATCATGCGCGAGGGCGGACTACGCCATGTGGTGGTAGGTTTCGAGAGCGGAAACGCCCAGATCCTGAAGAACATCAAGAAGGGTGTCACCAAGGAGCAGGCCCTCCAGTTCACCAAGGACTGCAAAAAGCTGGGACTCTCCATCCATGGGGCCTTCATCATGGGACTGCCGGGCGAAACAAAGGAGACCATCCGCGAGACCATTCAATTTGCTAAAGACATGGATCTCAACTCCATTCAGGCCTCGCTGGCCTCCCCCTACCCCGGCACCGAGTTCTACACCATGTGCAAGGAGCAGGGTTGGATCAGCTCGGACAGTTTTCTGGACGAAGGCGGTCATCAGAAATGCGTAATCAACTACCCACACCTCTCCAATGCCGAGATTTTCAATTCGGTGGAGGAATTCTACGACAAGTTTTACTTCCGCCCCAAATATATCCTGCGCAGCATCGGTCGCATGATTGTTGACAGCGCAGAGCGCAAGAAGCTGCTCAGGGAAGGCAAACAGTACCTGGCTTACATGCGCAAAAGAAAAGAGTCCTGCCCGGACTGCAAATGAGCCGCCAACTCATTATAACCTCAGACGACTTCGGCCTTTCCAGCGGTGTTAACCAGGCAGTTGAAAAGGCCTGGCAGGACGGCATCCTGACTTGCGCCTCAATCATGCCGGGCGCTGCCGCCTTTGATCAGGCAGTAGATATTGCCCGGCGAAACCCCGGACTACAGGTGGGACTGCACCTGACACTGGTACAGGGGAAGTCTGTGCTTCCGCCGGAGCAGATTCCCGGCCTGGTAGATATGGCTGGAAACTTCAGTAATAACCCGGTAAGCTCCGGCATGCGCTATTTCTTTGACAAAGGACTGTACAAACAGATAAAGCGTGAGATCGAGGCACAGATACTGAAAGTCCGCGAGACAGGCATCCAGCTTTCACACCTGGACGGGCACCTCAACATCCATCTCCACCCTACGGTATTCACATTTTTGACCGACCTGATGCCCTGTTACGGTATCTCCAGCTTCCGGCTCTCGCGAGAGCGTCTTTCCCATAATCTGCGCTTCGACAAGGAGCGCCTTCCGGGGAAAATGCTAGAATGTGTCATCTTCGGCTCGCTGGCCCATCACAGCCGCTCGCACCTGAATCGGCTCGCCATCCGCTATGCCACTGAGGTCAAAGGGGTACTCAACTCCGGCCGCATGACCGAGAAGTACATTCTCAACATTCTTGGTGGCCTCAAGGATGGCCTGACAGAGATCTACTTCCACCCAGGCATCCTGCCGGACGCGGAAATTACCCGTCTCATGCCTGATTACAGCCACATGGATGAACTGGCAGCCATCACAAGCCCTGCGGTCCGACAGAAGCTCAAAGAGTTGCAGATAACAGTGCAAAATTACCGTGGAGAGGTAAAATGCTGAAAACACTGGTCGTCATGTTGATTGCGATCACAGCCGGGGCTGTAGGTGATATTTTTTTGACCCAAGGAATGAAAAGCTCCGGTGATCTTTCAGCGATGGGACTGCGGCAGATATTTGATACTGTACTCAAGGCACTCACCAACTGGCGCCTGATCCTTGGAACAGCCATGCAGGCAGTATATTTCGGTCTCTGGCTGGCAGTGTTATCATGGGAAGATCTCTCGGTGGCCCTTCCCATGCAAGCGCTCAGCTATATCGTGGTAGCCTTTCTGGCCCAATGGTATCTTGGAGAAAATGTCAGCCCGATGCGCTGGGCCGGTATCAGCCTTGTATGTGTAGGGGTTGTTATGATCACAAAAAGCAGTGGGAACTGAAAAGGAGGCTGTGATGCTTGACGGTAAAAAGATAGGTTTCATCGGCGGCGGCAACATGGCAGAGGCCATAATAAAAGGTTTGCTGACAGCGGGTATTCCGGCCAGTGCCATCATGGTGGCCGAACCGGTAGCGCTACGCAGGGATTTCCTGACTTCCGAGTTTGCTGCCGAAGTCACGGATGATAATCTGAATGTGGCGCGTCAGGCTGACATCATTATCCTGGCAATCAAGCCGCAGGTTGCCGCCAGTGTCCTGACCGGCCTGGAACCGGCCATCTCCCCGGATAAACTGATCATCTCCATCATGGCAGGCATTTCCACCAGCCTGATTGAGGAGACTCTGACCAACGGCGTGCGCGTTATCAGGAGTATGCCCAACACACCGGCGCTAATCCAGTCAGCGGCTACAGCCATCTGTCCGGGCAGGAAAGCCACCACACAAGATCTTGAGGTTGCCATCAGCATCTTCTCGTGCGTTGGCACCGTCGTGAGTATCCCTGAGAAGCAGATGAATGCAATCACCGGCCTGTCGGGCAGCGGTCCGGCCTATGTTTATTCCTTTATCGAGGCACTGTCCGATGCAGGGGTAAAAAATGGTCTGCCACGTGACGTGGCTGCCCAACTGGCTGTGCAGACCGTGCTCGGCGCAGCCCGCATGGCGTCAATAACCGGTGAACACCCGGCGCTGCTACGGGAGAAGGTCACCTCACCTGGGGGCACAACCATTGCGGCCCTGCACACCCTGGAAAAAGGTTGTTTCCATGGTGTAATCATGAGTGCCGTGGATAGCGCCTGCCAACGCTCAAAGGAGTTGTCCGGGAAATAGTTTTTGTCAAAAACACGGGGTATGCTGATCGGCTACCCCGTTCTTGTAATTTGCGGCCAATGGATTTTGAATTGATTTCAAAATCAGGAAGTTGTGTGGGTGAGTTCAATGCGCACCATCAGACTGACCATCGAATACGACGGCGCCAACTACTCCGGCTGGCAGATACAACCAAACGGGCTGGCCGTACAGCAGGTCATTGAGGGCGCACTTTACCGGCTGCTTGGAGAAACGGTGAGCCTGAGGTCGTCCGGACGTACCGATGCCGGTGTGCATGCCCGCGGCATGGTGGCGGCCTTTCAGACTTCAGCCAAGCTGCCACTGCGAGCCTTCGTAGATGGTGTCAACTGTTTTCTACCTCCGGACATCGCTATTCTGGATGCGATCGAGGCGCCAGCCGATTTCAGGCCAATCCGCGATGCCCTTGCCAAACATTACCGTTACACAATCCTCACAACAACAGTGCGCTCACCTTTGCACCGTTTTCACTCCTGGCATGTGCGGGAACCACTCATGATCTCCGCCATGCAAGCAGCCGCTGTCCGGTTTGTCGGCAGACACGATTTTGCTGCCTTCCGCGCATCCAATTGTGCGACAAAGACGAGCGTACGCAGGATAGATTCCGTCAATGTCAACAAGGAAGGCGACTTCATAGTCATTGACGTGGTTGGCGAGGGCTTCCTGAAAAATATGGTGCGGGTCATGGTGGGAACGCTGGTAGATATTGGTAAAGGCCGCTTTACCGAGGAATACGTGTCCTGGCTGCTACAGGACCGGGACAGAAAAAAGGCCGGCGTTACTGCGCCAGCCTGCGGATTGTGCCTGATGAAGGTATATTATAGCAAAAACAACGATCCCGGCAGAAACAGCACTATTTTTCCGCCAGCAGCTTCTTGACAAGATTTTCCATAGAACGACCGATTTCGTCAGAAAACCCCCGGTATACCTCGGCAACCTTCCCTTTTTTATCGATTACATACATTACCGGCACCGAAACTATACCGTAATCGGCCTGAATCTTCTGAGGAGCCAAAGCCACGGGATAGTTGATACGATATTCCTCTATAAATGTCTTGACCGCCCGTTCCCCATCTTCGTCCATACTCTGTCCGAGAATTTGCAACCCTTGCTTGCCGTATTTGCGGTTCATCTCCACGAGATGGGGGATAGATGCCTTACAGGGCGGACACCAAGTAGTAAAGAAGTCAATTGCCAGTACATAACCTCGGTAATTATCCAGGGAGGCCGGTTGCCCCGATATGGTAATCACTTTAAAATTCGGCGCGGGCCGACCAACCCTCGGAGCAGCAAGGAGCTGCGCGGGAAACATGGTCACGATGACAAACAAAACAACCAGTGCATACCTGAATGCTGCCCTGCCGGGTTTCATAGCGCTAGATTGCCTTGGCAATCAGGGCCTCTAACTGGGATTTGGGCACAGCGCCAACGATCTGGTCGATGACAGCGCCACCCTTGAACAGGATCAGTGTCGGAATACCGCGAACACCGAATTTAGCGGGAGAGGCTGGGTTTTCATCAACATTAACCTTGCCAACCTTGATCTTTCCGGCATATTCATCCGCCACAGCATCAACGAGAGGAGCAATTGCCTTGCAGGGAGCGCACCATGTGGCCCAGAAATCAACCAGTACCGGAATATCTGATTGCAAGACCTCTCGGTCGAAATTTGCGTCGGTGAATGCCATTACCTTTTCGCTGGCCATATTCTGTCTCCTTTGGGAATATATAAATTTTTTTTGGATGATATACCAGGCAGGGAAAAAATCAAGCGCAAACTCCTTTACGGGTCTGCGACAAAATTATAGGATTTCTTGAAGGAGCCCTTTTTTTGGCCTGATATATGGCTGGTAATAAGCAGCCATATATCAGGAGGGATTATGAGCGAAGTACTTTCGAGTTTGGAAAAGAAGAGGGAACAGCTTTACCAACGATTGCAAGAAACAGGTGATTTCAGACGATGTCTGTGTTTAGTTGACACAAATTTATAGTTGCATGAAAAATCAGCAGGTTGCAAGGAGATAGAACAGACTTTAAAAGTTGGCTATTTGTACCCTGCCGACCTCATGGAAATGTGGCCGGATTCGTCAATGGTCAACTCGCCCCGCAATGATTCTTCCGAATGCATAACGCCCTCCAATGTAATCCTGAAATAGATACAATACATAATAGTAAATGTAGTTTGCGTTAAATCGTATAATAGGCTATATTACAAAATATATTTACTATTTGAAGGTGACCACATGTCTCTTGTCGACTTAAAACTCCAGAACCTCGGATCCAGGCTGCGGAATGAGCGATTGCGTCGGAATGAATCTCAGGCAGTATTTGCCGCCCGCATCGGCGTAAGTGCGCCGACTCTGCGTAAAATGGAAGCTGGTGACGCCACGGTCCTGATCGGACATTGGGCAACAGCCCTGGACGTGCTCGATCGCGCCGGTGATATCGATGTGATTCTTGCCGAGACGGAAGATCTGTTCGCCAAATACGAAAAAACAAAAGCTCCCGTACGCAAGCGGGCGTCGCGGAGGACGCCATGATCCACCGTATAAAAGTTTGGGAGCGAACGGCGGATGAACATCGGCCTGTAGGTGAGATGATTTGCGAGATCGCCGACAATGGTCGTGGCAAAGGTGCATTCCGGTATGACCGGGAGTATCTGGAAAGGGGTAACGCATTTGCATTGGATCCTGTTTCACTACCCTTGAAGCCGGGTTCTTTTGCAACCGATCATCCAGGTATCTTCGGCGTCTTTGAAGACAGCCTCCCGGATGACTGGGGACGGCGGCTGCTGGTTCGCAAGCACCAGATCCCCCGACATGAGCAGAATCTGCCGAACCTGCTGCTCGCCCTTGGCAACAGTGGACTTGGCGCTTTGTCGTACACCGATCAGGAGAAGCCTCACTCACCTTTATCTGACGTTTCCATCCTGCACCTGTCTACGTTGGTCTCAGCGGCCGAGATGTTTGAACGTGGCGAGGTTCATGACCCTGAATTCTCCCTGCTCATGGGCGCCGGCAGTTCGCCCGGTGGCGCCCGTCCGAAAGCTGTGGTGTGGGATGAAGAGGAGAACATTCATTATCTGGCCAAGTTCCCGAGCATCGTCGACAGGGTGGATGTGGTGAGGATCGAGGCTGCCGCCATGAGTCTGGCGGCGAAGGCCGGTCTTGTACTCCCTCCGACCCGGCTTGTCCAATGCGCGGGCAAATCCGTGCTGCTGGTTCGCCGTTTCGATGTCATCCCAGGTGGTCGTCGGCACATGATCAGCTTCCAGACCCTGCTGAAGGCCCAGGGGTACTACCAGCTCCGTTACCAGGACCTGCTCGGCATCATCCGGAAATACAGCAACGACCCTCAGGGGGATTCCGAGAAATTATTCCGCCAGATGGTCTTCAACGGCCTGATCGGCAATACCGACGATCATCTCAAGAACTTCTGGATGGTACATGACCCTGACCATGGGTGGCGGCTCTCTCCGGCTTTCGACCTAATCCCGGATGTGGGGCAGCGGGGAGAGCATGTCCTGTTCTTCGATCTGGGGGCATGGTTCCCCGGGCGCAAGAATATCGAGAGTCTGGGGAGAAAATGGGGCATCCGGAATGCGGAGATCGTGTCGGCACAAGTATTCGAAGCAGTGGCCGACTGGAAGGAGGAGTTCAACCATGCTGGCGTTCCGGAATCTGAAATCATTCGGTTCAAGGAAATAGACTCTCGGCTTCACGAGAACGGGTATTAGGAGAAGTTGGGAGGGAAATCGATTGTGTAACTGGTTGAAAACGGTAAAATTAATGGTAAAGGAGAAACCGATGGCCACAACAGATGAACTGCTTGATGTAGCCGATCAGGGACTGGAAGTCTGCATTGCACCAGTTAGCGTCATGTTATGTCGCAGGGTGGCTCATCAGGAAGGAGAAATGACATGGTGAAACAAACAAAGAACACGATTTGCCTTTGGTACGATGGCGACGCCGAGGACGCTGCGCGCTTTTACGCCAAGACCTTTCCTGATTCATTCGTTGGCGCGGTGCACCTCGCACCGGGGGACTATCCGTCCGGAAAGAAAGGGGATGTGTTGACGGTCGAGTTTACCGTGCTTGGTATTCCCTGTCTCGGGCTCAATGGCGGTCCCGAGGTCAAGCACAACTGGGCATTCTCATTTCAGGTCGCAACCGTTGACCAGGCCGAAACGGATCGTTACTGGAACGCCATCGTCGGCAACGACGGCGAAGAGAATGTCTGCGGTTGGTGCCAGGACAAATGGGGCCTGTCCTGGCAGATTACGCCGATCGCCCTGACGAGAGCGATAACCGATTCCGATACCGCTGCCGCCAAACGCGCGTTCGATGCAATGATGACGATGAAAAAGATCGACATCGCTGCAATCGAAGCGGCTCGCCGCGGATGAAAGTGCAATCTTCGAAGCGGGCCTGACCAAAACGCCGCTTTAAAACTAGAGGAGTGTTCCCATGAGAAGGCTCATCGCATCTACGTTTGTGTCGCTTGACGGCATCATGCAAGCGCCCGGCGGACCGGAAGAAGACCCCACTGGCGGTTTTACCCTTGGCGGCTGGATGTTCAATTACTCGGACGAAACCATGGACATTTCGGCAGCAGGTTTCGACGGCAAGGATCGAGAGCTGGTGCTCGGTCGTAGAACCTACGAGATATTCGAAGCATACTGGCCATACCAACGCGATGATGATCCGATTGCGAAGACTCTCAATGCAGCAAAAAAGTATGTTGCTTCGCGCACATTGACGACGCTCCACTGGAACAACTCGACCCTGCTCCAAGGCGATGTAGTCTCGGCAATCATCGCTCTCAAGGCCCAACCAGGCCCTGACCTACAGATAATTGGCAGCGGCAATTTGATTCAAACGCTACAGGCCGCATCACTGATAGACGAGTACAACGTGTGGACTTTTCCCGTGGTGCTTGGGCGGGGCAAACGCCTCTTTGGTGAGTCTGCCAAGCCATATGCGCTGCGGCTCGTTCGCTCCCAGGTTTCGTCCACTGGCGTTGTAATGAGTACCTATGTACCAGGTGGCGATATCCAGCCCGGTTCGTTCGCGAGTGCCGAGCCGAGTGAGAAGGAGTTGGTTCGACGCACAAAGATGGCAAACGGGATCTGGTGATGTGAAGGGGTCTGGTTGACAGGCCGAAGGAAGTGAAAAATAAAATCCGATTCAGCAGCAATGACCTAATCATGGCCACTCCCCCGCCACTATGCAAATAACTTTTTTACTGCAAAAACCCCTGGGGGGAGGGTATCCGACAGACAAAAACCAGAAACGCTACTACCGGAGAGCCCTATTCCACCTTCCGGCTGGTAGCCTCGGAACGTGTGGGGAAGCAGGTACGTCAGCGCACCCTTCTAAACCTGGGGAGGCATTTCTCTCTTGCGAAAGATGAATGGCCATTTCTTTGTTCACGAATCGAGTTTCTGCTCTCGGGTCAGAAAGAGCTTGTGCCGCAGCCGGTAGCGGCAGCCATTGAGTCTCTGGCGCAGCGTTATGCGGCTCTGGCGGCTCTTTCTTGCTTGGGGATGCCTGATATTCTGGAAGGGATGCTCAAGGGACTAGGCGCTCCACCTGGAGCCACGGCATTGGTCGGCACTATGCCATAACCGTAACCGCCGATGAGAGCGGCAAGAAAGGGGAATCGCTTACGTGGGAGAAAAACCCGGTTGACGGCACTCAGCTCACCCACCCCAGCGTCTATTGCCTGCGTACTAACGAAACCGAGTGGGACGACTCCAATCTATGGCAAACTTACACAATGCTGACCGATCTGGAGGCAGTATTTCGCTGTTTGAAATCTGAGTTGGGATTGCGTCCTGTATTCCATCACAAGGAGCATCGGGCGAAAGGGCATCTGTTCATAACGGTTCTGGCATATCAGGCGGTCCATGCGATACGCAACAAGTTGAAGGAGGGTGGAGTCAGCACAAGCTGGTCTGGACTGAGATATATACTGTCGGTACAACAGAGGGTAACTGCCACATTCAGACAGCGGGATGGCAAAACGCTGCATATGCGCAAGGCAACTGTTGCCGAGCCGAAGCTGAAAGAGATCTACAATAAACTGGGTCTCGATCCATCACCGGGAGGAACAAAGAAACTGGTCTGCTAACGCAAAAAACACAAATGTAGTGCCACTCCGATTTTTTTGATACCTTAACATCATGTATTTACAATAGTTATTTTTGAAGGTGTTAAATATGGGTTAATTCTGCTGCCGTCTGGCGGGACAGGCACTTCTGCAACAGGAACCCTGAGCGGCTCAGCAGCGGCATCCACGGCGGATGTCTCGCTGAATATTTCGTCAGCCTATCCATCCCTTATCACGGCAACGGTCACTTACGAACTTGCCGCCATGAACATCAAGGATTTTTACATCGCAGGCGAGAAGGTGGAGCGGGTTCGGGTGGCGGCCAACCTGGGAGGAAAGTCCAGCGTTACCTACATTACCGCATCCGGCAGGGGAATCCCGGTCGATTGATGTTTCATTCTTTGTATCTATTCAGCATTACTGAAACAGAACTTTAAAATCTAAAGGCATTTTTACAGAGATAAAAGGGATAGGGCACTCGGCAAAGAATAAACATTCCGTCTTGCATTTCATCTTTGGGCCGTATTTCGCCGCGCATCATTTTTTGTGTTTACAAGCATGTGCCATTTATGACACACTATTCATAGACGGAAAAAAACTGTCAATATTCCGTTATCGTCTAAATCCCTAAGCCTGATAAACAGGATAAGTGCGTTAACGAAGAAGGGTTTGCATGGAACCTATCGTAACCTATAAGGAACGCTGTCGCCGTTGTTACTCCTGTGTGCGTACCTGCCCGGTCAAAGCCATCAAGGTTGACCAAGGTTTTGCCCAGACCATCTATGAGCGTTGTATTGGTTGCGGCAATTGTCTGAGTTGCCCTCAGAATGCCAAGGTGGTGGTTGATCGAATGGTCAGGACCCAGGAGCTTCTGACCTCGGGAACTCCTGTGGTGGCGGTGCTGGGCTGCTCATTTCCAGCCTTCTTCCATGCCATCACACCGGGCCAGTTGGTGGCTGGCCTAAAAAACCTGGGGTTTCTTGAGGTGCATGAAGGCGCTTACGGCGCACGTATGATAGCTGGCAGCTACCACGAAGCGCTTCAAAAAGCGGATCATCCGCTGATTTCCTCTCATTGTCCGGCAGTGGTTGACCTGATAGAGCGGCATTATCCTAAGCTGTTGCCCAATCTGATTGGTGTTGTGTCCCCTATGATTGCCATGGGGCGTTTCATCAAATGGGTTCTGGGGGAGGAAACCAAGGTAGTATATGTGAGCACTTGCATCGCGGCCAAATTCGAGGTGCACTCGGAGGAATCTACAGGTGCAATCGATGTTGTGCTTACTTATCAGGAGATTGAAAAGCTTTTTAAAAGTCGTGGTATTAATCCGGCACTCATGTGCGAGGCGGCCTTTGATGGTATGGACCCTGGTGATGGCCGACTTTTTACGCTGGCTGGGGGCTCGCTTAAGGTGTTCGGAATAGAACCTGATTTTTTGGACACTGAGACAGTTACGACAGAAGGCGAATCTAACACCATTGGTATTATCCGGGATCTGGCTGCTGATCGAATTGCTCCCACCTATACTGACCTGCGATTTTGTGATGGCGGTTGCGTAGATGGTCCTGATCGTGGGCGAGCGCTCAATCATTTCTACAAACGCAAGTTGATAGTTTCCCATAGCAAAAGTCATATACCCTACAATACGGCGCAACACTATAGTTCTACGCCAACAATGCCGGGGTTGCGTCGGTCATTTTCCAATAAATTACTGAAACTGCCTAGCCCCGGTGCAGATGACATCAAGCGGATCCTGCATTTAACCAAAAAGTTTTCCCATGGAGATGAACTCAACTGCCGTGCATGTGGTTATGCCACCTGTCGCGAACATGCAGTGGCGGTGTTCCAAGGTTTGGCAGATGTAGAGATGTGTTTGCCGCACAATATGCAGCAAATCGAAGAGGATCGCGGGCGGTTGATACAAAAGTACGAATTGGTAAGACGGGAGCTTGATCAGCAACATGGCGATGATCCGATCGTTGGAAATGACCCTGGTATTCATGAGGTGCTGGAGCTTATTCGTCAAGTGGCCCCGATGCCCACAACCGTACTGCTCCGGGGCGAAACCGGTACCGGCAAGGAGTTGACTGCGCGGGCTATCCATCGCTTGAGCCTGCGTAACGATAAACTGATGGTCACGGTCAATTGTACTACGATCACCGATTCGTTGCTGGAGAGTGAGCTGTTCGGCCACAAAAAGGGTGCTTTTACCGGCGCCATTGCGGAAAAGAAGGGATTGTTCGAGGCGGCTGACGGAGGGACGATATTCCTTGATGAGATTGGTGATATCACCCCCAAGTTGCAGGCGGAACTACTGCGAGTGCTGGATTTGGGGGAGGTGCGACCTGTTGGCGGGACAATGTCTAAAAAGGTGGACGTGCGTTTGATTGCCGCCACCAATAAAGATCTGGAACAGGGGGTGCGTGAAGGCTGGTTCCGCGAGGATCTGTATTATCGCTTGAATGTATTCACGATTCAACTACCTCCATTGCGCAGTCGGATAGATTCGATACCGGCGCTGGCCCAGCATTTTCTTGAAAAAGCGCGCAAGAAGCTGAACAAAAATATAAGCGGCATTGAGGAGCGTGCTGTCCAGGCCATGGAACATTATCCATGGCCTGGAAACATTCGCGAGATGCAAAATATTATCGAGCGGTCGTCGGTCTTGACTAAGGACGGGGTTATCAGGTTGGAAAACCTTCCCACAATCTTTGTTAATACCTATGAATGCTGTGCCGATGGAGAGGTCAATCGCCGCAGAACCTCTTTCAAGGCCGAGCGTGAATTACATGTGGGCCGGACCGAAAAAAACCTTATTGTACGCTACATTGATGAAGCTGGCGGCAATGTTGCCAAGGCCGCCCGCATGGCGAGTATTCCCCGCCGGACGTTTTATCGACTCCTCAACAAATATAACATTGAAGTTGTGCGAGGAGGAGGGTCTTCATGACGCTTAAATCAGCGCGATGTGCGTAGCTGTTATCACAATGTGCAAGAGGCAGAATGCGAGATAACGTTTAAAGGCGCTAATATTACTATTGTGTATCTTTTGTCCAGTAGTGTGCCATATATTGCTCACAAATATTAATGAATAAATAAGATTAGTTTTATCCAATATCACAACTACCTTATTTTACAATGTATTATTTTTTTATTCCTCTGTTGGCGCTGAAATTGCTAGTGTATACAGTAAAGCATGTTCAAACAGAACAAAAAGCTATCGATACACAAATACAGGGAGGAAAAAGTCATGGGTAAAATGAGAGAAAATCCGCGCTACAACGTAATTTCAATGAGGATCAGTGATGAGGAGCGTGATCATCTGGAGAACATCATGGAGAAAACCAGCTTGAGTATCTCCGATATCATGCGCGAAGCAATGGAGTTTTTTGCAGCCAATTACGAGCAGATTGACCAGCAACGTAAAGCAGCTTAGCTCTCCAGATCGTCCATACCATAAAACAGGAAGGGTGAAGAGAGTTCCTAACCTTTTCTGCTTTATGGTTGGTAAATTAAGAGGGCAGAATGCCTAGTTTATTAAAATTTCAAACTGCTCCTGATGAAAGCCAGGTTTGGCGCGGACAGTGATACGCTTTTTAAACTTTTTTTCCAGTTCCTCCAGTCCACGACGCTCCTCATCGTAAAGCAAGTCGGCTACAAGTGGATGCACCGATACCATCGCTTTGGTGCCACGGATGTCCAGCATCTCCCGGCGCAGTTCACGGAAGATCTCGTGACAGATGGTTGTTTTGGATTTGATGTAACCACGCCCTTCACAATATGTACATGGCTCGCACATCATGCGGCCAATGCTCTCCCGCACTCGCTTGCGGGTCATTTCAACCAACCCCAGCTCAGATATCTTCAGGATGTTGGTTTTTGACTTGTCACTCTTGAGAGCCTCAGCCAAAGCACCGAAAACCTTCTCCCGGTTGACCTCTTTTTCCATGTCGATGAAGTCGATAATGATGATGCCGCCGATATTGCGTAGTCTCAACTGGTAAGCGATCTCCTTGACAGCTTCCAGGTTGGTTTTTAGGATGGTGTCCTCCAGATTGTGCTTGCCTACGAAGCGTCCGGTATTAACATCGACGGCAGTCAGTGCCTCGGTCTGTTCAATAATGATGTAACCGCCGGATTTAAGCCATACCTTGCGACCCAGGGCGCGGCTGATTTCCACTTCCAGGCCGAAATGATCAAAGATCGGTTCCTCTTCGTCGTATAGCTCAATTAAGTACTTCAGCTTTGGCACAAATGCCGAAATAAACTGAACGATACGGTCATAATCCGGTTTAGAGTCTACAATGATCCTGTCCACCTGTTCGGTGACAATATCGCGGACAACTTTCTGTACCACATCCAGGTCAGAGTGAACCAGAGACGGTGCTGAAGCCTTCTCCTTGCGCTTGGCAATCTCGTTCCATAATGTGGAAAGATATTGCATGTCCGATAGAAGATCTTCTTCGCTTTTACCTTCCGAAGCCGTCCTGACAATATAGCCTGTGCCGCTCTGTTTGAGACGTTCAACGGTCTCCCTTAGCCGCTCTCGCTCTATTTCGTCAACAATGCGTCTGGAGATACCCACGTGATCTACGGTGGGCATATAGACCAGGTGACGTCCCGGCAGTGATATGTTGGAGGTAATGCGGGCGCCCTTGGTGCCAAGTGGCTCCTTGGAAACCTGCACTAGCAATTCTTGTCCCTCTTGAAGTAGCTCCTCAATAGGATGAAGCGGTTTGAAATCCGGATTGCTGTCAGATGTCGGGCTGTCATTTATTTCGTGATCCTTCTTGTAGTCAAGCAGGGACTCAAACTCCTCAATGGCGTCAAACACATCCGCTACGTACAGGAAAGCGGCTTTTTCCAGGCCGATATCCACGAAAGCGGCCTGCATGCCGGGCAATACCCGGATGACGCGGCCTTTGTAGATGTTCCCGACAATCCCTTTTTCGCGTGTCCGTTCGATGTACAATTCTGCGATGGTACCGTTCTCTATCAAAGCTATGCGAGTTTCGTGAGAGGCGGCGTTGATAACAAGTTCTGCACCCATGATGATGACTCCTGTATCTGAAATATAACTAGAATATATATGTTGTGATTACGTTAATGGTGAGTTGAACGCATTTATCCTGTTTGAAGGGTTATATGGTAAACAACACTTCCAGCTTCTCGACGTAGATATCGTCGGCCAGGAGGTTGGTATTGCCAATTATTGCACGGGCAAACTCCAGAGGTTTACCTCTGCCTGCCACCAACTCCAGTGATGCGCCGGAAGCGGTGAGTGATATGACCTCGCCACGCAGATCAACGTTCTGGATGTTACTCTTTTTTTTTCGCTGTATGACATAATCGGTGTGTGCCAAAAATTGCACACACAACTCTGGAAGTCTTTCGGAGAGCTGCTCATCGAAGGTTATGCGGTAGCGAGTTCTGTCAATAAGCGTAGAGAGCGATGGTGACTTAGCGTCAATTTGCGTCGCTTCCAGAATTTGAAGCCCCTCGGGCAGAGCCTTATTGAGTCGCTGTAGAACCTCATCCGCTGAAATGTATGCTGCCACAAACATGTCCATATATTCAGCAGAGGATTCTACACCAACCGAAGTTGCTGTGGCAAAGGAGAAGCGCGGATGTGGGTGGAAGCCTTGAGAAAAGAGGATCGGAACCTCGCCCCGGCTTACTGCACGTGTGAAAACGTTAAGCAGTTCAAGATGGCTCAGGTAGCGCATGGCTCCTTTTTTTGCAAAACGGAGTCGAATGCGGGCGGCGGTTTCGTCCAGTTGCCTTTTATCAGGGCGTATTGTCAAGGTTGCATCCCTGGATAAATGCGTCGTTACTGTTTTGAAATCGCATACTCCGCAGGCGGTGCAGTTGCCGTAACGACAGTCTTCGGTCGCAGTTTCGCTGAAGGCCCGATCACGCTCCTTGAGTAGAAACGCACGCGTCACGCCGCAGTCCAGATGATTCCAGGGTAGAACCTCATCCAGGTTACGCCGCCGGAGATACCAATCAGGCTGAATGGAACAGTCCGTGAATGCTTGCAGCCAGCGCTCCAAAGAGAAATGCTCCTTCCAGCCATCAAAGCGACAGCCCAATTCCATGGCACGGATCAATACCGGCGCCAGACGTCGGTCGCCACGGGCAAAAACTCCCTCCATAAAGGATAGTGGCGCGTCCTGCCATTTAAAGTGCAATTTACGTTTTTTTAGATCACCATGCAGTTGATATTGGCGCTCCCTGATCTCCTCCACGGAAATCTGCGGCTCCCACTGGAACGGTGTGTGGGCTTTGGGAACAAAGGTGCTGACTGCCACATTGACCTCGCCGGGATTGCCCGACAATTTGGCTTGATCCTTGACCTGGCGTGCGAGAATGGATATCTGTTGCACATCGTCGGTCGTCTCACCGGGTAACCCGATCATGAAGTAGAGTTTGATAGAGCGCCAGCCCGCACGGTAAACGCTGGCAGCTGTCTCCAGCAGGTCGGCCTCGGTGATCCCCTTGTTTATTACCTTGCGCATACGCTCGCTGCCGGCTTCCGGCGCCAAGGTAAAGCCGGTCTTACGAACCTTCTTTATCTCGGAGATCAACTCATCGGTCAGTGTTCCTACTCGTAGCGATGGCAGCGACACAGCTATCCGGTCATGGGCATAGCGTGACATCAGTTCGGTTAGCAGCGGCGAGACGCATGAATAGTCGCCGGTGGAAAGTGACAATAGCGAAACCTCGTCATAGCCGGTAGCACGCAGGGACTCTTCCACCAATCCCAGCACTGTGGCCGGTGATCGTTCGCGTAAAGGGCGGTAGACATAGCCTGCCTGGCAGAACCGGCATCCGCGGGTGCATCCGCGGGCAATCTCAACTGCCACCCGATCATGTACCGTTTTCATGAAGGGTACCACCGGCTCTGTTGGATAGACAGCTGTATCCAGGTTGCTGAGAAAGCGGCGGCGTACGTTGGCATAACCAGCTCTGAGTGCCATAATCTCGGTTATTGTGCCATCATGATTGTAACTGACCTCAAAAAAAGCGGGGATGTAGACTCCATCGATATCTGCCAGGCGGTTCAACAGTGTTTGTTTGTCTTCGCCAAGTCGCTTTGCTTGGCGCGCTGCCTCGGCGATCTCCACGATGGCTTCCTCGCCATCTCCCAGCAGGATGACGTCAAAAAATGGCGCCAAAGGCTCCGGGTTATAGGCGCAGGGGCCGCCGGCTATTACCAGGGGGAAAGTATTGTTGCGCTGACTCGCCAGCAGAGGCATGCCTGCCAGACGGAGCATGTTGAGGATATTAGTGTAGGAAAGCTCGTATTGGAGGGTGAAGGCAACGATGTTGCACTGTATCAGCGGCGTGCCGGTTTCCAGCGTTGCCAGTTGGGCGGCTGCTGCTTCCAGTTGTTGTTCCATATCGGGCCAGGGTGCGAAGACCCGTTCGGCGGCAATGCCATCCACGGCGTTAAGTATAGCATATAGAATGCGCAGACCCAGGTGGCTCATCCCCACTTCGTAAACATCAGGGAAAGCCAAAGCTATGCGCAGCTCAGCAGCATCCTTGCGGATGGAACCCATCTCGCCCCCCATATAGCGGGCAGGTTTTTCAACGGAAAGGAGATTCATGAAAGGTGGGTGTCCTTGAAAGTGGAAGGTTTTTAACCATATCAAATCAAGCATGATAATGGAAGGGAAATAGCCTGCCCAAGGTCTGGGGGGGTGGTTGTATCTTGACGACATGTAGCAAATCTGCCATAGTCCCGCCATGATCAAGCGCCAAACAACCATTAACCGTATATTCAAGATAACCGGCATCGGTTTGCATACCGGCAGCGACGTCACCTTGGAATTCCTGCCCCGGCGTGAATTCGGTATCGCCTTTGTTCACAACGGCTGCATCATTCCGGCCCGCTATGATATGGTGGCTGATACCCGCCTCTCCACCCTGATCGCCAAGGATGGCGCAACGGTGTCAACCATTGAACATCTCATGGCGGCCTTTTATTTTTCCGGCATAACCAACTGCCTTGTCTATATCGACGGTCCCGAGGTCCCCATTCTGGATGGTTCGGCCTGGGAGTTTTATCAGGGCATGTGGAAGGCAGGCGTGTACGAATTCCCCGAAAATAGCGAGGTCTATCTGAAGGTGCAACGATTGGTAGAGGTTACCCACAACGACGCCTGGTTGCGCATCAAGCCGCTCAATACCCTGGACATAACCATGAACATCGAGTTCCGTCAACCGGTGGGCAAACAGAAAAAGCGCGTGACCGATGTGGAAAATGCCTTTGCCATCATCAACTCGCGCACATTTACCCTGCTTGAGGAGATTGAGGCCATCAAGAAGGCTGGACTGGCCAAGGGGGGGTCGCTGGACAACGCGGTGGTGATCGGCATGGACGAAATTATCAATCCGCAGGGGCTACGCTATCGCAATGAACTGGTCAATCACAAGATCCTCGACCTGATAGGCGACCTCTACACCAGCGGCTACCGCATTCTGGGCAAGGTGGAGGCCAACAAGACCGGTCACTACCTCAATAACCTGCTACTCAAGGAACTCTTTTCAGATCCCGCCAACTACACCATCTATTGACTCCCTTACTGCCCCAGAATCACATCTCCTGTATCGGTAAATAATCGTACCGGCAATTCAAATACTCTCCTAAATATATTGAGGACACCCTTGGCAATGGATTTGACCGGAATTGCACTTACCTTGGGATCGGACCATTTGCCCTTGGCTTCGAAATAGGCTGTCAGGACTGATTTTCCCTTGCCGGAGAGAAGCCAACCCACAACCGGGATGCGGTTGACGATCTTGTCCACGGTCTGGAGTGGTTGCACGCCAATGGTCAAATCCAGTTCCTCTTTTACAATATCCGTTTTACCAATGATTGACATATTGATGGCATTGCTACTGATAAACATGTCATGGCTGGCAGCAATGCCATCCTTGATGGCAATGCTGCCTTTTATCTCGTCGTATGGCATTCCGCCCGATACCATATCGGGTAGTTGAAACTTGAGCAACTGCGATATGTTGAGTATGGAAAAGACCTTGGAGAGGACGTTGAATTTGCGCAGGGAACCGTCTGACAGGCGCAGGCGCACATTACCCAAGGCTGTTTTTTTGACCTCTGTCAGAGTGGCGCCACGGGCGGTGATATCTCCATGTAGATTCAATGTGCCGGTAACCTCCCGGGTGACGTCAAGGGCCTGAAAGAAATGATCGGCATTTATGCGCTCAAGGCTGAAATTGAGGTCATAGCGACTTTCCAGGGCGCCACTGGGCGCAATTCTCCCTTTGGCGGAGATACGTCCACCAAACAAGGCGGCCTCGAAGCCCTGGAGATAGATCACACTGCTATCCCTGGAAATATTGGCATGTAATTTTGTAAATTGAAGTTTGCCATATTTTCCGGCCTCGGCGGATAATTTGAGTTTGAGATTCAGCTTCGAGCCTGCCTGACCGTCCGGTACATTACCGCTTTGCTCGCCCGCTTTTCCAAGCAGCAGGAGATCGTCAATGTCAAGGTTGGTGGAGGTGACGGTCAGGTTTGCCTCGGGAGTTCTGTTGTTAATGTAGCTGCCGCTGATGTTGAAACTGGATGTGTTGAGAAGGCCAGAGAAGCTCTGGATGGTATATCGATTGTCCTGTATGATGAGTGAGGCATTCATGTTGCGAATACTTGTATCTGTTTTGGGCTGGGCGAGTTTTACGTCACGCAGAAAAAACCGCGGGGATGACAGGTTGATCTCTGCCTCACGGTTTTTGAAATTCTTGATCCTGCCCTTGGCATTGATCAGGGAACTGCCGTAGAGCACGCTGATACTGGATGTCTCCAGGCTGCTTCCCTTGAAGGTTATTCTGCCTTTGATATTACTGACCGGTTTCAAATTTTCGCCTGGCTGCAAGGAAAATGAGGCAAGGTTGATCGCACCGCTGTAGTCCATGGCAGCGAAATCCTTGGGATTGCCGTTGCCTGTGATGTGGGCCTGAACACGCCCATTGGGATGATACTGTTGCCAGATGGAGAGAATAGGTAGCGTCTCGCTCAGCAGGAACGGATTGGTCTGAAGTTCAAAACTGAGGTATGGCTGGTCTCCATATTTCAGTGTTGCAGTGGCAGATAAAGCAAGCGGCGAAAGGGTATATGTCAGGCTGGTCAGTTTGGTCTCTCCAGCTTCGATGATACTGCTGAAGGTCAGATGATTGCGGTCGCCGGTCTGCTTGCGGATAGCTCCGGGAAATGAATAGGCGGCCTGTTTCAATTCCCAAACACCGTCCAGATGATAGGCTGAGATCGGCCCGCTACCGGTGAGAGTGAGGGATGAGTTACCGCTGAATTCCAGTTTCGATGTGCCTGCAATCTTTGATAACCAGGCTACTGCCGCCGGGTGGGGAACTATCTGCATCTGGAAAGGGTACTGGCAGGGAGTGTCAAGGGGATAATCTGTTATTTTCCCTTCCATCGTGAACGGAGAATCACCAAAACTTGCAGTGATATGGCTCAGGATGAAGTCTTTGCCAAGCATCTCCAGGCCACCTTTGATGTTGTTGAAGGCTGGAGCGTTCTTGCCGTAGCTGACGATCCCTTTTTCAACCGTTCCCTTTATGTGCAGAATGTTGTAATTCGAGCCCTTTTCCATATGGGTGATCTGGCTGATCCGACCGTCCAGCGTACCGGTTTCAAGCTTGAAGAGCCCGCCGGTGATGTGTTCCTCAATATAGTCTGCAACATCATTGGCTATGATGCCGTAGGGGATCCATTGACGCAGCGCCTCCAGCTTGAAGGTCTCGGTGGTCGCCTTGGCCGTGATTCGTAGATCAGGAGAGTTGATTTCCTGGAGTTTACAACTCCCCTTGACCTTGAAACCGTCCGCAGAAAATAGTAGTGCGGGCATGTCTATGCTGTTCTTGCCGAGCCTGAATTCGTAGTCGAGTTGTGCCGAGCGTGGGTTGACGGTGTGGTGGAAAATGGTTGGCCAGGTTATGGCGACATCGTTCATGTGCAGCTTCCCCTTGGCGCTGAATTCCCGCAGCTTGCCCTTGAAGCTGCTGGTGATATCCAGTCGTCCGCCAGGATTACCAAAAGGAATAAATCGCCCGAAATACGGCCAGAATTGGCCCACGTCAGCATGTTTGATGTCAGTGTTGGCGTTAAGTTCTGTCTCAAGTAGCGATGCGGTTCCTCTAGGTAGCCTTGCTGTGCCGGTTAACGAAACAAGGCTGGTGGCGCCTGTTGCTGTCGGCAGTTCACATGAGATTTTGAAGTTCCCGCTATGACCGCGGGAAAGCTTGTCCAGAGTCAGGTTGATATTTTTGAGAGCAGTAGAGAAGCCCTCCTTCTGAATGGCCATGTCACGCCATTGTAGCGCCCCGTTTTTAATCCGGATCTTTTTTAAAGATACGGCTGCTGATTCAGGTCGCGGTTTGAGCAGGTCATCAATGCTCAACCTGCTGTCGCTGCCACGTACGAGGTGTACCTCGGCCCCTTCAAGGCTGAGTTCCGAAAATACAATTTTCTTTTCCAATAGTGGGAGCAAGGCCAGATGTATGGTAACGCGCTGGGCCGTGATGAAGTCGTTACTGCCATCCGGTTCTTTGACCGCAACGGTATCAAAGATAAATGAGGGACCAGGCTGCATGGAAAACTCGCCATTGACAAAAGTCACCTTGCGGTTGAGGGTGTTCTGTAGGGTTGCCATGATGTTATCGCGGTAAGCATTGATGTCGATAATGCGGGGGAGAAAGATTGCCAGGCCAATAAGGGTAGCTGTAAGAAATAGGAAAAACAGTCCGGAGAGCTTGATATATGTCTGTTTTACCCTGGGAAGTTTCATGCATTCTCCGGGGTAATGCGGACCCTGAGAATAGCGGTACGCGTGACCTCGTCACAGATGATACGGTAACCGTGCCATTGGATACTCTCTCCACGGGCCGGAAAGCACCCAAGTTCGTGCAGGATCAGTCCTGCTACCGTGTCATAGGGCAGATCGTCTTCCAGTTTGACCTTGATGACCTCGGCCAGGTCAAAGACAGACATAAATCCATCCACCAACAGCGCTCCGTCAGGCAGACGCTCAAACGCTCCGGTTTCGCTGGTATCATGTTCATCCTGAATTTCACCGACCAACTCCTCAATCAGGTCTTCGGTGGTAACCAGACCGCTCAGACCACCGTACTCGTCAACTACCAAGGCCATCTGATTGCGGCTACGCTGCATCTCTTTCAGGAGATCATTGACTTTTTTACCCTCGGGAACAAAGACCGGCGAGAGCATTATAGCGGCCAGGTCGAAGGCTTCGCCAGCCACCAAACGTCCCAAAAGATCCTTGCCATGCACAACACCGGCAATATCCTCAATATTGCCGCGGTAGACCGGGTATCTGGAAAACATGTTTTCCAGCACTATGCCGAGGACAACTTCACGCGGCGCAGCCAGATCAAGTCCTACAATCCGAGTGCGCGGCACCATGACCTCGCGAACACAGGTATGGGTAAATTCGAAGACATTGCGGATGTATTCCTTCTCCGTCTCACTGACTCCGCCGCTTTCGTGCCCCTCGGCAACGATGTGTTGAACGTCC
>Ga0265294_10002132_pt1 | contig 26164 bp, 22 predicted proteins | sample MunlanPumphouse3_FD_192504 | JGI IMG/M metagenome (GOLD analysis project Ga0265294, IMG submission 192504) | Groundwater microbial communities from a municipal landfill in Southern Ontario, Canada - Pumphouse #3 | ecosystem: Environmental > Aquatic > Deep subsurface > Groundwater | place... | reverse complement strand
ACCAGAACACACTCGCACCCCATCTTCAGATATGCGCGAAACAACTCAGGAAACCGCAGATCAAAACAGATCGCACACCCGAACTTCACACCGCCGTAAGTAAATGTCACCGGCTCGGCACCGGGTGAAAAACACCGATCCTCTTTTCCGGGAACGAATAAATACATCTTCGAATACTCGGCAATGATCTCCCCCGAGGGTCCGCACACGAGCATCGTATTTTGCGGCAAACCTCCCGCCACGGTTTTCTGATACGAACCGACAACGCACACATTATGCTTTTCTGCAAGGGCAAGCCAGCGGTTTTTCACATCCACGCCCGAAACCTGAGCGGGCGCAGGCCGCCATCCGGTTGCATACTGCTCGGAAAACACCGCCATATCCGCTTTACCTGCTTTTCCGCTAAGAAAAGCATCAGCCTTCAAAAAAGCCGCATCCACATCATCCCAGACCTGAGTCAGCTGGGCACAACAAACACGCATACTACTAGTAACGCATGCCTGACAAAAAAAGAATTGGGTACAATTACTCCTTCTTGTCTTTCACGACCTTATCCTTTGTCTTATTCGCGACATACCCGATCCAGATCGTAAAGACGACTGCAATGATCGTCACAAAACCTGCATAACCGAGCATTGCCGGGATACTGCTCTGGTCTCCAAAAATTTCCTTAAAAACTGCCTGAATCGCGGTATTCCATGCAAGAGCCGCGACCAGTCCAAAAGCAGCTGTGATCAGCGCAGCAAGCTTATCTATAACATCAACTGATAATGCCATGAAAGAGAATTGGCATAAAAAGTATTTAAATAATTGTAAAGTGGATTTACTGCCCTTTTTCAGTTTTCACAGCAGCGCCCGACACACCCGGTATCGCATATTTTTTCTCAAGCCAGGTGACCCCGAATGTTGTGATCGTCACAAGGACCAGATAGAAGATGCCGACTGCTGCAAACGCCTCGAAGTACATAAAATACTTGCTGGCAATGATTTTTGCCGCACCGGTAAGCTCGATAACCGCGACCACGTACGCAAGTGACGAGTATTTAATCAGATAGATGAACTCATTTGAGACGCCGGGAAGGGCACGGCGGAGTGCCTGCGGGACCACCACATACAGAACACCCTGTGCCTTCGTCATGCCAAGAGATCTTGCCGCGAGCAACTGACCGCGCTTGATCGACTGAAGTGCTCCCCGGAGATACTCGGAGTTATAAGCCGAGTTACATAAAATAAATCCGACAAGGGCCGACATAAACGATCCTAAAACAATTCCTATAGACGGCAGACCAAAGTACAGAATGAACAGCAGAACCAAAAGCGGACATCCGCGGAAAAATATCACATACAGCTGAGCCAGCCATTTGACCGGGGCGGGCCCGTAGACTCTGGATACGGCCACGAGAAGACCAAGCAGAAATCCGAGGGGAGCCGTCATGATCACAAGCTGCATCGTCACCCATAACCCATCCCAGAGAGCAGGGAGCAGAATGTCCTGCCAGAACGGGATCTGGGAGATGATCGAGTCCAGCATACTCTGGAAAAATCCGATCGGCCCGTCAGAAGGCACCGGGGTACTGGTCAGATTATCCATATCACTCGTCTGCGTAACTGCCCATAAACGCACGCGTCTTTACAAAATTCGGGCTTGTCGGGATCTCCGACGGCGGTCCGTGTTCAACGATCTCGCCCTTCTCCATCAGGTAGATCTCGGTCGCAAACGAGGTTGCAAACTTCATCTCATGCGTAACGACGATACAGGTCATTCCCTGCGCTGCAAGGGTCCGCATGACCTCCATCACCTCACGCTTCAGTTCCGGATCAAGAGCCGAGGTGGGTTCATCAAAAAGCATGACCTCAGGATCCATGGCAAGTGCCCGGGCGATAGAAACCCGCTGGGCCTGGCCTCCTGACAGCTGAGCTGGATAAAAGTCTGCACGGTCGGCCATACCGACCTGTTCCAACTCATACATCGCCTTCTCGCGTGCAGACTTTCTGTCCATCTTTTTCACTTTCAGGAGGGCAAGTTCCACGTTTCTGACGGCCGTCAGATGATCGAAAAGGTTGAAGTTCTGAAAGACCATGCCCATCTTCTGCCGGTATGCATTGATCTTTTTTCCGGAGTGAACGATCTCCTCGCCGTTCAGATACACAAAACCGCTGTCCGGAGCGGTCAGCTGGTTGATGCACCGGAGAAGCGTGGATTTTCCGGTTCCCGACGGGCCGACGAAAACCTTTTTTTCTCCTTTGTGCACCTCGAACGAGACGGATTTCAGAACATCAAGATCGCCGTACGATTTACAGAGGTTCTCGACTTTGAGAATGGGAATGTCACTCATAAACACTCAGCCTCATTGTTGCCGAATCCCGGGATCCGGACTTTCTTTTCCACATATTGAATGATCATCATGCCACCGTAATTCAGCAATATAAATATTACCGCGCAGGAGAGATACAGGATCATCGGCTCGCCTGTCCGGGAGATCACCTGACTCGTCCGTGTAAGAAGTTCAGCCACCCCGATCACATAGGCAACCGAAGAGTCCGTCAGCAGAACCGGATACTCGTTCGACCAGCCGGGAAGGGAAAGACGAAGAGACTGAGGCAGAACGATCGAGCGGATCGCCTGCCAGCGGGTCATGCCAAGCGAACGTGCGGCAAGCATCTGTCCTTCGGATAATGACTGGATCGCTCCCCGGAAGATCTGCGACTGATAGGCCGCACTTCTGAGACCTAACACGGTCACGGCAACGCCGAATGCCGGCATATCAAAGCCCATGAACGGGAAGAGCGCGAAGTAAAACAGAAACAGCAGGACGATATTTGGCAGCCCGCGGAAAAACCAGACATAGACGCCGACGAACCTGCGGACCAGAGCCGGACCGTAGACCTGGCCGAGAGTCAGAACGATCCCGCAGATGAACCCGATAAATAGGGAGAGGCCCACTAAAAGAAGGGTCACCCCCACTCCTTCCAGGAGATACCCTGCGGAGTTCGTTACTGCGGAAATCGATTCAAACATAGTATCTAAAAATTTAAAAGACTGTTACGTATTTTATTGAACCTGCCATCAGAAAAAAGGTGTGGAACTATTCTGCAGATGCCTGGACGAGTTTATCTCCCTCGATTAGAATCGTCCCCGCGGTGATCGCAGCATCGATCCCGTTTTCCACCCTGGATTTTACCTGCGCAGTCAGTTTGAATCCGAGGACGAGAGCTGTCTGACGGATCAGATCCGATTTTGGCGTGGCAAACTGTTTCCCAAGAATGACCTCAGCCGCACGGCCGATCTCTGAAAGCGGCACGTCATCGCAGGACCACTTTGCCGGCCGCTCGCGTGCTGCGATCTCTTTGAGGGGGACGGAATAAAATCCCTCTTCATCCACCGTCAGACGATCGGCCTGCACCTCTTCTGTCAGAAGAGCCGTGATCTTATTCTTGATCGCCGGCGTCATCTTCGGGACGCGGCCAAGCTCCTTGATCCTGGCATACAGAACGTTCAGCGACACCGGCCCTTCAACGGAAATGATCTGCATGATCGCCGTTGTAAGGACCGGATCCGGGACGGATTTGAACTGATGATACTTGGCAAGATCACACTCGGTGCAGAACACATACGGCTCGATTTTGACCTTTGCATACACCGGCGGTTTGACCGTGGCCGGCTCTTCTTTTTCCAGAGAGGGGGATGCCGCTTCATTTTCCGTTTCTGTTTCCGTTTCCGTGTTCTTTGGCAAAACTGCCGGCTCCGGGGGTCTTTGCGGCTCAGCGAGGAAATCAAGAAGGATCTTCGTGCAGGAAACCGGATGCTGGAACCACTCCGCAGACCAGATCCTGATCAGATGCCAGCCGAGCCCTTCAAGAACCTGGAGACGCAACCGGTCGCGGTCGCGCGTCACCTCTGAAGACCAGTAATTCGGCCCGTCACAGAGGATCCCGGCCAGATACACGCCCGGGTCCTGGGGATCCATAACGGCGATATCGATCCTGAACCCGGCACACCCGATGTTTCTGGAAACACTGTATCCGTTATCCTCAAGCATAACGGCGACGGAATCCGGGAAATATGCAGATTCATCAGCAGCTCCGGAGAATGAACTGCATCTCAGCGAAGACCGGTCCTCAGCATAAGTAAGGAATCTTGAGAGAGCCGCGATCCCTGAAGAAGACTCAGGCTCGATATGGAGATCGGCGCCGCGGAAGTTCGAAAACACCACACATCGTTCCCGCGCACGGGTGATCAGAACATTCAGCCGTCTCTCGCCGCCTGCCTGATTCAGCGGCCCGAAGTTTCGGGAAAGCCGGTGATTCTCATCGAATCCGTAGCCGATACTGATGAGCATCGTGTCGCGCTCATCGCCCTGGACCGTTTCCAGATTCTTCACAAAGAAATGCTCGCCGTTTGCAGGCCTCATCAGCATCTCGACCTCCGGATGATCGCGGAGCAGAATGTCCACCTCATGGCGGATGATCTCCTGCTGACGGGTCGAAAAGGTTGCAACACCGAGGGTCTTATCCGGGAACTTCTGATAATACGAGATCACGGCCTGGGCAACCTCCTGTGCCTCACCTCTGTTGACGCCCGACCTGCCCCGTTCATAAATAGTATCCGGCAGATGGATGAACGAAAGTCCCAGATCCTGGGTTTCATGCCGCGGCGAAGGGAACACCATCAGACTTCCGTCATAGAACTCCTCATTGGATACTGCGATAAGGGATTCATGCCGGGATCGGTAATGCCACCGGAGCCTCCTTGTTGGATACGACTGTTTGCAGACATGCAGAAGACTCTCCATATCTCCGATTCCGGCGACCGATTCCTCATCATCCTCATCCTGACCTGCGATCTGATCAAAGAACGTCGTCGGCGGAAGCTGGCGTGAATCGCCCATCACGACAAGCTGCCTTCCGCGCATCAAAGCGCCAAGCGCATCTTCGGGTCTGACCTGACTGGCCTCATCGAAGATGATGATGTCAAACTTTACCGCGTGAGGGTCCAGATACTGGGCGACCGAAAGAGGACTCATCATGAAACAGGGTTTGATCTGCTGGATAAGTCCTCCCGCCTTTGTCATCAGTGTCCGAATCGACATATGACCGCGTTTTCTGTTGAACTCGCCGGTCAGAACGCCCATCTCCGAGTCACGGGAGGCGCCCGTGTAGATCTCCGGCATCGAACGGTCCAGCCTTACGGCGATCCTCGCCGCATTTGCCGCGATCGCCGCCCGGTCATACTCGGAAAATGTCCTGATCTTCTGTTCATGAGGCGCCTGGGCAAACCGCGCAAGAAGCGGGCGGACATTATATGCCTCTTTCAAAAGAGCGTCCGCATAGCCGGTAAGAAATGCCGGGATAAGCGCCTCGGCAGACAGCTTGTCCGTGAAAAGCAGAGGCAAAACAGCTGCTGCCTTCGTCTTTTCACAGGTCTCCGCATAGGTCAGCAGGGTGCTCCACTCACTCAGCCGGTCGATCTCCGTGATCCAGATGTCGGTGAGTTTGCGCATCGACGCAAATGTCTGCTCTGTTCCGAGGTCGGTCACACAAAGACGGGCAAAGAGCTGATCCCTCGCCTCGCTTTGCGCAATCACCGTTGCCTCAAGATCTTGAAACAGCTGTGTCAGTGAATCGCGTGCGATCTCCCCGGAACAAAGCAGATCGATGGTATGCGGAGTGATCAGTCCTTCCTGCACCATCGTCAAAACCGCCTGGATCCATTCCGTATATGCACGAAGAGATGCAGGATCGGTGTATTCATCCTTCCAGACCGGTGCAAAAAGCGAAAGATACACTGCTTTTTCCTGCTCCCACTCGTCCCGTGCCGTCAGATAATTCCTGGCATCCTTCAGATCGGCAAGTATTCCGGCGTCATCCGGCATCGGTCCGACATAATAGCCGGCAATCTCGGACTTCAGCTTCTTATACGCCCCGGAGAACATTTTTCCGATCATCCCCTTCCCGTCATATGCGAGAAACTCGGAGTACAAACGAGCAGGATTTCGCAAAAAGATCTCCGGACTCAGATTAGTCAGGATCCGGGTACTGTGATTATAGAGATCCTGCATGGTCGCGATAAGCCGTTTCAGCTCAGCCTGATTTCCCCACAACGGATTTTTCAAAACATCCAGCGTCACCGGATACCCTTTCAGGAGAAACCGGCAGGTCTCGATCAGGCGGGGAACCTCGGTCTCACTGCGGGGAACTGGAACGTCTGTCAGATCGGCGATTGCCCGCATCACTGTCTGAAGATCCTGGATCCTTTCCTGATACTGAATCACCAGGTCACGGATCTCATCCTGATCACTCGGCAGGATCAGTCCTGGGCTGGTCATTGCCCACGGATGATCAGTAATGGCTCCGCCGTCTTGCTGAATCACCGGAAGATATGCCGCAATCTCCTGCAAAGCAGAGATAGCGTTTTTGTATTCATCCGGGGTCATCTCAACTGGATCCTCGACCGGGATCTTTAGGAGCCGGTAGTTTTTCCGGTGAGGACTGTTTTCGAACTCGTACCGGTACTGTTCGCGGATCCCGAACAGATCATACGGCGTGAATCCGCACGCGCCGATCGGGGTCTTCAACTCATCACAATAGCCGCTCAGCTCTGTCCGCAGCGAATCGATTTGGCTGTGTCCCGGATCCGAACCTGACGTTTCCGGCGAAGGATGACGCACACTCTTCTCCAGCTCACGGATGAACTCAGACTTCTTTGCTTTCTGGCTGTGAAGTTCGAGACAGTACGGAGAAAGGCCTGCCGTATCCAGCCGTCTTTTTACCACCTCAAGTGCCGCCATCTTTTCACTGACAAAGAGTACGGTTTTTCCGGCAGCCAGCATTTCGGCGATCATGTTTGCGATCGTCTGACTTTTACCGGTGCCGGGCGGCCCTTCGACCACGAGATTTTTCCCGGCCTTTGCCTCCTCGATCACCGCGATTTGCGAAGAGTCCGCGTCCAGAATATTGAAACTGCGTTCACTTGGAAGACGCAGATCCATCTCATTCTCCAAAAACGGCGGGGAAGGATCATCATCTGTCTGGGGATGGAAGATCCGTTTGATCAGCGGATTCGTTTCAAGAGGAGAGACCCCTGCCCAGCTTGCCGGATCCAGATCCTTGAACATCACAAATTTGCGGAAACTGAAAAGATCCAGCGTGACGCCCGGCATAAAAACCCAGCTTTTTTCTGCGACCGTCTCACGGATCAGGGTAAAGTAGGCAGTGACCTCCTCAATCGTTTCCGGATGACCCATGTCCGGCAGGATAACTCCCTGTTCGGCAAGTTTTGCGATCAGGGATAAGGAAAGCGTAGGATCCTCCCCGGTCCAGCGAAGCGTATAATTCTCTTTGATCTTCTGGCGTTCCAGTTCCACCGGGATCAGAAGCAGCGGGGCCCTGAACGGTTTTGCCGGGCAGTCACGCTCGGTCCACTCAACGAATCCGAGCGATAGATAAAGCACCGGATATCCCTGCTCCTCGAAGACCGTTCTGCTTTTGGTCTGGAGACTGTACAGTTTTTTACGGAGTTCGATGTCGGTATAGGGGGTATTGAGAATAAGATCGGCATACTTCGCCGTTTTGGAAAATGTCGGATATTTCCAGATACGTTTATCTTCCGGGTCGCTTTTTGCCGCCTTGCCTGCCGGATAAAACTTCATCCCCTTTTCGTCGAGAACAAGGATGCGGTAGATCTCTGCCGGATCACATTCGATGACCTCGATCGATCTGCCGGGAGACGGTTTATAGTTCAGCAGATTGTTGCGGAGTGTCAGATCCAGTAATCTGCTGCGCAGTTCTTCCAGTTCCACGATGCCCTGTTCCATGTACATTTCCCTATAGATGTATCTATATTGGCGGGGAGAGTCTTAGTAGTTACGTGATTTGTCCGGTCAGACCGGACTTCTGGTGAAGATGTCGAAGTTGTAACTGCCGATCTTGCCTGCACGGGTGAAGTAGTAGGGGATCCAGCCTGGATCCTCTCCCGTCCCCGAATGATCAAACCAGTAGTTCAGCCGGATCGTTTCTTTCGTGTACCCGGCCAGAGAGTCGTAACTTTCATCATCATGGGTAATGATGATGTCAAAGTTTCCGGACAGAAGGGTGGAAGCATCCTTCTTTCCTCCGTAATAGGAGAATATATCCCAGGCATCCCCGCGGTAATACCACATGAACGGCCAGGCCTGATCGGTTGCAAGAGCGACCCTCTCTGAAGCATCGATCGCGGCCATGAGCGGGACGAGATCTTCGGAGTTCTGGACCTGAATGATCGGCTCGGCGATATCTGCCGGTGTGTATGCCACATAGCAGGTCATCGCAAACAGGAGAACAGCGCAGACTGCAAGCAGGATCTTCCAGTATTTTCCGGTGAAAGTGAGGGCGAACGCCGCGACGAAGATCATCGGAACCAGCTGATGGAGGGAGAGCCAGGGGACTTTTTCACCGATGTAAGCGTAGGTCAGGCATGCGATGAGGGTCCAGTAGACGGCAAACCGCATGAACTCGGTCTTTTTGTCGATGGATGCGGGAACGGCCGGCCGGCGGAACAAAGACACAAAGGAGAACGTCTTCTTTGTCTCTTTTTGTTCCGGATCATCGTGTTCCTGTATTTCCTGCTCTTGTTCCTCGTCTTTTGCAGACGGCCGTTTTTTGCCGGTCACAAGGAAGAAGACGACGCCTGCCAAAGCGAGGAGAAGGATCGGCAGTTCATAGAGGATGAACATCAGGAGATAAAAGACCGGCGGCCCGGCGATCCGCTGTTCGTTGTGCATCGCGAGCCAGTGTTCTATGGCGAGGGGGCCTGCCTGCAGGATCATTTCAGGATGTGTCCAGAATGAAGAATACATCGTGAAGATGATCCCGAAGAAGATGACCGCCGCGATGATCAGATCACGGATCCATTTTTCCGGAAGGGTGATCTTTCTGGTCCAGAGAAGATAGAGGAAGAATATGGCGAAGGTGACGAGGATGAGCGGCATATTTTCCTTGGAACACATGCCGAGAGCTCCGGCGGCGGCCGCGAGGGCTAAATAATACCATTTGCTTTTATCAAGCCAGGCAAGGAAGGCAGCGACCAGAAGGAGAGAGAAGAATACTACGAAGATATCGTTTCGTAAAAACCGGGAGAAATACACCAGTTCCGGCGCTACTGCAAGGAAGAGGGCGGAGGCTGCGGCGACTTTGCCGGTGAGATATCGGAGCCGGTATAACCAGTAGACGAGAGGGATCAGAGCACATCCGGCGATCGCCGGAAGGATCCTGCCGACAAAATCGGCGTCGCCGAAGACGGCGAACATGGATGCGGTGATATAGTATAAGAAGGGCCCGTGATACACCGGGTCGTACAGATAATTGCCGGTGGTCAGGAGCTGATATGAGAACCAGGCATGGATCGCCTCATCGTGATGGAAGAGTTTGAGATCCAGAAATGCGAATCGAAGAACGATCGCGAGAAGCAGGGTCGCAAAAATCACATGTTCAACACGGATGTGATTTCTGAGTGTTTGGACGGCCGGATGCATGAGTGGATAAATATGGTTGTCAAAAGAGGATAAGAATTTCTAGTGCGGTCCGGACGTTGGATCCGTCCAAACCCAGCGGAGCAAACTAATGGTTTGTAAACGCGTGTTCCCCGCAAAACCCCATACACGAATCCGACGTCCTGCCTCTTTTTTTAATGAAAACCATTAATCCTTATCTCACCTAAAAAGATATATCATGGACCCCCTCTACAACCGTCTTGCATCCGCCGTGGAACAGGCGATCCGCCAGGCCGAGACGATCCTTCCGCCCGACGTGGAGGAAGCACTTCATACTGCATACAATAAAGAAACCAACCCGACCGCCCGCGGAGAGCTCGAAAATATCTTCGCCAATCTCCAGATCGCCCGGGAAAAAAACATCCCTATCTGTCAGGACACCGGGATCCTCGTCATCTACCTGACCCTTCCCGAAACGGTCCCGCTTTCAATGAAGCTCTATGACGCCGTAAGCGAAGGGATCCGTCTCGCAACAAAATCCGTCCCTCTCCGGCCAAACGCGGTCCATCCCCTCACCCGGAAAAATTCAGGCGACAATACCGGGATCGGGATCCCGACAATACATATAATTCCGGGAGATACACTTCGGGTCACCGTATTCCCCAAAGGAGCAGGTTCGGAAAACATGTCCCAGATCAGAATGATGCTCCCCTCTGAGGTTGAAAAGATCCCGGAGTTTGTGAGATCCGTCGTCAGAGATGCGGGCTCACGTCCGTGTCCTCCGATAGTTGTGGGGGTCGGGATCGGCGGGACCTTCGACTCGGCCGCGTCCTTTGCAAAAGAGGCGCTCCTCTCGCCGATAAACAGCATGACCGCCTTCGAACAGGATATCTGTGACTCGATCAATCAGCTCGGCATCGGTGTTATGGGGCTTGGCGGCGACACGACCTGTCTTGCCGTCAAGGTAAAAGAAGGGGCATGCCACACGGCATCCCTTCCCGTCGCCGTAAATATCCAGTGCTGGTGTTCAAGACGCGGCGTCGTCGAGGTGGAACTATGATCCGGCTTACGACCCCCCTTGGCGACGAGGTGCTCGATCTCCGCGCCGGCGACCGGGTCCTCCTTTCCGGGACCATCTACACCGCACGGGATGAAGCCCACCTCAAAATCAGAGAAGAGGGCTTCCCCTTCGATCCGAAAGGTGCCGTGATCTATCACTGCGGCCCTGTCATCGACGAATCACAGAATAAAGTCGTCGCCGCCGGCCCGACAACATCCGCACGGATGAACGATCTCACAAAGCACATGCTGGATGCAGGTGTCCGCGGGCTGATCGGCAAAGGCGGGATGTCCGCAAACGTTCGTGAAGAACTCCGCGGACGGGCAGTCTATTTTGCCTTCACCGGCGGATGCGCCGCTCTTGCCGCTTCGTGCATGGAGCTTGCCGGCTGTCATTATCCGGAACTCGGCATGGCAGAAGGAATCTGGGAGATCAAACTGACCGATCTTCCGGTCGTCGTCGGGATCGATGCCCACGGCGGCGATCTTTTCGTCAGATAACTCAGACGAGACCTGCCGCGACCAAAGCCAGGCAGACAAGCATGGCTAAAATCCCGCCCGAAAGCGTGGCGAGGAGATTGGTCCCGGAGTTCCCGATAAAACCCTTGTTTTCGATCAGAGCACCGTAGAGACTGTCAAGATTCGTGCCGATAAATCCTGCCGCCGCGCCGATCAGACAGACATACCAGGGAGCCACCCCGAGGATGAATGCGAGGATGCTGATGAGGGCCGCCCCGAACAGGCAGGCAAGTTCGCCTGTCAGGGTGATCCCCCCGTTTGTTCCCGGCGGGACCGGGCGCAGCGTCGTGATCATCCGCGGAGTTCCTCCGGTCACACCGATCTCGCTTGCAAGCGTGTCTGCCGTGGCCGTAGCAATAGAACCAAGGAACAGAGCGATAAAAATAACGTCTCCGGTGATCCCGTAAAGTATGGCGCCGCAGACCCCTACTCCCGCATTCGCAAATGCGTTCATATATCCGCGCCGGCCCTTTTTCCCCTCGGCAACGCCCAGAAACTCTTTTTCCGCATACCGGAACCTGGTGAACAGGGACCCGAGAATGAAAAACAGCATCACAACGAAGAACCAGTTCACGCCGGCGAAGGTGATGAGGATCACGCCGAACAAAACCGCAGTGAAGACCCCGCTCATATCGATCGTCTTCGCCCGGTAGGCAAAGTAGCCGAACGCCGCACACAAAACGACTGCAAAGGCGAGTGTCTGGTAATCAACGAAGAACTCCAGATCCTCAAACAGCGTGATGGTCATCGCGACCCCGAGAAGGCCTATCATCGACCCGTCCTCGCGGTCTTTCAAGATGCTCCTAAGCATCAAAAGAACGATCACGGCGATGATGCCCACAAGCGGCTGAAACTCGTTTGTATAGAGCATCGTCGCTAAAAGAGCCGCGGAAGAACCGATCGTGTAAAGAAACAGCGGATGACTGAAATGTCTGAAGATCTTGAGGAGATACTCCCCCCAGACGATCATCATCAGCGGTCCGATCAGCGCGGAAACGGGAACGAGCCCGGTCTGATACAAGATGGCGAGCACTCCGACGCCGATCGCAAAATACCGGCTTTTGTCCGCGAAGTAGAGGACGGCGGCAAAAGCGAGGACCACAACCCCCAAATACGGAATATAGGGGGATCCGAGCATCAGCGCTGTCACGACAAGAGCAAAAATGATTCGGCGGATCCGTGTTTCCATAGATGTTTTCATAATTTATTTTTGAAACTGATAAGATTATGTGTAGGATCGATCCGGACAAAACCCGCTTGAAAATGACTCAGATCTCGACCAGATGATACTCGCCCCGGCCAAGACCCATCTCTTCGGCATACGAGATCTGCAGCTCCGGGCTGGTTCCCGGCCAGACCCGGGTGAACTTCTCCTCGCCCGGTCGGTGATGATCAGGGAGAAGGCTGCCGAACACGCCCTCTTCGGCGTTCACGAGGTCATAACAGGCCTTGTCCAAAGCGACCGGATCGATCGAGGCAAGGATCCCTATATCCGGAACGAACGGGATGTCGTTCCACGGCGTACAGTCACAATGCGGGGTGATGTTGGTTAAGAAGTTGATGTAAAACGCCTTGCCGGTCTTATTTCCAACAGCTCCGGAGGCATACTCGATCATCCGCTCGACGAATACGACCCCGTCATCCTGCCAGTCGAGGTCGATCGCATGTTCCGGACAGGTGTTCATGCACATCAGACAGCCGATACAGTGCTCAAGATCGATGGAAATCGAACTGCCTGCAACGCTGATGCAAAATTCCGGGCAGGCATTCATACAGGCTCCGCAGAGGATGCACCGGTCCTCGAGGACCATTGGCCGTGTGGTGTGCTGCTCGCGTTTTCCCTCGTTTGAGGCGCAGCCCATACCGAGATTTTTCAATGCTCCCCCAAATCCCGCGGCCTCATGGCCTTTGAAGTGGGACACGACGACCATACTGTCTGCAGAGACGATATCGGAGGCGATCTTGACTGAGTCAAAATGTTTTCCGTAGACATCTACGGGCGTGAAGCTCTGTCCGCGGAGTCCGTCGGCGATGATGACCGGGCAGTCGAAGACCGGATAGCAGAATCCGTGGAGCGCCGCGGTCTTTGCATGATCGACGGCGTTTCTCCTGCCGCCGAGGTACAGGGTATTGGTATCGGTCAGAAAAGGGCCTGCTCCGATCGCTTCGATCTCTTTTACGACCGAAGCGACATGGATCGGGTTTACAAACGCGTCGTTTCCCTCTTCACCGAAGTGGACTTTGACCGCGGTCAGATCTCCCGGGTTCACCATATTTGCAAGGCCGGCGGCCGTGCAGAGAGCTTTTATCTTATTCCCGGTGTTTCTGCTCTTTGACTGCGCTCCGGCACGGGCAATATAGACATCTTCCATTCATGATACTTTGACCGTTCAACAAGATATGTTTTCGTGCAGACGAATACGCGATCGGCCGGCTTCTCCCTGATCCGGATGTCCGGACTGCGCAAAATACATCATCTCGTTCAACCAAAAGGTAATGTACTATGTTTGAAGGTGTAATTCCTGCACTCATCACACCGTTCAATGAAGATGCGTCCCAGTCGCTCGACATTGACGGTTTGAGAAACTGCATCGAGCATGTCATCCGCGGAGGTGTTCACGGGCTGCTTGCATGCGGTTCGACCGGTGAATCGGCAACGATGACACATGCCGAGCATATCCGTGTCATTGAGGAAACCGTTTCTGCAGCCGGCAACCGTATTCCTGCCATCGCAGGAACCGGGTCCAACAACACTGAGGAAGCTCTTCTGATGACCCGCGCTGCCAAGATGTCCGGCGCAGACGGCGTACTTCTTATCAGCCCGTATTACAACAAGCCGAACAGATCCGGCCTGCTGAAGCATTATCGAAAGGTCGCAGATATCGGTCTGCCGGTGATCGTGTACAACATCCCCGGACGGACGGGTCAGAACCTGCCCGCCGATCTGATCATTGAGATGGTCAAGACCATTCCAAATATCGTCGCGGTAAAGGAAGCAAGCGGAAATCTTGATCAGATGATGGCGATCATCCAGGGGACCAAGGATCTTGAACGCGATTATCCGTTCATCCTCACCTCAGGTGACGACTCCCTGACGCTTCCGGTGCTTTCGGTCGGCGGTCACGGATGTATCTCGGTCACGGCCAACATCGAACCAAAGCGCATGGTCGAGATGTATGAGATGTTCAAGCGCTCTGACGTGAAGTCAGCAATGCAGAAGCATTATGAGCTGATGGATCTTTCGAAGGCTCTTTTCATGGAAGTGAACCCGGTACCGGTCAAGCGTGCGGCAGAGATCCGCGGTCTTATCAAGTCAGGCAACGTCCGTCTCCCCCTGGATTCACTTGGCGAGGCAAATTCAGCAGTACTTCGCGAGGTGCTTTCCCGGTATGACTAAGGTCATCATCTGCGGGGCATTCGGCAGAATGGGGACCATGATCGCGAACATGGTCATCGAGAACCCGGAGCTGGAGTTTGTCGGCGGCGTGGATATCCGGGAAGGGACGGTGCTTGGAAAGCCGGTCGTTTCCTCCGAGAATCTTGCTTCATTCATCGATCAGATCAGACCTGATGTGATGATCGATTTCACCATTGCAGCCGCGACGATGGTCAATGCAAAGATCGCGGCGAAAAAAGGCGTGGCTTTGGTGATCGGCACGACGGGTTTCACGCCGGAGCAGGATGCAGAACTGCTTGACGCGATAAAGAATGTCCCGGTCGTTAAAACGACGAACTTCAGTGTCGGCGTGAACATTTTCTGGGAACTTGTCCGCGATGCGGCTTCCCGCCTGGGCGATTACGATATCGAGGTGATCGAGGCGCACCACCGGCACAAGAAGGACGCTCCAAGCGGAACGGCGAAGACGATCCTGAAGGTGATCCAGGAGGAGGTCGGCAAACGCGAGGAGATGTACGGACGCGAGGGTATGACCGAGCGGAAAAACGAGATCGGCGTTCATGTGATCCGCGGCGGCGATGTGGTCGGGGACCACACGGTCCAGTTCCATCAGAATTATGAGACGATCGAGCTGAGCCACCGTGCCTATGACAGGGCAGTATTCGCACGAGGGGCCATCCGTGCTGCGGCATGGGCCCCGACAGCGGCGCCTGGTTTATACACTATGAAAGAGGTCCTCGGGCTCTAATGCCCGGCAACTCGAAATGTATTTCCCCTTCGAATAAGAGATATGGTAATTATACGAGGTAAATTCAAACATGCCAGCAGTAGTAAATAAAGAAAAATGTACCGGATGCGCGACCTGTGTGGACATCTGCCCGTCAGCAGCAATCGAAATTGTCGATGAAAAAGCAGTCATCAACGCAGATGAATGTGTCGACTGCGAAACCTGTGTGGATGAGTGCCCGGAAAGCGCACTCCACATGGAATAAATCTTTTTTTTCTTTTAGAGTAGTTACGCGGTTTTATCCTTAATCCAACTCAGGAAGGGTAAGGTTGGGTGTGGACACATGAGAAAAAACCCGTCGCAAACTTTCAGTTTGCTCTCCATTTCGCTTCGCTCACCAGCATGCGGGTTTTTCTGTTGTTTCATATTATATTGATTTCACAAAAAGAGGTGTTAACGAAAAGAAAATTCGCCGGCAGAGGTGCGTTCACCTCTGGTCTGCGAGAAAACTCGCAAATCAAAGATTTGGTCGCAAGTCTATCGACTTGCTTCGCTAAGGGACCTAAAGGTCCCCGCCTCAGCTAAGATCGCCGGCTGCGCCCTCGATCCGCCACACAAACTCATAACCAAAGAAAACCAATACTACATCAACTATGGCAATACATCCGATAGACTTCCGGTACGGAACTCCCGAAATGAAACGTGTATGGAGTGAGGACAACCGGTTTGCCTGCATCGTCCGGGCCGAGGTCGCCCTTGCCCATGCCCAAAGCATCGTAGGCATGATCCCCGCTGAAGATGCCGCGGTCATCGAAAAAAACGCCGGATCCGCCTCACGCATCCGTGCAAAAGAAATAGAAGCAGAGATCAGCCACGACACTATGGCCATCACCCGGGCCATCGCCGAAGTCTGCGGGGATGCCGGACGCTGGATCCATTACGGCGCCACCTCCAACGACATCCTCGACACCGCGACCGGCCTCCAGCTCAAAGAAGCCTCTGACCTGCTCGAAAAGAAACTTGCCACCCTGATGAGCGTGCTGTTGAAACGCGCAGGGGAAACCAAAAATCTCATCTGCATAGCCCGGACCCATGGTCAGCACGGCGTTCCTACCACCTACGGACTGCGGTTCGCCATCTGGGCATCCGAAGTCTCCCGGCACCTCCAGCGGCTCCGGGAAAGCCGGTCCCGGATCGTCGTCGGCCAGATGACCGGCGCTGTCGGAACCATGGCGGCGATGGGCGAACACGGCATCGAAGTACAGGCCGAGATGATGAAGTATCTTGGGATCGGCTCAGTCGACGTCTCCTCCCAGGTCATTTCCCGCGACAGATACGCCGAGTACATCTTCCTCCTCGCCAACATCGCGACCACCCTGGACAAGATCGGCATCGAAGTCAGATCCCTCCAGAGAACCGAGATCGGCGAAGTCGAAGAACACTTCTCCAGAAAACAGGTCGGCTCATCCACCATGCCCCACAAAAGAAACCCCATCAAAAGCGAACAGGTCTGCGGTCTTGCCCGCATCGTCCGCGGCATGGTCGAACCCGCCCTCCAGAACAACACCCTCTGGGATGAAAGGGACCTCACCAACTCATCCGCCGAGCGGATCACCTTCCCCGAGACAAGCATCCTCTGCGACCACTGTCTTCATGTCATGACCGGGGTCGTGGAAAACCTGACGATCAACACCGAAGCAGTAAGCCGCAATCTTCGCTACCTCCACGGGATCAATCTCGCGGAATCCGTGATGATCGAACTCACCAAACGCGGAATGAAGCGCCAGGAAGCCCACGAGATCATCCGCGAAGCAAGTATGGAAGCCCTCGCCGCAAAAATACCGCTCGCCGGCCTTCTTGCGGATAAACCGGAAGTCACTGCGTATGTCTCCGCCGATGAGATCAAAAAACTCCTCCAGCCCGAGACCTACGCCGGTCTTGCGGCCGTCCAGGTGGAAAACCTCATCCGAAAACTCGCGCCGTTTTGTGCACTGTAAAAAATCAGGATCAGGGATCACCGGCCGGTCTTCAGCCGGTAGATCTCCCCCTCTTCCCTGACAAAAAAACCTTCGCCGGCCATAGCATCCATTATCCGGCGGACACGCTCCGGATCCTCGTCCATCTCTTCTGCAAACAACTCCGGCATCCCGCTTTTCTGATCAAGCATCCGTTTCAGCACCCCGCCCCGGATCTGCCGGTCGGACCCCTCGAAACTCTTCTGTTTAGTATACTGACGGCTCCGCTGATTCGGATTTTTCACCGCTGATTTCAGCGCTGTTCCAAGATCCATCAGCGCCCAGTACCACTCCCGGGAGTTTGCCGGAAGCATGGCCGAGACAAGGGGCAAAAGCTCGCGGTCATCGACTGCCTGGTCCTCTTCGAAAAAATAATGGATGAACACTCTTCTGATATTCGTCTCGATGAACACGACCGGCCGGTCGAACGCGAACGCCGCGATCGAACAGGAAGTGGCAGGCCCGATCCCCGGCAGGGTCAGCAGGACCGCCGGATCGTTTGGGATCTTCCCGCCGTATTCGTCAGCGATAACGCGGGCAAGTTTCTGCAGATTCAAAGCCCGGCGGTTGTACCCCATCCCCTGCCATGCCGTGAGAAGATCCGCATGATCCGCCTTTGCGAGAGCGAAGATATCAGGAAACTTCTCGATGAACTTCGGATAGATCACCGCGACCCGCGGGACCTGGGTCTGCTGGAGCATGACCTCGGAGACCAGGATCTTATACGGATCATCCGTGTGCCGCCACTCCATATCATGCCGGCCCTTCGCCGCATAAAACTCCATCACATGCTGCTGAAAATCCAAAACAAGCGAAGGGGTGATCCCCTCTTCCCGAAACCGGGTCCGAAGACCGGAGACGAGCATAATTACTGGGACACCATGCGGTTGATCAGGATCTCGGCGATATCTGAGCTGTACTCCGTGATCCGGTGAAGACTCTGCGTTATCTGGGTCACGGCGACCGCCTCGGGGACCCGCATCTTGCGGATCGAATCAGCAAGGCCGTGATACTTCGGTCCCATCTCCTCGACTTCGGTGATGATCTTATTTGCTCCGGGAATACTGCCCGAGTAGATGGCCTGGATGCTTTTATTGAAGATATCGAGTGAAAACTCACTGAGTTCCGTCAGCTTCACAACCAGCATACGGTCGACCCCTTTGTCGATGAGGATCTCTGCCGCTTCGGCGATCAGGACCGTGTGATCGCCGACACGTTCGATTATCCTTGAGATCTGGTAATAGGTCGCGGCGATCGCGGGAGTGATCCCCATCTTCAGAGAAAGGGACGGATTTTCCACGATCAGGGAAAACTGCCGGTGGACCAGCCAGTGAAGACGGTCGACATCCGTGTCTCTGGCGACGACGTCTTCGGCGAGATCGCGTCTTCCCTGCTCGAGGGCGTTGAGGGCGTCCTCATGCATGCCTTTGACGATCACATACATCCGGCGGATGGTGTTTTCAAACGGCATCTCCGTCGGATTGAGGATATCTTTGAGAACGATACTGTTGTCCGTCTCCTCGGAGACCTCCTGGCCGATCGTCATCTGAGTGAACTTGCGAACGACCATCCGGACTTTAGGCGGGATCCTGCCGGCGGATGTTATCTTTATCGTTGTGTATCCGGCGATGTATGCGCCGATCAGTGAACGCAGAAGCGTTGTCGGGTCGGGATAATCCTTGAGTCCGAACTCTTTTGTCCGGGCAGTGCTGTCATTGTGCAGATTCGGGGTGATCAGGAGCGTCCCGTCGGCCTGGGACACCACGCCGAGGGGATCGTTTTTCTGAATATTTCTCTCACGTATCCACGCTTTCGGGAGAGACAGCACATACGATGACCCGCCGGTCATCTGAACTTTCCGGATTTCCATTCATTACATATTTACCTGCCCGGTATTTAATCTCTGTGAAAAACTATAGAGATATCATAGTCCGATAGAAATCATGGGGGGATATAGTCACATCATGATTTACTCAATCTATGTCGAATATCACTATATCTGCCAATCTTCAATCCGATTATGGTTATGAAAAGAAAAACCATGAGTATTGTTGGAGCCGCAGCCCTTCTTTTTGCTGTGTTCCTTGTATTTGCTTCCGGCTGTGTGAGCCAGGGAGAAGAACCGGCGACCATCACTATCGCCGGATCAACGACCGTCCTGCCGGTTGCCCAGATCGTTGCCGATGTCTATATGGATGAGCACACGACGGCCGACATCCAGATCAGCGGTGGCGGATCAGGCGTCGGCGTGACCGCTGCAAAGGAAGGAACTGCTGACATCGGCATGCTGTCACGCGATCTGAAGTCCTCGGAAAAAGAGGGAAGCAGCCTGAAAGAGTATGTTATCGGGAGAGACGGTATTGCGGTTATCGCCCACCCGTCAAACACCGTCTCAGACCTGACAACAGCACAGATCAAAGACATCTATCAGGGGAAGATCACCAACTGGAAAGAGGTCGGCGGCAAGGATCTTTCGATCGTTCTGATCGGCCGCGACAGTGCTTCGGGCACCCGCGAGTTCTTCACCGAGTTCGTGCTGAAAAAGGAGGATGCGGCAAAGACGATGCAGGAGTACAGCTCCAACGGCGCTGTGCAGAAGGCAGTCGCCCAGACCCCGGGCGCGATCGGCTATGTCTCCCTGGAATATGTCGATCAGACGGTAAAAGCCTTCTCGATCTCCGGCGTGCAGGCAACGGTCGATAACGTGATCAACGGCAGTTATACGATTAACCGCCCGCTTCTGATGATCACGAACGGTGAACCGGACGGACTTGCAAAGAAGTTCCTTTCATTCATCCTATCGCCCGAAGGTCAGAAGATCATCGCAGACAACGGATTTGTTCCTGTAACCGTATGACCGCACAGCTGACAACGGGATGGAGAGAGAAAGGTATCCGATCAGTATGGCTGGCAGCCGCTCTGGTCGCCGCCTCTTCGGTGGTGTTCATTCTCGGATACCTTATCCTGACCTCACTCCCGATTTTTTTTGAAACAGGTTTTGCCGGATTTTTCTTCAGCACCAACTGGAACCCGACCGGGAGCACTCCTTCGTTTGGGATCGCCGCTCTTCTGATCGACACCCTGCTTGTCACCTTTGGCGCGATGCTTTTTGCCGTCCCGCTTGGTCTGACGGCGGCGGTGTTTCTTGCTTATCTGGCGCCGCAAAAACTCCGCGATATCGTCAAGCCGGCAATAGAACTGCTTGCCGGGATCCCGTCTGTGGTGTACGGATTTTTCGGGATGATCGTTCTGTGCAGTTTTCTTCAGCAGACCCTGGATATGCCGAGCGGTTTTTCCTGGCTGGCCGCCTCGATCCTTCTCGGCATCATGGCGCTTCCGACGATCGTTTCGGTCTCGGAGGATGCTCTATTTGCGGTCCCGAAGGATTATAACGAGGCGTCCTTAGGTCTCGGGGCGACCCGGTGGCAGACCATCTCCCGCGTGCTTGTTCCGGCGGCGGCGTCCGGCATATCGGCGGCGGTGATCCTCGGTATGGGCCGGGCGATCGGCGAAACGATGGCCGTGATGATGGTCGCAGGAAATGCGGCGGTTATCCCGTCCCCGATCTGGGACGTGCTCTCCCCGGTCCGAACGCTGACCGCGACCCTTGGTATAGAACTGGCTGAGGTCGCGTCCGGGTCGATGCATTACTATGCCCTCTTCGGGGTCGCCGCGGTCCTGCTCGCGATCACGCTCGGGGTGAACCTGATATCGGTCTGGATCACAAAACGGATCAAAACCGGCAGACCGCTGGTTTCGATGCCGGCAGCGGCCCGGCGGATCCTGATAATATGCGGCATGCTGATCGCCTTCACGGCCGGCATCGTGATCTTCGGGATCGGCCCGACTCTTCTCGCGGCCGCGCTGCTCGCCGGCTATTTCCTTCTGCGGGACCGGGTGTCCCATAAAGTTGCGGAACGTGCGGCGTTTGGCGTGATCTATGCAGGAACGGCGCTTGTTGTCGTCACGCTGATCATTATTCTCGCCGACATCTTCATACACGGCCTTCCGGCGATATCATGGGAGTTTCTGACGACAGCCCCCCGGGATCTCGGCCGTGAGGGCGGGATCTTTCCGGCGATCGTCGGGACCCTTCAGCTTGTCGGCGGCGCGATCCTTCTTGCCCTGCCGGTGGGGATAGGGGCCGCGGTCTATCTGAACGAGTATTCGGCGGATACGTTCCTGACCCGGCTTTTGCGGACAGGAAACGACCTGCTCGCCGGCACGCCTTCGATAGTGTTCGGCGTCTTCGGGTTTGCCTTCCTCGTGATCTTCCTTGGATGGGGGGTCTGTCTCCTTGCCGGTATGATCTGTCTTGCCCTGATGATTCTGCCGACGATCATCAAAACGACCGAAGAAGCGCTCAGGTCCGTTTCCCCCTCGCTTCGTGAGGCATCGTTCGGTCTTGGGGCGACCAGGTGGCAGACGATAAAAAACGTCGTCCTTCCTTCCGCCGCCCCCGGTATTCTGACCGGCACGATCCTTTCTATCGGGAGGGCCGCCGGAGAGACCGCCCCGATCATGTTCACCGCGGTGGTCTTCTCCAAACGGTTCATCAGCCCGGACCTCTTTGAGCCGGTGATGTCGCTTCCTTTCCATCTGTATGTTCTCTCGACCAGCGTGCCGGGAGCACAGACCCAGCAGTATGGAACGGCGGTCGTTCTCATCTGCCTGGTCCTGCTGATCTATCTCGGCGCGATCCTTCTGCGCACGCACTTTCGAAATAAACTGACCTGACCATGACACCTATCTTATCAACCAGAAACCTGAACCTCTCCTACGGAGCGAAACAGGTCCTCTACGACATCGATCTGCCGTTCGAGGAAAAATCCGTTACCGCGCTGATCGGCCCGTCCGGGTGCGGAAAGTCGACCCTTCTCCGGTGTATGAACCGGATGAACGATCTGATCGCCGACTGCAAAGTCACGGGCGAGATCCTCTACCGCGGCGAGGAGATCATGAAAAGTGATCCTGTCCTTCTGCGCCGCAAGATCGGCATGGTCTTCCAGCGGCCGAACCCGTTTCCAAAATCCATCTACGACAACATCGCCTACGGTCCGCGTGCCCACGGAACGAAGGATGCAAAAACCCTCGACAATATCGTCGAGAACAGTCTCAAAGGAGCGGTCCTTTGGGATGAGGTGAAGGACCGTCTGCACGAATCGGCTCTCGGCCTCTCCGGCGGTCAGCAGCAGAGACTCTGCATCGCCCGGACGCTGGCCGTGAATCCTGACGTGATCCTGATGGATGAGCCGTGTTCGGCTCTCGATCCGATTGCCACGACCAAGATCGAGAATCTGATCATGGACCTCAAAAAGAAGTACACGGTGATCATCGTGACCCACAACATGCAGCAGGCTGCCCGGATCAGCGATACGACCGGGTTCATGTACCTTGGAAAACTGATCGAGACCGGAACGACCGGAACGATCTTTTCCAATCCGAAAGAGGAACTGACCGAACGCTACATCACCGGGAGGTTTGGATGAACGACTACTTCCACCTCGAACTCGATGCCTATAAAAACGAGGTGAACTGGTATGGGCGTTTTTCGCTTGCTTTGCTGAAAAATTCCCTTATGGCGTTTGAGTCGACGGATCTGATGATCGCCGCGGATATCATCCGGCAAAAGGAGTATGTGAACAATCAGTATGAGATCCTGAATGAACGGGGCATCCTTTTGATAGCGCTGAACCAGCCGATGGCAAAGGATCTGCGTTTGATCTCAAGCTGCATGGACATCGTGACCTCTTCTGAGCGGATCGGCCGCTATGCAAAGGACATCACCGAACTTGTCGTTGCGAGCCGGCCGGCAGATATCCCGCCTGCCCTTCACAGAGAAGGCGAAGCCGCGGTCTCGATTTTGAATACGGTGTATACTGCGTTCGAGTCGGGGGATGTTTCACTTCTTCACGGATGTGTGAAGATCGAGGAGGAGATCGATACGCTGTATGCCTCTCTCTATAAAGAACTCGTTGCGGCGATGGAATCAGGCCGGATGACGATCCCGTTTGGGAGCGCCTGCCATATGGTGAACCGGTATCTGGAACGCTGCGGGGATCATGCCTGCAGGATGGCGGAGAAGGTGTATTATCTGCAGACCGGAAAAAGGGTGCCTCTCGAAGAGATCAGTGAGCTTTGACCTCATTGAATACTCTTTTCCCGGCTGCCGTGTAATAGAGTTGATAAGCCATGAACCAGATAACCGGATCTGCACAATGCAGTTCATATGACCGGGAAGAGGTATGCCGGGCAGTGGAAAGGGCAGTTGAAGCAGCCGGCGGACTCCCGGACCTTGCAGGAAAAAAGGTCCTGCTCAAACCTAATCTCCTCTCGGATGCGGGATACGAAAAAGCGGTGAGTACGCATCCTGAGGTCGTCTTTGCGGTCGGAAAACTGATCATCGACGCGGGCGGCATCCTTATGATCGCGGACAGTCCCGGGGCAGGAATATTATATACGCCCCGCGTGATGAAACGCGTGTATCAGAAATGCGGGATCACGCAGGTGGCCGGCGATCTCGGGGTCGCGATGGACCCAGAGACCGGATCAAAGGATCGTTCCTATCCGGAAGGGAAGGTGATGAAGCATTTCACGGTCATCGATCCTGCGTGCGAGGCGGATGTCATAATCTCGGTCTGCAAACTGAAGACCCATATCTTCACCAGATTTTCCGGTGCGGTCAAGAATACCTTCGGGGTGGTGCCGGGTCTCGACAAACCGGTGTTCCATTCCCGGTTTCCCGATCCTGCGGATTTTTCCGAGATGCTGGTGGACTTAAACGAACTGATCAAACCTGATTTTGTTGTGATGGACGCGGTTTTCGGGATGGAAGGGAATGGGCCGATGGGCGGCGAGCCAAGGAGGGTCGGCTATATTCTTGCTTCAAAGTCGGTGTATGCTCTTGATGTCACCGCTCAGAAATTGATCTCTATGGATCCTCTGCGGATCCAGACGACCGCCGCGGCCGCCGCCCGCGGTCTTGTGGATCCGGCCCGCGTCGTAACGGCCGGGGACCTGGTGATTCCCCTGACCGATTTTGTTTTGCCGTCGACGTACACCGCTCCTTCCAGGAACACCTGGTTTAGAAGAAACGTTCTGCGCCGGTTCCAGACGATGGGGAAGTATTATGCTCCGGCGCCTGTTGTAAAAAAGGATATATGCGTCGGCTGCGGCCAGTGCGTGAGGATCTGTCCGGTCGGGGCGGCAGTGATGAAAGACCGGAAAGCGGGCTTCGATCATAGTAAATGCATACGGTGTTACTGCTGCCATGAGATGTGCCAGTATCACGCGATCGAGATGAAAAGAAGTGCGGCAGGAAGATTCCTGCATATGTTTCTGCGGTGAACCGGGGTCTCACGTTTTTCTGCGGCAGAAGAACGTGCATGTCTCCTGATTACACCGGCCGTCGCAGGGGTCAAGGTGCACGATCACGGTGATCCGGGGTATCTCTGCTTTGAGTTCATCCTCGACCTCCTGTAAAACTTTGTGGGCTTGTGAAAGCGGGGTCGCATGCGGCATCATGAGATGGAACTCGATAAATTTGTCGGGTCCGGCCTTTCGTGTTTTGAGACTGTGATAATTGGTATAGGCGTTCTGATGCCTGCAGATGATCTCGCAGATTTTTTCCATCTCTTTTTCATCCAGGCTTTCATCCATCAGATCACCAAACGACCGTCTGATGAGGGAGGCCGCCTCCCGCAGGATCAGGAGGGCGACAATGATGGCGATGACCGAGTCAAGGAAGGTGAGTCCGGTTATTTGTATCAGGATAAGTCCGGCAAGGACCCCGGCCGAGGTGAACACATCGGTCCGCAGATGCCAGGCATCGCTTTCAAGCGCGATGGAATCCGTCTCTTTGGCGACTTTCATGAGTTTTTGCGACACGAAGAGGTTCATGCAGGCGGAGATCCCCATCACGATCATACCGATGAAGAGCAGGTCCGCAGACAAGGTATCCCCTCCGTGGATCAGTTTGTTCACCGCTTCCCAGATGATGATCCCGGCGGCAAGGACGATGAGCAGTGCTTCGATGAGGCCGGATGCGTCTTCATATTTTCCGTGACCGAACGCGTGATCGGTGTCCGGAGGCATTGCGGATCTTCTGACAGAGAAGTAGGCGATAAAGGAGGCGGCCAGGTCCATCCCCGAATGGATGGCCTCGGAGATTATACTGACCGAGCCGATACTAAGGCCGGTGATCAGCTTCGCTATCGTGAGAAAGGCGTTTGAGAATATCGAAAGGCGCGCAACGTTTTGTTTGGCGGTATTTTCTGACAAGACTGCAGTATTACTGTTGAACTGAAGTACCCAAAAGGTATTCGCCTGCCATGCCCAGAAAAAAGGAGTATTTTGGTTATTTTTTCAGCATATGGTCTATCGCGACCGCAGCTTCTTTCGCGGTTCCCATCGCGAGAATCACGGTGGCAGCCCCTGTTGCGACATCGCCGCCGGCATAGACTTTTTGGATGCTCGTTTCACCCAGACAGTTCACGGCGACACTGCCGTTTCTGTTTCTGGTAAGTTCGGGCAGCATGCGGAGAAGAAGCGGGTTTGGTCCCTGACCGATAGCTTCTATCACGACATCCGCCTCGACCACAAACTCGCTTCCTTCGATCGGGTAGAAGGAACACCGGCCGTCGTCTCCGGGCGTGCCGAGTTCCATCTTGATGGCTTTGACACCCGAGACGGCATTGTTCTCGCCAAGGATCGCGATCGGATTCGTCGCCGTCATGAAGAATACACCCTCCTCCTTTGCGTGACGAACTTCATCGAGTCTTGCCGGCATATCGGCTTCGCCTCTGCGGTACATCAGCGTCACATCAGCGCCCATACGCCGGGCGACCCGCGCCGCATCCATCGCCACGTTTCCGCCGCCGACGACCACGACCTTTTTGCCGACCTTTACCGGCGTATCGTTTTCAGGGAACTTGTTGGCTCCCATCAGATTCACGCGGGTCAGGAACTCGTTTGCCGAGTA
>Ga0265294_10002131_pt1 | contig 26165 bp, 23 predicted proteins | sample MunlanPumphouse3_FD_192504 | JGI IMG/M metagenome (GOLD analysis project Ga0265294, IMG submission 192504) | Groundwater microbial communities from a municipal landfill in Southern Ontario, Canada - Pumphouse #3 | ecosystem: Environmental > Aquatic > Deep subsurface > Groundwater | place... | reverse complement strand
AGAGCAAATGAAAATGAGATTAAAAAGATAAATAGAGTACAAAATGAGATTAATGACCATCTTCTATCTTTAATAAATAGTGTTGATAAATTTATTGAAGAATAACATCACCCCATATGAGATAATTTTGGCTTATCAATGGTGTGTTTTGTGTATTTTAATCGAAGACTATTACTTACTACTGATACTGAGCTCATAGCCATGGCCGCCCCTGCAATCATAGGATTGAGCATAAATCCGGTAAAAGGGTAAAGCAACCCTGCGGCAATCGGAATACCAATGATATTATAAATAAAGGCCCAAAACAGGTTTTGCTTGATTGTTCTAAGTGTCTGTTTTGAAAGTTCAATAGCCATTAAAATAACTTCAAGTTTTGAAGAAACAATTGTCATTTTCGCTATATCAATGGCAATATCAGCGCCATTTCCCATTGCAATGCTCACATCAGCTTGTGCCATTGCATGAGAATCATTGATTCCATCACCAACCATAGCAACCACTTTCCCCTTTTGTTGTAGAAGTTCTATGTATGCTGCTTTTTCTTCGGGTAAAAGTCCTGCTTTATATATATCTATTCCTGTTTGAAAGGCTACTGATTGAGCTGTATGTAGATTGTCACCGGTAAGCATATGAATTTCAATACCTTTACTTTTCAAATTCTCTATTGCTTGAGCTGAAGAGGGTTTTATTGGGTCAGTAATAGCAATAATCGCTTTATTTTGATTATTTTCACCAAAGAATAATACTGTTTTTGCCTGCTCCTGCATTTGATCAGCTATTGTTTTATCTTCTATTGTGAGATTAATACCGTATTCCTTCATAAATAGTTCATTTCCAACAATATATTTTGAATTACCAATTGTGGCTAAAACGCCTCTTCCTGTAACACTTTCAAAACTTTCAATTGGTACATACTGAACATTTTCGTTTCTTAATGCAATAGTAACAGCCTCAGCCAATGGATGCTCGGATTGTGATTCCACTCCCAGTAAAATAGATTTCAATTGCACTGTATTATCAGTTTTCCAAAACCAATCTGTTACTTTTGGCTTTCCTTCAGTAATAGTTCCTGTTTTATCCAATACAAGAGTATCAATTTTGCAAGCAAGTTCTAGACTATCGGCATCTTTAATTAAAATGCCAGATTCAGCACCTCTACCTATTCCTACCATTATTGCTGTTGGAGTGGCCAATCCAAGCGCACACGGACAGGCTATAATAAGTACAGAAACCATCGCCAAAAGTGCCTGTGGTAAAGCTTTTTCACCACCAAAAATCATCCATATCACAAAACTTACAGCGGATAAAATGATAACAATAGGAACAAAGACAGATGCCACTTTGTCTACTAATTTCTGAACCGGAGGTTTACTCCCTTGTGCTTCTTGCACCATTCGTATGATACGTGCCAGCAGTGTTTCACTTCCCACTTTTTGTGCCTGCATAACAAAACTGCCTTTTTGATTAATCGTTCCAGCAAAAACTTTTTTACCTGACGTTTTTTCAACAGGTAAGGGCTCACCGGTAATAGAACTTTCGTCAACAAAAGAAACTCCATCTAACACAATTCCATCAACCGGAATCCGCTCTCCTGGTTTTACCCGCAACTCACAATCTATTTGAACCATCGAAACCGGTTTAGAAACTTCTGATCCGTCTTTATTAATCAAGGTTACCGTATCAGGTTGTAATCCAATTAATTTTTTTATAGCTGAGGATGTATTTGCTTTTGCTTTTTCTTCAAGGAGACGCCCAAGTAAAATAAACACAATAATGACTGCAGAGGCTTCAAAATATACATGCTGATGACCGTTTTTAACCATCATAAAATTGGGAAAAACGGTATTAAAAAAACTAAACAGATAAGAAATTCCTGTACTTAAAGATACTAATGTATCCATGCTTGTTTTACCGTGTTTTAATTGTTTAAAAGCATTAATAAAGAAACTTCTTCCAAACCAAAATACAACCGGTGTTGACAGCACAAGCATTATCCAGTTTGCATAAGGCAAATCAGGCATAAACATTCCAATCACAACAACCGGAAATGTCAATAATGCAGCATATATGGTCTTATTTTTCAATATAACAGATTCTCTCTCTTTAATCTCTTTCTGATGATTAAATTCATTTTCGTCAATAATTATATCATACCCAATGGATTGAACAATTCCACGAAGTATTTTTGGACTAGTAACATTGGGGTTATATTCAATATAAATACTTGATGCTGAAAAATTGACAGAAGAACTGATTAATCCCGGTTGATTTTTTAATATATTATCTATATTAACTGCGCAGGAAACACAGCCCATTCCTGATACAGGAAAATTCTTTTTTATTGAGGAGTCCATGATTCTAACTTTTCGGTAAAGTTAAATATATTATTTTTAATTATTTTAAGAGCAAAAAATAATGTAATTGCTTATATTTTTCATAAATTTGCAAAATTTTTTAATTCTATTTTGATATGACAAAAATAATAGATGAAGTCTCAAGGACTTTTAATGAATACCTTATAATCCCCGGATTGACAACAAAAAAGCACACTATTAATAATGTAAATTTGAAAACTCCATTAGTAAAATTCAGAAAGGGACAAACACCTAGTATTTCTTTAAATGTTCCTTTTGTATCCTCTATTATGCAGTCTGTTTCTGATAGTAATATGGCAATCGCATTAGCAAAAGAAGGTGGATTGTCATTTATATTTGGTTCTCAATCAATTGAAGAACAATCACAGATGGTTTTGGAAGTTAAAAACTATAAAGCCGGATTTGTAGAAAGCAGAGCCAATTTGACCCCTGAACATACATTAAAAGATGTTATTGAATTAAAAGCAAAAACAGGATTCTCAACAATCGGAATTACTGACGATGGAACTTCTGGCGGTGTTTTTCTTGGTCTTGTAACCGGGAGAGATTATAGAGTAAGTAAAGATAGCCCGGAGAAGAAAGTGAAAGATTTCATGACTCCATTTTCCTCTTTAATTACTGCTAAAAATGGAGTATCGTTAAACGAAGCAAATGACATTATTTGGGATCATAAATTAAATACATTGCCCATTATAGATAAAAATCAAAGACTACAATATTTCGTTTTTCGTAAAGACTTTGACAGTCATATTGAAAATCCTAATGAATTATCAGATTTGCATAAAAGATTAATTGTAGGAGCAGGAATTAATACCAGAGATTATAAAGAAAGGGTTCCGGCATTAGTAAAATCAGGGGTTGATATTTTATGTATTGATTCTTCAGACGGCTTTTCCGAATGGCAAAAGGATACACTCCATTACATAAAAAATAATATTGACAGTAATATATTAGTTGGAGCCGGAAATGTGGTTGATAAAGATGGATTTCTCTACTTAGCTCAAGCTGGGGCTGATTTTGTTAAAGTGGGAGTAGGGGGAGGTTCTATCTGTATTACAAGGGAACAAAAGGGAATTGGAAGAGGTCAAGCTACAGCATTAATTGAAGTTGCCAAAGCAAGAAATGAATATTTCGAAAAAACCGGAGAATATATACCAATTTGTTCAGACGGTGGTATTGTTAAAGATTACCATATGACACTGGCACTTGCTATGGGAGCAGATTTCTTAATGATGGGGAGATACTTTGCCCGTTTTGATGAAAGTCCTACAAGAAAATTATTAATCGGAAGTAATTATGTAAAAGAATATTGGGGAGAAGGTGCTAATAGGGCAAGAAACTGGCAACGTTATGACATGGGAGGAAACAGTAACTTAAAATTTGAAGAAGGTGTAGATAGTTATGTCCCTTATGCCGGTAAACTGAAAGACAATTTAAACCAGACATTAGAAAAAATTAAATCCACAATGTGCAGCTGTGGTGTATCTTCAATAAAAGAATTGCATACAGAATCAAAATTAACATTAGTATCATCAACGAGCATTATTGAAGGAGGAGCTCATGATGTGATAGTTAAAGAAACTAAAAATTAAATATGGCATGAAAATAATCTTTTCATACCACATTTAATTTTACATTTTTACCGTTGTCTATCCCATTAAATTCTAGGCTTCTGAATTATTCTGAGAATCAGAGAAACAAGATAAATGATGCTTCCATAAATAATTGGAATTAGAGCAACTTTCATTCCCCCACAAAAAAGTGACATTGATATGTCTCCTGCAGATTGAATAGCACCAAACGCTTGTATCAAACTCAAAAAAGTAAAAATTAGACAAGTAATCAGAGCAATCAATCCGGTTTCTTTAACCCATGCCGGTGCTTTCCATGCAGCAAGAATAAGCAAAATAAATTCAACTGTAAGTATGGTCATAAAAAATGATCCACCCTCAATAAATAATTGTTTTATTATCATATCTTTTTATATTTAGATTAATGCAAAGTTACCTTCAATCTTATTTTTATTTGCATTTAGGAAGTGTCAAATCCCTTCGTCCTCATGTGAAATCCTGTTAAAAACAAAAGCAATTAAAAATAATACTCTTAAAGATACAAATTCATATATTATTGACTTATATTTGAATATGAGAAAATACTTCAGCATAATATATTGGTCAGTCGTAGTCTTTATATTAAGTGGTATCTTATTAAGTGTCACTAGTGATTATTTTTCTTCATTACTTCTTTCTATCACACTTTTACCGGGAGTTATTTTTGCAAAATATTTCTGGAAAGACATATCCTTCAAAAATAAATGGATTGGAATCCTTCATACAATATACCTTGGATTTATCACCTTACTTATCGAATATCTGGCACTTTTGCTTATGGACACATATCTTTTAAACTACGGTCTAAGTAAAAATGTTGATATAATTTTCAATCCTTTCTTTATTTGGCTATTATTAATAACTTTTTTGTCGGTGGAAAAATTACTGCAAATCAAGCTTTACTCAAAAACACCGGAACCTGATAGAAAATTCATCAATTTTATTTCCGACCGTAAAAAAGTTTCTCTTGATATAAATGCAATTACATATATTGAATCAAAAGATTATGAGGTTTGGATAAGGACGACATCCGGAATCTCATACAGAACTAAAATGAATATTTCCCACTGGAATGATGTACTTGATTCCGGCTTTTTAAGGATTCATCGTTCTTTTTTGGTAAACATAAAACATGTTACCGGATTTGACACTACAAAAGTATGGGTAGAAGAGACTCCTCTTGAAATTTCCCGTAAGTATAAAGAGAAGGTAATGGAAATGCTCGAAAACAAAACTATCTGTAAGGAATAATTATTGCATCTATAATAAATAATCATTGTTTATTAAATTATGAATATAAAAAATATTATTTTCGATTTTGGTGGAGTGCTTGTTGACTGGAACCCAAAATATGTTTATGAAAACATATTTCAGGAAAAACTTGAAATGGATTTTTTTCTAAAAAACATTTGCGGACCTCAATGGGTTATAAAACAGGATGCGGGTAAATCAATATCAGAAACAACAAAGGAACTTCAACTTAAACATCCGAAGTACAAAGAGGAAATTGAAATGTTTTACAGAGATTGGGAAAAGATGCTCGGAGGAGAAATTATCGAAAACACAAGACTCATTAAAATTTTAAAATCAAAATATAAAATATATGGATTGTCAAACTGGTCAGCGGAAACTTTTCCTATTGCATTTAAAAAATATGCCTTCTTCAGTGATTTCGACGGAATTGTACTATCAGGACAAGAAAAAATGGTAAAACCGGATAGTCGTATTTTCAAATTGCTTTTAAATAGATATTCTATTAGAGCTGAAGAATCACTCTTCATTGATGACAATATAAAAAATGTCATTACTGCAAAAGAGATTGGCTTTTTAACAATCCTCTTGACCGAAAATATCAATCTAAAAAATAAATTGATAGATTTAGGTCTTCTCTGTTAGGTTGCAAAAATTAAAGTATCAAACTGAGTAAATAAATTTAAAAAACAAACAATGAAGAAAATATGGTTAATGCTGTTTTTGATTATTACAGCAATTGTCGCATATGGGCAAGAAGGAAGTAAAAATTTTATTGATAAAAATTATATCGAAGTAGTCGGCCATGCCGAAAAACATATTATACCTGACGAGATATATCTAAAAATACTAATTAATGAAAAAGATATAAAAGGACAATCTTTAGCAAGCTTAGAGAAGCTGATGATCGGAAAATTTAAAGAAATGGGGATAGATATTTCCAAACAATTGGAAATTAAAGATTTCTCAAGCAATTTCAAGAACTACTGGATAATTAAATCAGACATAATCTTAACAAAAGAGTACCAATTGCTGGTTTATAATGCAAAAACCGCCGGAAATGTTTTTATTGAGATGGAAAAACTTGGAATCTCCAATATTTCTATAGAAAAGGTCAATCATAGCGAAATAGAAAAAATAAAACAGGAAATCAAAATTGATGCAATAAAATCCGCAAAAGAAAAGGCCGGTGCTTTAGCAAATGCAATAGGACAGAATATTGGCCGTGCATTATATATTTATGAATATTCTTATAATGTAAACACAAAAGGTGGAGGAATTCCTTTAAAAATAATGGTTAGAGAAACCACAAAAGATATGAACAATATACAAGAAGAAGCAATGCCTACTGTGGAATTTGAAAAGATAGATCTTGAGTATAATATATCCGTGAGGTTTGAATTAAATTAACCATAGAAAGACGAATATTTAACTTCACACATAAAGTCGTATCTTTGCCACTCAAATTAAAAAGAGGTGGTTACACAAAAGGCTAAAAGCACAATGATGCCAATTGCTATGATACTTGGCATCATTTGCGGTTACATGATTCCTGATTTTATTATTGCGGTAAACAAGGCTATCCCCTATTTTATCGCAATAATGTTGCTAATTACTTATAGCAAGCTTTTATTCAAAGAATTAAAGATTACGCGATTGTCTATAATAATGCTTGTTCTTCAGATTGCCGGCTCTTTTCTGCTTTATCTTATACTTCGCAAATGGAATCCTCTGTTTGCAGAACAGGCATTTATCTGCCTCTTATGCCCTGTTGCAACAGCCGCCTCCGTAATTACAGCAATGTTGGGAGGAAGTGTTGCCTCCCTGGTTTCTTACACTCTTTTGTGCTATCTTGCGACTGCAACGATTGCTCCATTCATGCTTTCATTTATAGGAGGAGGAGTTGAGGGAATTTCATTTTTTGCATCATCTTGGATGATTGCAAGACAAATCCTTCCACTGATTCTACTCCCTCTACTTATTACCATTATCCTTCGCAAATTTGCACCTAAGATTAATAATGCTTTGCAAAAAAACCAAAGCATATCGTTCTATCTATGGAGCATTACTCTTTTTCTTGTTATTGGCAAATCGACAACATTTGTACTCAACCAACCAAGCAATATGATTTCAACAGAAATAGGTCTGGCAATAATTTCACTTGTAATGTGTTTATTCCAATTCGGAACAGGTCATGCCCTTGGGGTTCACTACAAAGAAGCAATTGTAGGAACTCAAGGTCTCGGTCAAAAAAATATAGCATTAGCCATGTGGATGTCATTTACATACCTAAACCCTCTGATTTCTGTTGGCCTTGCAACATACTGCATCTGGCAAAATATTATCAACTCCACACAACTCTATCTTAAGGCAAGAAAACAGCAAACCACATTACTATAATGAAACAAAATACCAGAGTAGTTGATCTCCATATAGAAAAATTAGCGGCAGGATACAAAACATTCTCTCCTGAAGATTCATTTATATATCAGAAAGAAACTTTTGAACGCACCTTACAAACAAACAGATATCATAAGGGGATGAAAATAGATTTCATACATGGTCATGGAGAAGGGACATTGAGAACAGAATTAATAAACATTCTGCAACAGAAGTTCCCTACCTATACATATGAAGATGCCCCCTTTAATACATATGGATATCAGGGAGCACTAAGAGTCACCATCCTATAATGTCTTATAAAACTCCGGTTCTCTAACCTTTTCGTAGAAAAGAGTGAAATCTCCTCCAAGACTCTCAAGAAGTTTCTCAAATACAGGAACCAATGAAAAATAGGTGCTAGTCGGTATAAGGTAGGCATTATTTATCTTTGCATCCTTATCAAGATTTATACTCTTTTTAAGGTTCAAAAATATTGAATCTTTTTTATGAGCCATTGTCAATGAATCCAAATTATTGCTATAAATTTCATTCAATTTTTTACGGGTATCAAGTTTTATAGTATTTATTTTATCCTGACTTTTCCACATTTCCAAAGCCACCTCTATCATTGAGTCCCTTCCTGTTGATTTAAGCCATTTTAATACACCCGCCCTCTCCACTGTTACAGCAAAACTTTCACTCACACAAGAATTTCCTGGCAGATAATACTCCTGATGCGCCAATTCGTGAATTATTAATCCCGCAATTCTTATTGTGTTCAATTTCAAATTAGAGCTTAATATGGGGTCACTGAACCAGCCTAAAGTAGAATAGGCACTTATAGGTGAAATATAAACATCATAGTCTTGTTCTTCCATCGTGTTTGCAAATTTAAGAGCCGCCTTTTTTGAAAAATAGCCTCTGTACACAACACGACCGGCAATGGGAAAACACCATGTAACCGGTTCAATGGAAAATTTAGGAGCACAGTAAACATTCCAGCCAAGGTATTCTCCCCCTATTTCCGAATAAACTTTATAACTTTTATTTTTTGGCAAACCCAACTCTTTGGTTGCAAAATCCCGAACCTCTAAAACCAATCTCAATTTTTCAAGAGAAACACTGTCCAATTGTTTCTTTTTGAGTATTCTTTTTACCGGAACTCTGGATTCCATTAAATGAAGATGTCCATTAACCGCCTGAGCAAGATACAAAGCATTACTGCAACCTGATATTCCGGCAAGAAGAGTTGCTGCAAAAAGGATTTTTATTATTGTCAAAATAAGCTTCATTTATTCTTCTATTTAGTCCCTAAATTTAATATCTAAAAAATTAACATTTGACACCCCAACACTACGCTGAAGCTCAACAAGCGCAACTGCTTGATTATAAAGAATATCTACATATCCTCGGCGAACATCATCATAAGTACGTCTCGCATCTAAAACCTCCAAAAGAGAGCAATCACCTCTTCCATAGGCATACACTTTACCGTCAATCACCATTTTTGCCTTAACAAGCAGCTCATTATCATACTCAGCAGCTTGTACGCAAGTTGATAAATATGTCTGATAATTTTGATTAACCTCAGTTTCAACTATCAATTCTACCTGTTTGTATATCTGTTCCACCTGATGGACGCGCATTTGATAAGCACAAATGGTTCCTTTGTTAAAATTTGAAAACTTTAAAGGAATACTCAATCCAACCGTAACACCCGTATAAGGTGGTGCTGGGGCTTCCTCATTACGCACACGTGTATTATAGTTTACGCCTAACGAAAGATCTATATCTGCATGTCGTTCGGTGCGAATCATTTTCAACGCACTGTTTGCCACATTAACATTCTGAAGTGCAGCAATAAGATCGGCTCGATTATCTAAAGCACACCTTAAAAGTTCCTCAAGTGAATATAATTGAGGTATAATATTTAAGGAACCAATAGGTTGATAAAAATTATTATTAGAATTTCCAAGCATAGTACAAAGATAAAGGTCAGCGTTTTTTGCGGCATTCTCTGCTTGACGCATGTTATTACGAGCCACACCAGCTTCAAGTCGACTTTGAACTGCATCAGTTTCTGAGATTTTGCCTTTAACAAAACGCAAACTATCTCCATCAGCTAATTGTTTAATATTACTAAAGGCGTCTTGTTCAATCTTCAACAACTCTGCATTTTTGAGTGCGTCAAGATAAGCTATTGTTGCTTCAGCTCGTAAATTTCTAAGGTAATCATTAAGTAAAGCAATTGAAAGATCTTTTGTGCTTTTGGCAAGTTCTATCCCTACAAGACGTTTTCCAAATGAAAACGTCTTACTCAACTCTGCAGATATTCCACGACCCATCATTATAGTATTATCCTGATTGTATCCATATTCAATGGATAATGATGGATCGTGAAAAACCTTAGCTGCATTTATTTCAGCATCTGCAATGTTAATATTCAACTGCTCAGCAGCATACCCCAAATTATTTTCATAAACCTTTTTCATATAATCCTCATAAGTGATATTTTGAGCATAACTTATATATCCCACAAGGCAAAATATAATTAATAATATTATTTTTTTCATGATTTTAATCTTTTTTCATTGATTATTTGCTCTTTTTTTTCATGATGGCTTTCAACCATATAGTATAAACTTGGCAAAATATAAAGTGTAATAATAGTTGCACATAACAAACCATAAACAATAACCGTCGCCAATGGTCGTTGAACATCACTACCAATACCCGTTGATATTGAGGCTGGCAATAATCCAAGTATAGCTACGGTAGCTGTCATAAGAATAGGGCGAAAACGGTGACGTGATCCCTCAACCACTGATTCTCGTAATGTTTTACCGTTTCTACGTAAATCATTAATATGTGAAATCATAATTACTCCGTTCTGAATAGCGACTCCAAATAGAGCGATAAATCCAACAGCAGAAGACACATTAAGTGTCATTCCTCTTATATTCAATGCAGCCATTCCTCCGAATAGAGCTAGAGGAACAACACTCATAAGAGTAATTGCTTGTCTGAATTTTCCACAAGCAAAAACTAAAAGAAGCAACATAATACCAAGCGTTAACGGAATAACGACTCCTAAACGAGAATAAGCTCGACGTTGATTTTCAAACTGTCCTGCCCATTGCAAATTAACTGTAGAATGATTATATATTACTTGTTGTTCTATTTTTTTATTTGCTTCATTGAGAAATGCCGTAAGATCAACTCCACGCAAATTTACACGTACAGTTGTATGACGACGATTCATTTCTCTCATAATTGTACTTGCCCCAAGTGTTGTTTTAATCTCTGCTACCTGTGATAACGGAATTTTAATTCCATCGCTATTGGTCAACATAAGAGAACTTATTTTTTCAGGTGTATTTCGATACTCATCCCCATACCGACAAGTAACGTCATATACTTTACTCCCAACAAAAACTTGCGAAATAGCTTTCCCTCCAATGGCAAGCTCAATAAGTTCTGCAACGTCATTAGCATTAAGTCCGTATTGTGCTATTCTGTCACGATTTACTTTAATTTGTAACTGTGGAGTCGGTGGTTCTTGGTCAACAGCCACATCTGTAGCTCCAGGAATATCTTTCAATACAGTTGCTATGTTGTCGGCAACACTGCGACCAGCAATAATATCATCCGAATATATTTTAATTGCAAGATCGCTATGCGTACCCGCAATTTGATCCATAACCATATCAATAATAGGCTGAGAAAATCCAACTGTATAACCCGGTAATTTTGAAATCTCTTTTGACATAGCCTCAATCAATTCAGCTTTAGTACGCTTACTTTTCCAAGTATTATAAGGGTTAAGACCCACACCAACCTCTATATGTGACAAAGAAAAACACTCTGCCCCTTCATCATCACGCCCTACTTGAGTCATAACATACGATACTTCATCAAACTTAGCAATTGTACGACGTAGTTCTTGCTCCATTTCTTTAGCCTTATCAAGAGAAATACCTGTAGGCAATTGTGTTTGAATCCAAATAGAACCCTCATCTAGTGGCGGTAAAAAATCTTTTCCCACAGTATAAGAAAGAATTCCAGCTCCTATAAGAACAATACACAGTGTTGAAATAATTATTTTCCGCTTATCTATAAGCTTAGCTATCTGTTTATTATATATTATGGTTATTTTTTCAAGCCAATGATTATGATATATTTTTCGAGGACGGTAATATGTGGAGTACGTCATTCCGGGAATAAGCAGTAGTGATACCAATAAAGCCCCAACTAAAGCATAACCAATAGTATAAGCCATGGGAGTAAATAGTTTACTTTCTATATGTTCAAAAGCAAAGAGTGGAAGATAAGCGGTAATAATAATTACAGTCGAAAAGAAAATGGGACGAGCTACCTCGCTTGCACGGATCTTCACTTTTTCAATGTCGAGATTTTCTTCAGGATAACGTTCCCGTTGCTTAAGAATTGTCTCCATCATAACAATTGCTCCATCAACCAATATCCCAAAGTCAATAGCTCCTAATGATAATAAATTTGCAGGAATATTAGTAACTTTCATCAAAATAAAAGCAATCAATAAAGACATAGGAATAGTTATTGCCACCAACAAAGAACCACGTACACTACCCAAAAATAACATCAACACCAGAATCACTAAAATCATCCCCGCCAACAAAGTGTGTTCAACAGTATGAAGTGTTGTATTTACTAAGTTTGTGCGGTCAAGAAAAGGGTGTATTGTTATACCGTCAGGCAAAATGCCATTATTCAATTCATCAACTGCCTTGTGTACACCATCAAGCACATGAGAAGGATTTTGTCCTCTAAGCATTTGTACAATTCCTTCTACAGCATCATTATCATTTCTTTTATCATCAGTAAAACCTAAAACTCCCTTCCTTTCTAAATTTCCATATTTTAATTCACCCAAATCTTTTAAAAAAACCGACACCCCATTTTGACTTTTAATTACAATATTCCCCAAGTCATCAAGATCTTTAATAAGACCTATGCCACGCACAACATAAGTTAAATCTCCCTTAGAAAGAGTACTCCCTCCGGCATTTATGTTATTTTTATTTATTTTTTCGGTTATATCATTCAATGATACACCATATTGTTCCAACTTTAAAGGATTGATTTCAACCTGATATTGTGTAGTAATACCCCCAAAATTACTCACATCTGCAACACCGATAATTTGTTTAAGATATGGTATTATAACCCACTTATGAATATCTGTCAATTCTCTTAAACTATGATTTTTGCCTTCAACGAGGTAACGAAAAATTTCACCAGTAGGAGAAGTTAATGGATTTAATTCCGGTTCGGCCCCATAAGGCAGCTCAACACCAGTCAAGCATTCGGTAACACGCTGACGCGCCCAATAATCAGATATTCCGTCATCAAAAACTAAAATAATGGTTGATAATCCGAATGTATTTTTGCTACGCATAACTTGCAGGCCAGGAATTCCATTCATTACTCGCTCAATAGGAATTGATATTTGCTGCTCAATCTCTTCAGTTGCTAAACCAGGTACCTGTGTTACAACTTGAACTGTGGTATCTGCAATATCCGGATAAGCATCTATTGATAGTTTTGTCCATGCATAAACACCAATAGCAGCCAAAATCACAAAAAAAACAACAATCAGCACACGCTGACGTAAAGCCAAAGATATTATACGTTTCATGATTGTTTATTTGTTGTCAATTAAATAAAATGCACCTTCACTAATTATCTCATCACCACGTTTTATTCCTGACAGAACTACTGAGTTATTTACATCAGCTTCTGCTGTTTCAACTAGAACTTTGCAAAAACGGTTATTGGATATTTTAACCAGCACATATTTATTCTCATTTTGCTGTAATATAGCACTGTCAGGCACAATAATCACAGAAGTAGGAGCTTTTGATATATGAACTGTACCATACATATTTGGCTTAAGTTTTCGTTCTTTGTTGTTACAAGCAATTATAACCTCCACTGAGCGGCTCTCAGAATCTAAGAGTTCGCTGATATGAATAACTTTACCTGTTACAGGCTCATCAAAAGCCACAAGTTCTATAGATACACCGCTAATATTATTGAGTAACCTCAAATCACGTTCCTTAACATTTGCAATAATCCATACTAATGAAAGGTCAGCAACAATAACTTGTGAATCCGCATCCTCTTTTATATATTGACCGATAACAAGCGTATTTTTTACCACTTCGCCATTAATTGGGGAAACAATCGTCAATAGCTGTCCTATAACTAGTGTTGATGGATTTATATTATAAGCCTTCAGCGCAGCAACTGAATTTTCATACTCTTTCAATGCATTTTGATAAGATACTTCAGCCTCCTCAACATTCTTTGCTGCACTGATTTTATTATCATATAAATCTCGTTCCCGCTGCAAGGTCTTCTCGGCAAGAGACATTTGTTGTTTTGCCTGAAAGTAGAGCTTACTCTTCTCAAAAAAATCAGGAGAAGAGATTTCAAATAAAGGAGTCCCTTTATGAACCTGTTGTCCTAAACTGACATATGATTTCATTATGCGTCCTGCAAATGGAGATGCTACTTCAGCATAAGCCGAAGGTACAGAACACACAATACCTGAAGTTGAAAACGATGTTGAATAGAGCGTTGTATCAACTTTTAGTATTTTTAATTTTTGTGCAATCGGTGAAGTAGAGTTGATAGATATTGTATCCCCGCTTATTATTACATTTTTATCTTGTACAGATTGGTTATTTGAGCCACACGAACATAGTGCACCCATAATTGTTATAAATAATAATTGTCTTTTCATTTACTTGTTTGTAACTTAATAGTAATAATACCAATTACTAAGAGCAGAATATGCCATTAGTAACCATTAATAAAAAATATAGATTAGTAAATGAATGAGGGAGGTGCTCGAAGAAAAAGATAATTTAAAGAAAATTCTAGTATATGCTTCGTAATGAAAACAACATACGTCTCAATAAGAACCAACACAGCAGCAATGATTGACATACAAAATGTAATCATCTGAACAGATGACGCAATATAATTAATAAACTCACATTGCGCAGCTGTATGAGTATGATTAGGAACATCCTTATCGCTATCAAACGGAAAGTATAAATGAGAATGAGTTACTGTTCCCCAATTAAAAAAATGAGTATGAATAAATAGAGTAGATGATGTAAAGTACAATACATAAAGTACTAACAACAGACAATTTATTTTTTTACGCATCTTTATCATTTCGAAACAAAGGTAAATATATTTAATTATTATAAATATGGATACAATTTTATTATGATTTTTTTTATCTCTTATATTTTTGTTTTCCAATGGAAATTATTAACTTTGTCAATAATTAAAAACAACTATATCATGAAACATATAATTATAGGTGGAGTTGCAGGAGGAGCAACTGCTGCGGCAAGGATAAGAAGAAATGATGAAAAAGCAGAAATTGTACTTTTTGAAAAGGGCAAATATATTTCTTATGCTAATTGTGGCCTGCCCTATTATATTGGAGGTGTTATAAAAGACAGAGATAAATTGTTTGTTCAAACACCTGCAAGTTTCGGCCGTCGCTTTAATATGAATATTCATGTAAACTCAGAAGTAATAAAAATTAATCCTGTATCTCATATTGTTACGGTACTCAGTGAGGACGGGAAACAATTTGAAGAATCTTATGACAAACTTCTTCTTTCTCCTGGAGCTTCACCATTGAGACCTCCTATTCCGGGAATTGATTCTAAAGGTATTTTTACGTTACGCAATGTAGATGATACGGATAATATCAAGGCATATATCCAAAGTCATGACGTTCGCAATGCTGTCGTTGTAGGTGGTGGATTTATAGGATTAGAGATGGCAGAAAACCTCCAGGCAGCTGGAGCAACTGTTTCAATTGTCGAAATGGCGGACCAAGTGATGACACCCATAGATTTATCAATGGCGGCCCTTGTTCACCAACATCTACTGCAAAAAGGCATTCGTCTTTATTTAAATCAGGCGGTAAAGGAATTTATTCCTGAATCTAAAAAACCCACAGAAACAAAGAATACCATTGATGTAAAATTGGTAAATGAAACTGTAATTAAAGCAGATATTGTAATTCTCTCAATTGGTGTACGACCAGAAACAAAACTTGCACGTGAAACGGGTTTAAAGATAGGAGTTGCAGGTGGTATTTCTGTAAATAATTACATGCAAACTTCAGATCCTGACATTTACGCAGTAGGGGATGCTATTGAATTTCCACATCCTATCACCGGAAAACCATGGTTGAATTATCTTGCCGGACCTGCTAACCGACAAGCAAGAATTGTTGCAGATAACATGTCCTTTGGTAATTCGGTCACTTACGAAGGCTCAATCGGAACTTCTATTGCAAAAGTATTTGATATAACTGTAGCTACTACTGGCTTACCAGCAAAAAGACTTAAACAGGAAAATATAGAATACATCTCCTCAACAACACACTCTAACTCACATGCAGGTTATTATCCTAATGCTAAACAAATGAGCATCAAGATAACCTTCGCCCCAAAAACAGGACAACTATATGGAGGACAAATTGTAGGATATAACGGAGTGGATAAGAGAATTGATATAATAGCTCAAATTATCAAGAATAAAGGGACCATTTATGATCTTATTACCATTGAACATGCATATGCTCCTCCATTCTCATCAGCTAAAGATCCTACAGCAATTGCCGGTTATGTTGCCTCAAATATCCTGGCTGAAAAAATGAAAATTGTTTATTGGCGCGACATAAAACAAGATGATTCAAAAGAATTCACATTACTTGATGTAAGAACAAAAGAAGAATATTTACTTGGATCTATTTCAAATTCAATAAATATTCCTGTTGACGAAATTCGTGAAAGAATGGATGAAATTCCCACTAATAAGCCAATATATATATTCTGTGCTATCGGACTAAGAGGATATCTTGCTTCCCAAATATTATCACAAAACGGTTTCAGGGAAGTATATAACCTTTCCGGAGGATACAAAACATATGTTGCAGTTACAGAACCGATATCAGAAAATACTCCATCCCAAAACATCAATTCATTTTCAGACTCGGGAGACCCTAACATTAACAAAGTAAAATCATTTAATATGGCGGCAAATACCATTAAAGTAGATGCCTGTGGTATGCAATGCCCGGGTCCCATTCTTAAATTAAAAAAAAGTATTGACTCCATCGATGCCGGACAAAGGATAGAAATAGAAGCCACTGATCCAGGATTTGCTCGTGATGCCAAAGCATGGTGTCAAACCACCGGAAACACATTAATTGAACAAACTTCCTCTGAAGGATTATTTCGTGCAATCATAGAGAAGAAAAGTTCAGAAATTGAAAGTGGGGCTCCGACAAATTGTAGTTGTGGTAAAGGTAAAACACTAATCCTTTTCAGCGATGACTTAGATAAAGCTCTGGCCACTTTCGTCCTTGCAAACGGGGCATCAGCTACTGGGCAACATGTTAGTATTTTCTTTACATTCTGGGGATTAAATGCCATTAAAAAAGTAAAAAAGCCTAAAGTAAAAAAAGACATTTTCAGCAAGATGTTCAGTATGATGATGCCAGCAGATTCGTTAAGTCTTAAACTCTCTAAAATGAATATGGGAGGTATGGGGAAAAAAATGATGCGTCATGTTATGAAAATCCGTGGTATAGACTCTCTTGAATCACTTCGTCAACAAGCTATTAATAATGGTGTAGAATTTATTGCTTGTCAAATGTCAATGGACGTAATGGGAGTATCCCGTGAAGAATTGCTTGATAATGTTACTATCGGTGGGGTTGCATCTTATATGAACAGAGCTGACGAAGCAAATGTTAATTTATTTATTTAGCATAAGCTTACGTATATTTGTCAATTAGAATTCAGAAATAGTATGAAAAATTCCATATGCCTGATGAGAGATATAGTCAAAGCACTGACTGAATATGAAGACAAATTAATGAAAATTCATGACATTTCTCTTAACGAAGCCATGCTATTGTGCTGTCTCAATGGGGAACACGACACAAAAAATGTAGAATATAAGTTTTCAGCTTCAGATATCTCAGAAAAGACAGCTCTTTCTGCATCACACGCCTCTAAAGTTCTGCGTTCGGCCGAATCAAAAAAATTAATTACCCGATCTTTAGGAACAAAGGATCATCGAAAAATGTTCTTTGAACTGACTCCGGCAGGCCATGAAAAACTTGCACAAATGAAAGATAATGAAATTGAAATACCAAAATTATTCGTAACGATTAATCATTAAATTAAAAATTTTACTTCTGCATTTGAAGATGCCTTATTACTATCAAAAAAAAATTGATAAATAATTCTGTGCTTATTCCACTCCACAAGGCAATTATTAGCATTATTTTAATATCTTTGATATTAAAATAACTAATAATTTTCTGTAATTTATAATGGCATAATAATGCAAACCTTTACGCAATACTCCATTCTATTTCTATTAACTGCCATTATATCTTTTTTTGGAGCATTTTTAGCATGGCAAAGAAAAGGAGTAAAGGGAGCAATCGATATTATTTGGTTAATGACGTCTGCAGGGATAGCATCTTTTTGTGTATTTATTGCATCAACTTATTTAAATCCGGAGAGTAAAATATTTTGGGCTAAAATGGAATATTCTGGTGCTGTCTGCCTGCCTGTATTTTATTTTATTTTTGTTTTGCGTTTTATCGGTAAAGACAAATATCTTACAATAAAAAAAATTCTGTCCCTTTTCATTTTTCCGGCAATTACTTTTGCATTAGTTCTTACTAATGAAAAGCACCATCTAATCTGGTCTGGATTCTCTCCTATTAATCCAAAAACAAATATGATAGTGTATTATCATGGATTTTGGTTCTGGTTTGGATATATCGCATATACTTATATCCTTATGTTGATAGGAAACATCCTTCTTCTCAAATTCATAATAAAAAACAAAACAATTTTCAAACGTCAGGGATGGATTGTTTTAATAGGATGTCTTATTCCCTGGACAGTTAGTCTTCTATACCTTCTCGAGATAAATATAACTCCTGGGCTGGATATTACTCCGGCAAGTATAATATTAAGTGGTTTGCTTTTGATATATTCTATTTTAAACAGAGGATTTCTTGATTTAAATCCCATTAGAGCAACTTTAGTTGAAACCTTGCATGACGGAATAATTGCCCTTGACCCTCAAAACAGAATACAGGACATTAATAAGGCTGCTCTATCCTATTTGAAAATTCAAAATGAAAATGTTCTCGGTATCATTATTGATTCAGTTGGAATTTCTCTGGATATTCTAAATGTACTAAAAAATAAAACGGAAGATGATACGGAAATAAGTTATAATGATGGTTCAAAATCATTTAGAATAATAAAATATCCTATTAAAAAATATTACGGTAGCCATCTCATTGTTATACAAGATATTACGGAGAGAGTAAAACAAACAAATGAATTGATAAAAGCCAAAGAGAGAGCTGAAGAAAGTGATAATCTAAAATCAGCATTTCTTACTAATATGAGTCATGAGATTAGGACTCCTATGAACGGGATCATGGGTTTTGCCGAACTGTTAAAAGAGCCTAAGCTTACTGGAATAGAACAGAAAGAGTATATACGCATAATAAAAGAGAGTGGTACAAGAATGCTTAATATCATAAATGATATTATCTGTATCTCCTCTTTGGAAACAGGACATATAAAAGCTTATTTTTCAATTGTTTACATTACAGAACTGGTTCAGTCTGTCTATTGTTTTTATAAGCCTCTTGCTAAGGATAAAAACATAAAACTTATTTTAATTAATAATATACCGGAAAAAGACTCAAGAATAAAAACAGATGAGAAAAAGGTATATTCGATTTTAAATAACATAGTTAATAATGCTATAAAATTTACATCTTCAGGCTATGTGGAAATAAAGTGTGATACTACTCAATGTGAACTGATATTTTCCATAAAAGATACCGGTTTAGGAATTTCTCCCGAACATAAAAATATTATTTTTATGAATTTCAGACATGGAAATGAACTTATTAATAAGAATTATGATGGAGCAGGATTAGGCCTATCCATTTCCAAAGCGTATGTTGAAATGATAGGAGGAAGGATTTGGGTTGAAAGTGAACAAGAAAAAGGTTCTACCTTTTATTTCACAATTCCTTTCATCCCTGTTTAAGAAATACAGCTTTTACCGTTTTATAATTTAAAATAATCCCCCGTAAATCAACCCGGCAATTGTGGAAAGAACAATTACCAAAGAAACATAAACCAATGTCTTTTGTATTCCTATCACCTTGCGGATAACAAGCATGTTTGGTAATGATAAAGAAGGGCCAGCCAGCAGAAGAGCCAAAGCAGGCCCCTTACCCATTCCTGCGGCCAATAATCCCTGAACTATTGGAACTTCAGTTAGTGTAGCAAAATACATGAAAGCACCTACTATTGAAGCAAATAAGTTAGAGAAAATCGAATTTCCTCCTACTAACCAAGCTATCCATTCATTTGGAATAACACCTGCAATAATCTTCCCATCATGAGTAGACCCAAGTAGAAAACCTGCGGTAATAACACCGAATGCAAGTAAAGGCAAGATTTGCTTGGCATAACCCCATGAAGACAGGGTCCACTCTCTGTTATCCTGATCTTGCTTATCTAAAAGAGTAATAATACTTAAAGAAATAATTCCTACCAACATAGGCACAATTGGAATCATCTTTGTATTTTCAATAAAAGAAGATGATAATATTGCCGAAACTCCTGTAACAATAGCCGCAGACAAAACCCATTGCCATTTTATTTTAAGAATATAAATCAAAGAGTAACAAAGGAACAACGCAAAAACCCCGGTAATATACCATTTATATGCCCAAATATAATACCAGGCACTTGATATGTCCCCGGCAGCTGGCTTTCCCCAGTTTGCAAAAATAAGTATCAGTACCAAAGTAAAAAAATGAAATGCAGTTTGCCATATAGGTCTTTTTTCAGGTGGAATTTCTATATTCATCTGCTCTGCCTTTTTGACTTTTTCCTCCTTCCTGTAAATATATGACATTATTAGTCCTATAATAATACTAAAAGATACTGCTCCAACAATTCTGGCAACACCCATTTCAAAACCCAGTATTCTTGCTGTAAGAATAATTGCAAGTATATTGATGGCAGGGCCTGAATACAAAAAAGCAATAGCCGGACCTAACCCGGCACCTCTCTTATGTATGCTTGAAAACAATGGCAATATAGTACATGAGCAAACCGCAAGAATTGCACCTGAAACAGAGGCAATAGTATATGATACCCATTTTTTTGCATTAGCACCAAAATAACGCAAAACTGAACCCTGACTTACGAAAATAGAAATAATTCCCGCGATAAAAAAAGCAGGCAGAAGACATAATATAACATGTTCTCTTGCATACCATTTAACAAGATCCAAACTGGCATCGATGGCAGTATTGAATCTGGCACTCTCAATCGGAAGAAAGAAAGCCACCACAAATAATACAATTATCCAAATTAGAGTTTTTAACTCTTTTTTATTTTCCATTATATAAAAACTTATTTCGTAAAAAAACGAATTATTAAATTAAAAAAATATCAGAACGCTCTGATTATATAATAAATACCAACCAAAATAAATAGTACGGCTATGATTCGTCTAAACCATACTTCAAACAACTTTAATTTGTTATAGAAATTTCCTATTCCAGAAAGAGTGTAAGCAAGTAACCATGAAATAATTATCACAGGTATACCGGTGGCTATTGCAAAAACCAAAGGAAGATATAATCCGGAAGCACTGCTTATAGTCATAGGAACAAGCATTCCAAAATAAAGAACTCCACTATAAGGACAGAAAGCGAGAGCAAACAACATTCCGAGAAGTATTGTATCAAAATATCCCCACCCTTTCTTTTCTTCCATTTTTGATGTCAATCCGCTCATACCCGGAAATTTTATCTTAATAATATCAAGCATAAAAAACCCTATTATTATAAGCAAAGGACCTAAAATTTTTTCTCCATATTGTTGAAAGAACCCGGAAAATTTAAATTGATCAACCCCCAAGAAAAGGACAAAAGCGATAGCCGTATATGTTATTGCTCTGCCAAGTGTATATAAAAGGCCGTTAATGAAGACCCTATTACGATTCTCAATATCTTTACTTATGAAACCTATAGCAGTAATATTGGTTGCAAGGGGACAGGGGCTTATTGCTGTCATTAATCCAAGCAAAAATGCCGAAATCCAAGGTATTGAGTTATTTTCAAATAAGCTGTTTAAAAAATCCATTGGGGACTATAATAAAAATTTATCAATTTTTTCTTTTAATATTGATTTGAACTTTTCAGGATTGTTTTTCGCATAAAGAAAAGCATCATTTGTAAGATTAATCTGCTTTCCTTCTTTCACAATCACAAGAGACTGACCAGAGACCTTAAGCTTTTTTGCAATTTCTTTGCTTGAGGCATCATCCAGATTTATTGATTTAAAACTTATATTACTGCCATATAAAAATTTTATGTTTTCCCTTGCTTCATTTTCTACCGCTAGACAAGTTGCACATCGTGAAGTAAAATGGAAATAATACACTTCAACCTTTTCAGGGCTTGAAACAGTTGATGATTTCATTTTGCCATCCTGAGCATTGCAGAAAAAAGCAAAAATTGACATAAAGGCAAGACTTAAGAATAAAGAACGTTTCATTTATGTTAACTGGTTTTTAATATTTACTCAATACATTTTTTATCTCTTCAGCAGAAGGAATGCGCCCCTTAATTTCTACCTTTTCGTTAACAACAAGAGCCGGGGTTGACATTATGTTATATTTCATAATTTCCATAATATCCTCAACTTTGGTTATTGTGGCATTAAAGCCATTCTTTTCTACCACCTCTCGGGTGATTTTTTCAAGTGCCTTGCATTTAGGACAACCTGTTCCTAATATTTTAATATCCATAATTAATTAAAAAATTATATGTTAAAAAATTTTTCAAACATTTGCTTTGCCTCAGCCCAATTTTCGTAATTTATACAATATTTTATATACGGAGGATTAATTTCTCCTTGTATAAATCCTGCCTTCTTTAATTCTTTAAGATGTTCTGATAGGGTTGAACGGGCAATTGGAAGATTTTCTGCCATATCACCACTATAACAGCATTTATCCATATTATTCACAAGGTAATCCATTATGAAAACCCTAACTGGATTTGATAGCGCCTTCGCGTAACCGGCTAATTTTATCTGGTCCGTGGTAAAAAATTTCTTTTCTGAGTGCATATATTCATTTCGTAAAAATACGAAACAAATATATGCATTTTAAATTTACTTTTGCAAATAATTATAAAAAGTAAACTGGATTTATAAATTTTCTATTGTTTTTAATACTAAATCAAGAACCAATAAAACTGAATCCTCTACTGATTCTTTCTTTGTCACAATATGTAGCGCAGGGTTTTCTGGTATCTAATACGGTGCATCAATAACAAGACAACTAATCCATACATATACAACGATTCTCTTTTTATCCATTTGATTATAATTGATAGTAAAATTAAAAAATTCTATCATAAAAAATTAATTAATATTGGTTACCTTTGTTAACATCATACTTTCTATTTATGGCAGCCTTGTTAAAAGAACGAACTTTTCTACATGATCGTCATTGTTTAAGCCATCAGCAAATCAATTTTTTTGTGTATTATATTTACAGCCCTTATTGTTTAATAAAAAGGAGTTTATCTTATGAAAAATAATATATTTCTTATAAAAAGCTTTGGCCTGTTTTTCCGGTACAAGCCGGGAAGGCTTATTTTTCAGTTTATTATCTCTCTCTTTTTAGGATTCACTCAGGGTCTATCAATTGCCCTTCTTATTCCTTTGCTCGGATTATTAACTCCAAATGGAAGTCCTTCTTCTAATACTTTTATAAACTTTATCGAAACTTTTTTTAATAAATCAGGAGTAGGTTTGAACCTAAAACTTGTCCTTATTGTCTATGCTGTAGCTCTTGCAGTTATTGCTCTTCTAAATTACGCTCAATCTATAATGCAATCATCATATCAACAGGGATTTTCATTCAGCTTAAGGCAAAGACTGTTTAAGAAAATACTTAACAGTGATTGGGAATTTCTTAATGGAAACAGCAAGCATAACCACATACAGATACTTACTAACGAAATACCAAAAGTAACCACATATTATTATTATTATCTAAACATGGCAAGTAAAGCAATATTTGCATTGTCTCATGTAATAGTTGCAATGATGGTTTCATTTGAATTTACCATGTTTATATTAATTATTGGGATTTTAATTTTCATTACTCTTCACAAAAATATCAACCGCTCAGAAAAATTGGGAGATGAAACAATCTCCTCTTTCAGAAAGATGCTTAAACATATTGACGATTTCTGGAGTACAGTAAAGATTGCAAAAGTACATAATTCCGAAAATTTTTATATGGAACAATTTGACATTGCAAATGAACGAATATTGAAAAATCAGCTCGCACACACTAAAAACAGGGTGCGGAAAGACCACTCTTCTTGACATTATTACTGGCTTACTTAAAACCCAAAAGGGATCAATTATGGTTGATGGCGTTGAACTTAATGAAACAAATTATAAAGCATGGAGAAAGAAAATAAGTTATTTGCCTCAGGAATCTTTTTTTATTGATGCTACGATAAGAACAAATTTAATATGGGATTCATCCAGTAATTTTTCCGATGAACAAATATATAAGACATTAAAAATGGTTGATGCTTACGATGTTGTGATGAAACAGAAAGATGGACTAGACACATATATTTCTAATTATCAGTATCATTTTTCAGGAGGTGAAAGACAGCGCCTTTCATTGGCAAGAGCACTAATAAGAACCCCTAAACTTTTACTTTTAGATGAGGCTACTTCTGCTCTTGACTCATTTACCGAGGCAACTATAATGGACTCGCTCGTACTACTTAAAAATGATGTTACAATTATCTTTGTTACACACAGACTAAACCTTATTAAATATTTTGATAAAGTAATTACTCTTGATTCCAAAACCGATACTATTTAAGTACTTGGTTTATCTATTTTTAAAAGCCTTGATTCCTGCAAACTGAGAATTCGTTCCAAGTTGATGTTCAATCCGCATCAATTGATTAAATTTTTCAATACGTTCTCCACGACAGCCACTTCCTGTTTTCAAGTGACCGGCATTTACTGCCACTGTAAGGTCAGCAATAAAACTATCAGTTGTTTCTCCACTTCGATGAGAAACAAAAGTATTATATCCATTTTTATATGCCATTTCAATAGTGTCCAAAGTTTCCGTAACAGTTCCAATCTGGTTTAACTTTATTAAAATCGAATTTGCAACTCCTTTTTTTATCCCTTCAGCTAAAATAGATTTGTTTGTGCAAAAAAGATCATCCCCAACAATCTCTATTTTCCCTCCTATTGATTTTGTCATATTTTGCCAACCGGCCCAATCATTTTCAGCCAATCCATCTTCTATTGAAATAATAGGATATTGATTTACCCAACTCTCCCAAAGTTTTATCAAATCATCACTGCTCAATAACTTATGCGTGCTTTTAAAAAGAGAATAATGACTATTTTCCCACATCTCACTGGCAGCAGGATCCAAGCAAATACTAATATCAACTCCCGGCTTATATCCGGCCTTTGTAATGGCTTCAAGTATTACCTCTACAGCTTCTTCATTTGATTTTAGATCAGGAGCAAAGCCTCCTTCATCTCCAACTCCGGTGCTATATCCCCTTCCTTTCAATACAGATTTAAGTGAATGAAAAACTTCTACTCCCATACGTATTGACTCCGTAAATGATGGAGCATTATGTGGTGCTATCATAAATTCCTGGAAATCCACATTATTATCTGCATGTCTACCACCGTTAATAATGTTCATACATGGAACAGGTAAAACATTAGCATTTACTCCCCCAAGGTATCTATACAATGGAAGGCCTACACTTTCCGCCATTGCCCTTGCATATGCCATAGAAACCCCCAAAATTGCATTTGCCCCCAGTTTTGACTTGTTAGAAGTAGCATCCAGAGCTATCATGTAATAATCAAGTTCTCGTTGGTTTACAAAACATTTATTCAGAATATTAGGAGCAATTATTTTATTTACATTCTCAACTGCTTTCAAAACACCTTTTCCTCCATAGCGTTTTTTATCCCCATCACGAAGTTCACATGCCTCTCTCTCCCCAGTTGAAGCACCACTTGGAACCATAGCGCGACTGGTTGTTCCGTCTTCCAACTTTAGATCTACTTCCACTGTTGGATTTCCTCTGGAATCCAAAATTTCAAGTGCGGATATTTTACTAATTTTCATGACAATAATAATTATGATTATCTATAAAGATATATTATATTTCTTCACATTATATAGGTATTCTGGTTCTTTTTTTATATATTACATAGTTAACCCAATAAATCGTTCATTATGAGACTATTAATTATTTCTAACAGACTACCAGTCAAAGCACAGAGAAGTAATGATCGTTACACTTTTT
>Ga0265294_10002130_pt1 | contig 26172 bp, 20 predicted proteins | sample MunlanPumphouse3_FD_192504 | JGI IMG/M metagenome (GOLD analysis project Ga0265294, IMG submission 192504) | Groundwater microbial communities from a municipal landfill in Southern Ontario, Canada - Pumphouse #3 | ecosystem: Environmental > Aquatic > Deep subsurface > Groundwater | place... | reverse complement strand
GACCCGTATTACACTGGCCATAGACCTGACTTCTCCCGGATCGTTTATATGCACCCTAACCGTTGAGGAATGGAAAAAAAACAAACCCGATTTTGAAGTGAAATGGCATAAAAAACCCTGTGTGTTTATACTACAGGCCTAATTATGGATAATATGGCAAAAATTGAATTAAAAGATATGTTGTTTTACGCCAACCACGGATGTTTCGACGAGGAACGCCTTATTGGAACACGTTTCCTGGTTGACGTACTGATGGAGACCGAAGGCTGTCCTGCTGCTTTTTCCGACCGGCTGGAAGATGCCGTGGATTATTCCAGGGTGTATGAACTGGTTGTCGCCGAGATGGTCCGTTCAAGCCTGTTGCTGGAGCATGTTGCCGGACGTATTATCAGAGCCGTTACGGCCGAGTTTGCGTTGGAAGATTGTGTAGTTACCGTATCTAAACTGACGCCTGCAGTGGGAGGCCAGGTGGGAAGGGCTTCGGTGACGCTTTCCATGAAAGAATTGAACAATGGACAATCCTAAGACAGTTGCCTTTCTGACCCTCGGCTGTAAACTGAATTATGCCGAGACGGCCACAATAGCCAGGGATTTTGTGCAGCACGGCTATACACTGGTCAGCCCTTCCAAACCGGCCGGTGTGTATGTAGTCAATACGTGTTCCGTCACCGGGAATGCAGATAAAAAATGCAGGCAGGCCATCCGGAAGCTCATAAAAGTGAATCCTCGGGCCGTCGTGGCAGTTACAGGCTGTTATGCGCAATTGAGAGCCCCTGAAATTCAAAAGATACCGGGTGTTTCGCTTGTGTTGGGGACTAATTACAGGCACCGGATAGTGGAAGCGGTAGAAACGGGTCATTCGTTTACCTGCTCCTGCGAAGAGCTGCATAGTATTTTCCCGGCTTTTTCCGCCGTGGGAAATACCCGGGAGCGTACCCGTTCGTTTCTTAAGGTACAGGACGGATGTGATTACCGTTGCAGCTATTGCACCGTTCCTCTGGCCAGGGGCGGCAGCCGGAACATACCCATAGCACTGGCCGTGGAGCAGGCGCAGACCATTGCTGCCGCCGGAGTGAAAGAGATCGTTCTTACCGGGGTAAATACGGGAGACTTTGGAAAGACGACCGGGGAAACTTTTTTTGACCTGCTTAAGGCTCTGGAAGAAGTTCAGGGTATAGAACGTTACCGGATCTCGTCCATCGAGCCCAACTTGCTCACGACAGAGATCATAGCATGGCTGGCCGAACATCCCAAATTCCAGCATCATTTCCATATTCCGCTTCAGAGCGGAAGTGATAACGTGCTCAAAAGAATGCGCCGGCGCTATACAACCGGTTTGTTCGCAGAACGGTTGCAATATATACGAACTAAAATGCCTTACGCTTTTATTGGGGTGGACGTTATTGTGGGTTTCCCCGGCGAAACGGAAGAAGATTTTGAAACGACCTGCCGTTTTCTGGAAGAAGTCAGACCTGCTTTTCTGCATATATTTCCTTATTCGGTAAGGCCGGGTACCCAGGCAGCCCTGTTCCCCGTTTCGGAAAGAGTTGCGGCTGAAATTCAGGCAGAACGGGTCCACAAACTGGGACAACTCTCCGACATTTTACACGAATCGTTCTGCAGGGCCAACAGCGGTCGCAGGGAAAAAGTCCTTTTCGAAGGAAAGACACTTAACGGAATAATGCATGGTTATACAGGCAATTATATACGAGTAGAAAGAGAATACGATAAATCGCTCATTAATACTATAGTAGAGGTTACTCTGGATTGATATGTACTGGCAATTGTTTCTGGTCTTTTTGCGTATTGGCGCTTTTACCATTGGCGGCGGCCTGGCCATGCTGCCTTTGATAGAGCGCGATGTTGTATTTAAAAAGAACTGGATTACTAAAGATGATTTTACCGACCTGGTGGCTGTTACGCAAATGCTGCCCGGGGTTATTGCCGTAAACATGGCCGTTGCGGTGGGTTATCGTATGAAAGGTGTGTGGGGTGCTTTATCGGCTGTTTTTGGAGCTATACTTGCTCCGTTCTGTTCTATTTTGCTGCTGGCTGTTTTTTTTCGTACTTTCCGGGACAATCCGGTAGTGGTTCAACTATTCACCGGCATGCGCCCTGTCATGGTGGCGCTCATTGCCGTCCCGGTTATTACCACGTTGCGTGCCATTGGACCGACGCTTGTATCGGGACTCATAGCGCTGGTTGCCGCTATACTTATTTGGTTGTTAGGGGTTTCTCCCGTTTGGGTTATTCTGGCTGCCGGCCTCGGGGGCTATCTCTGGCATTTGTTGGATAAACGCAGAAAAGGCGAGATGAAGAAATGATCTGGTTGCAACTTTTCTATACATTTTTTAAGATAGGGTTGTTCTGCTTTGGAGGCGGATACGCCATGCTGTCCCTTATTCGTAACGAGGTAGTGGATCGTTTTGGCTGGATGACCGGGGCGGAATTCACAGATATCGTGGCCGTGTCACAGATGACCCCTGGCCCGATAGGGATTAATGCCGCCACATATGTAGGTTATACCGCCACGGGCGGCCATGTGCTGGGCTCGGTCATTGCCACCGTTTCTTTGTGCGCTCCTTCTGTAATACTCATGATACTGGTTAGCCGTTTTCTTATGCGATACCGTCAACACCCGGCGGTACAGGGCATATTCCGGGCAATCCGGCCGGTTGTGGTCGGACTCATTGCCGCAGCGGCCCTTATGATGGCCCGGCCGGAAAATTTTGTAGATTACAGGAGCTACCTTATTTTCTCGGTTGCGTTTGTTGGCGCCTATTTCTTCAGAGTCCATCCCATTCTTCTGATGATTCTGGGCGGTCTTACCGGGTTGCTTATGTAATCTTTTCTTACATTTGTTATCAATTCTTTTTCGGGTCTGTTATGGAATTTAAATTGGAAGCACCTTATGTGCCTGCCGGTGATCAGCCCCAGGCTATAGGCCATCTGTGTTCTTTATTGAAAGATGGAACGGAAGCTGCTGTTTTGTTGGGTGTTACGGGTTCCGGAAAAACATTTACCATGGCTAATGTCGTGGAACGGCTGCAACGTCCGACTCTGGTGATCAGCCACAATAAAACACTTGCTGCGCAGCTTTATGGCGAATTCAAATCTTTTTTTCCGAATAATGCGGTTGAGTATTTTGTGTCTTATTACGATTATTACCAACCCGAGGCCTACCTGCCGGTAACCGATGTATACATAGAAAAAGATCTGAGCATTAACGACGAGATAGAAAAATTGCGATTAAGCACATCTTCCGCCTTATTAAGCGGCAGGAGGGACGTGCTGGTGGTGTCGAGTGTTTCCTGTCTTTACGGAATTGGGAACCCCGATGATTTTCATGCTAATACAATTACTCTTAGAAAAGGCCAAAAACTGGATCAGAACCGTTTGTTGTATCTCTTGGTAGATGCCATGTATTCCCGAAACGAGAATGATTTTAAGAGAGGAACATTTCGCGTGCGGGGCGATGTGGTGGACGTATACCTGGCTTATGACGATATTGCCTGCCGTATCACCTTCTGGGGAGACGAGATTGAATCGGTGGAACGTCTGGATCCTGCTACTGGCGGTATTATTGCTGCCGAAGGAGGAATGAATATATATCCGGCCAGCGCCTTTGTTACGGGAAAAGCCCGTAAAGAGGAGGCAATAAGACAGATACAGGACGACCTAATGACCCGCTACAATTACCTGAAGGAAATTGGTAAGCACCAGGAAGCCAAACGGCTGATGCAGCGCGTTGAATTTGATCTGGAAATGATCCGGGAATTGGGGTACTGCTCAGGGATTGAGAACTACTCCCGGTATTTTGACGGCAGGGCTGCAGGTACCAGGCCCTTCTGCCTGCTCGATTATTTTCCCAATGATTTTCTGACTATTATAGACGAAAGCCATGTAACTCTTCCCCAGGTACGCGCCATGTACGGAGGGGATCGTTCCCGGAAGGAAGTCCTAATAGATTACGGTTTCAGGCTTCCTGCCGCCGCAGACAATCGCCCGCTGAAATTCGATGAGTTTGATGCTCTTATTGGGCAACGTCTTTATGTATCTGCCACTCCTGCAGATTACGAGCTGGAGCGGAGCGAAGGCCTTATTGTGGAACAGGTGGTGCGTCCGACCGGTCTTCTGGATCCTCCCATTGAAGTGCGTAAAACGGAAGGACAAATCGACGACCTTATAGAAGAGATACGTCTACGCGCCGAAAAAGACCAAAGGATACTGGTTACCACGCTTACTAAACGCATGGCCGAAGAATTAAACAAGTTCATGCAAAAGATCCGGATCAGATGCAATTACATCCATTCCGATATCGAAACGCTGGAGAGGATCAGGATCCTGGAAGAATTTCAGAAAGGGTATTATGATGTGTTGATTGGGGTTAATCTGCTGCGGGAAGGCCTTGACCTGCCGCAGGTGTCGCTGGTGGCCATCCTCGATGCCGACAAGGAAGGGTTCCTGCGTTCGGAACGGGCATTGACTCAGACGGCCGGCCGTGCGGCCAGAAACATAGACGGGCTGGTGATCATGTATGCAGACAAGGTCACCGATTCCATGCGCCAGACAATAAGCGAAACAAACCGGCGCAGGGAGAAGCAGATGAAATATAACAAAGAACACGGGATAACCCCTAAGCAGATTGCCCGAAACGTCCGTAACGTATTAAGCCAGGGAGGTACCTATGGAGACGAAGTGGCCGATCCCCGTTTTGTGGCTGAAGATCCTGTTACCCGCTCCATGACTCCCGAACAATTACAGAAAGCCATAGACACAGCCCGGATCCGGATGGAAGAAGCTGCTGCAAAGCTCGATTTTATTGTAGCCGCTAAGTTCCGTGATGAAATGCACGCTTTACAAAGAATACAAAAATGAACAACCTGTTGGCAGATAAGGCAAGAGCTATTGCCCAGGCAAAGCTGGAAGGGCAGTTGCGCGGGAACGGTGAGCCGTTCCTTGCGCATGCAGATGCAGTCGCCCGGATTGTGGAACAGGAGATTGGGCTGACCCGGGATGCCGTAATCACCGTATACCTGCACGAGGCCAGCCGGAAATCGCCGGAAATGATGGAGGAGATCCACCACACGTTCGGGGCCGATATCAGCCGTATGGTCATTGGTCTGAACCGTATTTCTACCATCAGGCCCCGTGATACCCGGCTCGAGGCAGATAATTACCGCAGGCTGATCATTTCCTATTCCACAGATCCCCAGGTAACGCTTATTAAACTGGCCGACCGTCTGGAAATCATGCGCTCTCTTTCGGATTGTTTCCCAAAAACGGAGCATGTGAAGAAGGCGACCGAGACGCTCCTGCTCTATGCGCCTCTGGCTCACCAGCTGGGGCTGTACAGCATCAAGAGCGAAATGGAGGATATATCTTTCAAAACCATTCAGCCAGAGGATTACCGCCTGATAAACAATAACCTGAAGGCTACAGAAAGCGAGAGAAAGACCCAGATAGAGCAGTTTATTAAACCGCTTGACAATGAAATGAAAAAGACCGGCATTCAATATGAATTGAAGAGCCGCACCAAAGCCATTTATTCCATCTGGAAAAAAATGCAGACGCAACAGGTTGGTGTGGATGGCGTATACGACATCCTGGCCATCCGTTTTATTATTGACGCCGGACCGGATAATGAGAAAGACCTCTGCTGGCAGGTTTATTCTATTGTTACGCAGATCTATGAACCCATCCCGGAACGTATGAGGGACTGGTTAACCGTTCCCCGTCCAAGCGGGTATGAATCGTTGCACATCACAGTTCGCACCCTCTCGGGCCTCATGGTTGAGGTCCAGATACGAAGCCGGCGCATGGACCTGGTGGCAGAGTACGGCACCGCGGCTCACTGGGCCTATAAAGGGGTAAGGAACGAACAGATACTGAACGACTGGCTCAACAGGGTACGCAAACGACTGCAGAATTCCGCCGAAAGCTTTGTTTCTTCCGCCGAAGAGAATGTTTTCACGCCCAATGAAGTCTATGTTTTTACCCCGGCTGGCGATTTGCGCAGGCTGGTAGCCGGATCGACCGTGCTGGATTTTGCTTTTGATATTCATACCAACATAGGGATCAGGTGTACGGGAGCACGAGTGAACGGTAAGATTGCCCAGGTAAGGGACCGGCTTAATACAGGAGATGTGGTGGAAATCATTACCGCAAAAAACCAGAAACCTTCACGGGACTGGCTGAATTTTGTGGTCTCCGGCAAAGCTCGTAACAAGATCAGGCAAAAGCTTCGTGAAGAGGAGGGCGTTCAGGATGCGGCGGGCAGGGAACTGCTTGAGCGCCGGCTAAAGAATTGGAAACTTGAATTAACGCCAGAAATGCTCGGGCAATTAGTTAAAAAATTAAAATTCAAGCAACTGAGTGAGTTTTATGCGGCCATTGCCACCGGATCCTGTTCGTTGCAGGAGGTGAAAGATTTTCTGCTCAAGACGGAAACACTGGTACAGGAGCCCGTTGTACCTCAGCAGGAAGTGGGTACCGCAAAAATCAGGGAAGACGATTACCTGGTTATTGACGACAAGTTTGGTCGCATTGGTTATAAACTGGCCAAGTGCTGCAATCCCATAATAGGAGATCCTGTTTTCGGTTTTGTAAGCATAAAAGAGGGGATAAAAATACACAGGATTAGCTGCCCCAATGCCGAACGTCTTATGACGCAATACCCATATCGTATTCAAAAGGTAAAATGGAGGAACACCGTGGCGGCCGCCGTTTTCCAGGTTACCATCCGTTTTTCGGCTTACGAGGAAATAGGTATTACCCAGGAAGTCGGAGAAGTCATCAAGAATTTATCCCTGAATCTGAGGAATTTCACTTTTTCCAACCACGGAGGAAAGATGAACGGCCGCCTTCAGGTAGCTGTTAATTCGAATAAACAGGTAGACCTGCTCCTGTTTCAGCTGAAAAAAATCAGGGGTATGGTAAAAGTAACGCGAGAGTAGCCTATGTATCAAGACGATATAGTAATAAAAGGAGCCAGGGTCCATAATCTTAAGAATCTGTCACTCACCATACCGCGCGACAAGTTAGTGGTCATTACCGGTGTTTCCGGCTCCGGTAAATCTTCACTTGCATTCGACACCTTGTTTGCAGAAGGGCAAAGACGTTATGTGGAGAGCCTTTCGGCTTATGCACGTCAATTTCTGGGACGTATAAGGAAACCCGATGTCGATTCCATTGAGGGGATCCCTCCGGCCATTGCCATAGAACAAAAGGTAAATACCCGCAATCCCCGTTCCACGCTCGGAACTTCCACCGAAATTTACGACTACCTGAGGCTTCTCTACGCCAGAGTGGGTGTGACATATTCTCCCGTATCGGGAAAAGAAGTAACCCGGCATTCGCAGGACGATGTGCTCAGGCACATCCTGTCGATGACTCAGGACCAATACGTCTATATCCTTGCTCCCTTCGGCTGGAACGAAGAAAAAAAACGGGTAGAAAAGCTTTTGCGTCTGCAGGAAGAAGGATATTCCCGCTTTTTTAACGGGAAAGAAGTTCTGCGTGTTGAATCATTGCTACAGGATATGGCCCTTTACGCGGCGCAGGACATCGTTTTGCTTGTAAGCCGTGCCTCGTCCGAAAATTCTCCCGATAACAAAGCCCGACTCCTCGATTCAATACAAACGGCCTTTTCCATTGGTGACGGGGTGCTGTATGTAGATAACGGGGAACGTTCCGTTTTCTCGACCCGTTTTGAAGCCGACGGTATCACGTTCATGGAACCGAACGAATACCTGTTCAGTTTTAATAACCCCCTGGGCGCCTGCCCGGAATGCGGCGGCTACGGGATGGTCACCGGAATAGATGAATCGCTTGTGATCCCGGATCCCGAACTTTCGCTTTACCAAAACGCAGTGGCCTGCTGGAGGGGAGAGGTGATGAGCCAGTACAAAGACGCTTTCATCCAAAATGCTCCCGGTACCGGATTTCCTGTCCATAAACCTTACAAAGAGCTTACTCCCGGGCAGAAAACGCTTTTGTGGAACGGGGCCGGTTCAACTCCCGGTATTCATGCTTTCTTCGAGCAATTGGAAGAAGCCAGGTATAAAATACAAAACCGAATAATCATAAGCCGTTTTACGGGCAAAACCGTTTGTCCCGTCTGTCTGGGATCACGCCTTAGGAAAGAAGCTTCGTATGTGAAGATCCACGGTAAACGGATAGATGAACTGCTCGATATGAGCATAGGGGATCTATATGATTATTTTGCACATATTCCCTGGACGGAATACCAGCTTAACATTGCGGCCAGGACCATTGAGGAAATTAATGGACGTCTGCGTTTTCTGACTCGGGTGGGACTGAATTATCTCACATTAAACCGGAAGTCCTCTACCCTGAGCGGCGGTGAAAGCCAGCGGGTGAACCTGGTTAGTTCCCTGGGCAGTTCGCTCGTAGGCAGTATGTATATTCTTGATGAACCGAGCATAGGGCTGCACCCCCGGGATACCCAACGTCTTCTGCAAACCCTTAAATCGCTCAGAGACCTGGGTAATACCGTAATAGTGGTGGAACACGACGAAGAGATCATGAGATCTGCAGATCAGATCATTGATATTGGCCCGCTGGCGGGAAAAGACGGAGGCCGGCTTACCTATCAGGGACCTCCTCCCATGCCGGGGGCCGACATTGAATGCGGGGAAAGCCGTACCCTTCAGTTTCTTACAAATCCCAATGTGATTCCACTTCCCGCGCAGCGCAGAAAATGGAATTCATATATAGCCGTACAGGGAGCCAGGCATAATAATCTGAAGAATGTAGACGTAAAATTTCCCCTTCAGGTACTTACGGCTGTTACCGGGGTGAGTGGTTCGGGCAAATCTTCTCTCATCAGGGATGTCCTTTACTATGCGCTATGCAGGGAGCTGAACCAGGGGAGTGTGCCTAAACCGGGTCTCTTCAGGCAGCTGACTGGCGATATACACCGTATTTCGGGTGTAGAGATGATTGATCAGAACCCCATTGGCAAATCCACCCGTTCCAATCCCGTGACTTATATTAAAGCCTACGACGATATCCGGAGGCTTTTTTCCGAGCAGCCGTATGCCCGGATGAATGGTTACGGCCACTCCCATTTTTCTTTTAACATAGAAGGCGGCCGTTGTCCCGAATGCCTGGGTGAAGGCAGTGTGAAAGTGGAAATGCAGTTTATGGCGGATGTCATACTAACCTGCGAGTCTTGTGGCGGCAGGCGTTTTAAACCGGATATACTGGAGGTCCGTTATCAGGATAAAAACATTGCGGACGTGTTGGATATGACCGTAGATGAAGCCATTTCCTTCTTTGCCGCTCAAAAAGAGTCCACGGCACGACGGATTGCCGGGAGGCTGGAACCTCTGCGAGAGGTAGGCCTTTCCTATGTCAAACTGGGTCAAAACAGCAGTAGTCTGAGCGGAGGGGAGAGCCAACGTGTGAAGCTGGCCTATTTCCTGTCCGGAGAAACGGCCGTACAAAACAGGTTGTTTATTTTTGACGAACCTACCACCGGGCTTCATGCCTATGATATTTCCAAACTGCTTCAATCATTTAATGCACTTATTTCCAGAGGTCATACCGTTTTAGTGGTTGAACACAATATGGACGTGGTTAAATGCGCCGACTGGGTGATAGATATGGGACCCGATGCCGGTGAAACAGGAGGGTACTGCTGTTTTTCCGGTACGCCCGAAGAGCTGGCGCGTCGTGATGATTTACCTACAGGGCGCGCTCTTGGCGGCAAGGTTTCTTTCCCTGATGTGGAACAATTCCATGATAGCCAAAGTAATAATACCTCCAAGAAAATAGGATAGAGTAGGCGACAGTCCAAATCCTGTAGGTGATATAAAAATGAAAGTGGTTACCACCATTGTCATGAACAGTGCGGGTATCATTGATATAAGATAAGGCTTGTTATCTCTGTAGAGGAATACTGTTATTGACCACAAGGTCACGACCGCCAGCGTCTGATTTGACCAGGCAAAATACCTCCAGATGGTATTGAATCCTTTTGCATCGGCAAGACTGAAAACGAGTATCAGAAGCCCCGCCGCAAAAAGGGGAAAAGAGATCAGTAGCCTGTTTTTTAAAGGTTTCTGGTCTATGTGGAACACTTCTGAGACCATAATCCGTGCGGAACGAAATGCAGTATCGCCGGTGGTAATAGGTGCGGCTATCACACCCAGCATAGCCAGGAGTGTTCCCACGGGTCCGAGCCACTCTGCGGTAAGGTAATTCACTATTACGGCTGCATTTGTTTCTCCCGATTTAAAAATAGCTATCCCGTCGGGATCTTCAAAGAAAAAATAGCAGGCGGCAGCGGCCCAAATGAGTGCCAGGATTCCTTCAGCTACCATTGAACCCAGAAAAACAGGACGTCCATATTTTTCATTTGTCATGCACCGGGCCATAAGAGGGGACTGTGTGGCATGGAAGCCCGAAATGGCTCCGCAGGCTATGGAAACAAACATCATAGGAAAGATGGGATTCGCCAACGAATTGAGCGATCTGTTATGCAGCCCTTGCCAAAACTCCGGAACTGCCGGCTGTTTGACATACATCATTATCATTATGCCAAAAGCCATGATCAGCAGGCAGATGCCGAATACGGGATAGATCTTTCCAATAATCTTGTCTACGGGAAATAATGTAGCCACTATATAATACAGAAAAATAATCACAATCCAGAACGTGGTGTTGAGCCATTCAGGAGTAAGCATCGCCAGAAGTCCGGCAGGACCTGCTACAAAAACGGCTCCGACCAGTATCATCATCACAATGGTAAAGATGCGCATGAAATTCCTGACTCGCTTTCCAAGATATCTCCCGTGTATCTCGGGAAGGCTTTCTCCATTATGTCTTAACGACATCATCCCCGAAAAATAATCATGTACACATCCTGCAAAAAGGGTTCCCAAGACAATCCAAATGAACGATGCCGGCCCGAAAGAGGCTCCCATAATAGCCCCAAATATCGGTCCGAGACCTGCAATATTCAGAAATTGAATGAAAAAGATCTTCCAGGGTTTCATCGGAACATAATCCACATTGTCCCGTTGGACGGTAGCCGGTGTCGGCCTGTTTTTTTCTATCCCGAAAATTCGTTCGGTGATTTTTCCATAAATAAAAAATCCCGCAATCAGGACAACAAGAGAAATAGTAAAGCTGATCATTAATAAGGAAAAAGGATAAGACAAATATAGGCTTTTTTGTACATTTGTGTAATGAAAAAGGCCGTTTTTTTTCTGATTTTCTTTGCTTATTCAACACTTTTAGTGAATGTCCCGGCGGGTGCCCAGTCTTTATTCTCTCTGGCTCCACTCATTGGGACGGATATAGGCGGTGCGGTGCCTATACCCTTTAATGCCGTCGGGGGCTCTTTTAATGCCTATCCCAAACTCAACGCGACACTGGGAGTTCATCTGAACATGAATTTACACAATCACTGGTCATTGGGGACCGATCTGAACTACAAGACTATTGGAATGGATGCCGATGCCAGGGTGACCAATCAGAAATTCAAGGGAGAGGGTATGGTCCAGTATTTCACCGGAACATCTGAAATGTCAATGAGCTTCACGCTTATGGAAATGCCTTTCTATGTTAAGTATCATATGGGCAGCAAACGTCAGCACGGCATTATGCTGGGTGTATATGGTGCCTATATTTTTAAATCATCTTTTGAGACACGCGCCACTAAAGGATTCATTGGGACCGGGCCCGACAGGGTGGACTCGGAAGTTTCCAGTCCAATGATCATGGATTTCTCTGCTTTGCTCGATAAGTGGGACGCCGGCCTGTCTGCAGGATATGAAGCCCGGATTTTTCCCAGGGTTACCATGGGACTGCGTATCATGGTCGGTCTTAAGGATATATTTGTAAGCGGCAGCGACTTCTTTGATTACCAGATGAAACATATTCGGGGCAGTGTAACAGTTTCATATGACCTCATCCGCTTTGGGAAGGCCCGGTATTAATACCCGGCCATATCCCAGAGAGAGTAAAACAGCCACCTGGCCCGGCGCTGCATAACAGGAAAATTCAGTGTCCCGGGTGTGTCCGAGGGTTTGTAGGTAAGATCGCTTACTCCGGAAGTGATCAGGAGCGAAGGTACGCCCTGTAAAGCCAGAAAGCTTTGTTCGGTCATGGAAAAAAAAATTCCGGCAAAAGAAGGGCTGTTGTAAAACGTATAGTCTATCTGCAGGTTGATATTGTAAAAAGCATTGCAGTTATTGAGCGATTTTATGAGTCTTTCCGGTACCTGATCCGCTCCCAGAACAAGCACATAATCTTCTCTTTCCCCTGGCGGTTCAAGTACGGATCCAATCTGGTCAATATTCACATTTGCTACAATGCGGTCAAAAGGAACACCTGATGACAGGGTGAAAATGCGCGCCCCGGTCATAGAAAATTCCTTGGCATCGTAAGCAATGAAAATGATGTGGCAGGAAGGCCCTTTCCCGTCTTTATACATCTGACCCATTGCCCGGGCCAGGTTCAGAAGCACGGAAACGCCCGACGCATTACTGTCGGCTCCGGGGTATATCCGTCCGTCAATAACTCCCAAATGGTCGTAATGGGCCGAGACAATAAGGTAATCCCTGCCGAATTTATCCGAGCCCGGCAGTATTCCAATTACATTTCTTCCTTTTTGTCCTGTAGGGCAGATGAAGCTCTGTATATAGGAACCGCTTTTCAGCACGGGGTTAGCCGTTCCGAAGGGAAGCAGTCCGTATTCTTTGAATTTGTTCACCAGATACTGTGTAGCCAAAGTGGCTCCCGGTGAGCCCGTTTCTCTTCCGCGCAGAGTAGTATCTGAAAAAAACAAGACGTGTTTTTCCAGATCTTTTGCCGTGATGAGACCGGCATAGGGTTCAGGCCGGATGACCTGGGCGCTCAGGGTAAAGGAGATAAAAAGGAAAGCAATTGAAATACAAGTGAAAAAGCAGGTAGAGCGCGGCATATTTTTTGTTTTTCGGATGCAAAGTAACGAATTTTTCCAGTTAAAAATTAATACCTTTGCCTTAATATGAAACGAAAACATCTCTTCTGTACCCTTTTTCTTTTTCTGACGTTTCTTTCGGTAGGAAGAGTGTGGGCACAATACGACAAACAACAATTTTTCTACAGGGGCCAGCAACTGATTTTCGACGGCCGTTTCCAGCAGGCAATAGATAATTTTAACAAACTCATTCAGTTGGACCCCGAGTTGTACGAAGCCTATTTCTTCCGGGGGATAGGGAAGTACAACCTGGGTGACTTCTTAGGAGCAAAATCCGATTTTGATAAAGCGCTGAGTATAAATCCGGTATTTACTATGGCCTATCACTACAGAGCCATAACGTATTCACGCCTTGGGCAATACGATAATGCGCTGGAAGATCTGCAAGAAGCCGTGGACCTGCGCCCCAGTTATAATGGTCTCTACTTCAGCCGGGGAGTAACCTACCTGCTCTCCCAGCAGTTTGAACTGGCTGAGGCCGATTTCAATCGTTTCATACGCCATGAGCCGAGGGTCAGCGAGGCGTACCTGAACAGGGGTGCCTGCTATCTTTATCTTAAAGATACAGTGAAAGCCCTGCAGGATTATAATACGGCCGTTTTGCTTAATAAATTCGATCCGGAAGGTTATATCAGGCGCTCGCGGGTATACGCAATGAAGGAAAATTATGAAGAGGCCCTTTCCGATCTGAATCAGGCTATATCGCTCGACTCTGCCAACTCTTTTGCCTACTTTAACAGGGCTCTTATCCGTTATAACCGAAATGACCTGAACGGAGCCCTTTCCGATTTAGAAAAAGTACTGGCGGAAGATCCGGGCAATGCGCTGACCTTATATAACCGGGCGCTTATCCGTACTCAGATAGGGGATTACAACAACGCACTGGACGATTACGACCGCGTGATTGCTATCAATCCGGGCAATGTACTTGCCTACTACAACAGGGGCGCGCTTTTTATCCAGATGGAACGCTATAACGATGCGCTCAGGGATTACGACAAGGCCATAGAATTGTATCCCGATTTTGCCAATGCCTACATGAATCGCTCCTATGTCAAGAACAAGCTGGGGCGGTTTTCCGCCGCCCAGAGTGACTACAATATTGCGCAGGGCAAGGTCCAGAGTTACAAAGCCCGGCTGGGTGATACCACATATTCTGCATTTGCCGACACTACGCAGAAGTTCGATCGGTTGCTTGCGCTCGATGCCGATTTTGCCAAAAAAGATTTTAATAACGAACTGCTTCAGTACCGTGATGTGGACATAAGGCTCAAACCTCTGTTCAAACTGCTGGCAGGAGCAGGAGAAAACAGGCAGGCGCTGGAACAGCAGTATTTTTATGATGACCTGGAAAAATACCTCTCCGGGCAGGTCATTCCCCTGAATCTTTATTCTGTTTCGCCCGATGGAAATCTGCAGGACCTGACATTCAGGAAAGAACAGGTGGAAAATATGCTCAAAAGCGACAAAGACAATCCCGACCTGATCTTTATAAAAGGGATCCTTGATTTTCAGAGTAAGCAGTTCAATGCATCGCTGGCGTCCTACAATCAGGCGATAACAAAAGACCCCGACAACGTGTTCTATTACATCAACCGTGCAGCGCTCCAGAGCGAAATGATAGATTTCATATCATCTATGGACGATAATGTGCAGATGCTTACGCTCGACGAATCGGGGACTACGCGTACACGGGTACAGGAGCAGAGTCGGAGAGAATACGATTATTCAGGTGCTATTGAAGACCTGCAGAAAGCAGCCATGCTGGCGCCCGACTTTGCCTACGTATATTATAACCTGGGGAACCTTCACTGTTTATCTGGGAACCTGCCGGAATCTATAACTGACTATAGCCGGTCTATTGAACTATACCCGTACCTGGCAGAAGCCTATTACAACAGGGGACTCATCCAGATCTATCTGAAAGAAAAAGAAAAAGGCTGTATGGATATTTCAACCGCAGGTGAGCTGGGAGTGAAAGATGCCTACAGTGTAATAAAGAAGTTCTGTGTCACCGATTGACACAGAACTTCTTTACAAATTTGTCAGTTATAATTCAGGGCTTTGGCAGCCGGAAACTTACCTTAACGTAAGGTGCGTTGTTCAGGTAGTCATAGGAAGCCTTGATGCTGGCAAAAGGAGCCAGATCAAATGCTTCCTGCTCAACAATGGCATATTTCATACCAGAGATTTCGGCCTTCTGGTACAGGGCATTGAAGTCAATTTTGCCTGAAGCTCCAATTTCCTTATCGTCTTTTACATGCCAGAGTTCAAACCTGCCGGGGTATTTCTCCATATACTCCACGGCCGATGCTCCACCTACCTGGCTCCAGTATACGTCAATCTGGAAAAAAACCTTCTCCGGGCTGGTGTTCGTAAGCATATAATCGTACATGACCACTCCGTCAAAAACAGTGGTGAACTCATGGGCGTGATTATGGTATCCAAAGCGGATGCCCGCCACATTGCATTTTTCGCCCACCAGATTGAAAAGGTTACAGTAATTGGCCAATCCTTCAACAGATTCGTAGGCACTTTGCCACATAGAGGGCTGTACAATGTAACTGACACCCAGTTTTACGTGGTCAGCTATGGCTTTGTCCCACCAGGCAAGACATTCTTCCAGCGGGGTGGCGTTCGGATCGGGTCCGTTTATATGCGAAGAGACCACATTGAGTCCTTTTTCTTTGCAAAAAGCGGCAAAAGCTTCGGGTTCCATACCGTAAAAAGTGCCTTCCTGAGGATTATAACTGGCCAGTTCTACAAAATTGTATCCGGCGGCAGCAACGGAATCGAGCGAGGCCCCCAGGTCCTTTTGAATTTCATCACGAATGGAATAAAGTTGAAGTCCTATCTCTTTTTTCACCTCTTCCTGTTTGGAAGCACAGGAAATAAAACCCGTAAACAGCATGGTTGTAAGGGCGGCCGAAAGGATTAGACGGCGTTTCATGGTCAATTGAGGATTTTAACTTTAATATTCCTGAACCATACATCGTCACCGTGATCCTGCAGGCCAATGTACCCGGCTTTTTCTTCACCTCCGCAATTCAGGAGCAGGTCATAGGCAACAGGCCATTTATCCTGGCTGAATTTACTGTTGTCCAACATTTCCTTCCACTGTGGGGTCCATAAATGGTATTCCAGCACATTCACCTCGTTCTGGAAATGGGCAACGGTTCCTTTGTATACAAGTATTTTTGCGGTGTTCCATTCCCCAAAGGGTTTGGCGTTTTGCGGCTTGGCCGGTATCATATCGTACAGAGAGGCAGACTGGCGGTTCCCGTCAACACCCAACATGGCGTCGGGGTGGTTGGCGTTATCCAGAACCTGGTATTCGGGGGCCGAGATATAAATGGGTTCATCCGGCACTTCCTGGGCCAGGTAGAACACGCCTGAGTTGGAGCCCTGGGCAACTTTCCATTCGAACGTCAATTCAAAATTGCTGAATTTCCGGTCAAAAATAATGTCTCCGCCGTTCTCGGCGCCGGCTTCGCCTCGTCCTGAACCGTTGATTTTAATGGCACCGTCTTCTATGGTCCAGGCTCCGGGTATGTTTGTGCCGTTATATGCACGCCATCCGTCAAAGGTGGCCCCGTCAAACAGAACAACCAGATTGGTGTCAACCTGGGGTGCTTCTTCTTTTTTGCCTGTATTATTGCACGAAGAGCACGAACTTACTATCATGGCAGATAAAAGAATGATTAACGTAGATACTTTTTTCATGTTTATTATGTGTTAAGGTTATGGCATTTCGGGCAGAGAATATCCTTCGCGGTAAGTATGCCTGATGAGTTCGTTGGCAAACTCAAGCGCGTTGATTGGGTCAGTGTATTGGTGATTAAAGGTGGGGTGTCCGTCTTTAATGGAGAATCCGTCCTTGGTCTTCATCCGGATGGTATCGGTGGGTGAGATGTTTGTAAACTGCATGGCATCCCCATTCCAGGTGAGTTCCCTGTTGAGCCCCTGCAGACGTACAGCCAGCACTCCCATAACAACCATTTCGTTCAGGGGACCGGCTTCCGAGAAATCCGAGGCAGTCTTTACGCGGCTTTCGGGACTTTCCTTGCAGGCACGAATAAAATCGGTGTAGTGGTTGTTTTCCGGTACCTCACGGGTAAGGGTCGGTACAGGGATTTCCCTTCCGGAAAGCAGCCAGGGATTTGCACCATAGCATCCGCAGACGAGCGTGTCCTTTGTCCCGTGGAAAATAACCGCACCGCCGCTGTCGTTCATATTGCGGCCGGCAGGCCATCCCTGGGGATATTCCGGGAGCAAACCTCCGTCGTACCAGGTAACTTCTACTCTGGGCATAGCTACTTTTGGCATATTGTCACGGGCAGGGAATATAAATTTGGCAATCTGGGCATTGGGAGCGCAATCGGTCATCAGGGCAGTGGAACTTCCCTGTACGGCAACGGGAGATTTCAGATTTAGCGCTTTTACAACGGGTTGGAGAATATGGCAGGCCATATCGCCGAGGGCCCCGGTACCGAAATCCCACCAGCCGCGCCAATTCCACGGATGGTAAATTTCATTGTAGGGACGGTATTTTGCCGGGCCGATAAAAAGGTCCCAGTCCAACTCGGGATGCGGAGTATGGACCGCTGTGGGAGTTTCCAGGCCCTGGGGCCAGATGGGTCTGTCGGTAAAGGCTTCCACCCTGGTAACCTCGCCAATCATTCCGCTCCAGATGGCTTCGCATGTCTGGCGGACACCCTCGCCCGAAGCACCTTGGTTCCCCATTTGTGTGGCCACATTATGTTGGGCGGCCAGGCGGGTAAGCAGCCGGGTTTCGTACACGGTATGCGTAAGGGGCTTTTCGCAATAGACGTGTTTTCCCATGGCAAGGGCCTGGGCAGCAATTACGGCGTGCGTATGATCTGCGGTACCCACCACAATGGCATCTATCTTGTTGCCCATTTCATCGAAAAGCTTACGGAAGTCTTTGTATTTTTTTGCATCGGGGTATGCGGCAAACTGGTTGGCGGCATACTTCCAGTCCACGTCGCACAGAGCAACGATGTTTTCTGAGCTTAGTTCGCGAATGACAGCACCACCGCGACCGCCAATACCAATGCCTGCAATATTCAGCTTATCGGTAGCGGCCGTTTTCTTTTTCTTTTGTTGGGCAGAAAACGGGATGTTGGCCATAAGAGGGCTCGAAGCAACAATAGCTCCGGCAGTGGCTAACGCGCTTTTCTGCAAGAAGTTTCTTCTCGAGATGTTATTTTTCATAGATTATTATGTTTAGGATGTACAGAAAATGGTTGACAAACATACGAAGATAATAAAAAATTATTTCTTTTTCGATTTGGGACGCAGCCGGTTATATGATTGAACAAGCGCTTCGTCTGAAGCTATGGCACGGAGAGCGAGCAGTACCATTATAATGGCAATAATGGGAAAGATGGTTGTAACGGAAAAAGATACGTCTGCGCGGTTCTTGAAGTATACGGCGCCCATCCAGATCTGCTGGGCAAGCAGGACAACAGAAGTATAGATACAAAGGCGTATCTGTATTTTCCTGGCTTTAAAAAGAACAATAATGGCGCACAGCAGGACCGAAACGGCTCCCGTGAGAACGGTAAACGGAATATAGGTGGCGTAAATACTGAAAAAAACTGAGACCATAAGGCCGAGGGCAACGGCCAGGTATAAAGTCTGTATTCGCTGGATCATAAAGTTAAAGTATTTGTTTGGACAAATTTAGCGGAAAATCCCCGATTTTCCGCTAAATTTGCCAAATGAAAACAATTGAGCCTTCCGAGCTTGTGATAAACAGCGACGGCAGTATTTTTCACTTGCACCTGCATCCTGAACAGCTTGCCGACAACGTATTGCTGGTAGGGGATCCGGATCGCGTCCTGTTGCTTAAAAGAATGCTTTCCAACGTGGAATTCGTTTCCCAGAGCAGGGAGTTCGTTTCTGCCACCGGATGTTATAGGGACAAACGGGTGACGCTGCTTTCTACGGGTATTGGAACGGATAATATTGACATCGTACTCAACGAACTCGATGCCCTGGCCAATATCGATTTTCAAACCAGAACTGTAAAAGAGCAGCATAGAAGTCTGCGCATTCTCCGACTGGGAACATCGGGAGCCATTCAGCCAGACATAGAAACGGGTTCGCTGGTGTTCTCAAAATATTCTGCCGGGATTGACGGGTTGCTTAACTGGTATGCCGGACGTGATTCGGTCTGTGATACTGCCATGGAGCAAGCTTTTGTTGAACATATGAACTGGCCCCGGACACTTGCCAGACCCTATTTTGTGCTTAATTCCCAAGAGATTGCAGACGATTTCAGGGATGCTGTGCAGGGGATCACGCTTTCCGCCCCTGGCTTTTACGGGCCCCAGGGCAGGGAACTTCGCCTGAAAATAATAGATCCCGATTATCTGGAGAAGCTTAAATTGTTCAGGTATAATGGTTTGAGAATAACCAACTTTGAGATGGAAGGATCTGCCATTGCCGGTTTGTCCCGACTGCTGGGTCATCAGGGGGCTACCGTATGCATGATCATTGCCCAAAGAAGTCAAAAAGGCATGAATGTAGATTATAAGACACTTATGTTCCGTCAGGCTGAGGTGGCTATTGAGCGTTTGGCCATGGAAGAATCTGCAATAGAAAAATTGCGTTGAGTATGTTGAATGATCAGGATATACAAAGTATAATCACCTTATTGGAAGATCCCGACGAGGAAGTGCAGTCTTCCCTGTTTGATTGGTTCCATGCCCTGGGCGAGGAGGCTGTTTTCCAGCTGGAAAGTATTGGAAAAAACACGCGGGAAAGGGACCGTGGAGGCATTGCCCGTATGATTGAATTACTCAGGGCCCGGTTTAATTACGATTCGTTACAAAAATGGGTGGAAAATCCGCATGACAATCTGCTCAGAGGTTTGTATCTTATACAGAAGGTCATCAGCCCCGACGCCGATTACGATCGCATGGACACGCAGCTTACAGACATGGTAAGCAGCGTGTGCGTGGAACTTAGTGACGACCAAACCGATATGGAGCGTGTGAAAGTGTTTAACCACCTGTTTTTTCACCGGCTCGGCTTTAAGGCTGTAGACCCCATGTTCGAACAACCTCAAAAGACTTTTATCCATTTGGCGTTGAGTGAACGGGTGGGCAGTCCCATTGCCTTGGGGATTATATACCTGCTTGTTGCTTTTCATTCGGGGGTACCCATCAGGGGACGGGTTTTCAAAGGAGGATTTTTGCCTGCGGTCATTGACCGGTCGGGAGAAGTGATCTTTTATGTGAATGTCTACCGGAACGGTCAGTTGTTTGACCATACACAGTTGTCATCTTTTGTAAAGGATATGAATGCCAACATTCCTGAAGACTCCTTTCGGGAAGCGACCGTTACCGATCTGGCGAAAGTATATGCCGAAACCCTGTATTACAGCTTTACAGTAAAAGACGGGGAAGCAAGCCGGAAAGCAGCTGTTGATGTTCGTAATGTGCTCGGCCTGTTTGGGAGTCCGGATCTGCTGACCATAGAGATTGACGAGGATGAGGACGAAGAGTGAAAGGTATAAAAAAAGAGACTGCCTCGTAAGAAACAGTCCCGGTTATCAGTTAGGTTTTAGGTTTGGCTGAGAGCGGGAAACGAGGTTCGAACTCGCGACCCTCAGCTTGGGAAGCTGATGCTCTACCAACTGAGCTATTCCCGCGTTTTCCAAACTTGTCCGGCAAATATATAAAAATATTTTAGAATGCGGTATGAATCTCGCGATATATATAGCAAAGAGGCTTAAAGGCGATGCGACTTCGGTAGGCAGGGTAAGCCGGTTGGGAACCATAATTGCCACTGTAAGTGTGGGTATAAGCATCTTTGTTATGATTCTTTCCGTATCCATTATCAGAGGTTTCAGGGATGAAATAGAGAACAAGGCGGCGGGTTTCACCGGTCATATCCTTATGGAGGCTCCGGGTGCCGGTTTTGTTACCGATCCGGTTCCCATGTCCACTCAATTGTCTTATTTCCAGAACCTGCCTGCTTTACAGCAAATAGATCACATTCAGGAATTTGCTATTGCTCCGGGCCTGATAAAGACTGAAAGTGCCCTGCAGGGTGTTTCCCTTAAGGGCGTTGGCCCTTCTTTTAGGTGGAATTTTTTTAAAGAAAACCTGAAAGAGGGGAAACTGCCGTCTCTCAACGATTCTGTATCTTCCAGCGAAATTCTCATTTCGTTTCGTTTGGCCGGATTGCTAAATCTGCATACAAATGATATCGTTACCATGTATTTTATAGGTGAAAATGTGCGTATGCGCCGTTTTGTGATTTCGGGCATCTATGACGCGCAATTGGAAGATATTGACAATCATTTGATCCTGGGTGACATCAGGCATGCCCGTAAGCTTAACGGCTGGAGCGACCATCAGGTAAGCGGAGTAGAATTGTTTCTAAAAGACAGCCGGAATATTGAAAAGAAGCAGGAACAAATTGAAGAATACATTATCCGGAATACCTCGGACACCGATCAGGGCGTCGTACTGAGGAACATCAGAAAGATATATGCTCATCTTTACGACTGGCTCGATCTGATGGATATCAACGTGGCTATTCTGCTAACGCTCATGATCCTGGTGGGAGGTTTTAATATGATCTCGGGCCTGCTCATCATGCTTGTAGAAAAAACATCCATGATTGGCTTATTCAAGAGTATGGGAATGAAGGACCGGCAGGTACGTATGAGTTTCCTGGCACATTCGTTTGGGATTGCTCTGCGCGGGGTTATCTGGGGCACCGTATTGGCAGTTATTTTCTGTATTGTTCAGGATACAACTCATTTTCTGAAGCTCAATCCTGCCAGTTATTTTGTATCGAGCGTGCCGGTTAGCCTTATATGGTGGCATGTGGTACTGGTAGATATTCTGGGAATTGCCGCCATCATGCTGCTGGTGCAGCTTCCCCTCAGAGGCATTGTCAGGGTGAGCCCGGATAAGGCTATCCGGATGAATTAACCCAGTTAAGGTATCTCTCCCAGATCATTTCTACATATTTCCGTGTCTGTGCCGGCACGTACGAGCGTACATCGGACCAAAGATCAGGGTTTTTACCATCTGCAGCGGCCCGCTCCCTGTCGTTCTGGATACGTGACATCCCTGCGTTATAAGCAGCCAGAATGAAATTGACCTGCTCTTCTTCCGGTAAACTGGAAAGGTACATATTCCTCAGAAGGAAAGAAAAATAACGTACGGAACCTTTGATATTTTCTTCGGGATCGAACAGATTGGAGATTTTCATGTCTTTGGCGGTAGACTTCTTCATCTGCATCAAACCGTAAGCGTTTTGCGGCGAAAGCGCGTTCATTCTGTATTTCGATTCCTGGTACATTACCGAGCGCAGCAGCCTCCAGTCCCATTCCAGGGTCCTTGATGCAGCCCTGAGAAGGGAGTCGTACGGGGAGCGATCCTGTGAGGCAGGGAAGTACCGGCTTTTGAACCGGGAGTAATATGCCTGCTGTTTGAACAATTTCAACCAGTGGGCCACATCCAGGTGCCAGGGGCACCTTTCTTTGGCCATGACCCAGACTTCACCCATCTCGGTTAATTGCGGTGACAGGCAAACTTTGCCCGTAAGCGATTTGGGAATGGCATTGGAGATAATATTGACGGCCAGAATATCTGTTCGGTCTTCGGTAAGCATTTCCCATATATCCGCTGTGTCTTCCACCGGAACGTATGTAAGGACAAAATCGCTTGCTTTGGAAAAAAGTTTAAGCATGTCGTAATGATATCCGACCCTGGCACCGGCATAGGAGGGCAGGTAAATGGTACATCTGAGGGTGTCGCGGCCCGCCAGCCTGGAACTTCTTTCGTTCCTTAAGTGAGAGAATGTGTCGGTAAACCAGCGGGTACGACACTCTTCAATAATAAATAAGGCGGAAAAACCTATTAATAAGGCGATAAAAATCTTTCTTCTCTGAGACATCAACGGTCTAAATTACCTGGAGAGCCCTGGGGTTGACCCTGAATGCCAGATCCCGTTGATCCGCTTTTTTTCTGCGGCCTTATGTAAAAAGGCCAGGTCATGCCGAGTTTAAAAGCGCGTTGAGGACGAATATAGTTTGGGGCGGCAAAATAGTCGCTCGCGGGCCATCCCTGTGCTGCATTTATATACTTCACAAAGATGGTGGCTCTCTTCCATTTCAAATTAACAAATGCATCTATATACGGGTTGCTGCCGTATACTTGCTTATTCTGCAGGTGAAACACTCCGAGGGCCGGATTATATGCCTGCATATAATAGGCAGACTGAAACGTAACGTCGGCTCCAATCTGCATAGTCATAACATCTTTTACTACCGGAAATTCCAGATAATACCTCAGGTTGGCGCTGACAACAGGCAGCGGGAACAATTCTTTGTCTGAGGTTAATTGGAAAAGAATCCTGTTATCCAGGTGGAAGTACCAGATGCGGAAGTTCTTGGTAAGGGTGGCTGTCATAATATTGACCACTTTATCTGCCTGCCGGACAATTCCCAGTGTATCGTAGTATATTCCTTTGTTCAGCAGACCATATGAAAACGAAGCGCTGAGTTTCCAGTCGGGTATGGACAGGGCGGCTTCAATCCGGGTATCGGTCACTTTCCCGAATTCATTATCCCACACAAAGTGATTGGAATAATAATGTTGTGTATACCAGTCGGGGGTGTAATTCTTAAGATAAAACCTCCCTGTAAGGTGTACTCCGGAAGGTAAAGGATAGATTGAAAAACGGGCGTTCGCATCCAGCAGCATATCTCCAATGTAATATCCGGCAAAGTCGAATCTTCCCGTTGCGTTCCATTCGAAATACCGGCTCAGCTGGCCGGAAGCTCCCGCGTAAACGTAAAGGTTGTTTTCTACAAATCCGCTGGTGCCAAGGACATAAAACTCGGGGCGGAAAAAGTAATTGTTCAGGAGTTCATAGCCGGCGCCTCCCTCAAGCTTTGATACAATGGCTGTCCGGGACCAGGGCTGCAGTCTTATAAAGAAGCGGTTGTCCAGCCGTATGGTGCGCACCGAATCGGAAGTGCTTGTTGGGTTCAGATAAAAATTGCCGTGATAGAACGAGCGGCCGTAACTGTCGGAAGTCGAAATAACGTCGGTATAGTTGCGGGACATATTTTCCCATTCTCCCGAGTGGCCCAGGATCATCATGGTTCCGTCGCCTGTTTCCAGAGAATCCCGTTTAAAAATGTTGATGGGAATTCCATAAGATTGCGTAATAAAAACCGAAGTATTGCGCAGTGCAGACGAAGCGTTTCCAAGGTTGACCGGAATGGCGCGTGCTTCCACAACAGTGTCTCTTATGAACGATTCATCACTGATTCCGCCGTTTTCGTCTTTTCTCAGGCTGTTAATAATAAGTCCGCCATGCATTACATAGCGTTTCCCCAGGTAATTGGCCAGGATGGAGAGTGTGCGGGTATTTGTGGCTTCGTTTTCCAGAAGGCCCTTGGATCCCTTTCTCTGGTAATAGAACTGAAAATTGGCGGCCGGAGAGAGATTCTGGGTGTGGAGGAAACTGACGTTGCTTTCTTCTGTTTGTTTATTGGCAAATAAAGTCCCTGCATAGGACATGACCGTATAGGGGCTTTTGGTGTTATAGAACGGAATATTCTCACGGTCATAAGCTTCATACATACCGGCATCCCAGAATTCAAAACGGGCTTTCTTTTTGCGTTTAAAATAGTTGTCGGTAAGTGTAGGGGAACCGGCCGTACCCAGGTAGGTGGCGCCAACATCTTCCTTCAGGTAGGCATAATCGTGGAAGCTGTTGTTGATGTTAGTGTCAATTTCTCTGAAGGTGAGCTTGTTGAAATACGCATCGTTGGTCCATGAAAGGGCCCTTTTATAACGCAGGGTATCGGTTACAACGTATGTTTCCAGCTCGTGGAACTTGCTTTTGTATATAGAGTCTGCAATGGCTCTGGCATCACGTTTGTCACGCCGGGCAAAGAATCTCAGTTCTTTTTTTGTGAATGTGGCCAGCGAATCAATAACAAATGAACCCAGGGTATCGAGCCGGATAAGCCCCAGAGAATCTATCTGATAGAGAAAACCCAGCGAGTCTTTGGCCAAAACCCCCGATGAGTCCCTCAGCGGAATGCGCATTGTATCCTTGAGCGGGAGATTTAAACTGTCCATCAAACGCATATAAGACAACGTTCTGGAAGTATAACTTCTGAGGGAGTCCACAACGGGGGTCCCGTTCTTATCCAACAGGCAGAGGCCCAGGCTGTCCAGTTTATAATAGAGACCTTTTCCGTCCCTTACCACATTCAGCAGAGAGTCTATGGGCGGTACGCGCGATGCTTCTGATAGCGGCGCGTTAATCTTCAGGAGGTAAGCCTTCGTTAGTGAATCGGGTTCCGGGATAACCTCCTCCTGCGCCTGAAGCTTCCCGCAATAGGAAACGATAGCGCATATTGTAAGTATGATTATCCGGTTATTCATCCATTGTTTTTTGTGACGAGTGCCCAAAGCTACAAAAAATATGCCTGTTGCTTTAATGCGGCTTCTATTTGTGTTGCGGAGGTGCCGTCTTTGACCAGCACCGTCTTGTTTGCATCCAAAAGGTACAAGGTGGGAATAGCCTTTAAATCGTAGAGATGATTGTCCTTTACCTGCGCTCCGGGGTTGTATGCGTTAATCCACTGCGCCGGTAACTGTGGCAGGTAATTCTGCCAGGCTTCCAGGTCCTGATCGGGGTAAATGGTAAGTATGACCAGGTCTTTGCGTTGTATCATTTCCGAAAGCAAAGCGGAGTTAAGTAATTGTTGTATCACGTCCCGGCAATTAGGGCATCCCGGATTACTGAAAAAAAGCAGCAGGTAGGGTGTCTTTAGGGAATAGATGGTCTGAATTCGTGAAGGGTCGTCTGTATAGGGAAAATTTCCGGTGGCGGAAACAAAACCGAAATCCTGTGCTTTTTCTCCTGCCCGGTTCTTCATGGCAAGTTCCAGGAGAAATGCAGGCTGTATTTTATCTCCGTCATCCGGCAGCGAACTTTCCAGAAAAGCTTTGAGCGCCGGAATGAAAAGCTCCTCGTTCACAAAAGGCGAATTGGGATCATGGAAATAATGGCTGCATAAATCAAAGAAATAGCGAAATACGGCTTTTTGTGTTGCCGTGTCTTTACCGCTGTTTCCTGCCAGCCGCATGAGGTTGGCTATGCTT
>Ga0265294_10002129_pt1 | contig 26175 bp, 21 predicted proteins | sample MunlanPumphouse3_FD_192504 | JGI IMG/M metagenome (GOLD analysis project Ga0265294, IMG submission 192504) | Groundwater microbial communities from a municipal landfill in Southern Ontario, Canada - Pumphouse #3 | ecosystem: Environmental > Aquatic > Deep subsurface > Groundwater | place... | reverse complement strand
CGGACAGCAGGAATCAGGGCACGTCGGGCGCCGCACCACTTTTGAAGCATATCCAGGCAGACTCTATCATCTAAGTATGATCAAAAAGATGGCCGCTCCCATCGACGGATGCGGCGCGTGCCGACCGTAACGGATCGCGGCAGTACTCGTCCGTCACGCGCCCAAGGATAGGCGGATGCAGATTCTCACGTGGCGGGAGGTCGACATCGCGAGCGTGATCGTCGCAGGGCTGACGGCAGGCTACGTGATGGCGATCGCCGGGCTGTGGGCCGGGCGGGTGCCCGGGCTGGTGGCCTTCGACATCGCCGATTTCGGGCGGCGCTACATGGTGTCCGACCGCCCGAGCGCGTGGCTGCTGGGATTCGCCTCGCACCTCGTCAACAGCGTGCTGCTCGTGCTCCTCTGGGCGACTCTCATTGAACCCAACCTGGCATGGCCGCGCGTGATGGAAGGACTCGCCTGGGGCCTGCTGCTCGCCTTCACCCTGGCGGGCTCCCTGGTGGCGCCCCTGTCCGGCCTCGGCTTCATGGGCCGCAATACCGGCAGCTACCGCTTCGCGCTGACCACCGTGCTGCTGCACATGATCTGGGGTTTTCTGATCGGACTGATTTACGTCGGGCCATGAACGGCGGCGTGCGTACCCCGCAACCCACGGTAATCCTCTACGGCGGAGGCGTTTCTCTCGCCTGCGACCAAAGCGGCGAGGTTCGCGCCGAGGAGGCGCACGGGCTGTTTGCAGGCGACACTCGGGTGCTCTCCACCTACCGGATCGAGATCAACGGCAGCCGCTGGCGCCTGCTCGGCCGCTCGCGCCTCGGCCACGGGACCGCCCGCTGGGAGTTCCAGAACCCGCAACTGCGCGACCCTGTCGGCGACATCGAGGAGGGAATGCTGCTGTTCAGCCTGCGGCGGCGGGTCGATGAGGCCCTCCATGACGATCTTGCGATCCAGGCCTTCACGCCCCGCCGGGTACGACTGCGCCTCACGCTGCAACTGGACGCCGATTTCGCCGACATCTTCGAAGTAAAAAGCGAGTCGTTGCCGCCGCGCATGGCTGCCCTGCGCATCCCGAACCCGCAGGGCATGACGCTGCGCTACAAGCGGGACGGATTTCGCCGCGGGCTGCAGGCACACTTCGTTCCGTCCGGCCCGCCCCCGACCATCGTCGGCTCCAGGGTATTGTTCGATGTCGAGCTTCCGCCGGGAGCCACCTGGACCTGCTGCGTGGAAGCCGTTCCCGAGATCGGCGACCGGGCGATTCAGCTCACGCACGACCTGCACGAACCGGAGCCCGATCCGCTGACCGAAACCGGCACGCTCACGATTCGCGCCGATCCGCTGCTGGAACATGCGTTCAACCGCGGGCAGGCCGACCTGCATGCGCTCGGCATTCCGCAATGCGGGCATCCGCGCTTCATCGCGGCCGGCGCCCCGTGGTTTCTGACGCTCTTCGGACGGGATACATTGACCACCGCGCTCATGGCCGGGATCGACGGAAGCTGGACGGCCGAAGGCGCGTTGGCGGCGCTCGGCCGCTGGCAGGGCACGCAACGCGACGACTTCCGGGATGAAGAGCCGGGCAAGATCGCACATGAGCTGCGCCAGGGCGAGTTGACCCATCGCGGCATCCTGCCCTACTCACCGTATTACGGCACCCACGACGCACCCGCCCTGTATTGCCTGGCGCTCTGGCAGGCATGGCGCTGGACCGGCAAGCGCAACCTGCTCGACGCGCATCTCGATACGGCACACCAGGCGCTGCAATGGTGTGACGAGTACGGCGACCGGGATCGCGACGGCTTTCAGGAATACGCCACGCGCAGCCCCAAGGGCTATCGCAACCAGGGCTGGAAGGATGCGGGCGACGCGGTCGTCCACGGCGACGGCACGCTGGCCGAACCACCCCTCGCCACCATCGAGCTGCAGGGGTATCTCTATGCCGCGCGCCTCGCCATGGCCGAACTGCTGATGGCGCAAGGGCTGGCCGATGAGGCGGCGCGGATGCAGGCGGCGGCAGTGCATCTGCAGCGCATGGTGGAGGAACGGTTCTGGATGCCGGAACAGCGCTACTACGCCTTTGCCCTTGACCGGGACAAACGGCTCGTCGAAAGCATCGCCTCCAATCCGGGGCATCTCTTGTGGAGCGGACTGCCCACCACCGAGCGCGCTGCCGCGGTTGCACGGCGGCTGCTGGCGTCCGACATGTTCAGCGGCTGGGGCGTGCGCAGCCTGTCGTCGGCGAATCCCGCCTACAATCCGTTGTCCTATCAACTGGGCTCGGTCTGGCCCCACGATACGGCCATCGCGGCGGCGGGCATGTGGCGGTACGGATTGCGCGAGGAGGCGAGCGTCCTGCTGCGGGCGATCCTGGAGGCCGCGCGCGCCTTCGAGGACGACCGGCTCCCCGAACTCTTCTGCGGACTCGATCGCGCCTGCGGATTTCCCGTGCCCTATGCAAAGGCGAACTCGCCGCAGGCTTGGGCGGCCGCGGTGCCGCTTCTGGCCGCGCAGCTCTTTCTCGGACTGCTGCCCGACGCACCGCGGCAACGCTGCTTGCCATGGCTGCCCGCCTGGCTGTCCCGTCTGGAGGTGCGCGGCATCGCCATCGGCGACATGCGCCTCGATATCGCCCTCGTCCGCCATGATGACGGGACGGAAATCGAGACGCTCGACACCACGGGCATGGAGGTCATCCACGGCATAACGGAAGCGCCGCTATGGGGCGCGCCGCTTCCCATGCTGCCCGCGCAATCCACAAACACCGCATGATTTCTGTCAGATCGACTGTCCTGCATGCCCTCGCCACATCCAACAATTGCGGTTATGCACGCCGCGCAGCCATCTCATGGCGCTTGATGCCGTCAATGGCGCGCCCGATTGAAACAGGCTCTTCGTGGACGTGCGCGCGGGTAAAAGCGCCCCCTCGCGCCGCTGATTGTCAAGAAAGGGTGATCGTGGGCAGCACCCATCGTAATGCCCAGCCCGGCGACGCATGGCGGGCAGTGAACGCTCTACGGTCTTCGCGCGGCAGGAGCCATCGAGACTCGGAACCTCACCAATACCGCACCGGTCCCGTATCCACATGGACGAAATCCGAGCGTGGATAGTACCCCACGCCGCCGCGGCTCAATTGCATGGCCGCTTGACGCAGGGCCGCCAGCTTGCGTCCCGGCACGCGGATGTCGATCGCCCGCCCCACGAGGTGCAGGCTGCGCTCGGCCACGCCGCCGCTCTTCGCGCGCAGCATGCGATTGGTCGCCGGCGAACGATAGCCGGAGATTACGTGGAACGGCTGGCGCGTATCCAGAAGACCGTGCAGGTCGAAGAGCAGGTCGAGCAGTCTGCGGTCGATGGCGTGGACTTCGCCGCGGCGATGATCTCGGAGTATGTAGTCGATCTCGACCAAGCCGTCCTCGATGTAGCGGCCATCCGCCCAATACACCGCACGCAATTTCTCCCCTGTATGAATGTTGTAAAAGGAGAGGGACTTTTCCCGAACCGCGGCAGCCATTGCAAACGCAGGTCGCGCAGCCAGGACCAGGGAAGCCAACGCGCATGCCTTCAGGAAACGGCGGCGTGCGGCATCGTGTGGAACGAGCACCGCCGCCTGCTTGTTGTGGTGTCTCACATCTTCCCCTTCAGTGCGGGCTTTAACCGTATGTTCATTGCCGAAACATAGCCAGCACCGGCCGAAGTCGGCAACCGATTACCGCACTCCCACGATACCCGGTATCGCGGAAATCGGACGTGAAGTGAATCAAAGTACGCCCAGCCGCTGCCTTTTTACTTATGCCGGGTCCTCTGCCAGAGTCGGTCGCAAGGACAAACCGGACCTCGCATCACACCATCTTTTTCTCGATTTGCGCAAGGAAAGACAACACCGACAACGACTTATTCACCCAGCTCACCGGCTGCGCCAACGCCAGCCATGTGGCAACAGTGCATCGGGACACAATTTTTTAACACCCCCCTTGCCATTCAATCCATCTGGACAGCTACTAAACTAAAAAAAAACATCCGGGTTTCATCGTGACCTCGGCGCGATAAACCCGCTTGGCGGAATATTTGGCGAGCGCGGCGTGTAGGGAATTTTGTCGCGGCGCACATGTTGTGCGCGGGCAGGGTCACGCGCATCCCCGCACAAGGGGATTCACCGACTCCTCCTCACGGGAGGAGACTGTCCGCCCCGGGCAGGTAGCGTGTGAGTCTGCCGGACTGAGAGGTTCTTTGGCGTCATTGCCTTGCAGGGAATGCGCATTCCCGTGCCAACGGCACGGGCGTGCAATTGACGCCGCCAATCGGATTTGCTCACTCCGCCCGCGTGGACTACCGGGGCAGACCGGCTTCCATGGGCGGATGGAACTACGCGCGAGAGGAGCTTGTCTTTTGAGTAGAGCCAAGTTCCTCGGATGACCTAACGGCGGGGAGTAGCTATGGCCCACGAAAAAAACCAGTTTGCGGAAATCATCAAAGGAGACCGTGCCAAGCGTGAGAGTAGGGAGTGGCGCGGGACGTTCATCGAATACCTGGAAAAGCTGCGCGCTGATCCGGAATTGCCCAAACTGGCGCATGCCCGGATGTACGAAGTCATCACCAAGGAGGGCATATCGGACATCCACGCGCTGGGCGATCCGCGGGCAAGCCGGCTGTACGGTGACGAGCCGATCAAGGTTTACAACTTTTTCAAGGACGAGTTCTTCGGCATCGAGCGCACCATCTCACAGATCGTGCGCTACTTTTATGCCGCTGCGCTGCATGGCGAGGAAAGCCGTCAGGTGCTTTATCTCATGGGTCCGGTGGGCGCCGGCAAGAGTTCCTTGGTGGAAAAGCTGCAGCGCGGCCTGGAACAGGCGGCCCCGGTATACGCCATCGAAGGCTGCCCCATGGCGGAGGAGCCGCTGCACCTGATTCCACGCCATTTGCGCAAGGAATTCGAGAAGATGCTGGACGTGCACATCGAGGGCGATCTCTGCCCCGTGTGCCGCTACCGGCTCAAGAACGAGTTCGGCGGTCACTACGAAGAAGTGCCGGTGATCACTGTCCCCTTCTCGAAGCACGACCGGCGCGGCATCGGCATAGTGCCGCCGGTGGACCCGAACAACCAGGACACCTCCGTGCTGATCGGGTCGGAGGACATCTCCAAGCTCGACATGTACTCGGAAGGCGACCCGCGGGTGCTCGAACTCAACGGCGCCTTCAACGTCGGCAACCGCGGCATGGTCGAGTTTATCGAGGTGTTCAAGAACGAGACCGAATACCTCCATGCCATGATCACCGCCACACAAGAGAAGTTCATTCCTGCGCCCGGCCGTCACGGCACGGTCTACGTGGATACCGTCATCGTGGCCCACTCCAACGAGGCGGAATGGCAAAGGTTCCGGGGCGACCATACCAACGAGGCGATCCTGGACCGCATCGTCGTGGTGAAGGTGCCCTACAACCTGCGCCTCTCCGAAGAGGTCAAGATCTACCAGAAGCTCCTGCACAAGGCGAACTTCAAGGCCCATATCGCGCCGCACACGCTGGAGATGGCGGCCATGTTCGCCATCCTCTCGCGCCTCGAACCCACGCCCAAGTGCGACCCGATGACCAAGCTGCGCCTCTACAACGGCGAGGAGGTCGTCGAGAAGGGCAAGACCCTGAAGATCAATGTGCGCGAACTGCAGGAAGAGGCCAAGCGCGAGGGCATGTTCGGGATCTCCACGCGCTTCATCATGAAGGCGCTGGACAACGCATTGTCCGAAAGCCCGCAGGGCATCAACCCGATCAATGTGCGCGAAGCGCTGATCAACATGGTGAAGGAATCGGATTTCCCGGACGACATGCGCAAGCATTACCTGGAGCTGCTCCAGGACACGCTGCACAAGGTTTATCTGGAGATTTTGGAAAAAGAGATCACCAAGGCGTTCGTCTACTCTTATGAAGAGCAGGCGGAATCCCTGTTCCAGAATTATCTGGACCACGCGGAGGCTTACGTCAACAAGACCCGTGTCAAGGACCGCAATACGCGGGAGGAGTTGCACCCGGACGAGAGCTTCCTGAAGTCGGTCGAGGAGCAGATCGCCATCATCGGCTCCGCCGCCGATGGTTTCCGCCAGGAGGTCATCGCTTACCTGTGGGCCGCCACGCGGCGGGGCGAGAAGGTCAGCTATCAGTCCTATGAACCGCTCAAGGAGGCGATCGAGAAGAAATTGACGGGATCGGTGCGGGAGATGAGCCGCATCATCACCAAGGCACGGACGCGGGACGAAGAACAGATGAAGAAATATAACGACTTGGTGAAGAACCTGTTGGAGCAAGGGTATAACGAGTACTCCGCGGATGTCATACTCAAATATGCGGCTAACAATTTGTGGAGGGACTGAAGCTGTAATGCGGGTCTGTCCGTCCGTTCCAGGCGAGATCGTGCTGCGAACGGTTCATGGCTGGCGCGACGGCAAGACACGCCTTGGCGATCGCACGTACAGTTGAGAGATATGGAAAGCATCTTCCGTCCTTACGACTCGTCCGACTCGCACCGGTCTGACCGCAGTGCCGGGGATCGCCATCGTCACCGGCAGAAGGTCCGGGAGGCGATCCGCAATAACATTGCGGACATCATCGCCGAGGAGTCGATCATCGGGCAAAGCAAGGACCGGATCATCAAAGTGCCGATCCGCGGCATGCGCGAGTACCGGTTCATCTATGGGGAAAATACGCCGGGCGTCGGCATGGGCGACGGGGAGACCGAGCCGGGCCAGGTCATCGGTCAGGGCAAGGGCGACAAGGGCCAGGGCCAGCCCGGCAACCAGCCGGGCGTCGATTACTACGAAACGGACGTCACGCTGGAAGAGCTGATCGAAATCATGTTCGAGGATCTCGAACTCCCCGAGCTCAAGCGCAGGACCATGCGCGACATCCTCACCGAGCGGACCAGCAAGCGCAAAGGATACCGGCGGGTGGGCGTGCGTGTGCACATGGACAAAAAACGCACCGCCATCTCGCGTGTGCGCCGCAAGGTGGCGATGCAGCGGGTCATGGCGGCCAAGGAAGCCGCACCGGCGCGACGCTTCCCGTTTCACAAGGACGACATCCGCTACCGCCGGCTGCAACAGGACCAGCGGCCTCAGTCCAACGCCGTGGTGGTCTGTATCATGGATACCTCCGGCTCCATGGACACGATGAAGAAATATCTGGCCCGCAGCTTCTTCTTTTTGTTATACCAGTTCGTGCGAACCAAATACCAGAGCGTCGAAGTGGTATTCGTCGCCCACCACACGAAGGCGCGGGAGGTCACCGAGGAGGAATTCTTCCACAAGGGCGAATCCGGCGGCACCTACATCTCGTCCGGATACAACAAGGCGCTCGACATCATTCATGAGCGCTACCACCCCACCCTATGGAACGTCTACGCTTTCCATTGCTCGGATGGCGACAACTTCGAGTCGGACAACGCTTCGGCGCTCAAGGCGGCGGCGGAGCTCTGTGACGTGTGCAACCTGTTCGGCTACGGGGAAATCAAGCCGCTCGGGTCCGGGTATTACGAAAGCTCCATGCTGGATATTCTGCGCGATATCGAGCATGACAATTTCCATACGCTTCTCATTGAGCGCAAAGAGGATATATGGCCCAGCTTCAAGGCCTTCCTCGCCCGGGACCGGGGCAGCGAGTAAGCGAGGGGACGCATGGCACGCCACTGGACCATCAAAGATCTGGAGTATTGGGATGCCCGGATTCGGGAAAAGGCCGAAGAGTTCGGCCTGTCCTGTTATCCGCAGGAGTTCGAGATCTGCGACCACCAGCAGATGCTGGGTTACATGGCCTATTCCGGCATGCCGTCCCATTACCCGCACTGGTCCTACGGCAAGGCCTACGAGAAGCTCAAGACCTTGTACGACTACGGGGTGTCGGGGCTTCCCTACGAGATGGTCATCAACTCCAACCCCGCCCTCGCCTACCTGATGCGGGAAAACTCCCTGTGCCTGCAGATCCTCACCATCGCCCACGTATACGGGCACAATGATTTCTTCAAGAACAACTTCACCTTCCGCGACACCCAGGCCGATCTTACCTTGAGCAAGTTCAAGGTGCGCGCCGATCGCGTGCGCGGCTACGTCGAGGACCCTTCGATCGGGCTCGACAAGGTGGAACCGGTACTCGACGCGGCCCATGCGCTGTCGCTGCAGTGCCGGCGCAACCCGGCGATCCGCAAACTGTCACCGGCCGAGCAGCGGGAGCATGTATTGGCCTCCGCGCTCCCGCGCAACGATCCTTTCGAGCGGGTGCACCGGCGACAGGAGTATGTGGAACCCGACCTGAGCAAGATTCCGCTCATGCCGGAGGAGGATATCCTGCTGTTCATCAGGGACTACAACCCCTATCTGAGCGAGTGGGAGAAGGATCTGCTCACCATCGTGCACGAGGAGGCGCAGTATTTCATCCCGCAGATCGAAACCAAGATCATGAACGAGGGCTGGGCGAGCTACTGGCACCACAAGATCCTCAACAGCCTCGATCTGCCGCAGGATTTGTACATGGAATTCATGGTGCACCACAACCAGGTGGTGCGTCCCCATCCCGGCGATATCAACCCGTATTATCTCGGCTTCAAGATCTGGCACGACATCCGCCGCCGCTACGACGAGCCCACGCCGGAGGAGATCGAACGCTACGGCGCGCCGAACAAGAACGGGAACGACAAGATCTTCGAGGTGCGGGAAGTGGACCGGGACGTTTCGTTCCTGCGCCGCTTCCTCACCGAAGAACTGATGCAGGAGATGAACCTGTTCGAGTACGAGCGCCAGGGCAACGACCTGGTGGTCACCAGGGTGCCGGACGAGGAAAGCTGGCGCGATGTGAAGGAAACGCTGCTGAAGAGCGTCGGCATGGGGTCGGTGCCCGTGATCTACGTGGAAGATGCCGATTACTGCCACAACCGCTATCTCTACCTGAAACACGCTCACGACGGGCGCGATCTGCAGTTGAGCTATGCGGAGAAGACGTTGAATTTCCTGTATCAGCTATGGGGCCGCGGGGTGTTCCTGGAGACGCTGATTCAGGGCAAGAAGTTCCTCCTGTCCTACAGCGAACAGGGATTTACGCAAAAGCAGTACAGATAGCGCCTGTGGTGCCGCCCGACGGCCCGACGCTTTCGTTCCCCGCCACGCCGGCGGGCCAGCCGAACCGCCGTGCGGCACCCACGCCCCCGCATCACCGCAAAAACTTTAATCCTATTGACAAAACCGTGGTAGCATGACACAGATTTTTGCGCTGCCCGCGCGCATGATACGCCGCAGGCGATATGCGGGCAGGAGCGAAACGTGAAACTCCCCGCATAGAGAGGTAACCGGTTCGACACGCCCAAGCGGGAAGCGGTACGGCGTCAATCGCGGAAAGGTTTGACATGAGCATCCTGAACTTGCGCGTTCCACAGCAGGAACTCCACCGGCACGATATCCTGGAGCCTCCCCTCCAGCGGCTGCGCGCGTGGCTCGGAGAACTCCCCCTGGCGCATCCCCTTGAGGCCGCACCGCAAGTCCTGCAAGCGGTGCACGGGATAAACCGCGCGGAACTCGCGGCCGACAAGCGCTACCAGGCCATGGAGCTGCTTTATCCAACGGTCGCCGACCTCAGCGGCATCCTGCAGAAACAGTACCTGAACGCCTCATTCCCGCTCGCGGACAATCCGCGTCAGGCAGCGCGCGCCGTCCACCAGCTCATGACGGAGATGGCCAACGGATACAAGCTCCTGGTCATGGGGTTCACGGACTCCTGGGCGATGGTACAGCGGGTGCCGCCGGCCCAGTTGCTCACCGCCGTGGCGCGGGCCGTTCAGCACCTTTCCTTGCTGGTCCTCGAATCCTATCTGGTATACGAGGCCGAGCCGGAGGGAGTCTGGGGCGACCTGTATCAGCTCATCCGCTTCATGGAGCGTTATGCCACCCACCTGAGCCCCGAAGTTCAGGGGCGGGAGGACCTGCGGTTCGCACTCGATGTCATCTCGCGCACGTATAAGAGGACGCTGCTGCTGAATCTGTCGAGCCCCTACCACCTGATGCAGGGCGAAGCGCTGGATATCTACCGCCGGTTAGAGCGCTGGGTCGACGGCTGCCGGATCGTTCCGGTTCAGCCGGGCGAGTACGTCAGCAAGGCCTTCTTCGTGGACCTCGCCACCAACGAACCGCCTCGTTACATCCCGGCCAGTCGTAAAGAACTGCCGGCGGAGGGCCAGATCATCGACATCGCACAAATGCGCGTATTGGTGGGCAAGCGCATCGATGCCTTGACCGTCGGCCACAAACTGCGCCCCGGAGCCGCCCCGCTGTCCCTCCCGGAACGGATGGAACGGGACATGCTGCTGCGCCTGGAACGGGCGTGGAGCGGCAGGCCCGAACGCCAGATCCCCCGCAGTGCGCAAAGCGCACGGGTGTTCATGGCAACGGGCCTTAACGCCTGCCATTATTTCGTCGGCGGAGAACAGGAATTCGATCCGGACCTGCAAGACGTCAACCAGATTGTCCTCGAATCCGGGGCCCGACCTGTCGGCAAGCAGCACGAGACCTGGAGCCTGCAGGACAAGGACGTATGGCTGCTGTCCGGCAACATCAAAGCCGCCCCGCGACCACACACCGAGGGCAACGTGGACGTTTGGGATCAGGTCTACTTCATCCCCCCCGAACTCGAAGTGCCTTTGCAGGAGACCCCGACAGGCCCCACCTATACGCTCAGCGCCTGGCAGCAACTGAACATGGGCCAAGGCGGGCTGGGGCTGGCCTGCGACAAGGGCAACGGGGTACAAATCAAAGTCGGCGAACTGGTCGCCTATCGGATGGAATCCGGTCGGCAGGCCGGCTGGCGCATCGGGATGACGCGCTGGCTCAAGATGAACCCGAACGGTTCCATGCAGGTAGGCATCATGACCCTGGCACGCAATGTGGCCGCCATTGCCGTGCGCGCCGTTGCGGGCGCTCAGGAGGACAGCAAATACCAGCGCGGACTGCTCCTTTCCAACGGTGACACGAAAGGGCGGCCTCCGACCATCATCGTGCCACCGTTCGCCTACGACATTGGTACCGTCCTGAGAGTAAGACACGGCACCAAGACCACCCATGCGCGACTTACCAAACTGCTGGAGACCACCAAATCGTTCTCACAGTTTCAATACGAGTTCGTCGTGCGCGGATAACGATTCGTGGCGACGCCGCCCGTTCCGGAGAATAACAGCAATGCCCAAAAAACCCGAAATCAAACAGGACCCGCTGTACCTGCTGCTGCGCCAGGGCAAGATCGAAGAATTCAACACCCTCAAGGCCCACGGCCAACAGGCCGACCTGACTTCCTGCGACTTCCGCGGACTGGACTTGAGGGGGCTGGACGCGAGCGGGCTTGATTTCAGCAACAGTTACTTCCGCCAGACGGACATCCGCGGCGTCGATTTCAGCCAGAGCAGACTGGAGGGAGCGAGCATCTACGGGGCGAAGATCTCGGGGGCCTATTTTCCGAAGGAGCTGTCGGCGGAGGAGATCACGCTGTCACTGCTGCACGGCACCCGGATGAGATATACGAAATGAGTGGCAAGTAGCCAAGAGCATCACTTGTCACACTGAATCCGCCCGGATCAATGTGCCGACACCCTCGTCGGTAAACAGTTCCAGCAGCACCGCATGCTCCACGCGCCCGTCGATGATGTGCGCGGCCTTTACGCCGTGCTGCACCGCGCTCAGCGCGCAGCCGATCTTGGGAAGCATGCCGCCGTGGATGGTGCCATCGGCGATGAGCTCGTCCACCTGTTTGGCAGTCAGGCCGGAAAGCAGGGTGCCATCCTTGTCCAGCAGGCCCGCAGTGTTGGTAAGCAGGATGAGTTTCTCGGCCTGGAGACATTCGGCGAGCTTGCCGGCCACCAGATCGGCATTGATGTTGTAGGCATGGCCATCGCCGCCCACGCCGATGGGGGCGACAACGGGAATGAAACCGCTCTGCACCAGCATGTTGACGACGGCGGGGTTGATGTTCGCCACCTCGCCCACGTAACCGATGTCGGCCATCTCGAGCGCCCCGGACTCCGGTGCAGTGCGGGCCAGGAGCATCTTGCGTGCGGCGATGAGGCCGCCGTCCTTGCCGGTCAAGCCCACGGCGCGACCGCCCTGCCGGTTGATGAGGTTGACGATCTCCTTGTTGACGAGGCCGCCGAGGACCATCTCCACCACCTCCATGGTCTCGGCGTCCGTGACGCGCATGCCGTCGACGAACTGGCTCTCCTTGCCGACGCGGCGCAGCAGGTTGCTGATCTGCGGACCGCCGCCGTGAACCACCACGGGGTTGATACCCACCAGCTTCATCAGCACCACATCGCGCGCGAAGCCGTTCTTGAGGGATTCCTCGGTCATCGCGTTGCCGCCGTATTTGATGACGATGGTCTTGCCGATGTAGCGTTGGATATAGGGCAGCGCCTCGGTCAACACGCGAGCGACGTTCATGGCGGCGGCGGAGTTCAGGGTCATGGCGGTCTCGGTCCCGGAAAGAAATGGTTGGGGGAGTTGCGGAATCGGGCGCCATTATAAAAGGTTTCGGCAAGAAGGCGCCAAGGCGGCGAGAAGGTCGCCGCCGCCTGCCTTGCACATTCAACGCAAAGGCGCGAAGAGTTATTGGGAATTACTGCGAGGCCAACCGAGGCAGGCCAAAGCCTTTCTTGATCTTTGCGTTCTTGGCGCCCTTTGCGTCTTTGCGTTGAAACCCCGGCGGTCAATGCCCGCCCACGGGCTAAAAGGGCAACCGCAACCCCGGCTCGATCCGGAGCATCCGCTCCCGGAAGCGTGTCTGGATGCCGCGCAGCGAATCGGCGTCCACCGCCTCGAACCGCAGGATCAGACAGGGCGTGGTGTTGGAGGCGCGCACCAGGCCCCAGCCTTCCGCAAAATCGGCGCGCAGGCCGTCGATATCGGTAACCCGCGCGCCCTCGAACCGCGCCAGTTCCTTGAAGCGCGCCATGAACGCGAACGGTTCGCCCTCCGCCATCTCCACCCGCAGTTCCGGCGTGTTCACACTGTCCGGCAGCGCCGCGAAGACCTCGCTGGAATCGCGCCCATCGGCCGCCAGGATTTCCAGCAGACGTGCCGCGGCGTAGAGGCCATCATCGAATCCGAACCAGCGTTCGCCGAAGAAGATATGGCCGCTCATCTCGCCCGCCAACAGGGCGCCGGTCTCGCGCATCTTGGCCTTGATGAGCGAATGCCCTGTCTTCCACATGAGCGGCTGCCCGCCGTGGGCGCGGATGACCTGCTCCACCCCGCGGGAACACTTCACGTCGTAGATGATCCCGGCCCCCGGATTGCGCTTGAGCACGTCGCCGGCAAACAGCATCAGGAGCCGGTCCGGCCAGACGATGGCACCGGCGGAGGTCACCACGCCCACGCGGTCCCCGTCACCGTCGAAGGCCAGCCCCACGTCCGCCCTTTGCTCCCGCACGGCCCGGACGAGGTCGGCCAGGTTCTCCACCTGACTCGGGTCGGGATGATGGTTGGGGAAGTGTCCGTCGATCTCGCAATAAAGCTCCGTCACGTCGCAGCCGAGGGCGCGGAACAAACGCGGCGCCAACTCGCCCGCCGCGCCGTTGCCGCAATCCACCACCACCTTGAGCGGCCGCGCGAGCTTCACGTCGCGGGTGATGCGGGCAAGATAATCCTGGGCGATGTCGAAGGCGCGCAGGCCGCCCTTTCCCCGCTGCAGAGCGCCCTGCTCGATCCGCCGGCGCAGCGCCTGAATGCCGTCGCCCGACAGGGCCTCGCCCTGCAGCACGATCTTGAGGCCGTTGTAGTTAGGCGGATTGTGGCTGCCGGTGACCATGACGCCGGAATTCGCGCCAAGGTGATGGGTGGCGAAATAAACCACCGGGGTCGGCACCCGGCCGATATCGATCACATCGCGTCCCGTGGCCCGCAGCCCCAGGATCAGCGCCTTGGCCAGATCCGGGCTGGACAGGCGGCCGTCCCGCCCCACCAGGATGCTCTGCTGGCCGCGTGCGCTGGCCTCGCTGCCGATGGCGCGGCCGATCTCGTAGACCGCATCCGGCGTCAGGACGGTGTCGACCACACCGCGAATATCGTAGCTGCGGAAAACGGACGGATCGGGCGTAACCGCTCCCTCCGCACCACGCCAGACCAACTCAGGATTGCCGTCCGAGGGCATGACATCCACAGCGAACTCCTTGGCTAGAACGAGGAATGGACCTGATGCCGCAGGCGGTCGTCCCGCCCTGTACCGGTCTCTTCATGGGCAGCCGGTTCCGCCCCTGAAATACAGGTTGACCCGATGAAACTATAGCCGGGATTCGGCAACGGCAGCGGAAAGGCGGGAAAAATGGAATCAGGGTTGGCGCAGCATGGCCCGACCCGCCCAACGCGGCGGTCAATGGCGTCCGCTATGGCCGAAGCCGCCCTCGCCGCGATGGCTTGCCTCGAACTCCTCGACCATCTCGAACTCCGCGCGCACCACCGGCACGATCACCATCTGAGCGATACGCTCGCCCGGCTGGACCGTGAACGTCTCCCGGCCGCGGTTCCAGCAGGACACCAGCAGTTGGCCCTGGTAATCCGAGTCGATCAGCCCGACGAGGTTGCCGAGCACGATGCCGTGTTTGTGCCCGAGCCCCGAGCGCGGCAGCAGCACCGCGGCCAGGTGGGGATCGCCGATGTGGATGGCGATGCCGGTGGGGATCAGGTGGGTCTCGCCCGGCTGGATCACCAACGGCCCGTCCAGGCAGGCGCGCAGATCCATGCCGGCGGAGCCATCGGTGGCGTATTGGGGAAGCGGAAACTCTTTGCCGACACGGGGATCGAGGATCTTAAGTTGGATTTTTTGCATGGTACCGTTCTGCGATGATGGAAATCAGTTGCCGCGCCAGCCTGCTCTTCGGCATCAAGGGAAGCGCTTCGCTCCCGCCCTCCCAGTAGACCTGCAGGGCGTTGTCGTCGCTCTCGAACCCGCTGCCGGGCCGGCCCACCTGGTTGGCGGCGATCAGATCCAAGTTCTTGCGGATGCGCTTGGCGTGGGCGTGTTCTTCCAGCCGCTCGGTCTCGGCGGCGAAGCCGACCACGAAGGGACGCTGCGGCAGGGCGGCGACAGCGGCCAGGATGTCCGGCGTGCGCTCCAGGACGAGTTCCAGCTCCTGCCGGTCTTTCTTGATCTTCTGTCCGGCCTGGACGCGCGGGCGATAGTCCGCCACCGCCGCGGCGGCGATGAAGATATCGCACGCGCCGGCCCGCGCCATGACCGCCCGATGCATCTCCTCGGCGCTTTCCACCCGCACGCATTCCACCCGCGGCGGCGCCGGCAGGGCCACCGGCCCGCTCACCAGAACGACCTGCGCCCCGGCCTCGGCGGCGGCCTCCGCCACGGCATAGCCCATCTTCCCCGAACTGCGGTTGCCGATGAAGCGCACCGGGTCGATCGCCTCACGCGTCGGCCCCGCCGTGATCAGCACCGTCAGGCCGCTCAGGCGGCCCGGCGCGAACAGGCCCGCCACCCGCTCCACCAGCTCCGCCGGCTCCAGCATGCGGCCGGGACCGGTTTCGCCGCAGGCCTGCCCGCCCTCGGCCGGCCCGAACAGATGCACGCCGCGGCTCTCCAGAACCCGGCGATTGTCCTGGGTGGCGGGGTTCGCCCACATGAGCCGGTTCATGGCCGGGGCCAGCGCCAGCGGCGCATCGGTCGCGAGGCACAGGGTGCTCAATAGATCATCCGCCAGCCCATGCGCCAGCCGCGCCATGAAATCCGCCGTGGCCGGGGCCACCAGCACGGCATCGGCCCAGCGCGCCAGTTGAATGTGGCCCATGCCCGCCTCGGCCTCGGGATCGAGCAGGTCCAGATGCACGGGATTGCCGGACAGGGCCTGGAAGGTGAGCGGGGTAACGAACTGGGTGGCGGCGCGGGTCATGACCACGCGCACCTCGGCCCCCGCCTCCCGCAGCCGGCGCACCAGATCGGCGGCCTTGTAGGCGGCGACTCCGCCCGTTACGCCGAGCAGGATACGCTTGCTGGTCAGGGACATGGCAGTCATGCAGAGGGCTTCCGGCAGGATTTGGCAAATGGAGAGTTAAGGATAAGATACTGCGAGCATTTGCATAAAGAAAATACGACAGGGAGGTAACGCATGCGCATCACCGATTGGCCCGCCGCCGAGCGTCCCCGGGAAAAGCTCCTGCTGCGCGGCCCCGCTGCGCTCTCCGACGCGGAATTGCTCGCCATCTTCCTGCGCACCGGGATCAAGGGCCGCACCGCGGTAGACCTGGCCCGGGACCTGTTGCGCGAATTCGGCAGCCTGCGCAAGCTTCTGGAGGCGGATCGCAAAACCTTCTGCAAGAGCAAGGGGTTAGGAGACGCCAAATTCGTCCAGCTCCAGGCGGTGCTGGAGATGGCACGGCGCCACCTGCACGAAACCCTGCAGCGCGGCGACGCCCTGAGCAGCCCCGACGACACCCGCCGCTACCTCACCGCGCGCCTGCGCGATTACCCGCATGAAGTGTTCGCCTGCCTGTTCCTGGACAACCGCCACCGGGTCATCCACTTCGCCGAACTGTTCCAGGGCACCATCGACGGGGCCAGCGTCCACCCGCGGGAGGTAGTAAAGCAGGCCCTCGCCCATAATGCGGCCGCCGTGATCTTCGCCCACAATCACCCGTCCGGAATTGCCGAGCCCAGCCGCGCCGACGAATCCATCACCCGCCGCCTCAAGGAGGCCCTGGCCCTGGTGGACATCCGCGTACTGGACCACATCATCATCGGCGATGGAGAAACGGTATCGTTCGCGGAGCGGGGGTTGATTTAATGAATATCCTTAACGCAAAGGCGCAAAGAACGCGAAGGGCGCAGAGAGTCATCCAACCGCAGGGCGGCCCTCTCCGCTTCACCGGTTTGCTGCCCGTCGCCGCTGCCTGAACCTTCCTTTGCGCCTTGGCACTTTTGCGTCGGATGCTGTTGCCACACAGGAGCGCACGGCCTGTTTGGGCGGCCACCGCCGGTTGCATGTTCCCAGGCGTTCTGCTATAAAATGCGGCTCCTTTACGGACAGATTTCATTCTGCTGAGGTAGCCATGTCCAGAGTATGCCAGGTGACGGGCAAGCGCCCGGTGACCGGGAACAACGTGTCCCACGCGAACAACAAGACGCGCCGGCGTTTCCTGCCGAACCTGCACATCCATCGTTTCTGGGTGGAGAGCGAGAAGCGTTGGGTCAGACTGCGCGTTTCCTCCAAAGGTATGCGCGTGATCGACAAGCTCGGTATCGACGCGGTGCTGGCCGACATGCGCCAGCGCGGCGAGAAGGTGTAAGGAGGTAGGCCATGCGTGACAAGATCAAGCTCGTCTCCAGTGCCGGCACCGGTCACTTTTACACCACGACCAAGAACAAGCGCACGATGCCGGAAAAGATGGAGATCAAGAAGTTCGACCCCGTCATCCGCAAGCACGTGATGTACAAGGAAGCCAAGATCAAATAAGGGTCAGGCAACCCGCTGTCCCAACAAAAAACCCGCTGCGGCGGGTTTTTTGCTGCCTGTGTTCAAGCCTGTCCGGGGGAGCTGTGCCCGCGGTGGCCGCCCAGCGGCATCGCCCGATGAAGGGCCTCCCTCGGCGCCACCGCTATACGCGGGGCGACTGCAACGCGTAGCTGCGCAACGATTGAGCGAAATCCTGCAGCGCCTTGATGCCCGTAGCCTCGGCCTGCCGACACCACTCCTGCAGCGCCTGCAGCAGGTTGTCCGGACTGTTCGCGGTACGATTCCACAATTCCCGCAGGCGGCGCTGGTACTGATACACCGTCCGCAGCGCCTGGCTGCTGTCCAGCACCGCTTTCAGACGATCCCTGGCCGCCTCATCCAGGCGGGCCTCGTCCCGCAGCAGCACCCGCCGCGCGCGCCGATACAGCGCATGACAGGAACCGTCCGCCTTGCGGTACTCCTCCCTCAGAACGGGAATCACCACCTTGCGGCCATAATCCGCCATCACCTGGAACCGGTTAGTGATGATGGCGCGCACGGTATCCATATCCACGCGGCTCTTGCCCGGCACCAGCACCGGCTTGGGCGCAACCCGCTTGATCCGCGCCAGGCCCAGGAGCGCCAACAGGCGGATGTACCACCAGCCGATATCGAACTCCCACCCCTTGTTGGAAAACTTGGCGGAACTGGGATAGGCATGGTGATTGTTGTGCATCTCCTCACCGCCGATCACGATCCCCCATGGCACGATGTTGGTCGAGGCGTCGGCCGTCTCGAAATTGCGATACCCCCACCAGTGGCCGATCCCGTTGATGACGCCGGCGGCCCAGAACGGAATCCAGAGCATCTGCACCGCCCAGATGCTCACCCCCGCGATCCCGAACAACGCCAGATCGATCAGCAGCATCAAGGTGACGCCCAGCCAGGTAAACCGGGAATAGACGTTGCGCTCCAGCCAGTCGTCCGGCGTCCCGCGCCCGTACTTTTCCAGCGTCTCCGGCTTGGCCGCTTCGGCGCGGTACAGCTCGGCCCCCTCCCACAGGACCTTGCGGATGCCGTAGATTTGCGGGCTGTGCGGATCTTCTTCCGTCTCGCACATGGCATGGTGCTTGCGATGCACGGCCACCCACTGCTTGGTCACCATGCCCGTGGTCAGCCACAGCCAGAACCGGAAAAAATGGCTCACCAGCGGATGCAGCTCCAGGGCGCGGTGCGCCTGATGACGGTGCAGGAAGATGGTAACGCTCGCGATCGTGACGTGGGTCATCAACAGCGTTGCGACGATGTAGCCGAGAACAGAAAAATCAAGCAGTCCGTCCCACATGAGGCATGATCTCCGAATGATGGCCTGGAACAGCGGGGAAATGAATCTGGATAAAGATTCGATCTAGACAAGCATAGCTGGCCGTTCACTATACGTGACGATTATCGACTATTCCACTAAGGATAAATGCCACTCCAGGTCGGTTCGGTTCAGCGCGACAGCCGGTTACACTGGTTTTCATTAAGGAATATTACGGATTAAACGGCCGACAAATCCGGTCACAATGACGCACCCAAGCGATTCATGCAGACGTTTCAGCGAGCGCGAAGAACACGGCGCTCTCGGCACTGTTTCAAGGAATGTTCTCCACAGCCGCGGGAGATCCGTAATGCCCGAAGTCTTCGTGGGCCGACAGCCCATTTACGACAAAAAACTGGAGGTCTTTGCCTACGAACTGCTGTTCCGCAGCGGCGAGGACAATTGGACGAGGGTCGAGGATGACGACAAAGCCACCAGCCAGATCATCCTGAATACGTTCCTCGAGATCGGCCTGGATCGCATCGCGGGCCCACACCGGGTATTCATCAACGTCGGCCGCAGCTTCCTGCTGGGCGAGTTCCCCATACCCCTCCCGCAGGATCGGATCGGACTGGAGATACTGGAGGACGTCACGGTGGATGAGCGGCTGGTGGAGGGAGTGCGCGCCCTGGCGGCCAAGGGCCACCTCATCGCGCTGGACGATTTCGTCCTTAATGACGACACGCGGCCGCTGCTGGACCTGGCCGACATCATAAAAATCGACATCAGCACCATGAACCGCGCCACGCTGGCGCAGCACGTCGCCACGCTGCGCCCCTGGAAATCCAAGCTGCTCGCCGAAAAGGTCGAAACCCAGGAGGAGTTCGAGTTCTGCCGGCAATTGGGATTCGACTATTTCCAGGGCTACTTCTTCTGCCGTCCCAGCATCGTCAAAGGGCAGCGCATACCGGCCAATCGCCTGGCGATCCTGCGCCTGCTGGCCAAGCTCCAGGACCCGAGCACCACGGTCAAGGAGCTGGAGGAGATCATCAGCCACGATGTCTCCCTGAGCTACAAGCTGCTGCGCTACATCAACTCCGCCGCCTTCGCCCTGACGCGACGCATCGACTCCATCAAGCAGGCCGTCATCTACCTGGGCACCCAGACCATCAAACACTGGGTGATCCTGTTCGCCCTCTCCGGTATCAACGACAAACCGCACGAACTCATGGTCACCGCCCTGGTGCGGGCCAGGATGGGCGAACTCCTGGCCCGGGCGCTCGCCGCCCGGGACCCCGACGTCTTTTTCACGGTCGGGCTGTTCTCCACCCTGGACGCGCTCATGGACATGCCGATGGCGCGGGTCGTGGAATCGCTGCCGCTATCGGAGGCGGTGAGCCTGGCGCTCCTGGAACAGGCCGGTCCTTACGGTCAGGTACTGCGCTGCATTCTGGCCTATGAACGCGGGGACTGGGACCGGGTGGAAGCGGCCCTGCCGCTCGCCAACGAATCGATCCGGGATGCCTACCTGCAGGCCATCGCCTGGGCGGATGACGTAGGCGCCAGCCTGCGAACCTAACCTGCGCGCTGCAGCAGAAGATTACCGGCGCCGTCCACCCGGCAATGCCAGCCGGGCGCGAGGTAGGTGGTGGCCACGGTCTCGGTGATGAGGGCCGGCCCCTGGATCTCCTGCCCGGCCCGCAGCGTCTCCCGCGCCCACACCGCCACCTCTTCCTTCAGCCCATGCAAGGGCCTCTTCACAGCCGCCGCGGCGGGACGCTCGGGCGCACTCGCCGCCGCAAGCCGCACCGGCGGCGGTGGCGCGCTCAGCCCCACCCGCACGTTGACCAGTTCCACCGGCACGTCCAGCCGATGCCCGTAGCGCGCCGCGTGGGCCGCGTGGAAGGCGGCGATGGTGGCGGCAGTCCCCTGCCACGGAATGTTCAACGTGTAGGACTGCCCCCGATAGCGCAGATCGAGGCTGCGCTCCACGGCGATCTCGCCGGCGACCACCCCTTCCTCCACCAGCTCGGCCCGCCCCTGCCCGATCAACGCCTCGAAATGCTCCGTCAGCGCGGATTCCGACAGATCCTGGAGTAATCCCCCCACGGTGAGCGACAACTGCCGTCCGCGGGATGCCGCCAACATCCCCAGGGCCGACAGCACGCCGCCATGCACCGGCACGATGGCGCGCTCCATGTCCAGGGCCTCCGCCAGAGCGCACACGTGCAGCCCGCCCGCCCCGCCGAAGGACATGAGCACGAAACCCCGCGGATCGATCCCGCGCTGCACCGAGATCACCCGCAATGCCCGCGCCATATGCTCGTTAGCCACGCGGATGATGCCCGCGGCCATCTCCTCGATCCCCAGCCCCAGCCGCTGCGCCAGCCGCCCCACGGCCTGGCGCGCCGCTTCTGCATCGAGCCGCATCGCGCCGCCCAGAAACGCCTCCGGCAGCAGACGGCCCAGCACGAGATTGGCATCCGTCACCGTCGGCGCCTGCCCGCCGCGGCCGTAACAGGCCGGCCCCGGATCGGCCCCCGCCGACTGCGGCCCCACCTGCAGCAGCCCGCCCGCATCCACATGGGCGATGGAGCCGCCGCCGGCGCCGATGGTGTGCATGTCCACCATCGGCACTGCCACGGGATAGGGCCCGATGGCGCCTTCGCTGGTCAGGCGCACCTCGCCATCGATCAAGGCGACGTCGGTGGAGGTGCCGCCCATGTCGAAGGTCAGCAGCCGCTCGCACCCCGCGGCGCGCCCCACGAAGCGCGCCCCCGCCAGGCCGCCGGCGGGACCAGAAAGCAGCATGTGCACCGCCTTGCGCCCGGCCTGCTCCGCCGCGATGGTCCGCCCGGAGCTTTGCATCACGAATACCCGCGCCGGCGCCAGCCCGGTGCGCAGACGCGCAATGTACCCTTCGACCAGGGGCCCGACCCAGGCGTTGAGCCAGGTGGCGATGCCGCGCTCGTATTCCTTGTACTCGGGCAGCACCTCCGAGGAACGGGAGACGAAGACGCCCTCCGGCACCGCCGCCGCGATGGCCTTTTCGAAGCGGTCGTCGAGAAACGAGAACAGCAGATTGATGGCCACGGCCCGGGGCGCCAGCGCCTCGAGCTGCGCGCGCAGTTGCACGAGGTCCGCTTCGGTCAACGGTTCCACCACCTGCCCGTCCGCCCCGAGCCGCCCGCCCGTCTCCAGACACAGCTCGAACGGCACCGGGGGCGGCAGCGGCTGCGGCTGCAGGTTGTAGAGCTCGCGGCGCGCCTGGCGCCCGATGGTGAGCAGGTCGCCCAGGCCGCGGTTGGTGATGAAGGCGGTGCGCACGCCCTTGCCCTCCAGCACTGCGTTGGTGGCCACGGTGGAGCCGTGCGTCACGCGCAGTCCTTCGGGCGCGAGCCCCAGTTCCGCCACGCCCTGCAGAATCGCCCGCTCCGGCGCCTGCGGCGTGGACAACACCTTGTGCACGCGCAGGCACTGACCATCGTAAAAAACGAAATCGGTAAAGGTGCCGCCGGTATCGACACCCAGCAATTTCACGTCATTCATGAGTCACGTTCACATTTGCCGGCACTGTTGCCGCAGCCGGCCGCAATTATTGCCTATTTGCAGTCATACCGTTGGCCGCGCGCCATCCCAATCCCCTGAAATCTGTGACGCGCGCCTTGGCAAACCCCACCTCTGCCACAATAATATCCCGCCCATGACCCGCGAAACGCTGATAGACGTTCAACACATCTACCGCCATTACGGGGACACCTGCGCCGTGCAGGACGTCACGTTCCAGCTCGGCAAGGGCGAGGTGCTGGGCTTCCTCGGCCCCAACGGGGCGGGCAAGTCCACCACCATGCAGATCATCAGCGGCAACCTCGCCCCCAGCGCCGGGCGGGTGCTCATCAACGGCATCGACATCCTCGACGATCCCAAGCGCGCCAAGGCACAACTCGGCTACCTGCCGGAACAGCCCCCGCTGTACCGCGATCTCACGGTGGACGAGTATCTCGCCTACTGCGCCCGGCTGCACCGCGTGCCGCGCGCGTCGGTGCGCTCCGCGGTGGATACCGCCAAGGAGCGCTGCGGACTGAAGGACGTGGGGCGGCGGCTGATCGGCAATCTCTCCAAGGGCTATCAGCAGCGCGTGGGCATCGCCCAGGCCATCATCCACTTTCCCAAGGTCGTGATCCTGGACGAACCCACCGTGGGGCTCGATCCCATCCAGATCCGCGAGATCCGCGCCCTGATCCGCGAACTCGGCAAGGAGCACAGCGTCATCCTCTCCACGCACATCCTCCCCGAGGTGCAGGCCACCTGCAACCGGGTGCAGATCATCCACCAGGGCCGGCTGGTGTATCACGACACCATCGAACACATGGCCGCGCAGATGCGGAGCAGCAGCCTGCTGGTCGCCCTGCGCAATCCGCCGCCCCTGGCCGAGCTGCAGGCACTGCCCGGCGTGGAAGCGGTGGAGACGGCGGCAAACGGCCGCGTGCGCCTGCGCCACGCACCGGACCACAATCCCGCCGAAACGCTGGTGGAGCGCGCCGTCGCCCAGGGCTGGGGGCTGCATGAGCTGATCCCCGAGTACCGCTCCCTGGAGCAGGTGTTCATGGATCTGACCTGCGGCGAGGCGCCGCAGCCCACGGCACAGGAGGCGGCCTGATGATCTTCACCATCGCCTCGCGCGAACTGCGCGGCCTGTTTCTCTCGCCCCTGGCCTGGTCGATCCTGGCGGTGGTCCAGCTCATCGTGGCGTACCTGTTCCTGATCCAGGTCGACACCTTCCTCGAACTGCAGCCGCGCCTGCTCCACATGGAAGGCGCGCCGGGCATCACCGACATCGTGGTGGCGCCCGTCTTTGCCAACACCGCCGTCATCCTGCTGCTGGTGGTGCCGCTGCTCACCATGCGCCTGGTGAGCGACGAGCACCGCAGCCGCACCCTGAGCCTGCTGCTCTCCTCGCCGGTCTCCATGACCGAGATCATATTGGGCAAATACCTCGGGCTGCTGGCGTTCCTGCTGATCATGCTCGGCATGATGGCGCTCATGCCCTTGTCGCTGCTGGTGGGCGGCAGCCTCGATTTCGGCAAGTTCGCCTCCGGGCTGATGGGCCTTGCGCTGATGCTGGCGAGCTTCACCGCGGCGGGGCTGTTCATGTCCACCCTGACGGCACAACCCGCCGTCGCGGCCATCAGCACCTTCGGCCTGCTGCTGATGCTGTGGATCATCGACTGGGCAGGCAGCACCGGGACGGAGTATTCCGGGCTGTTCGGTTATCTGTCGCTGCTGCGTCACTACGAATCCCTGCTCAAGGGCATGTTCAACAGCAGCGACGTGGCGTACTACCTGTTGTTCACGTTCACGTTCCTGGTGCTCGGCATCCGGCGCCTGGATGCGGCACGATTGCAGCACTGACCGGGGCGTCCATCACTCATGCAGGTCACGCGCAAGTCACGCTTGTTCATCCGAATCCAGAACGTCGTCTTCGTGGCGCTGTTCCTCGCCGCAGTGGGCCTCGCGGCCTGGCTCAGCACGCGCTATGTCTACGAGGCGGACTGGACCGCCGGCAACCGCAACACCCTCTCCGAGGCGAGCCGCAAGCTGCTCGCCACCATCGACGGGCCGGTGCAGATCACCTCTTACGCGCGGGAGGACGGCGGCCTGCGCGAGGGCATCGAGGATTTCATCGCGCGCTACCGGCGCGAGAAGCCGGACATCGCGCTGACGTTCGTCAATCCCGACACCGTACCCGAGCGCCTGCGCGAACTCGGCATCACCATGGACGGGGAGCTGGTGATCGAGTACCAGGGGCGCAGGGAAAAGCTCCAGGACTTCTCGGAGCAGGCCCTGACCAACGCACTGCAGCGCATCGCACGCGACAAGGTGCGCTGGATCGCGTTTCTGGAGGGCCACGGCGAACGCGCCGCGCATGGAGAGGCCAACCACGATCTCGGCGCCTTCGTGCGGGAACTGGAGGCGCGCGGCTTCAACGTGCAAAGCCTCAATCTCGCCAGGACGCCCGCCGTGCCCGACAACGTCGCCGCTCTGGTCATCGCCGGACCGCAGGCGCAACTGCTGCCGGGCGAAGTGGAACTCATCCGCCAGTTCGTGAAACGGGGCGGGAATCTGCTGTGGCTGGCCGATCCCGACGGCCTCTACGGAATGGAACCGATTGCGGAGATGCTGGGCGTGAGGTTCCTGCCCGGCGTCGTGGTCGATCCCAACGTCCGCAGCATCGGCATCCAGGATGCGGCCATGGTGCTCGTGGCGGATTACCGCGACGCCCAGGCCATCACCCGTGATTTCTCCACCATCACGCTCTTCCCCTGGGCAGCGGGTCTGGAGGTGGAGGCGCCCGAGGAGTGGATCGCCGAGTCGTTCCTCACCACCCTGCCCAAGACCTGGTCGGAAAGCGGCGATCTCGAGGGCCCGATCCAGTTCGATCCCGACAGCGACGACCGTGCCGGGCCGCTGGACATCGGCGTCGCCCTGATGCGGCAGGTGCCCGCGGACGCAACGGCGCAGATCGTCAAGGCGACGGACGCGGAGGACGCCGCAGCAACCGCGGCACCTGACCAGAACCAGCCGATGCGCCAGCAGCGGGTCGTGGTGATCGGCGACGGCGATTTCCTGTCCAACACCTACCTCGGCAACGGCGGCAACCTGCAGCTTGGCCTGAACATCATGAACTGGCTCAGCCACGACGATCAGTTCATCGACGTTCCCGCCAAGACCGCACCGGATCTGCAATTGAATCTTTCGCGCCTCGCCACCGCCGTCATCGGCCTGGGCTTCCTGTTCGGCCTGCCGGCGGCGTTGCTGGGCGCCGGACTCACCATCTGGATCCGGCGGCGCCGACGCTGAGGGGGATCGTCCCGATGAACAGCCGACTGCTGCTCAACCTCGCACTGGTGATCGTGGTGGCCGTCCTGGGGCTGATCGCCTGGCTCCAGCCCGGCCTGGACAAGCCAGCCGCGCCGCCCAGACTCACCGATCTCGATCCGGCCGCCATCAATCGGATTCGCATCGTGGACCGCGACGGCCCGACCATCGTGCTGACGCGCAAGGACGGGCGCTGGCGCATCGAGGAGCCCATCCAGCTCCCCGCCAACGGCTTTCGCATCGACTCGCTGCTGCGCCTGACGGGCGAAGCCAGTTACGGCCAACTCGAAGTCGCCGAAATCGAACTCGCCGAACTCGGCCTCGACACGCCCCGCATCCGGCTCTACCTGAACGACCGCGAATTCGCCTTCGGCACCACCGAGCCCATCGACGGGCGCCGCTACGTCCGCACCGGCGACATCGTGCATCTCATCACCGACCGGTACTTCCACATCATGACCGCCGGGCCCACGGACCTCGTCAACCAGCACCTGCTCCCGGCGGACAGCCGCATCACGGAGATCACGACGCCCGACTGGCGCCT
>Ga0265294_10002127_pt1 | contig 26188 bp, 24 predicted proteins | sample MunlanPumphouse3_FD_192504 | JGI IMG/M metagenome (GOLD analysis project Ga0265294, IMG submission 192504) | Groundwater microbial communities from a municipal landfill in Southern Ontario, Canada - Pumphouse #3 | ecosystem: Environmental > Aquatic > Deep subsurface > Groundwater | place... | reverse complement strand
TCGGCTGCTCGATAAAAACAGATGGTCAAAAATAGCGCCGGGGGGTTCGGGCCCCGGCCCCCATTCTCACGCGCTCTCGCCGGCGCCTTCTTCCTTTGCGCCCGTGCTCTCTTCAGCCGGTTTCTTCGCAGGCTTCTCGGGCTTCACGTAGGTGATGGTGTAACTCTCCACCACGTGCTCCACCACCGGCGAGAAGTACTCCGGCTCCATCGTGAGGCTCCCGAACGGGCAGCCCTCGACGCAGTCGCCGCAGGCGATGCACCGCATGCGGTCGATCTCCCAGACCTTCTCCTCCTTATCAAGACGGATCGCCTCGCACGGGCACCGCCGTGAGCAGAGGCCGCAGGAACGGCAGGTGGCCGGGTCAATGGTGACGTGCCCCCGGGTGAAGGGGCCGGTCCGCGCCGGGACTGCCGGGTACGGCCGGGTGTCCGGCCCGCCGGCGAGGTTCCGGAGAACCGTTCTTGTCATCTGAAATATTCCCATTCCCAACTCACCTCTCCGTGCAGCTGATGCAAGGGTCGATCGAGAGGACGACGACCGGGACATCGGCGAGCTGGGCGTTCGGGAGCATCTTCACCAGTATCGGGATGTTCGCGAGTGTCGGCGTCCTGATCCGTGCCCTGGTGAGGTGCTTCGTGCCGTTGCCTCGCAGGTAGTGGATGACCTCGCCCCGCGGCTGCTCCACGCGGGAGAAGTACTCGCCGTCCGGTGTTCCCCTGACCTTCACGTCGAGGGGTCCTTCGGGGATCTGGTCGATCGCGCGCCGGATCAGGTCGATGGAGGCATAGACCTCCTTGACCCGGACGGCGCACCGGGCGTAGCAGTCCCCGGTCGTCTCGACGACCGGTTTGAAGCCGAGGTCCCCGTAGGCGGCGTAGCCGGTCTCCCGGTGGTCGATCGCGACCCCGCTTGCCCTCACGGTCGGGCCGACGGCTCCGAGGGCGTAGGCCTCGTCCTTCGGGATGACCCCGAGGCCCTGGAGGCGGTATTTCACCGTATCGTCGTTCAAGAAGACATCACCGAGGTCCCGGCACTGTTCCTCGAAGGGGTCGAGCGCGCGGTGCATCTCCGCGAGTTTCTCAGCCCCGATGTCGCGCCGGACCCCGCCGACCTTGCAGGTGCCCTGGATGACCCGTCCTCCGCTGGTGTCCTCGAGCACGTCGAGCACGCTCTCTCGGAGGCGCCAGGACCGCATGAAGAGGTTCTCAAAGCCCATCCCGTCCGCAAAGAGGCCGAGCCAGAGGAGGTGGGAGTGGAGACGCGAGCACTCTGACCAGATCGTCCTGAGGTAGTGCGCCCGGTCGGGGACCTCGATCTTCATGATCTCCTCGATGCCCTGGCTGTAGCAGACCGCGTGCATGAAACTGCAGATCCCGCAGATCCTCTCTGCCACGTAGACATACTCCGTGAACTCGCGCTTCTCGATCAGCCGCTCAAGCCCCCGGTGGATGTAGCCGATGGAGGGGATCGCCTCCACCACGGTCTCGTCCTCGAGGACGAGGTCGAGGTGGATGGGCTCGGGCAGCACCGGGTGTTGCGGTCCGAACGGGACGACTATGCGTTTCGACATTGGTCACCTCCTCTTCTCGTGACGCTGAACGGATACTTCTCCGCCGTCTTGATGAACGTCCCTTTGAAGTCGATGTTTATCCCGGTGACAGGGATCCCGAAGAGGTCGTGCATCTCGTTCTCGTAGACGAACGCCCCCCAGTAGAGGCTGGAGATACTCGGGACTTCCGTCTCCGGTCCCACCGTCACGCGGAGGTTCCGGTACTGGTAGTCCCTGTCAAACGAGTAGTTGACCTCGTAAGCCCCGCCGATGTCCGTGCACCCGATCTGGACCAGGCGGTATCCGTCGGCCTGGAGTCCTTCGACCTCGCGTGTGAGGTCGTCCAGGGCGACGTTGATGATTGTCTGCTCTTCGTTAACTGTCATGTGCTCTCACCTGCCTCTGCCGCTTGTCGCGCGCTCTCTTTTGCCTGCGCTGCTCCGGTCATCTTCGTCCGTTTCTCTTCGAGGATCGAGAGCGCCGTAACAACACCGTCGATGATCATCTCCGGCCGCGCCGCGCATCCCGGGACATAGACGTCGACGGGGATAACTTTGTCGACGCCGCCTGCGATGTTGTAGCACTCCCGGAATATGCCGCCGGTTGCGGCGCAGATGCCTATCGCAACGACAACCTTCGGCTCCGGCATCTGCTCGTAGAGGTTCCTGACCACCGCCCGGTTCAACTCGTTGATCCCGCCGGTGATCATCAGGATATCCGCGTGCTTCGGGTTTCCGGTGTTGATGATGCCGAACCGCTCCACGTCGTAGAGCGGCGTTAGGCATGCAAGCACCTCGATGTCGCACCCGTTGCAGCTGGACGCATCGTAATGAAGGATCCAGGGTGATCGCTTCAGGAATGCCATGATACTCATGCACCTCCGAGCATCATATAGGAGAGGATCGCCAGGTTCACGATCCCGAGGATCGCTGCAAGCCATCCACTCTTGAATGCAGCCTGCCACCGCGCCCGTGCGGTGACATTATCGACGAAGATCTCCGCAAGGTAAGTGATTGCGACCGCGATGATCCCGATCACGGGGTTCCAGGCAAAGAAGAGGAATACGAACCCGAGGAGGAAGACGTTCTCGTACCAGTGGGCGATCTCGACCTGCGCGAGCGTGGAGCCCGAGAACTCCGTCGTGATCCCCTTGACGATCTCCTGGTGCGCGTGGTGCGACGTCGATATGTCGAAGGGCGACTTCCTGAGTTTGATGGTCAGAATGACCACAAAGCCCAGGAAGACGCCGGGGAGGTAGAGGATCGCCGGCACGGTCGTGGCGGCAATATCCGTGACGTAGAAACTCCCGCTGACCATGTAGAACCCGACCGCTGCAAGGATGATCATCGGTTCGTAGGCCATCACCTGGATCAGTTCCCGCTCGGCCCCGATGTGGCTGTAGGGCGAGTGGACCGCGTAGGCCCCGAGCACCAGGAAGACATGGGCGAGCGTGAAGGCAAAGACGATCAGCAAGAGGTCCCCTCCCGCGAAGAAGAGCGCGCCGGAGAGGGCGATGAAGATCAGGTACGCGAGGACGTAGAAGTTCTGCGCCGTGGTGACGACCGCCCGTTCCTTCTCGAAGAGCTTGCCGACATCGTAGAAGGGCTGCAGGAGCGGCGGCCCGACTCTTCCCTGCATCCGCGCGGTGATCTTCCGGTCGATACCGGCGATGAGACCACCGGCTATGGGCGCGAGGATGAGGAAGAGGACTGCGCCGATGAGCCAGTTCATAACGCCACCCCCGCGAGGATCCAGGAGGCCAGGATCAGGACGATACAGACCGCCGCCCCCGGCCGGAAGAGCTTTGCCTCACCGAAGTACTCGGTGAGGTAGTAGTTCCGTGTCTGGGCTTCCCGGGTCAGGCCGAGTGAGCCTGCGAAGTGCAGGTCCGGCGTCGCGGGCCTCCCGCCCATGTAGGCCGGGAGGTGTCTCGCGGTCCTCTTGAAGAGGAGGAACGAGACGGGGAGGACCAGGAGCAGGGCCATCATCAGGAGCATGATGGCAACGTTCGCCTGCTCCATGAGTGCTGTAACTCCATAGATAGCAAGGACGTAGGGCTCAATCAGCATCGAGGAGATGACCGGGAAGAGGAGGACGGCCGCTATCACGAGGCCGGTGATGATATAGAGCGGGGCCCAGGATTCCTCGAAGAACCCTTTCTCGACCCGCTCCGTATTCCGGGTGACTGTGACAAGTTTGCCCATCCACTTCGCCCAGAAGAAGAGCGTGACGGCGCTCCCGTAGGCGAGGATGGCGATGAAGATCAGGCCGAAGGGGACCTGGACGAACGCTTCGATCGCCGCCCACTTGGAGATCAGCATACCGAACGGCGCAAGGAACATACCGGCGATCCCGATGAACATCATCACCGCCATCTTCGGCATCCGGACGATCAGGCCCTCCATGTCCTCGATGTTACGGCTCCCGGTCCGCTGCTCGATCACCCCGGTTCCGAGGAAGAGGAGCGCCTTTGCGACGGCGTGGAAGACGATCAGGAGGATCGCTGCCCAGACGAGCATGTAAGTCCCGACACCCGCACAGGCGGCTATCAGCCCGAGGTTTGCTATCGTCGAGTAGGCGAGGACCGACTTCGCGTCGCTCTGCGATATCGCGATCGCGGATGCGACCAAGAAGGTCACTCCGCCGACGAGGCCGATGGAGAACCCGGCGAACGTCCCGGCGAAGACCGGCGAGAACCTGACCAGAATGTAGACGCCAGCCTTGACCATGGTGCTCGAGTGGAGCAGGGCAGAGACCGGGGTCGGGGCCACCATCGCCCCGAGGAGCCAGGAGGAGAAGGGCATCAGCGCGGCCTTCGTGATCCCGGCAAACCCGATCAGGACGGCCGGTATCAGGATGACAGCGGTGTCAGGGGAGGTGAGCACCCGGGAGAGTTCGATACCCCCGCTCGTCGGCTCAGTTGCGACGAGGAGGATGATCGCCACGACGAAGGCAACCCCGCCGAGGAGGTTCATCACCAGGGCGCGGAAGGCGTTCTTCGTTGCCTCCTCGGTCTCCGAGTAGCCGATCAGCAAGAACGAGCTGATGGTGGTGATCTCCCAGAAGAAGAAGAGCCACAGGAGGTTGTTCGAGAAGACCAGACCGAACATCGCGGCGAGGAAGGCGAAGATGACGAAGAAGAAGAACGTCTGCCGGTCGCGCACCTCCGGATGGTGGCGGTGATAGGTCTCCATGTATCTGACCGCGTATACGGCTATAAGGCTCCCGATGATCCCGATGATCAGGGCCATGATGATGGAGAACTGGTCGATGAAGAGGTTGTTGACCGCATGAAGGCTCCCCGAGAACGTCATCTCGAGATAGACCACCAGCGCCGCCTGAACGACGGCCAGCACGATTGCCAGGTAATTCTTGAACTTTGCGCCCATGTAGATGATGAAGAGCGCGAGCCCCAGCTCGATGGCCACCATAGCGAGATCGATTGCACTCGAAGGTGCGGCAAAGTAGACCGTTCCCTCGAATGCATACCGGATAAGCAGGTATATCGATGCCCCGCCGATGGCAAGAGCCGAGAGGGCGACCATCGCGTAACGCAACGTCGTTCGTTTTACGAACAACAAAAGACATGCGACGAGGATGGGAAACAGTATTAGGAAGAGCAGAGTCTGCACTATTTGTCCCTCGTAAGGTAACTATGCCTTACCTACATTATTAATCATTCCAAAAGGGACCATTGAGGGAGCGGCCGGGCGGGCTCCATCTCCTCCTTCTCCGGGTGCTGAATCGCTCCCTATCCATCGTTCTGTGGTATGACACGCCGCACGCCCCCTTCGTGCTCTCCCCGGGCGTCACCCTGGTGACGCGGGATGAAATGGATGTGGACGTGCATCACGTTCTGCCCCGCGGCCTCCCCGACGTTGACGCCGATGTTGTAGCCGTCGGGGTGATGCTCGCGGTCGGTGAGCGCCCGGCAGTCGTCGATGAGATGGGCGAGCGCCATCTTCTCTTCATCTGTCGTATCGAAGTAACTCGCCACATGCCGGAACGGTATGACAAGCAGATGGCCGGGGCTCACCGGGTGGATGTCATAGCGGGCATAGCAGAGGTCGCTTTTCGCCACGATGACCTCCGGGGTTGGGTTGCAGAACGGGCATGGCATGGGGCCCTCTTCGCCCCCCATCACCCATGAGCCTTTTGGCCGGCCGCCTCACCCGAGCAGGCGGGCGAGGAGTCTCCCCGGAAGGCTCCGCGAGAGGACGATCGCGTCTTCGGTGCAGATCTCGTGGCAGCAGTAGCACCGGATGCAGCGCGCAGGATCGATCGTCGCCTTGCCTTCAGTGACGGCGATCGCGTGCACCGGGCAGATCCGCTCGCACTTCTTGCATCCGATGCAGGCCGGTCCACTCACGCCCGGTCGGGGGGCGTAGGTCTTCCCGAACCGCTGGACGACGGCGAGGACCACCCGCCGCCAGGTGCCTGTTCTGCCACCGGTATACGTCGAGGGTTTCCGGAAGTCCGTGACGGCGAACTCAGCGGGGTCGTCCCCGACCGTCCGGACCCCCTCCGGGTCGAGGAGCCCGCGCGCAACTGCGCTCTTGATGGGCCCGATCTCAAGCGGGTCCATGCCGATGAGCCGCGCGAGGACGGTGTCGACGGCCGCATAGTCGCTCCCGGCAAGGATCACCCCGATCTTCCGTGGGCTCCCGGACTGGGGGCCGTCCCCCTCCATCCCGACAACTGCATCCACGACCTGAAGCCGGGGCTTCATGCACTCGTTGAGATCGACGATCATCCTTCCGAAGGCGTACTCGTCCTGGAACCGGAAGTGAAAGACCGGTTTTTCAAGCCCCGGGATGAGCCCGAAGAGGTTCTTCGCAGCCCCGGTCATCCGGGTCCACATATGGGTCTTGGCTTTCGAGACGACCACGATCGCGTCGGCCCGGGTGGCCGGGGTGATGATCGGGAACTGTTTCACCGCCTCCCCCTCAGGGAATGCGACGCTGACAGAGGAGGTATCATAGTTCAGGGTGGCGCCGGTCTCCTCCGCCACTGCGGCGAACCCGCTCCGCGAATACGCCCGCCGCAGGTTCGCCTCGCTGTAGATGATCCCGGCTCCCGGGCTGTCGCCGATGACGACCCGGCACCCGTGCTCCACGAGGAGCCGGGCGACGGCAGCGACGACCGCAGGGTGAGTGGTGACGCACCGCTCTGGCTCCTGGCCCTGGAGGAGGTTTGGTTTGAGGAGGACAGACTCTCTCGGGGCAACAAACCTCCCGATGCCGCCAGTGAGGTCGATCGCGCGGCGGACGGCGGCATCAATGGTCTCCGGCACGTAATCGTCGCACCGAACGACGGCGACGGTCGCATCCCGGGCGGACGGCTGCACCACTTCATTCCTCCCCGAGGCGGTCGAGCGCCTCTCGTGCGGCGAGCATCGCCGCTCCCTGCTTGGTCCGCGCCTCCCCCTCGCCGAGGGGGGTTCCCCCGACGGCCACCCGGGCGGCCCAGACCGGGCAGCTCCCGGGACCGGTCTGGTGGAAGGCGTAGTCGAGGCCGCCGAGGTTCTCCCGCGCGACAAACTCCTGGAGCCTCCCCCGATAGTTCCTGTGAGTGTCGCACTCCGCGATCTCGCCCTCGAAGATCGCGAGCACCACCTCCCGGGCCGCATCGAGGCCGCGGTCGAGATAGATGGCGCCGATCAGGGCCTCGAACGCATCAGCGATGATAGAGTCGGTCAGCGCCTGCCCCCGCCTCCTGATGACGCCGTCGATGCCGAGGCCCTGCTCGCGCACGATATCGGCGAGTTTCGTGTTCCTGGTCACCTGGAGCCTCCGGTTCATCTCCCCCGGCGCGAGGTCGTACTCCGTGTAGAGGTGGTCGGCGATGACAAAGTCGAGGACGTAGTTTCCCAGGAACTCGAGCCGCTCGTTGTCGTCGACCGCCGTTGCCGGGTATTCTCCGCCGTTTGCGTACGACCGGTGGGTCAGCGCCCGGTCATAGAGGAGGAGGGCTGTGTCGTGGATCTCGGTGAGCCCGAACGGGGGACAGGCGAGGAGGGCCCGCATCTCTTCCTCCCGGCTGCGGCTGACAGGGGGCTCCGGGCGTCCGCGTGGCTCCTGCCCGAGGAAGCCGCCGGTACGAAGTTTTTCCCAGATGGTGGAGAGTCTCATGGTCGTCCGATACAGGGTATCTTGCTGCTCTTGTTGCTATATGATGGCTTATGTCCAGTTGGATAAATCTCTACCGAAGCGGGGGCCCGGGAAACCTTTTCGTTGCCCCGCGAGAGATCTCTACCTGTGAATCAGTCCGTAGCGGGTGAAGCGGACAGCAGCGTCTACCTCGACATCGAGTTCGGTTACGTCTACGGCACCTGCCGGCAGGTCATGATGCCGATCGAGATAGGCGCGGTCGTCTACCGGCCGGAGGACGACGCAGTCCAGTATGCCGGCGAGCAGTTCTGCTACGAGATCGATGTCGAGATCTGGAAGAAGGTGACCGACTCATGCGGCAAGACCGTCGGTGTTGCGACGACCGTGGCGAATATGGGCCGCGAGGAGTACGGGAGGCCCTACGACCACTCGTTCCGGGTCGCGGACGGCGAGGTGACGGCGGCACGGGCCACCGCCCGGAGCGCGTTCGCCGATCTCCGGCTCTTCATGGAGTCGATCCTCTCACCCGGGGAGATCGGGAAGGTGGTCGTCTTTGCGGCTGATATGGAGAAGAGGGCCTTCAGGACCGCGGGGGTGACGCTTGACGGGTGCAGGCTCGTCGACCTCCAGCGGGAGATCCGGCGGCGCTTTGCGATGAAGCAGGTCCTCTCCCTCGACCGCCTCTCCCGGTGCATCGACTTCTCTTTAGACGGCGGCACCGTCGTCTCGACCCACTTCTGCTACCCCGTCGCCGACGAGTACCGCCACCTCCTCGCCGTCCACCGGGGTATGGGCGACGCCGTCCGGACGTTCCTGCTCGCGCGCGAGTACCAGGAGTGGCTTCCGGCCCTCGGAGCCCGGGTCCGCACTCTGGTCGAGACCTGCGAGACCGAGGAGTGACCGGCTGTTCAGGACCCGCTCTGTACCGGGGGTGCCCGGGCCCGGTGTTCCGGCGCGGGGTTGAGGTCTGCAGGGGGCTCCCGATCCGGCGGATACGGGCCGGTCCGAAGAACCTCGACATCTGTACCCTCCGGTATGGTTCCGGTGCCTGCAGAGACGTGCAGGCAGGCGTTTGCACGCACCACCGCCATCTGCGTCCCGGCTCCCGGGGGCAGGGGGGTGGCGGTATACCCATCGCCGGCCCGGGAGACGATGACCTGGACGAACTCGTCAAATCCGGGATCAGCCACGATCGTTTCGCCGAGCCGGGCGCGGAGGCGCTCCCCGGGCCGGGTGTAGAATCCCCATGCCGCGAGCAGGGGGAGAGCGAGTTCCCGCACGGCCGTCATGGCGGCGATCGGGTACCCCGGCATCCCGATGACCGGTTTGCTGTCGATCTTCCCGACGATCGCCGGCTTCCCGGGTTTCATGGCGATACCGTGGACGAGCACCTCGCCGAGGTCGCCGATGATCCCGGCGGTGAAGTCCCGGGTGCCCGCTGACGACCCGGCGGAGACCAGGAGAAGGTCGTTCTCCCGGATGCCCCGTTCGATGGCCTCCCGGAGCAGCGCGGGATCGTCGCGGACGATATCGTAGCGAGTGCAGGTGGCCCCGGCCTCGGTGAGCCATGCCGCGGCGACGGCAGTGTTGCTCTCGATGACCCCTCCCGGGCCCGGGCGCTCGCCGGGACGGACCAGTTCGCTCCCCGTCGGGATGAGGCCGACCTTCAGGGCCGCGACGTCGAGTTCGGTGATCCCGTAGGTGAGGAGCGCCCCGATGTCCCAGGGACGTAACGTGTGTCCTGCCGGGAGGATCAACTCTCCCTGCCGGATCTCGGTGCCGGCCGGGTGGATGTGCTCTCCGGGCCGCACGGCCTTCCGGGTACTCCAGAATCCGTCCTCCCTGACGATATCCTCGATCATGACGACCGCATCGTAGCCCGGCGGGATCGCGTTGCCCGTGTTCACCCGGAAGGGATTTTTGAGCGGGACCCCTGTCACGTCGCCGGCTCCCGTGGTCTCGCTGGCCACGACGGCAAACCCGTCCCGTGCGGCAATATCCGTCGGTGGGACCGTCAGAAGCGAGTATACGGGGGTCGCCGTCACCTGTCCGGTCGCCCCGGCCACCGGGACCCGGAGCGTCCGGTCCGGGCGCGGAAAGGCGGCCCGCATCATCTCCCGGACCTCCGGGAGCGGCTTTAATGTGAGGCGTCTCCTCGCCATGGCGCTCCGCTCACCTCGCCGCCTCTTCCCGAAGGATCCGTATCATTGGAAAAAGTGTTAGAGTCGGGTGTAGATATTTGCATACACCGGCTTGCCTCTGGAGACCGGGTGGCGCTCGCCGAGGTCTCCGATGTAGTGGGCAAAGTGGGCCTTCTCACCGTCGACCTCCTGCTCTACCTCGCCGACCATCTTGAATCCGGGGAGCGGGTTCTCTATCGTCCCGTAGACGTAGATGTCGCCTTTTACCATCTGCCCGCCGACACGGCCTTTCGCGTTGCCCTTGATGATGACGGTGCCTCCCTCGCCGTGGGTGGAGACATGAATGTCCGCATCGCCGCCGACGATGATCGTCCCGCCGTTGATGAACGTGGCCGTATCGTTGCCGACATCTCCGGCCACCCGGATCAGCCCGCCCTGCATGCCGCGCCATTCGCCACGGGGCGATGAACCCAGGTGGTGGTAGGCTTCACCATCGATGATCAGCTCGCCGCCTTCCATCCCGATGCCGCAGAACGAGTCCACGTTTCCTTTCACGTGGACTTTTCCGCCCTTCATCCAGCCACCGATGTACATGTCGGCGTTGCCTTCGATGACGATCTCGCCGGCGGTCATCTGCTGGCCAATCCTTTTCACGCGGCTGCAGTTCCCGTGGAGGATGATCCTGGTATCGGCCGCTGTTGCTCCGCCTTCTCCCTCAACGGTGAAGTATTTCCCGAGCGGGCTCTTCTGTTTACCTTCCCAGACATCGAGGGTGGCGATCTCGGTCGCCTTCTTTCCTGCAAAGTTGTCCGGAGTGATGTTCTGCCCCTCAAGCATGAGTTCTGAGGGGTTGGTCAGAGTGAGGATTACTGTCTTCATGTTCTATCGCCTCATTATGTCGTATCGACCTCAATCACCCGCGGGTTATGGAGGTGCTCCTCGAAGAGCGAGTAGTTGTCGAGCTGCACGCTGTAGTGCCTGAGGAAGTGCTCGTAGATGTCTCTCTGCACCTGTGCGTTCTCCGGGACCTTCACGTCGACCCAGACAGTCCGCTTTGCGGGCTCTGCGACGATCTCACCGTCACGGACGGTCACGACGCCGTCCTTGACCAGCCAGGCGCACCGGGCGAAGGCTTTCTCGATCGCTGCCGGGTCGGAGGGCATATCCTCGGGGTTGAGGGGGTAGATGGCAATATCGGCATCCATGCCGGGGGCGAGCCCGCCGTAGGTGTTGCTGACACCGAGCGCCTTTGCCGGCCCCGCCCGGGTCATCTGCGCGATCTCGTAGAGCGAGAGTTCGCGGTCGATGTTGTCGATAGAGGTGGCGTCGATCGTCCGGTCAAGCCACTTGAACGTCTTCATGGTCTCGTCACGCGCCGCCCGGCTCATCAGCCAGGTGATGACCTGCGGATAGCGGGTGAACGGTCCGGCGTTCGGGTGGTCAGTGGTCAGGAAGACCCGCATCAGGTCTTTGGAGAGGAGTGCCAACTCCAGGCCGATGGCCCACTGGATGGTGCAGACCTTGACGTTCCGGCTGTAGATATAGGGGACGACACCCGCGGATGTCTCGAGTTCGACGTCGGTGTTCGCCCACTTCAGGTGGTTGAGGCTGCACAGGTGGTGCTCGAACGGCCCGTCGGCGGTCATGGTCGTGGTCTCGTCGAGGGTTACCTGGCCGAGGTCAACGGTGATGTTGTCATGGGCGTTCACGTAGTCCATGATATCTTCTGTTCTGGACTCTATGTTCCCCCAGGAATCCCCGCCGTAGGCGTTGAACTGAAGGTGCGTGATGTGCATCACCTGGTCGCGGCCGAAGTTGTTCTTCGGGGCGTAGCCCTCGGCGAGTTTGAGCGATTCGAGGGTGTCGACGTAGTTGCCCGGGTTCCCGAGGTTGTTGCAGTGCAGGTGCATCGAGTGCGGGAGCCCAAGGTACTCGTTCGTCTCGATGAGGCCCTTGACGATCTGAGCCGGGGTGATGTCGAAGTACGGAACCGGGTCGTGGATGTGCTCGCAATTGAGCCCCCATCCCCAGGCTTCGGACCCGCCGGGGTTCACGACCTTGATGCCGAACCCACGCGTGGCCCGGAGGAGCCAGGCGGTATACGCGGCGTTGTTCTCGATCTCGTGGTTCTTGAGGTATTCGAAGGTGAACCAGTTGTTGCCGAAGACCGGCATCGCGGCGTTGTCGATGATCGGGGTATCCCGGATCTCCTCGTGGACGTGCGGGGAGTGGAGCGGGGGCATCGCTGCTTCGTTGACGAAGACGTAGCCCATCCGGGCGTAGTCGTAGCCGGTCTTGAACGTGGAGGGGACCGAGGAGCCCATCTCCATGCGGGTCCATTTCTTGTGGGGGCTCTTGAAGAGCTTATCCTCCGGCCGGAAGAGCCGGCCTACGTTCACCTTCGGCCCGACCACGTGGGAGTGGATATCGACACCGCCGGCCATAACAGCCATGCCGGCGGCGTCGATCGTCTTCGGGTTGCTGAGGGCGCTCGTCTCGACGATCTTGCCGTCCTTGATCGCGATGTCCATCCGGTCGCCCTTGATCCCCTGCAGAGGGTCAAAGACGAACCCGTTCTTGATGATGAGTTCCGTCATACCTCACTCCTCCGCACGGATGCCCTGGGGGACGGCCTTTGCAGGCCCCTTCGCGACCTCTTCTGCTTCCAGCTCGCCGAGCCGCTTGAAGATCAACTCGAAGACCTCCTCGTCGTTGAGGACGCCCTCTGGCGAGTCGACGACCTTGCGGTACTGGATCGGGACGTTGTCCATCCGGTAGACGATGCCCGGGACCTCGACCCCGACGATTCCTACCGGGATATGGAGGTCGGAGATCTCGCTTGCCATGTTGATGTTCGGGTCGATGGTGATCCAGGGGTGCTTCCGGAGGTGCTTGACCGCCTCGATCGGGAAGTGCGCGCCGGCATCGGTCCCTATGTTGATGAAGGCATCTACCTCGTCCCGCATCGCGAGATCGATGGAGCTCGTCTCGCCGGGGTTCATGTAGGCGATGTCCTTCTTCGTCAGGTCGAGACAGTAGGGGTAGCCGTACTGCCATGACCAGACCGCGCCCGGCCCGGTGATGTTGTAGTGGCCCCGCATCGCCATGATCGTCCACTTGGTGAAGTCGTTCAAGTCACGGGTCATGCTGATGGCGATATCCACGTTGTGGTTCCGGCCGTCGGAGTGACAGAGTCCCATCCCGTAGAAGACGGTGCCGAACCGGGCCTTCTTCATGATATCGGCGACTTCAAGGATCTGTTCCCGCTTGATCCCGGCAACCTCGGCGGGGATCTCGTGGCCGCGGAGAACGGTGCGGAACGCGTCGAAGAGGTCGTAGTCATGCCCCTGCTTCACCTGCAGGTAGATATCCGCCACCTGGGCGGTATCCGTATGCCTCGGATCGATGACGATGATCTTGCGGCTCTTGTGGCCCTTGCCGGTGAAGAAGCCGCGGGGGAAGATCGAGTACCGCGACATGTGCCGCGGGTGGGCGTGAGCCGGGTTTGCTCCCCAGTAGACGATGACGTCTGCGCGGTTCTTGACCTCACCGAGGGTGCAGCTCGGGTAGCCGTTGTCGAATATAGCGAGGAACGAGGACCCGTGGCAGATGGACGCACAGTTGTCGAGCACGGCTCCTGCCCTCTCGGCAACCTTGGCCGCTGCGGCCATGCCCTCGCAGTTGGTCGACCCGAACCCATAGATCAGGGGCTTCTTCGCGTTGTAGAGCACTTTTGCCGCATAGTCGATCGCCTCATCGTAAGAGATGTTCTTGTAGGTGCCGTCCGGCTGGCGGAGACGGGGTAACTTGATCCTCTCGCCGCGCGTCGCGTGATGGAAGATCTCGTTTCCGATGGCACAGGCATTCTCGACGTCCAGGATCTTCTTTCCATCGTCCGATACGGTTACGACAATGTCGTCACAGCAGACGCCGCAGTATGGGCATCCGACGTTCTCAACTTTCTTTGGCATTACTGATCACCTCTCCACATACCGACGGCCCCCTGGACCAGTTCGAGGGCACTCTTGCGCCGCTCACCGTTTGCCGGCTCGACCGTCACGGGGAAACCACTGTACTGGGGCTCTCCGGTTGCCTGGGTTCTCGGGGGGACGATCTGGTTCGCCCAGACGCCCTGTGGGATGAATGTAAGGCCGGGATAGAGCGACTGGCGCCCCCTGACGGTCTTGACGACCACACTTCCGCACTCGCTCGTCACCCGTACGAGCTGGTTCGGGACAAGACCCAGTGTCCTGACGTCGTCGTCGTGCATCTCGATGATCGAACAGGCTTCAAAGTAGTCCGGGGTCGTTTTGCCCTTTTCCATTGCAACGCCTTCTTCGATGGAACGCTGGGTGATCATGTTCAACGTAATACTCTTCGCCATGCTTATGCCTCATTGTGGTTGGTAGAGCCGGGTCCCCCCGAAGCGCCGGTGGGTCCCCGGTAGAGTATGGTGCTCCCATATGACCGTTATCGGGCCCTCCCTGCATCGCAGGGAGATCTACCGGGGCAATCCATACCCGGCAGACTGACCGCTTCCTGCACGGCAAGGGCCTGATGACCGGGGACGCCGGTCGATATGCAGAGGGTCTGCCTGCCTGGTGAAACGACACTCTCCGGGTAAGCACCGGACGGATCGCTTTACCATAACTTGTAATGATTTCTATTTAACGATTCCGTATTGGTAATCATTTTAATGTGATCAATTATATGCCGATCTGCTTCGCACGAACTGGTTTTTCTTTTCTCTGGGTAATCTGGGCCAGTTATGACAAAATGCGTTAATTGCAATGATTGTATTGGGGCCTGCCTGGTGTGCGCCGATACGTAGTGTGGTTAACCGAGAGGTTGTTGAGGCCTCGGCCCCTCCGGCCCGGTTCGGGCGTTATGGGCCGGGATCGGGGTGGAGACCCGGGTTGGAGACGACCGGGGTGGAGACCTGGGTCTGCCTCTCCTCCATACGCACTGGAGTGGGGGCTCTCCGCACCCGATGGTAGCACCATCCGGTGGGGTTGGTTTTGAAAATAGTAACTCTATGATCTGGGTTTCGGGGAATCGTGCCCTATCCGGTTAGGATTATATAATCTCCCCTCCAACCTATAGAGGCAGATACGTTTGTGTGCCCTTCTGTGTGATTGATATTACTTTGTGCTATTAGTCTTGGGTTCAGTTATTATTTAATACGTGCTCTCCGTCGGCTCTTCCGTGAGCAGACCTCGGGGAGGTGCTATAGAGCGAAATCCTCTTTATGGATCGCGTTCAACCAATCAGACCATTGAATCTCGATTTTAGAATATCCGATTGGAAATATATTCGATATTAATATTATTTATTGCAAAAATGCCCGTCTTAATTAGCAAATTTTATTAATAACCCTTCTTCTACATCTATAGTCCCTTTTGGGACGTGCAGTAAGCGGCCTTCAGAGAACCGGAGCGGGTGTTTGCCCCGGGCCTCTTTCATGAACGGAATGCATTGAACAAGGGTAAAAGGATGAAATACTATGGCTAAATACACGGAAACAATCGATCTCTATTCTGATGATGGGAAGCTGCTCAAGAGCGGCGTCACCCTCGACAGAATCAGCCCGCTGGTTAACCCGGCCACAGGTAAGATCATCGACCTGACCAAGAGAACGATCAACGTCAACCTTGGGGGCATCCAGGATGCGCTCAAGACTGGCAAGCTTGGTAAGGGCAAGATCAAGGGAAGAGAACTGGATCTCCCCATCATGGAGAACAAGGACGCCATCGTCGCCAAGATCAAGGAGATGGTCCAGGTTGAGGAGGGTGACGACACCGATATCCTGGAGTTCAACGGTGGAAAGCTTCAGCTCGTCAAGGTCCCCTCGAAGCGCCTGATCAACGCATCTACTTACGATGCCGCGATCACGTCGGTCGCAGCCGCGACCACTTTCGCGATCGTCGATCAGTTCAACATCGACGCCTTCAACGCATCGACCGTCAAGGCGGCCTGCTGGGGCAGCTACCCGCACACCCAGGATCTGGAAGGCGCGAACGTCACGTCCATTCTGACCATCCCCCAGAACAACGAGGGTATCGGTTACGCGCTCCGGAACATCCCGGTCAACCACACCGTCATGATGACCAACCGGAACGCCCTGCAGGGTGCCGCACTCGCATCCACCCTCGAGACCGCAGGTATCTTCGAGATGGGATCCGCTGTCGGGCCGTTCGAGCGCGCCATGCTGCTCGCCTACGCTTACCAGGGCCTGAACGCGAACAACATGGTCTACGACCTCGTCAAAGAGAACGGTCAGACCGGAACCATCGGTACCGTCGTCCAGAGCCTGGTCGAGCGGGCCATCGAGGACAAGGTCATCTTCCCCGGCAAGAAGGGCGGGTACTTCCAGTTCTACGACACGAAGGACCCCATGCTCTGGAACGCCTACGCCGCTGCAGGAACCATGGCAGCCACCGTCGTCAACTGTGGTGCCGGACGGTTTGCCCAGGCAGTCTCCGCGACGCTCCTCTACTTCAACGACCTGCTTGAACACGAGACTGGTCTCCCGAGCACCGACTACGGTCGTGTCATGGGTACCGCTGTCGGGTTCTCGTTCTTCAGCCACTCGATCTACGGTGGTGGCGGCCCCGGTATCTTCAACGGCAACCACGTCGTGACCAGACACGCCAACGGCGTGGCTATCCCGTGTGTGGTCGCTGCGGCAGCACTCGACGCCGGAACCCAGATGTTCTCGCCCGAGAGCACCTCGAAGATCTTCGCCGACACCTACGGTAAGATCGACGTCTTCAACAAGCCGATCAACCAGATCGCCAACGGAGCCTGAGCAGGGATCCAGAGTGATGGACGCCACATCTCCGCGAGCGAGGCTCGTACCGCTCAGGATGCTCAGTCCTGAGACCACCGGACGCCTGCTCGATATGCCTGCCGGCATCCGCCGGATAACCATCCACGATCCCGGCGCAGGACTGTGCTTATCGGCCTTGCGGACCCCCAGAGCGGGGAAGGCCCGGCGGTCACCCGGGGTCAGCGCTGCGGCAGGTGTTTTCGCACCCGGATATATGGCTGGAAATCATTCAAAACAGGAAATGGATAAGATATCTATCACTTTGAGGTGAATAAACAATGGCATACAAGCCCCAGTACGGTCCCGGGACATCAATTGTCGCCGCGAACCGGCGTAAACAGATGAACCCCGGCCAGAAGCTTGAGAAGGTTCGTTCAGTAACGGATGAGGACATTGTGCTGATCCTCGGTCACCGCGCACCCGGATCGGCATACCCGACGGCCCACCCGCCGCTCGCCGAGCAGCAGGAGCCCGAATGCCCCATGCGCAAGCTCGTCAAGCCCACTGACGGTGCCAAGGCCGGCGACCGCGTTCGCTACATCCAGTTTGCGGACTCGATGTTCAACGCCCCCTCGCAGCCCTACCAGCGGACCTACACCGAGTGCTACCGCTTCCGTGGCATCGACCCCGGCACGCTCTCCGGTCGTCAGATCGTCGAGTGCCGCGAGCGCGACCTCGAGAAGTACGCAAAGGATCTCATCGAGACCGAGATGTTCGACCCCGCTCTCGTCGGCATCCGCGGTGCGACCGTGCACGGTCACTCGCTCCGTCTCGCTGAAGACGGCATGATGTTCGACATGCTCCAGAGAGACGTCCTCGGTGAGGACGGCGTCGTCAAGTACGTCAAGAACCAGATTGGTGAGCCCCTCGACCGTGCGGTTGCCGTCGGCAAGCCCATGGATCAGAAGTGGCTCAAGGCTCACACGACGATCTTCCACTCGCTCGTAGGGACTTCCTACCGCGATGACAAAGAGTACGTCGAGTACGTCCAGCGGATCCACTCGCTGCGGACGAAATACGGCTTCATGCCGAAAGAGGAGTGATTAGAATGGCAAAGATTGAGAGATCCCAGAAACTGTTCCTGAAATCGCTCAAGGAGAAGTTCCAGGGACAGGACGTCGAGTCTGAGACCGCCGAGTTCTACAAGTTCAACGGCGTCCGTCAGTCTCCCCGTAAGATGGAGTTCATGAAGGCGAGCCGTGCCATCGAGATGGACCGCGGTGTCTCCATGTACGACCCCGAACGCTGCCACCTTGGCGGTATCCCGATGGGCCAGCGCCAGCTGATGACCTACGAGGTCTCCGGCACCGGCATCTTCGTCGAGGGCGACGACCTGCACTTCGTCAACAACTCTGCGATGCAGCAGATGTGGGACGACATCCGGCGGACCGTCATCGTCGGGATGGACCTTGCTCACCAGACCCTGCAGAAGCGTCTGGGCAAGGAAGTCACCCCTGAGACGATCAACGAGTACCTCCACATCTTGAACCACGCGATGCCCGGTGCGGCCGTCGTTCAGGAACACATGGTCGAGACCCACCCCGGCCTCGTTGACGACTGTTACGTCAAGGTCTTCACCGGCGACCAGGAACTCGCCGATGACATCGAACCCCAGTTCCTGCTGAACATCGAGAAGCTCTTCCCTGGAAAGCAGGCTGAGGAGCTCAAGGCTGAAGTCGGCAAGAGCATGTACCAGGCGATCCACATCCCGACCGCGGTCTCCCGGACCTGCGACGGTGGAACGACCTCCCGGTGGTCTGCGATGCAGATCGGTATGTCCTTCATCGCTGCCTACCGCATGTGCGCTGGTGAAGCGGCTGTCGCCGACCTCTCCTACGCTGCAAAGCACGCAGGCGTCATCCAGATGGGATCCCACCTGCCCGCCCGGCGTGCCCGTGGCCCGAACGAGCCCGGTGGCATCAAGTTCGGCCTCTTCGCCGATATCGTCCAGGCAAACCGGAAGTACCCCAACGACCCCGCAAGGGCTGCCCTTGAGGTCGTCGGTGCCGGAACCATGCTCTACGACCAGATCTGGCTCGGCTCCTACATGTCCGGCGGTGTCGGATTCACCCAGTACGCGACTGCGGCCTACACCGACAACATCCTCGACGAGTTCACCTACTACGGTATGGACTACGCCAAGGACAAGTACGGGGTCGACTGGAAGAACCCGAGCCCGAACGACAAGGTCAAGCCGACCCAGGAGATCGTCAACGACCTGGCAACCGAGGTCACCCTCAACGCCATGGAGCAGTACGAGCAGTTCCCGACCATGATGGAGGACCACTTCGGCGGGTCCCAGCGTGCCGGTGTCATCGCCGCCGCGTCCGGCCTGACGACCTCTATCACGACCGGAAACTCGAACGCCGGCCTGAACGCCTGGTACCTCTCCATGCTCCTGCACAAGGACGGATGGTCGCGTCTCGGCTTCTTCGGCTACGACCTTCAGGACCAGTGCGGGTCTGCAAACTCGCTCTCCATGGTCTCTGACCGCGGCCTGATGGGAGAACTCCGTGGCCCGAACTACCCGAACTACGCGATGAACGTCGGTCACCAGGGCGAGTACGCCGCGATCGTCGCCGGCGCCCACTACGGGCGTTCCGACGCGTTCTGCTACAGCCCGCTCGTCAAGGTCTGCTTCGCCGACCCGAGCCTGAGGTTCGACTTCTCCGAACCCCGCCGCGAGTTTGCAAAGGGTGCCATCCGCGAGTTCATGCCCGCTGGCGAGCGCTCTCTCATTATCCCGGCGCGGTAAACCCCTCCATAACCCTTTTTATTTGCACGTCCTCACATCCATAATCGCAAACATTCCTGCCGATATGGAGTTGGTGGAGCGAGTGGTTCCCACTCGCCCACGTGTTATGAAGATGAACTCTCGTAGCATGGTTTTCGCTTTTTTTATAGTATTTTGTCATATCACTCCACCCTTCCTGCCCCAGAGTGACCCGCCTCGGCTAGCGGGAGGCGCGCAGGGGGTTTAGGGTGGCGCTGACGGGGAGGGGGAGTGCAGCGAGTTTGAGCACCGATAGGTGCAAGGTACGATGTTCCGGAGGAACGGAGCATGAGAAGGCGTTAGGCTTCGAGGGAGAGCATCCCCACCCCCCTGTTTCCATCGCTCATGAAGGCATGTGACCCCCACCCCGCCCGGCCTCCGGCCTCCTCCCCCGCCCTGAGGGGCAGGGGCAGTGCGTGGCGATACCTCCACGGCCCACGGGATGGGGCATCTTCCCACGGATCTGACCATACTCATCTGCTGTATGAACCCCGTTTCCGGGCTCTCAGATGGTCATTGCCAGTATGACTGGAGGAAGCCGCTCTCGGCCCATATCCGGCACCCGTAAGATCCTCTTCCAGCCTTCCACCTTCTCACAGCCCCACCCAACTCCCTATATCGCCGGACCTCCAACACTCCCGTAAGAAACCGGGAGGAGGGCTTCGTTACATGACAACCGGCGACCGGATCGTCCTGCACGTGGATATGGACAGTTTCTTCGCCTCGGTGGAGGTCCGCCGCGACCCGTCCCTTGCCGGGCGGCCGGTGATCGTGGGCGCCGACCCGAAGGGAGGAGCCGCCCGGGGCGTTGTGAGCACTTGCTCTTACGAAGCTCGCCGTTACGGGGTGCACTCCGGTATGCCCATCTCCCGGGCGTATGCCCTCTGCCCGCACGGTGTCTACCTCCCGGTGGACCGCTCGCTCTATACCCGGGTCTCGGCGGAGATCATGGTGATCCTCGCCCGGCACGCCGGCCGGTTCGAGCAGGTGAGCATCGACGAGGCCTACCTCGACGTCAGTGACGCCGGCAGTTTCGCGGCAGCCGGAGCGCTTGCCGTCGCCATCAAGCGGGAGATCCGGGAAGAGACCGGGCTCACCTGCTCGGTCGGCGTCGCCCCGTGCAAGGCCGTGGCAAAGATCGCGTCCGACTACCGGAAACCCGACGGGCTGACAGTCGTCTCTCCCGATGAGGCGGCGGGTTTTCTCGCGCCGTTGCCGGTCGGGAAGATCCCCGGCGTCGGGAAGAAGACCGGCGGGACCCTCCTGGAGATGGGCATCCAGACCATCGGTGACCTCGCACACCGCGACGTCCAGGACCTCATCGCCCGGTTGGGGGGGTCAGGCATCCTGCTGCACCGCCTCGCCCGGGGCATCGACGACCGCGAGGTGCAGAATAGAGAGGGGTGTAAATCCATCTCCCGGGAGACGACGTTCGATCAGGACACCGCCGACCCGTCCATCCTCTCCGGGACCATTGCCGGGCTCGCGGACGACGTCGTCGCGACGCTTGCGGCCGAAGGCCTCCGGTGCCGGACCGTCACGGTCAAGGTCCGGTACCGCGGCTTTCAGACGCATACCCGGTCCCGGACCCTGGAGCGGTTCACCGCCGACCCCGGGGTGATCCAGCGGGCCGCGTCCGGTCTGCTCCTGCCGTTCTTGAACGGCACGGCTATCCGGCTCCTCGGGGTCAGGCTCTCGATGCTCGAGGGCGGCCGCACCCGGCAGACCTCGATTGACGAGTTCCTCTCTCCCTGATGGATTGTGCAGAGCGAACTTTCTTTACGTGAGGGGCGCACTAGCCGGTATGCCCGAGATCTGGACTGTGCTGCTGGTCGCCCTCCTCCTTCTCCTCTTCATGGTGCCGTTCGTCCAGCAGCAGATGACCCGGTCCCGCCGCCTCCGGGCGATCCGGGACCTGGAGGCAGAGCGCCGGACCCGGGTCATTGCCCTCATCCACCGGCAGGAGCGGGTTGCATTCCTCGGCATCCCGTTCTACCGCTACATCGACATCAACGACTCCGAGGAGATCCTCCGGGCGATCCGGCTTACGGAGCCGGAGATGCCGATCGACTTCATCGTCCACACCCCCGGCGGCCTGGTCCTCTCGTCCGAGCAGATCGCGATGGCGCTCCAGCGTCATAAGGGGAAGGTGACGGTCTTTGTCCCCCACTACGCCATGTCGGGCGGGACCCTCCTCTGCCTGGCCGCCGACGAGGTGGCGATGGACGAGAACGCCGTCCTCGGCCCGGTCGACCCCCGGATCGGGGAGTTTCCGGCGGCGTCGATCCTGCGGGTCCCACACGTAAAACCACCCGAAGAGATCGAGGATGAGACCTTCATTCTGGTCGATATCGCAGCAAAGGCCCAGAACCAGATGCGGGAGTTCGTGGCCGGCCTGCTCCGCGACCGGATGGACGCCGGGCGGGCGGACCATCTCTCCCGCCTGCTCGTGGAGGGGACCTGGACACACGACTACCCGATCACCCTCGAGCAGGCCCGGGACCTCGGGTTTCCCGTCACGGCCGGCATGCCCGATGGGATCTACCGGTTGATGGACCTCTTCCCGCAGGCTACCTCCCGCCGCCCGTCGGTCACCTACATCCCGATCCCTTATCGGAAGGAGAAGCGGGAGTAACGCCCGGGGCATCCCAGCACTTATCCCGTACCCCGCAAGAGATCTTCTCAAGGATGTCCTCTGACCTGCAGCTCAGTCTTGATGCGTTCGACCGCACCCGGCCCCCCCTCTGCGACGGCCTCCCGGACCACAACGGTTTCATCAGCCTCTGCTGCCGGTGCCCGTTCGCGGTCCGGGAGAAGGGGGCCGTCTTCTGCGATGAGTTCGGCATCCCCATCCGTGCACGGGCGAAGTACGGGCTCCGGGGCTGGCGGGAGGTCCGGACTGCCATCATCGATCGTGACGGCGGGGTATGCATGGTCTGCGGATCGGTGGGGGACCTCCATGTCCATCACCTCGACCTCGATCCCACGAACGACGACCCGCCAAACCTCGTCACCCTCTGCGGCATCTGCCATGCCAGGGTGCATACCGAGCTCCGCCGTGAGGGAGGGGCCGGACGGGTGGCGCGGGTGATCCCGGCGATACGGCACCGTGCGGAACCAGATCCCGATCGACGCCCTCCCGGTCGGCCAGGTGCCGCCTGACCTGGCCTCCTCCAGGGGCCCGGGTTCCCCACAGGTATTCCTCACGTTCGTCTGCGGCAGCGGAACGGTTATAACATATGCCCGCTATCGATTGCCTGACCACGGGGGGAATGTCTGGAGTGAGCATTACGGGAAGGCTCTTCGGGAGGAGTGGTTCCGAAGACCGGGAGGGGGTGGAGACCGATGCTGCCGTGAGCAGAAAGGCGGTCTCTCTCGCTCAGCAGGGACGATTCAACGAAGCGATCGGTTGTTTTGACCGGGTACTTAACGAGGACCCGGCAAACGTGAAGATGTGGAACAACAAGGGCGTCTTCCTCGATCTCATCGGCAGGGACCAGGACGCGCTCGCCTGCTGGGAGAAGGCGCTCGCGATCGATCCCGGGTTTGCTCCAGCCTGGATCTCCCGGGGGATGCTCTACCGGCGCCGCAACCGGCTCGATGAGGCGCTCACCTGTTACGACCGTGCCGTGGAACTCAACCCGGACTCCGCCGTCGCCTGGTACAACCGCAGTGGCGTCTTCGTCGCGATGCGCCAGCTTGACGAGGCGGTCGCCTGTTACGAACGGGTGCTCTCGATCGACCCCCACTTCGTCGCGGCATGGACGGACCTTGGCTATGCTCACTTCCTCCAGCATCGGCACGAGGAGGCCATCGCCTGCTACGACCGGGCCATCGCCGACGATCCCGGGGCCGTCCGGGTCTGGAGCCTCAAGGGCGGTGCCCTGTATGCGCTCGGGGAGTATCGCAAGGCGCTCGAATGTTTTGATCAGGTGCTCGCGATCGATCCGCAGTACGCCGCCGGGTGGAGCATGAAGTGCAGCGTCCTCTACCACCTCGGTATGTACCGCCACGCGCTGATGTGCGCCGACAAAGCACTCGAGATCAACCCTTCCTGCGAGTTGACCACCCAGGTCCGTAAGATGCTCCTCTCCCTCATCGAGAAGTGGTGAGGGGCTCCCGCCCCTCTTCTTCTGGGTCTACACCACACGGATAACTCCGGAAGGTTGACGCCAGTCGCCGTCCAACCGGAGATTGTCACGCCGGGGATGGGGGAACTCTTCCCCGGGGGAGACTCCGACCGCCTATTACCCGGCGATGCCAACAGGTGGATGTAATCCATGCCAGTCGACCAGATCCCTATCGGCACGTTCTCGCGGATCACCCGGCTCTCGCAGAAGGCGCTCCGCCTCTACGACGAACGGGGCCTCCTCGTGCCCTCGGCACGAGACATCTGCACGGGGTATCGTTACTACACCTTCGCCCAGGCTGAGCGGGGTCTCTGTATCCGGCACCTGCTCTGGCTGGGGTTCGACCTCGGAGAGGTCGAAGCCATCCTCGGGGCACGGGAACGCGGCGATGCCGGGCCGATCCGCGATCACTTCGCACAGCGCCTCGCTGCAACCGAGCAGGAGGTCCACCGGCTGCATGCGGTTGCAGAGGTCCTGCGGACGCAGGACCCCCTCAATGGGGGATTCCGTATGTCGATCACTGAACCTGTTATCAAGGATGTCCCTGCCCAGCGGGCGCTCACCCGCCGGGAGAAGGGCGCTTACGTAGAAGCGATTCCGAGACTGATCGGGGAACTCTGTGCAGTTGTCTCTCCCCCGGGCGGGCGGGAGCCTGCAGCACGGATGGCCGGGCCGGTCATATTCATCTGCCATGATGAGGAGTACCGGGAGACGGACGCCGATATCGAGATGGCGATCCCCATCGTCGGTCCTGTCAGCCTCGACGGGACCGCCGTCGAGGTCCGGACCCTTCCGGGAGGCCGGTTCCTCTCGGTGCTCCACACAGGCCCGTACCCCGGGGTCGGGAAGGCCTACGAGCGGCTCTTCGCCTACATGGGCGAGCACGGCCTCGCCCCCGGCGGCCCTTCGCGGGAGCTCTACCTCAACGACCCGGCAGAGGTGCCGGAGGATGAACTCCTGACCGAGGTCCAGTTCCCGGTGGAGGAGGTCCCGCTTTCCCCCTGAAGGGGGCGTTCATCCCTCTTTTGCGGCGATCTTGAATACGTGATAGCCCCATCCGGGGATGTCGAGGTAGAGACCCGGGGCGAGGAGGCTTTCCCCGTCCCGGTCGTACCTTGCCTGCCCCATGAGGTCCTGGAGCCGGACCGCCTTCCCCGCAAGGTCAGCCCACGGCAGGGGGACATAACACTGGCCCCGGTCCGGGGCGTAGTTGACGGCAACGATGTAGCGCTCCTCGCCTCTTTCCCGGGCAAAGGCGATGTAGCCGTCGTGGGACGGGTTCCCTTCCCAGGCCGGGGTGCAATCGAGGAGCCGCCACTCGCCGTCCCGGAACGCCGGGATGCGCAGGCACGCCATGAGGCCCCGGTAGAACGCTTCTATCACCGGATCGGCCTCTTCTTCCGGTCCCCGGCAGAGGTGGACCGGGACCGACTTGCGCCGCCCTGCGATCTGCCCGTGGTGGAAGAACCGGAGGCCGGGGCAGAGGAACGTGAGGATGGCGGCGGCCTGGTGGCGGTCGGGCGAGAAGGCCGCCGCTGCCCGGTCCTCGTCATGGTTCTCCAGGAACCGGACGGACTTTCGCTGGTATTCGAGGTCCGCCCGGAGGTGCTCCCGCACCGGCCGCCCCTCCCCTGCCCGGAGCCGGTCATAGAGCCGTTTGTCGTAGGTGTAGTCGAACCCCTGCTGCTGGAGCGTCCACTCAAGGTCCCAGTAAACCTCCGCCATGAAGACGAAGTCCGGATGGTCCCTGCGGACGGCTGTGATTGCTCTCGGCCAGAAGGGCTCCATCGTCCTCCCCCAGGTCTGCCGGAAGACCTCCGGGAGGAGGAGCATCGCCATATCGCACCGGAGGCCGTCGCACCACCCTGCGATCTTCTGCACCTCGGCGGTCATCGCCTCCGCGAGGGCCGGGTTGGCGTAGTCGAGCTGCAGGGTGTCAGGCCAGCCGGCGTTGTAGGGGTCCCTGCCGTGGGCGAGGTCCTCCTCGCTGCCGCGGACGTAGTAGTCCGGGTGGTCCCGCACCCAGGGATGGTCGAGGGCGGTGTGGTTCGGGACGAGGTCGAGCATAAGGAGGAGCCCCTCTCCGTGCAGGCGGTCACGAAACTGGAAGAGTGCGTCCGGCTCCCCAAGGTCCGGGTGGAGCGAATAGCCAGCGACGGCAAAGGGGGAGCCGCAGATATCCTCCTCCCGGAGGTCGGGGAGCACGTCCCGGTAGCCGCGGAGCCACTCCTTGTTCGAGCGAGAGACCCGGCGCCCGGCCTCTCCGGTCTTCCAGACTCCCATAAGGTAGATCCAGTCGAACCCGCACCCGGCCATCTCCACAAGCCAGGAATCCGGGATGTCGTCGAGCGTGGCATGGCGACCCGTCTCCCGGGCGATCTGCCAGAGCAGGACGCGGGCATTGACCTCGTAGAGGGCAGGGTTGCGGGGGGTGTTCATTGTGACCCCTTACCATACGATGGTATGCAACCCTTCGTCCCGCTGAAATCCCCGGAATGACCGGTTTCCCTGGATCGCATCGATGACCCGGCCGTTCGTCGCCCGCATCATGGCTTCGAGAGGCCGGTGTACCCGGGCATCCAGGCAGCCGTAGAGAAAGTCCCGTAACGTCTTCTCCGCCTGCAACTCAGGGATGAGGCGGCGGTTGAGAAGG
>Ga0265294_10002126_pt1 | contig 26192 bp, 21 predicted proteins | sample MunlanPumphouse3_FD_192504 | JGI IMG/M metagenome (GOLD analysis project Ga0265294, IMG submission 192504) | Groundwater microbial communities from a municipal landfill in Southern Ontario, Canada - Pumphouse #3 | ecosystem: Environmental > Aquatic > Deep subsurface > Groundwater | place... | reverse complement strand
TGTTTGCACCGCGACCAAAACAAAATAAGGACGGATCAATAAAAATAAATACGGCTGGTGATTTATTGTGGGAAGCAATCGCTTCTCAACAAACTCCTCTGGAGGACGAGATTACTCAACATGAAGAAATTACACTGAACAATTATTTCAATGACACGAATGTTGAGGCTTTTTTCTCCTTAGGAAATGACGCAAAAAAAGAAATAATTGATGAAGCACCGGAAGAGACTAACCCATATATCATCAGCAAATGGAAATCGATACCGTTTTCAAACAGACTAAAACTTCGACTGAATGCAGCGGATTTCTTTGCTGACAGCGGTCAACGGTCTTATGGTACAATGATGCACGAAATCGTAAGTACCATTAATACTTTAGATGATATTGAATTGGCAGTTGAGAAAAAAGTGCTGAACGGAGAAATTGAAAACGAAATGAAAGAGGAAATCATCAATATCCTAAAAGATTCATTGTCAATTTCGGACGTGAAAGATTGGTATTCTGGTAATTACACAATCTTGAACGAGACAAAACTGTTGCATCCCAAATTTGGCTTTAGCCAACCGGACCGGGTAATGATCAATGATAATAAAGTGATTGTGGTTGACTATAAATTTGGTGAACTAGAAGAATCGCAATATATTCGCCAAGTGCAACGATACACAAAAACCATTAAAGAAATGGGATTTGATAACGTTTCTGGATATCTTTTCTATGTTCGTACTGGAAAAATTATCGAAGTCTAACTGAATATATTTTCACCCAACTCCCAACCACCCCTCAACCTCCAACTTCCTACCACCATGCTCCCACCCTCCTCTCACCATGCTCTCACTAAAATCCTATATCAATTTTACCAAACTCACTCCTTTTTCTCACAACATTCCAACAATCCTCTGACCTTTATCCTAACATTTTCCAAAGGTTTCAACATAATTTTCACATAACACCATAATTTGCGCTTTTTGATGATTCTTTTACGAAAAATGATAGTAATGAAACAAATTAATTTCATAAGTTTGTTCTTTAACTATATTCAATAATATCGCAAATAGATTCAGAACATATTTGCACAATATAAGATAGGACTATTGTCTAACTTTAGAGAACATTAATTTTTACAGAAATATACTATGACTTCAAGAAGAGACTTTATTAAAAATGTAGCAATCGGATCGACAGCTGTTTCAATCGGAGGGGTTTTACCAAGCTTCAGCGCTAAAAGCTATAAAAACATCGTTGGTGCAAATGAGAAAATAAAGATGGGTGCCATTGGTGTAAACTCACGCGGAAACGCTTTGTCAGGAGGGTTTGCGCTAGAAAAAGGCTGTGAAATAGCGTATGTTTGCGACGTGGATAAACGCGCCATGGAAAAATGTATTGACAATGTAAAGAAGATTGCAGGAAATACTCCTCAAAGTGAAAAGGATTTAAGAAAACTGCTCGAACGAAAGGATTTGGATGCTGTCATTATCGCTACACCTGAACATTGGCATGCACCGGCTGCTTTAATGGCAATGAAAGCGGGAAAACATGTGTATCTCGAAAAACCTACAAGCCATAACCCTGCGGAAGATGAAATTCTTATGCAGGCAGTGAAAAAGTATAAAGTCGTTACAGCAACTGGCATGCAACGCAGATCTTGGCCTAATATAATCAACGCTATTCAGGAAATCAAAGAAGGGGTTATCGGGAAAGTTTATTTTGGTAAGGCTTGGTATGCAAACAACAGACCGTCCATAGGCGTGGGTAATGTAACTGCAGTTCCTGAATGGCTCGACTGGGAACTGTGGCAAGGTCCTGCACCAAGAGTATCTGAATATAAGGATAATTATCTACATTATAACTGGCACTGGTTTCATAATTGGGGTACTGGCGAAGCTGGAAACAATGGGGTTCATTTTCTCGATATCCTCAGATGGGGAATGGATCTGAAATTCCCGACGCATGTCGACTCTTCTGGAGGAAGATATCTTTATCAAGATGATTGGCAATTCCCGGATACTCAAATAGTTAATCTCGAATTTGGCGGAAACAAGCTAATCACCTGGGAAGGAAGAAGTTGCAATGGCCACAACATCGAAGACTCTTCGGTTGGATGTTCATTTTACGGTGAGACTGGTACTTTGGTTATTGGTGGTGGAAACGCGTATAAAGTGTACGATCTTAAAAACAAACTGGTGAAAGACGTAACTAGTGATATGGGATTCAAAGCGGGCGATATTACAAATCCAACTCAACAACTAGATTCATACCATTTTTCTAACTTTCTGGATGGTATAAGAAAAGGTACTCCGTTAAATGCAGATATAAATGTTGGTTGTATCAGTACTACCTTAGCACATTTAGGAAATATCGCACAACGTACTAAAACTACGTTTGAGACAAACCCTGTTAACGCTCACATTATTAATAATCGTGAAGCAAGCAAACTGTGGAGCAGGAAATATCAAAAAGGCTGGGAAATGAAGCTATAAATACATTACATTTTAAGACTCTCTTTTTTTCTTTCCGCTGGAGATTTGTTAGTTCATTGTACAAATTACCAGCGGATTTTTTTTATATATCACTATTGAGACTAAACCAACACCACTCGACCTCAAACAACTAACCTACAAACTCTTGCACTCACATAACACCTTCATCAAGTCAAACCCATTTAGTTTCGACTCCCTGCTTGTGCAACATTTGCTGAAAATCCGACAAAAGTTCACTCTTTTCTCTAACAGCCCTGAAAGGTACTTTCGCTTTTTTTGCAAAAGCAATAAGCTGACCGACTGCTTCACCAATGCTCCATTCTACTGGATGAAGTCGGTAACATCCGTTGGTGATATGAGTGGTGCCAATATTCTTGTTTGCCGGTAGTAGATTATTTATACGCCTGGGCAGAAGCGCTCCCAAAGGTATCTGGAAGGGAAGTGATGAAAAGTCGATATAGTTGTTTCCTCTTGAACTGGGATGGAGATCTATATGATAATAACCAACACCAACGCTGTCGAAAAATTCTGCTGACCGTTTGCCTTCAATTTCGCCTGCAACCAATCGCCGGTTTTCCGCTCCTACGTGCTCTTCCAAAACTGTGAATTCCGCACGTATACGCCTCGATTCCCGGATATAAGGATATTTTGCCATCCCATCTTCTGTTCCCATTATATCTCCACGTAATCTTAAACCGCGCCATCCAACACCTCCGTCTGGCCTTGGCGCTTCGGTCTGTAGCCAATAGAATAGAGAATGACTCAACTGTTTGGCTCGTTCTATGTTTTGCTGGAATTCTTTTTCTGACACATCAATCAGGTTTCCTGGGAAAAAATCATTCTGTGGCCAGTTCACTATGGTGATATCTCCATCATATGTACCTTCTTCAAAATTGTTTCGATTGATAATTCGTCTATAGTTCCATAGATTGAGAACTCCCTCCATATTATTTCCATTCGGATCGAATCCCAATTTCTTCGGGTTTAATGTTCTTGGATCTGAATAAGTTAAATCGAGCAATCTTCCCGACCAGGATGGTGTCATCTTCGGAATATAATTTCTCCAGAAGTTATACTCTTTTGGAGGATCTTGAACATTGTCTCTATCGGGCTGATAGTCCATGGCAAAACAGACAGTAAATGCCTGATTATTCATAGGATCTTCTTTTTCAAAAGCATGCAATTCTTTGGATTCAAGCTTCGACTCGGAACCAGTAACATATTCAGTGCCGGTTAACGGAAGAAGGTCACCACACTCTGTTGCATCTACAAAAGTCTCTCCAGTTAGAACCATACGATTTCCTGTTTGTATATTTTCAACCTCAACATTAACGACCTTATCTCTTTCTATATCTCCTCTCTTTACTTTATGATTAAATAGAATCTGTAATTTCCCATTACTAAGATAGGGTGACAGCATATCGGTCAAGACAGAGACAGCTACTTTTGGCTCGTGACAGATTCTGGAAACGCTTCCATCACCGGGATTGAGATTCACGCGGCTACGGGCTGTTTCTGTAAGGGGATAATTATTTCGGTAATAATCACGAACTCTGTTCCTATAATCACGATATGACTGCGGCGCACCGTGTGTCTCAATCCACGGGTGTTCATCAGGAGGAACTCCTTGTTGCGATAACTGACCGCCAATCCAATCTGTCTCTTCAGACATAATAACACTTAAACCATTACGACAGCAAGCAAGAGCGGTTGCACAACCTCCAAATCCACCTCCAATAATAATGACATCAGCTTGTAACTCACGAGAAAGGTATTGATTCTGATTCCTGGATCGTTTGTTGATCTTCTGATATGTAGAGAATCCTTGTACGGCTGAACTGCCACCCAGTATGGCAGTATAGGTTAAAAAGTTTCTTCGATTCATATTTTTATCTTTTTCAACAAATATGTTATTTTGCAATATTAATGTTTTTTTCTAACTTTATATAATTTTCATGATATTTGTAAGCTCGTATTTATAATTAAGTTATAATATCAAAATCTTATTTTTTAATTGAACATTTCACTTTTCAACTTGCTATAATTAACTTTGATGTTTGAATTCTCTGTTAAATTCCACACGGATGTTTTTAATTCACGCAAAGCAAGAACAGAAGTTATCCACCCCTGTGTCCACCCCGATTCAATAACCCAAGCCCCCCAACCGGCATCCGCATTTGAACCCCAATGTTCAAATTTCTCATAATCAAAGGCTCGCATCCATCCACCATTAATTTCAGGATGTTTGTCTGATTTAGCCTGAATTCTGCATAGAAATTCAGCTAACAGATCAACTGCTTTTTTAATTTCGGGGTCTTCCAAGACATAAGAGGCTTCATGTAATCCTAGAAATGCAAAATTTGTTGTATATAAAAGATCCGAGACAGGATCACCGTTCTTAGCAATCAAAGATGCTTCATTTGTTCCGTATGCCTCATTTGATTGAGGTGGAGGATACCTTCCCATTTCAATACTGCCCAACTCCTCTCTTATTGCTCCACTTGTATCCTGAAGTTTTATAATATCATCTACTACTATACGTAACATTTTTACGTTTTTTGGTTTGTTTTTTACCTTTACAAGCCACGACAAAGGTAACAACATCCTGGCTTTTTCCTGAGCAAGACCGTTAGTCCATTTCAATTTGTCTGGATAGTTTTTCATCAAGTTTATAATCCCATTTTCTGCTCGCTCTAGAAACAAATCGTCCCCTGTCTGATTATAAGCCCATAAAAAACATGCCCATAGATATGCTTCAAAATGGGGACTCAAATTAATAATATCACGTTGAAAATAATATTCCCACCCATTCTGTTCAAAATTTGCCAGATCAATTCTTTCACCTCTAAACCCATTCTTTCCTGTGGTTCGTAAAAGAGCTAATAATGACCTCATCAACTTCTCATCCCATCTGTCGGTCTTTAACAATGCAGAAGTAATTAGAGCTGATATTACAAAACGGGCATTATCATCTCCATAACTGGCTTTGTACCAATCATGGTTACTGATACCCCACGGGATCAATCCATATGCTCCATGCTGCGGATCACCATATTCATTTCTTGTGGCTATTGAATTGAAGAGATAATTATCTAACAGGTTCTGTGCGACTATAGATGATTCTTTGTCTTGAAATAACGATCCGGATGCAGCAAAAGCCATTGCAGTTTCGCTTACGCAATCGCCCCTCACAATTATTCCAATAGGTTGACTTCCATTCTCATTTATATCGGAGATAATACATTCAAGACTACCATTACTGCCATCTCCAAGTGGAATATTCTTATTCCATTCTATCCTTTGCGTTCCTGAATTGATCATCTGTTGTAAAGAGTCTGAAGAAGATTCGGCAACCAGCATTTTTGCATGTTTATACCAGTCTACACCTTTTTTGATGCTTTTTCTTTGAAAATCGACTGGAAGCTTTTCATATTTCTCATATGTTACTGATATTTCTGGTGCCCATTTAAGGTTGTTGAACTTATTGCTTATACCTAAATCTTCTAATATTCTTTTCCAAAAAACACCCCATTGTGTTTGAGGAGCATATCTACCGGATACGAAATTACTGAAGCTGGTTGCAGCAATTATAACATTATTATTCTTCAGCTTGAACAACAGGGGAGATGTTTTCTCTGGCAATCCATAAATTGCTGAATCGAAACCTGCTACTTGTGCTGCTACTACATACGGATTACTTATTTTTGATTGAATATCTATATAATGTAATCCGTTGCTTACTAAAATACTAAGGCTGTCAAGTTCTTTATACAAATTAGTATTAATTACTATTCTTTCTTTTTTTGATTCTAGTGTTTTTTCAAAATGAATATCAGGGATATAAGAAGGATACTCTATATATGCTTTAATATTTTTTCTTTCAATTAATTGATAAAATTCTTCATTTATTTTTGTCTGTTCATCTGGATAATTATTCGCCAAAATCAGAAGTACATCTCCTTTCTGTACATTTTTCAATGCTTCTTCAGAACTGGTATATCTGGAATGAGGAAGTTTGTTGTTTTTAATAATCGTATATAAATCATTTGCTTCATTGCAACTTAAAATAATTCTACTCTGCCTTCCATGGATAAAAGATCCTGGAAAAAGCAAGATGAGAACAAAGAATACAATTATTGTTTTGAAACATTTTTTCATTGATTTATTTGAAATAATTTATTTGAGTTTGACAATTTTCTTCTAAAGATATAATATTTAAGTCATTAAAATGTTATATCCATTTTAATGACTTAAATATCTATCATTCTTTCTTAATAATTGATATAAAATCTATCTTGTAGCTTTAAAAATATTTACCTACAATCGTCACTTATTAATTGACTACATCTTCGGTCGAAACGTAAATCCATTTATCGTTATTACTCTGATAAATAAATTTATCTCTTTTTTGAATAGCAGGAGGAAGCGGTTCCTTGATCCATGCTCCTTCTTTCAAAATATAATTCTCAGCATATGATGTGGTTGGACTGTTTTTGTAAATAACGACCATTTTATCAGTTGAGACTGGCAATCTAAATTTTAATATTTGTAAAATATATTGCTCAGATTCATCCACAGCAATATCTTCTCTATTAATCATCACATAATCTTCAGGTTGTAATACATATAAGTTCTTAATTTTCTCCCACTTATCTCCATTCTTTTTGTATGCTTCGTACTTTTCATTTACATCTTCAATAGAAGCATAGTCACGGGTTTCAGAAACTTTCAAATTATCTATTACATAAAGAGTTGCATCATCATAGTTTGAAGTCTTTATGGGAAGATAATACAAATAATTGAGTAAGCATCTTTTAAACAAAATAAACACACTATTTATATGACTTATCATGAGTTAAAATTGTTAATATTATTTTTTATAAGAGTCATAATAAGCTAAATCTTCCAGGGTTCTCTGTATTCATATGAGAGATAGTTGTTGGCTTCATTGCAATTAGTGAAACGTTCTTTCAGACCGTCCCATTCTAAGCGCTTTCTTGTTTGTAAAGCAATAGTTCCAAGATGTGCAAGGGTCGTGGAACGATGTCCTGTTTCCAAAGTTGCTGCAGGTTGCTCACGCGATTTCACACAATCGAGAAAATTCCGAATATGACTGCTAGTACTGTCTTTATAGTTTTTCCAAAGTTCAGGACTATCTTTTGCTAATGAATATTCCTCAGCTTGTATTAATTCTTTCCAAGTTTGGAACTGACCGGCTTTTGTTGGAACAATACTAAAATCATTCTCGTCAGTATAAAGAGTACCTTTAGTACCTCTCAATTCTAAGAACCCAGATGGCATTAATGAACCGCTACTGGCTTCCAAAATACTGATGGTAACTAAAGTACCGGATCCGAACTCATAGATTACATGCATGGTGTCAGGAATAGTACGGTCGTCATCTATAACGAACTTACCGCCATGTGCACTTACCGCAATTGGCGCTTCTTCATCAAGTAACCAACGCAACAAATCAAGATAATGAATACCATTATTGGATATCTGATTGGCATAATCCTCCCACCAACGAAACATATATGGTGCTATATTATACTGATAGGGTCTATATGCTCTAGGTCCAAGCCACATATCCCAATCAAAATCCTTCGGAGGAGATTCTACTTTAAGCTTACCAATACCGTTGGGAAACATGTTGCTTACATGACAGGTTTGGGCAAAGGTGACTTTACCTATTTTACCTCCGGAAATTTCTTTGGCTAACTTCTGAAAAATTGGTACGGAACGACGGTTTAAACCTACAGAAACAACTTGTTTGCTCTTTTTACCGACCTCAACCATTTTACGACCTTCTGCAATTGTTTTGGAAAGAGGCTTCTCAACATAAACATCTTTCCCGGAATTAATGGCGTCAATTGTCTGCAGTGCATGCCAATGATCTGGTGTAGCAATACACACAGCATCAATACTATTGTCTTCTAATAGTTTTCTATAATCGGTGAACAGTTTAACATCTTTTGAAAAATTTTCACCCATTAGAGGAATCCTGCCAATTTCTTTGATATACCGAGGTTCTACTTGTGAGTAATCACGAGTGATATAAGGTTTGTAAACATCACAAAGTGCAGCTACTTCACTATCTGATTGTGACATAAAACCATTAAGCAGTTGCGTCCCTCTGTTGCCAACACCAATAAAACCAACACGTACACGATCGTTAGAACCTATGATTTTTTTATCACGGTCGAAAATTGGAAAGCCCTTCTGACCAACTGCTACTCCTGCTATAGCAAAGGATGATTTCTTTAAAAACTCTCTTCTGGATTTCTTGTTTTCCATAATTTTTTTATTCCTCATCATGAAATACTATACGGTATCGATCTCTTTTTATTGTTTTTCAAAAAAAGATGAACAGTATTATTTTGAAATCAGATGTAACATAATGCAATTCAATTAATCTATCAATTGCAAAAATAAAGAACAGGGAACCCTAAAAAGATTAGTTTCCGCATTTCTTATCTCAAAAAACGTTAGATATTTGAATTTAAAATTAACGACTTGTTTGGTTACTTAATTCTAAATGATTCTAGTATCCAAGCATATGTTTTATTCACTTGTTCGGGATATATTTTATGTTTGCCTTCGGGAATAATATACTTGCTCTTTGGTGCCTTAATAACATTAAATGCTGAATAAATTGATGTTGGTGGCGTGGTCTCATCGTTATAACCCCATGAATAAAAACCGGGAACTGCAATTTGTCGAGCGAAATTTACAACATCATAATATGACAATGCTTTTATACTCTTATTGTTTTGGTACTTTGAACGGTTTTCCTGATTGAAAAAATGGGGCCATCCACCTGCACGATTATTCAAATATCCGGTAAAATCGCACATGGCTGGACACAATGCGACTAACATCTTTATTCGCTTGTCTAAAGAAGTCGTGATTATCGATAGAGCACCTCCTTGACTCGATCCCCAGGCTGCTAAATTCTCACCATCATACTGGGGTAATGAATATATTACGTCTACTGCTCTTAAACAACCGGAAATTACTCTCCTGAAATAATATGTATATTTATCTTGAGTACCAAAAAACATATAACTTGGCAACATTGTATTTCCCAGTTGATTATAGAATTCATTTTCCATATTTGCAGGAAAGGGATGAATATATACATCAAGAGTGATAATATCTTTTTCTGAGATTATCGAATTTCCACCCGATGGATGAATACCGGCTCCGGGAAATCGAATAACAGCGGGATAACGACCTTCTTTTTTAGGTACTGTAAGAATACCGTAGGACCGATTACCATACTCATAGTTTTGATAATCAACATGATAACAGGTTGTTTTATCGGTACTTTTAGCTTCTATAGGTGTTAATTTGAGATCAAGTGGAATAATTTCATGTAAGGATTTAAGTTCATTCCAAAAATCCTCAAAATCTGCTGGTAATTCTGAAGTCGGCTCAATTGATTCTGGCGTAAATGCAGCCGTGGCTATCTCTGTATATACCTCATCACCCTTCGAAACAGATACTTTACATCTAAGAAATCCGGGATATCCCAAAGTTCCACCATCTATTTTAATTAATCCACTTTTCACATTCCTCGAACTACTGATTGTAGGGGGCATCTTTTCAGGTCCAATCTCATATTGAATAGTAAAGTTGCTATTTGATGGATTCTTTTCTGTAATTGTAACTAAAAACTCTACCTTTTCTCCTAACTTATAGGTCCAATTCTGATTTTGTGGAGTTATTTTTATACTGAATGTTTCTGCACAAACACCATTTACAAAAAATAAGTTAAACAACAACAGGCAAAGAAAATACTTGGTATTATTCATGTTTACATATCTTTTTTCATCTACATATTCAAGATTTGCGGACAAACATTTTCTTGATTAATAAAACAATCGCTCTGATAAGAATAACCATAAAATAGATAACAAGTGTAATAACCAACACATAACCTATCTGGGTAAATATCTCATACCAAGGTGTCTTATAAATAATTACTGATATTATATTAATTATTGAGGCAACAATAAAACAAATTGCAATAATTAAGATCTCCTTCTTTAGCCTTTTTGATGATATAACTAAGTCTTTCATTTGAATATTTTCAATAGTTTATTTTTTATGATCTTGAGATTTATTAAATAATATGTAGTTAAGAGAACTTCATATATGGGATTTTATATTCTTCTGGAAAAGTAATTTTCTTTTGTTCAGATATGGATTGATTACCTAAATGACAAAGCATTGTTGCTAAATAGGCTTCCTCGACAATATTTTTACCTTTCTCACCGGTTATACATGCCTGACAGAACGATGAGAGTATTTCATCGGAACCATCTTTCAATGCACCAACCATAGATAAACCATCATTCACTTGAAACTCTCCTTCCAAAATATTGTAAGGAGTAAATTTCTCTTTTGTTTCGGGGCGCCAACTCGGACCGGCAGCTGGTACAGATGCATAAATTTTATTTCCTATCTGATTAATTAATTGTTCAATTCCTGATTTTTTTACATTTGCTTCTTCTTCAAAACAGTAAATACCTGTTGCTAGATTCATAGTACCTTTATTACCAAGAATCTGATCTTCCATCCCATTAAACTTGTTTGAAATCAGAGATTCGTAATTGATTTTTACTCCATTATTGTAACGATAAACCAGATTTACACTGTCATAAACTTCTCTTCCATCTTTCCAATTTACTATGTCTCCAACACCGATTACGGATTCTGGTACCTTTTGCATAGCCCAACAACATACTTCTAATTGATGTGATGCAAGTTCTGTCATTAAGCCACCTGAATATTCTCTGTACAAACGCCAGTTTATCTGTCGTTCTAAGGCTGGTGAGGGTAAAGGACGACGCCAATCATTGTTTCTAAACCAGTGACAACGTTCTCCAACAATATCTCCAATTAAACCGGAATGGATCATTTGCATGCCTTTGATATATTTTTCATCGAACATGCGCTGCATACAGAAATAAAGGACTTTATCTGTATTTTGATATGCATCATAAACTGATTTGCATTGATCCATAGTTAGTGCCATGGCTTTCTCACAGTAAACATGCTTTCCTGCAGCTAAGGCATCAAGAGTCATCGGTGCATGAAGATATAGTGGAGTGGAAATTATTACTCCGTCAATATCAGATGATTCAAGCATCTTTCTATAATCGGTATATGTCTTGGCTTTTGGACATAGCTCTGAGGCTGTTTGCAAATTGGGTGCATAATTATCACAAAGGGCTATTATTTCTGCATGGGGTATTGCTAATACTGCATGGATACTGTATTGACCTCTGGAACCGGTTCCTATAAATCCTATACGTGCTTTTTCGCTTTTAATTTCTTTGGCTTTATCTGGTGTAAATGATTGTAGCCATGGGGTGGTTGCTAATAATGCGGCACCTCCCGATATGTAACCTAAGTCTTTAATGAATTGTCGAAGACTTGTATCTACTTGTTTTGGTTTTTTATTCAACATAATCTTTATAAACAATATTCTGTAAAACTTTTAATTTCAAAATTCTCACTTAAACGCTTTTTCTCTTCCTCATTAGCTATCATAAATGTCGTACTGAGTATTTCTGCTTCTAATGGGTCTGAACTGGTAATTGATGTTACTTTTCGTTCTATTACAACTTCTTTTGAATCAGGACGAACAATATGCCCCGAATAGGTTGGCGTATTTCCCGAAACTGACATCGCTTCATCTTTTAAGGAAATTTCATCTAAATTCTCGCTTGGATTGAATGGATTAGGTATACTCACTTTCCATGAATCACCATAAGGATGATGACCAATGCATAATATCGAACTATTGCCAAAATCGACAAAACAGTTCTGAACTTGGGCATTAATTAAATATTGATTGATTTTTTTCAAAGCATACCCTTTGGCATATCCACCTAAATCAAGTGTAATATCTGGTTGAGTAAAAAAGATAGATTTATCTGATTCTGATAATATAACTTTTGAAAAATCCTTTAAAGTGATATCAAATAACCCAAATGTCTGACGATTGTACTGCTTGCAACTATCTAAAATTGACCACATTTCGGGCGTTACAGAGATAGATTTAATCGAAGCATTTTGGTTAATACGCGATAACTCACTTGATGGATCAAATCTGTTCAGTTTTTTATCAAGTTGCCATAACTCTGAAACAATTTTATCCCATAGTGAGTCTGATTCCGGCTTACTTTTACCAGTTATTAAAATATCGAATCGTGTTCCCATGATGTTAATTAAAGATCCATGGAACATCTTAGATGATTCGTAATATGCTTTCTCAATATTAATTTCTTTCCTTTGCAACCTCTACTGCTTTAGTTGTAACAAAATATTTCGCTAAGGTATTAGTTTTTTCCCAATTAGGCATATTCTTATTTGACAAGAAACAAAAAAAACTTTCAGCAACGTGTTTGAAATGTAATTCGTGTCCTTCCCTGTTTTCTAATGGAATGCTTATAAAATATTCTCCTTTTGTTGATGTAGGTGCAGTAGAAACAAATGGATAGGTAGCGTTGATTACTTTAATTGCTTTTTGCAGGTTTTCCAAAAACTCTTTCTCTCCTATTCCTTCGGATTTCTGTACATAGAGCTGTTTAATAAAAGACTGCTCTTTATCCTGAACAGTTTTTATGATAGCTTTTGTACCTTTTATCAACGACTTAAATGTGTCGCCACTTCCTTCGGGAGCTTGATAATTCCAAAGAACTTTTATACCGACGTTAAGTCCTTTTACTTCAAAATTGATAGTGCCGTTGGCATAGACTTCTAAAATAGAATCGTTTAGATATTTTTGAAGGTATTCAGGAAAGACTTTTTCTCCTGTCGATTGTGCAAACTGGGATAAGGATATCTCTGTAGCCCAATGTGTGGATAAGATATTACTAATATCTTCCGCATAATTGATGGGTTGTTCGGGAAAACATTTCCAAAACAGCAAATCAATCAGATGGGTGGTTACATCTGCAATGCCTTCTCCTTGTTGCTCCACATCGTAATACCACGCGGGTCGGATCAGAGGTGCACCGGAAACTTCTTTGTAAAAGTGATGAACACTTTCCATTAAGACTGCTGGATCTTCGGGCGTTCCTTTTTTAATTTCGCCAAAAAAGTCGGGATCGTTAATCAACTCTTTCTCAATGATGTTCAGAATATCATATCGTTCTGTCATCATATCATACAGTTGGACGTCTTTTAATTCTGCATTTTCATATGCTTTCTCTAACAAAAAAAAATCTTCATTACTTATAGCCATTGGCTTGTCAGATAACACATTAAATCCGGCGTCTATTGCACTTAATATATACTCTGTTTTATCTTTGTTGTTACCGGCAAGCACAACAACATTACCTTTTTTATCATTTATCATCTTTTCTGTAAAGTCTTCACCGGTATATACAATCTGATTCCATTTTATAGGGTTTTCGACTCTATTATTGAACGATTCAATAGTTGAGAGATATTGAATTAATCCGGCATCGTCAGGTGATAGCGAATATACATATACAGAATCGTTGACTTGAGGAATGGCACTTTTTTGAAGTAGGTTGGCATGAAAATGACCGGGCGCAAGGACAATTAATTTTACCTCGCCTTCTTTTCCTGTAAATTCAGTATTAGCAGTTTTTACTTTGTTTTGTTGCATACATGAAACAAATATCATCCCGACAATTAGTGCCAACCAATAATTTCTCATCTTATTTTTTTTCTTTTAATTCTTGAAGTAACTGACGGGATTCTTTTAATCCTTTACGATATGTATCTTCCATCAGAATAATTTTACCTTCTTTACGCTTACTCTCATTAGAGGCTTCCATAAAAGTGAATATCTCTAATGTTTCTGCTTCTGAAACGGGTGCGACACGGGTCTTAAAGAAATTTAAAATTTGTACTAAAAGAACTTCATATCCTTCATAAGGACCTACGGGCTCAGCTCCTTTCTCGGTATAGGCTGTTCCTCCGTAAATGCCTTTGCCAGTTCGTTGACCTCTAAATGTTCCAATCCTACCGTCATTCCATAAACCGACAACTACGTCTGTTCCTTCTGAAGACATACGGTTGACTGATGTGCAGCCGGCTCCCATAATGGTAAATAATGTTTCAACTCCGTGAATGCCGTACCAACCAAAATCGGGATGTGTTATTTCTCGTGTTGCAGGTGAATAGCAGTCTGCTCCTAAAATCTTTCCAAATTCACCATTGCGTAGCTTCTGATTTTGAGGCACAAAACGTAATGCTGATGAGGAAAAAATAGGGACATTGTAGTCTTTGGCTAATTGATAAATGGCTATTGATTGTGCCAATGTGGCACCAAGTGGTTTATCTATAAACATTATTTTTCCGGCTTTAAACACTTCAAGGGCTTGCTCTAAGTGCATATTACCATCGTTTGTTTCCAACATCACGCAATCTACTTTTTTCAATAATGCTTCAATAGATGGAACAATCTCTACTCCCAACTCTTTTACTTGGTCTATATAACCGGGTATTCTGTCAGAACTCGATTTAATTGTTTTTGATCCGTAAGGATAGGCTGCCACAATCTTGAAATCTTTGAATTCTTCTTTTTTATCTCCTCCATTTAAAAATTTCGTGAAAGCTATGGAATGTGAGGTATCTAATCCGATAATACCAATTTTTATTTGTGCTTCTGCTACAGATAAAAATCCTAATAAAAATGTAATTAGTAATACTTTGACTCTCATATGTTTTATTGTTTAATTCAATAACGAAGCACTTTCTTCATCTAAATAAAGTATGGTATCTTCTTTTGTTCTTAATATTGTTGCAGGACATTTTTCGCTGATCTCATCATTTAATGTATGATAGATGGCTTCTGCCTTATTTTTTGCGGGAACCATACAAAACATATATTTTGCTTTCAATAATCCGGGTATGGTTACAGTGATAGCATGAGTCGGTACTAAGTCTATACTGGCAAATAGTTTTTCGTTTACTTGTTGTTGCCTGCATGCCATTTCAAGTTCAACAACTTTCACCAGTAATGGATCATTAAAGTCGGCTACCGATGGATCGTTGAATGCAATATGACCGTTTTCGCCAATGCCCAAACAGACAATATCTACAGGATATTGGTTCAACAAATCAGAATAACGTTCGCACTCTTTTAAAGGATCAGCGACTTGCCCATTGATATAATGAACACTCTTAAATGGTACTTTACTGAATATACGGTCTTTCAAGAAGTTGCCAAATCCTTGTGGAGCATTTTTTTCTAATCCAATATATTCGTCCATATGGAAGGCATTAATTCTCTCCCATTGGATGGATTTATCAGAGATTAATTCTTTCATAAAATCGCTTTGCGATGGAGCTGCGGCGAAAATCATATTGATTTCCTCATGTTCCTGAAGCTGTTTTTGAATTGTGTCCGAAACATTTTTGGCTGCTTCTTTACCCATATCTTCCCGATTAGGGTAGATTTTCACTTTTAATTTCCCTTTTGTAAAAGTGATTACATTTGAATTAATTTCCGAATATGACATTTCCTTCTAAAATTGTATGTGAAACATTTATATTATCATCAAAAATCACGAAATCGGCATCTTTGCCTTTTTCGATAGATCCTTTCTGTTGGTTTATTCGCATGATGCGGGCTGGCGTTAAAGTCATCATTCTTATCGCTTCTACTAAAGGTACTTCGGCAATGTTTACCATTGTTCTGACCAAACGGTCTGTAGTAGCTACACTTCCGGCAAATGCTGTGCGATCTGGCAATTTGGCTACTCCATCTTCAATAATGACTTTTTGACCTTTATCCAGACTGCCCAAAATGGATTTTCCGTCAGGCATCCCGGCTCCTCGCATAGAATCAGTGCATAAAGCGGTTTTATCGGGCCCTTTGAATTTGTAAACAAACTGTAGGAGCGATTTGGGTAAATGGACTCCATCGGCTATAATCTCTACAGTCATATCGTCTATCAAATATGCTGCTTCTACTATTCCTGCATACCTAAATGCATTCCTTCTTGTCACTGTTGACATCGCTGAATATAAGTGGGTTACATGTGTAAATCCTGCTTGATAGGCTTCAAGGACTTCTTCGTAAATAGCATCACTGTGGGCAATGGAAGCAAGGATATTTCTGTTTGAAAGGGCTTTACCAAACTCTAATGAGCCGGGTAGCTCGGGTGCTAAACTCCAACGAACAATATCGTCAGATGATGCAAGGATCTTATTATATTCTTTCGGATCGGGATCTCTCAGGTATTTGGGATCTTGGGCTCCTCGCTGATTAAATGAGAAATATGGACCTTCTAAATGCAAACCAAGAAATTTCGACCCTTTAATGTTTTGATGGACGGCTTCTTTATATATTGTGAATGTATTAATCAACTCTTCAAAAGTACTGGTCAAAGTTGTAGGCAAAAGGGCTGTTGTACCATGCTTTGCATGTGTCTCGGCGGCTCCAAGGTACGCTGCGACTGTCCCGTCCATAAAATCGTGACCGCCGCCGCCATGTGTGTGAATATCAATGAATCCTGATGATACATATTTGTTTTGGGCATCAATAACTACATCATTATCACTCAAAACTAATTCTTCTGGATTTATGATATCTGCTATTTTTCCGTTTTCACAGACAATAGATTTGTTCTCTTCTATTTTATCAGGTAAAACGATCTTTCCGTTGTTTATAATGAGTCGATTGATCATAATATTTGATTGTTAGTTTTTCTCTTTTCTCCATTGCTTGATTTTGTACCCAAAGGCTCCGTACCAAACAACATATGCAAAGCAGGGAATAAGTACCCAATATGCTCTCTTCATGGCTTCGAAAATGGACATGGTTGAGTTCATTTCTACAAATGCATTATATACAATGGGCATAATTGCACTTCCACATAAGGCCATGACAAGGAATGCTGATCCCAAATTTGTATGTTTACCTAATCCGTTGATTGCTAATGGCCAAATACCGGCATACAACAATGCATTGGGCAAGCCCATCATAACCAAAAACCAAAGTGATATGTCCGTGGTCAGTCCAAATATGTTAACTGTACCTGAAGTGGTGATAATCAAGATCGATAAAATCAAATTCAAGGAAGCACATATTAATAGGGCATGTCGTTGATTCAAATATTTTGGAATAAAAATGATTCCTATGAAATAACCGATAAAAGTCAGTGACATTGTGTAGGATGGTATATTATGTGCGGGACCGGCAAGACTCTCTCCCATACTGCCAGCATACTGAATACTCGTACCTAAACCAACCATCTGGGTCCCAATATGAAAGAACATGGCAAAAACACCTAAAATAAGTGCGGGATATTGGAATATGGATTTATGTGAATTAATATCTTCTTTAGATTGCTTGTTCACTACCGAAGGATCCAGTTCCGGCAGCGGGGAATAACGAACTACAATTCCGAAAATAAATAGGGTTATTGCCAAAATTAGGTATGGCGTTATAACTCCTTGAATCAAAGTGTCTAATACCGAATCTAAAGTGGCTCCCGTATATACTCCTGATTCAATTTCTCTCATCAAAACTCTATCGGATTCGCGGATGACGACTGCGGCAAATATTAAATTTGCTATCACACCGGCCAACTTGTTGCCGGTTCCTACTATACTCATTCGCTTTGCAGCACTTTCAATGGGACCGACAATTGTTACGTATGGATTGGCGGCTGACTGTAATATCGCAAGACCTACACCTAACAAAAATAATCCTAAAAGAAATATTTGATAGATACGCCAATAGGCGGCGGGAACAAATAATAATGCACCCAACGACATACACCATAATCCAAACATCATGCCTTTTTTATAACCGACTTTATTAAGCAGGAACGAAGAGGGAATTGACATTATTAAATATGCAATATAAAAGGCAAACGTAACTAAATATGACTGAAACCTAGATAATTGAAGCGTTAATTGAAAATAGGGGATTAATATTGTATTTACCCATGATACCAATCCGAAAATAAAAAATAGCAGGGCTAATATTATCATCGACTTAATGGTAGTATTTTTGTCTTTTACATAGTTAATCTGAGAATTATTACTCATATTATTAATTTTAATGATTGTAACAGTGCTTCAATATACTTAAAGCTCAAAGTTAATTTTTTATATATACAACAAATGCTTCAAAAACGTAATTATGTGTTCAAATAACGTTTTTTATTTGGAAACATTATCGTGCTTCTTACGAAATTTTCTTACGAAATTCAATGGGGGTATAACCTTTTATCTTTTTAAATATACGGGATATATTTTTACAGTCGTTAAATCCAGATTCCAATGCCAAATCAAACAGTGTTCTGTCAGTAGTTAACAATAAATGCGCGAAATATTCAATTCTGCAACTTAATATAAATTGATAAATAGAAGTTCCCATTTCTTCCTTGAATTTCACTTCTAAATTTCGACGTGATAATGGGACCATCTCAGAAAAGGTCTCAATATTAATATCGGTCGTAAAATTGTCTTCGATATAATTCACTACCTGAGAAATATATTCATTTTCTATATCGTACTTCTCGGTTGATTTTCGGAGCTCAAATCTTATCGGACGAATAATGATATCAAATGGTTCTTTTTTCTCTCCTTTCAAAAATCGATCAATTAATCTACCGGCTTCATATCCACCCTTCTCTACATCTGTAACTATGGAAGAGATGGGAGGATCGGACAAATTACATAACAATTCGTCGTTATCAACTCCCAACAACGAGATCTCTTCGGGTATGTTTATGTTGTTGATTTTGCATATTTGAGAAACTCTCAGTGCGAATTCATCATCACAAGCAAACAACCCAACGGGTTTGGGTAACGACAATAGCCATTCATCTAGTTGTATATGGCTTGTTCCCCATTCATTTCCATCTAGGTTTTCACTTTCAAAATAGTAATAATTTCCTCCTACTTTTTCAATTTCAGTGCGAAAGCCCTCTGCTCTTTCACAAGACCAAACCACTCCCTTATTTCCGTAAAAGGCAAAATTTCGGTAACGTCGTTTAATAAAGAATTTCGCAGCCATTTTACCGGTACCTACATAATCTCCGGTCAGATTGGAAAAATAGGGACTTCGTTCTTTGTAGTTCTGAAGTAATATAGGAATATTTAATGACTTTAACAGGTTGGTTCCTTCATGATCCCATTGTGCAACAATTGCATCGGCTCCCCAATCTTTGGCCCACTCCACAATACCGTCTTTTCCATAGAGAGTTTTATAATAAGAGGGTAATCGATAAAAGATCCATGGACCGTGTTCTTTGGAATATTGGATTAGACCTTCTAGTAGTTGTCGACTAAATTTACTGGAATAATCGATAAGTATTAATATTTTTTCCATTGTGTATTATTCAAAAAGCGCATGTGTTAGTATTTAATCTTCAAATATAACTAGAAATAAATGAATAGTCACTACATAAAACACAAAAAAAATGTTTTCGTTATGCTAAAAACTCTGCTACACGGGAAAAAACGTTTGTAAATGCTTTGTTCACTGATGTAATGTCTTTCGAATTATGTGGAAAGGGGTTTTCATGGGTGTAAGGGAATGGAAAATCGAGTAATTGAATGGCTGTATGACCGTTTTTTTCTCCTAATGCTTCTAATATTCCGTGATAAGGGATCACAAGGTCATTGGACAGTGCAATTCCTCTGATCCTTTCTTTGAAACATGTAAAGAAATTCTCACGCTCTGAACGGTATCCTTCGGGAGTCATCATCTGAAGGAAAGCGTTGAAAGCGTTGTCACGCTCCCATAGAGGAGTGTCTTCATTTCCAAAAAAATGAAAGTAATATTGTTGCAGTTTTTCAAAAGCTGGTTTGTCAAGGATGCTTCGGGAAATACCGAACATGGAGCGAAAAATGCTCCCACCGCAGAACATAAAAAGACGGGTGTCAGAAAAAAGATCTTTCTGATTGGCTATCAATGCTACTTGGGATAGGAACGCTCCTATTGAATAAGCAAATATATCTATTTGTGTATCTTCTTTAAAAAGTGGATGACTCCCGGTTTTTATCTCTTCAAATAGTACTGTCAAATCTGCCCAGGTCTGCCTACCGGACAAATAAAATCGTTCTGGACTTTGACTGATTCGGTCACTCAGGGCTACGTTTGCATAGCTGATTGTGTGATCACCACTGTATTTCTCTTTTCGAAAATTCAACAGGTTGATCAGATTGCGTGGATTAGACCATGTGACTGGCGCACGGTTTATATGAAAGGCGATCGGAAAAAGAATGACGGGCTTTCCGGTATTCAGACATAAAAACTCTGCCCAAGGAAGGTATTTACTCCAGTTTCGTTCATTCAACCCATGTAACATCAGTATGGCATTTTCTTGTTTATTTTTGCCTGACGGAGTAAATACGGGGTATTCAAAAGTGAAGTTTTCAGCAATATTTCTGTCTGTTCGTTGTGATGTTCCGCCCTTTTCTCCAGTGGAACGACTGTGAAAACGGAAAAAGCGTATGTCGATGCTTGTCTCATCTATATGGTAGTCCATTCCCTGTCTGAATTGACTGTTAAGCTCAATGTATCGTTCGTTGAATTTTATCATAATCTGGTTATTTCTGGTAAAAGAACAAGCTTTCTTTCATGTACGCAAATCAAAGGGAAAAACAGAATGAAAATGGGATAGAATCCCGTATATGGGGTGAAAATGGTTATTCAGGGGTGAAAAAAGCAAGGGTAAAAATCGATTATTTTGGTAAGTCATCAATAATAATTTACTTTTGCATCGGATGGAAATATAATTCATTCTACGATGGACAGAAAGATTCCTGCATATTTATATGAAAAGAAGAACAGCATAAAAACGATCCTTTTTACGGCTCTTTTTGCCTTGCTGTTTATTAATCTTTTTCAACCGTTCGGTTCCCGTAATTGGTACCTTGATGTATCTGATATCAGGTATTTTGTTTTTTCAAGTTTGATCATCCTTACGGGTATGTTGGTAGTAGTAATCAGCAGGGTAATACTTACTGCTTACTCAAAAAAAAGAGATATCTTATATTGGCAGTATGTATTGTGGATATTATGTGAGATAGTGGCGATGGCTATATTCTATACAATTTTTGCGAAATTCTTTCCTAAAGATGGTGTCGAGAGGGGTATCTCTGAGATTTTCCAGCAGAGTCTTATAAACACGGCTTTAGTATTGCTTTTACCTTATGCAATAACATGGCTCTATTTTTCATGGAAAGAGAAATCAACGCTTCTAGAACAAATAGAACAGGAAAAAGCTCCAGATATACGTGCTAAAACGCTGATAGCATTCACTGATGAGAAGGGGGACCTGAAAATTTCTGTCATGCTGGAAAATCTGCTTTACATTGAGTCTGCGGATAATTACGCGACTATCTATTACTTGAATAAATCGGGCGTATCACAATTTCTGTTACGTAACTCCTTGAAATGGATGGAGGAACATCTCACTAAAGAGACTCCTTTAGTCCGTTGCCATCGTTCCTACATAGTAAATATGGATAAGGTGAAGATATTGAAGAAGATAAAAGGTGGTATAGTGCTGGAACTGGACGAGGAACGCACACTCGACATCCCTGTCTCAAAGACCTATTATGAGTCATTTATGCATAAATTTTCGCATTATTCACTATTCTAATATTACTTTTGCATTTACTGAAGGTCGATATGTTCTATATCGATTCCTGAATTTTTATGCCAACTTTTTCTATACCTTTAAGCGGATCATCCGTCATATATTGTTTCAAATAAATGAGATAAGTTTGAGTGGGATCAAGTGTTATCCCTTTTTTATATAGATAAGTAATTTGATGCAAACCTCCAGTTCCATATCCAATCCATTTTCCGTACATATCTGCGATTTTCACCTCAACTGTATCAACTTTCATTGATCCTGTTTCGATATTCTGGTTAACAATCAACCAAATATTCTGATACCTATATAAATTATTGTTTACAATTTCAATAGAAATATCGTATCGTTTGGTCGGAGTAACCTTTAAAGAATCAGGAACAAAGCCTAACACAGCTTTTTTATGCCAATGTGCACCAGGAATCAAGCGGTATTGAGAATAGACCTCACCTTTTTTGCAAGAATTGAGCAACAGGCAAAGACCTATTATAATAGTATAATATAGATTATTCTTTAATGTCTTTGGCGTCATTATTATTATTTGAAGGTCTTTTACGACGTTTCTGCTGGTTGTTACGCCTGTTTTTATTCTTTTTTGGCTCTGACTCAGAGTCATTTGACTTCACATTTAAAATCGGTTTTATTACCTGTATTTCTTGATTGTCATTCTCTTCTTCTTTAACCTGAGGTTTCTTCTTATTACGTGATTTTCTACGGTTGCCGGTTTTTTCGTTTTGCTTATCAAAACGTGTCAAACTCTCACCCATAAGTATGTCGCCCCCAACAGGTTGACTCTCGTCCTTCACAATTTCAGGACTCAGCGTGATTGGTTTTTTCCCTTTTTTGTTCATCGCGATAATCTCAAACACTCGCTCTTTTGAGATTGTTATGAGATTAGATGGAATATGTTTGTTGGATGAATAAGTAATTTCACCGGAAAAAACATCCGTTTTGAAATGATAAAATTCACTATCTTTAGTCTGCAGAACCACCTCACGCGACGGCAATTCTCTCTGTGCTTCAAGATAAGCATCCACTTCGTAGTTCATGCAACATTTGAGTTTTCCACACTGTCCCGCCAGTTTTTGAGGGTTGATGGAGAGATCCTGATATCTTGCAGCTGATGTTGATACAGAAACAAAACTTGTCATCCATGAGCTGCAGCAAAGTTCTCTGCCACAAGGACCGATGCCGCCAATACGACCCGCCTCCTGACGCGCACCTATTTGTCGCATCTCAATTTTTACATGAAACTCATTTGCCAATTCCTTAATCAATTGTCTGAAATCGACTCTATCATCGGCAATATAATAGAATATCGCTTTGTTTCCATCACCTTGATACTCAACATCACCTATTTTCATTTGCAAATCAAGCTCTTCTGCAATTTGTCGTGCACGAATCATTGTTGGTTCCTCAAAGCTTTTTGCCTTTTCATATTTCTCGATATCCGAAGGACGTGCCAGTCGGTACACTCGTTTGATACCGTCTTTATCTATCCTGTGCGTATCTTTTTTCATCTGAATCGTCACAAGTTTTCCCGTGAGCGTTACCGTGCCAATATCATGACCCGGAGTAGCTTCAACAGCAATCGTATCACCCTGTTTCAACTCAATATGATTACTGTTCAGAAAATATCCTTTTCTTGTATTTTTAAATTGCACTTCCACTAAATCTGTAGAATTCTGCAATTCAGGAAAATCATATAACCAATCATATGTAGATAATTTACGATTGCTGTTTGTACAGCCACAGCAACCGTTTGTATTTCGTTTTGTACAAACTTTTTCGGGAGCAATTTCACCTAAAAGGTCTTGTTCTAATTCTTCGTTCATATATTATATTGAACCATTGGGCCATTTAAATTGCCAATGGATTTTTTTAGTAATTATCTTTCGCAATTTACAAAATTATTTGATTAATAGTACTGTAACTTTCATACAAAGGTCTAAAAAAATGATCTTTGCATTTCCGTTTTGTTCTATTTGTCGCTGTGCAAGCGCGAATTCGTCAAATAATTGTTCTATATTTTTTTCATTGATAAAGGGAGCAAACCGTTCGCCAAACTGCGCTTCTTCTGCATTTAAATATACCATTTTTGGTTCATTTAAATTGCTTACAAAATATTCCCTGAACATGCGTAAACAATATTGCAAGAAATTCTTCTGTTTTTCTCTGCCAATCCCGGCAATTTCAAAGGCTATTTTTTTTACTTTCTTTATTTCTCTGGAAACTGATGCACGCATCATTTCCTTGAATAATTCCAGCAACGAATTGTTCTCGTCGGAGGATTGAATCAGGTTTATTGCTTTGGTAAAACTACCGTTGGCAACATGAGCTACTGATGCTGCTGAATCCGAATCCACTCCATACAGATTTTGAATTGACACCATCATTTCCTCTTCTTCAATTGCTCTGATATGCAAAGGTTGACAGCGAGATTGAATTGTCAACAACACCTTTTCAATATCTTCAGATACAAGCAGAAAAACTGTATTATCAAATGGTTCTTCAAGAATCTTAAGTAGTTTATTGGCACTTGTATCGTTCATTTTTTCGGGCAACCAAATAATCATCACTTTATACAATGCCTCGTATACCTTCATACTCAGTTTTCGTAAAATTTGGTCGCTTTCTTTGCCATAAATTACACACTGAGCATTTCCGGCATTAATAAAATTTAGCCAATCGTTGACATCAAAATAGGTGTTTTGTGATAGAAATAATCTCCAATCAGACAAATATTCATCGCAAGCTTTTGATTTGATTGTGGGGAAAACGAAGTGCAAATCGGGATGAGATAATTTATCAAACTTGTGACACGACGGACATTTGCCACATGCATCATTGGGTTGCCGATTTTGGCAATTGAGATATCTGGCATAAGCAATTGCTAATGGTAATTTGCCCACCCCTTCGGGTCCGTAAATCAAACGGGCATGCGGAACAAAACCCATTTGTACGGATTCAATAAGATGTTTTTTTACATCGTTTAAGCCTATGATATCTTTGAAATACATTTAATAAATCTCTTTTGCCACCTTGTAAATACTGTCGACTGCGTTTACTGTATAGAAATGGATGCTTGGTACTTTATTATCTACCAGCTCTTTACATTGGTTTATACACCATTGAAGTCCCACTTCTTTTACCTCGTTATCCGTTTTGCATTTGCGGATTTCAGAGACTAATTCTTCGGGAATTTCTGTACGAAATATTTTAGGTAACACCGATAACTGATTGATTCTATGAATGGGTTTGATACCTGGAATTATTGGAACAGTGATCCCGGCTTTTCTGCATTTATCAACAAAATCGAAGTACTTCTTGTTGTCGAAAAACATCTGGGTAACAAGGTAACTTGCTCCATTATCGACTTTCATTTTTGTATAGAACACTTCGGAATCGAGATTTGGTGACTCCTCATGCTTTTCGGGGTAACATGCCATTCCATACGAAAAAGGGACATCGGGCACAGTGAATTTTGTTCCATCCAGTAATATTCCGTTATTGAATTTATTTACTTGATCTTGCAATCCTGTGGCAAAATCGTGGCTCTCCATTTTTCTTTGCTCAATATCAAGCTTATTGCTATCCCCTCTGAGCAGTAATAAATCTGTGATACCTAAAAATGATAAGTCGATCAATGCATATTCAGACTCCTCTTTTGAAAAACCTTTACATATCATGTGAGGAACGGCTACTATGCCGTATTTATTTTGAATTACCGCCGAAATGGCTACTGAACCCGGTCGTTTACGAATATTTACTTTACGAATTATTCCTTGGGCATCTTCTTGATAAGTGTTTTCACTGTGATGCGATGTAATATTGATGTATAAAGGATTGAACTCCTTTAACTTATCAATCGTTTCAAACACTTGATTAATGCTGCCACCTTTTAATGGGGGTAGCAGTTCAAACGAAAATGCTGTTTTTTTTGTTTTTTGAATCAATTCAGATACACTCATATCCTAACTCTTTCTATTTTATAATTGCCCTCAAAATATCTAATCCATTTGCATATATTACCAATGCAAGAAGGAATAATAGTCCGACAATCTGCGCATATTCCATAAATTTGGGACTCGGTTTCCTTCCG
>Ga0265294_10002125_pt1 | contig 26203 bp, 26 predicted proteins | sample MunlanPumphouse3_FD_192504 | JGI IMG/M metagenome (GOLD analysis project Ga0265294, IMG submission 192504) | Groundwater microbial communities from a municipal landfill in Southern Ontario, Canada - Pumphouse #3 | ecosystem: Environmental > Aquatic > Deep subsurface > Groundwater | place... | reverse complement strand
TCCTTATTCGTAATTATTCTGTAATAGTATTATCGAGCAAAATTATCGCTTTTTCAATCCTTCTGACCGACTCTGATTTTCCGAGTATATGCATCAATTCAACTGCACCGCCCGGAGAAGAAGGCTGCCCTGAAAGTGCTGTTCTTATGGGCCACATGATCTGACCATTCTTGATCTCTTTCTTCAAAGCATAACTTATAAGAAAATCATGGATCGAGGTCAGCGACCAATCATTAAGTGATTCAAGTGAGGGAAGTATTTCTTGAAGATGCAAAAGAGAAAGCTGTTGTGTTGTTTTCATTTTCTTGTGTTCAAACAGATCAGTTGAGTATTCCGGTAAATCTCTGAAGAATGAAATCATCTCGGGGACTTCGGTCAACTGTGAGATCCTGGTTTGTATAAGTTCGGCGATCATAGATGTATTCAACGCCCCGGAGGTATTTACACTTTCGAGATAGTTTCTTATCATTTCGCAAAAATCCTCATGAGGTAAGGCTTTGATATATTCGGAATTGAACCACCGGAGTTTATCATAATCGAAAACGGCAGGTGATTTACTAATCCCGGAAATCCGGAATTTGGAGATCATGTCTCTTACAGACATGATCTCGGTGTTATCAGCGGGGCACCATCCGAGAAGAGCAATATAATTTATGATAGCTTCCTTGAGATAGCCGTCTCTGACAAGGTCATCGAATCCTGTAGCTCCATGTCGTTTAGACAATTTAGAAACAGAACCATCCTCATTTCTACCCATTATCAAGGGCAGATGAACATACTCCGGTATTTCCCAACCAAAAGCCTCATATAGAAGATTATACTTTGGGGTTGAAGACAAGTACTCGCTTCCGCGTACGACATGGGTTATATCCATAAGATGGTCGTCTATCACATTGGCAAAATTATATGTAGGGAATCCGTCTGATTTAAGAAGTATCTGATCTTCAAGTTCGTTGTTATCAACCGTTATTTCGCCGAAAACAGCATCGGTAAATGTTGTATGCCCTGAAAGCGGCATTTTCTGACGGATCACAAATGGTTCGCACGAGTCGATTCTGGTCTGTATATCAGAACTTGTCAGATTTCTGCAATGACGGTCATATCCTGCATTAGATATATCAGGATCTGATGAAGCATTCCTGAGTGAATCAAGTCTTTCTCTGGTGCAGAAGCAATAATAAGCTTTGCCTTCTTTAACGAGTTGATGAGCATAGGGAGCATAGATATCCTTTCTCATACTCTGAATATATGGTCCGAATCCGCCGCCTATATCGGGACCTTCATCATGAGACAATCCAACGTCTTTCAGTGTTCTGAAGATAACATCAACAGAGCCTTCAACAAGTCTGCCTCGATCAGTGTCTTCGATCCGGAGAATGAATTTTCCGTTTTCGGAACGCGCTACAAGAAATTCGTAAAGTGCCGTTCGAAGGTTACCTATGTGCATCATGCCTGTTGGACTTGGAGCAAAACGTGTCCGTATCTGCTTTGGGTGGATCATAATTACCTCTTCATAGTTGTTAAGAATTTATTCACTCTGGTTCAATAATGAACGCTTAATATAGTATAATACCACAAGAATATCAGATAGTGTATCACATGAAAGGACAGTAAGGATGTTTGGATATTTAAGGCCGGATAAAGACGATCTGCTAGTCAGGGAGTTTTCGGTTTATCGAGCTGTTTACTGTGGAATATGTAAACAGATAAAGCTTGATTACGGAAACATACCCAGAGTCTCACTGTCATATGATCTTACATTCCTGGCTATACTTCTGATAGCCATGACTGAAAGTGATGCACAAGCAGGTCAGGAAAGTTGTGTGCTGAATCCGTTCAGAAAGAAACCGATCAGTAAGAATCATCCTGCACTCACGATATGTGCAGCTGCGAGTGTTATTTTTGCATATCATAAACTACTTGATGAAATAAGAGATGATAAGAAGATCCTGGCGTATGCAGGACGTTTGATCATCAAACGTGCATACAGAAAGGCAGCAACTGATTATCCTGAAATAGCATTTATTATCAGTGAAGGAACTGATAAACTCGAGGCGATCGAACGATCCGCACCCAATAAAGAATCATATTTGTCCGCATCTGAGATATTTGGTCGAATTACAAGCGATTTGCTGAAGGAAGTGTCAGGAAGAATGATTTCTTCTGATATTGATCACAGAAAAGAAATTATTTCTGCTATGGGTATATTGGGAATGAATATCGGTTGCTGGATATACCTTATGGATGCGGTCGATGATATGGAAGAGGACAAGATCGAGAAGCACTGGAATCCTTTTTCATTATATGGAAAAGCTGAAGCGGCAGAAATCGCAGAGAAAACTTTGATATCATATGAAAACAATTGTGATGAAACAGCTGCATTGTTACCTTATAAAAGATACGCCGGAATCATATCGAATGTTTTCAGAGAAGGTATGCCGTTGATGAGAAATAATATCATGTCAGGAAATAAACCCGGACGATTGTGAGTAAAAGATATTGATTTTATGGCATAATAATAGTTATATCGATTGAAAGGCAGATTATGGCGAAGAACCCTTACGAAATTCTCGGAGTAGCTCCGACGGCAACAGATGATGAGATCAAGAAAGCTTACAGAACTCTTGTGAAGAAATATCATCCGGATAAGTATAAAGATAACCCGTTGGAAGATTTAGCCAAAGAGAAGATGCAGGAGATCAATAAAGCGTACGAGACAGTGCAGGCGGAAAGAAGCAACGGTAATTCTCAACAGAGCAATAGTCGGGGACCCGGTTATGGTACCGCATATGATCGAAATACATACTATGGTTACGGGAATAACACTAACAGAGGCCCTTATTACAGTAATCAAGGATCTTGTTGCGGCTCGTCGAACACTTGTGAAACGTTGAGCTGTCTGTGCTGTGCTGATTCGTGTTGCGAGTGCATGGGAGGTGACCTCTGCTCATGTTGTTAAGCAGAGGTACAGCTATGGGAGGTATACTTCTTGCAGTTGTTATGCTATTCATGACAGCTGCTTTTTTAAGCCCGATAGCTGATTTTGCATTGTTTTCATTAACATCCTTGTGTATTGCAGTAATGGTTATCTATAGCGGTTACAGGGGAGGTGTGATCCTTTATTTTGCAGCATCGGTCTTGATATTTGCTTTTTTCGGTATTGTTTTCTCTCTGCCTTTCATCTTTTTCTTCGGCATATATCCGATTTTGAAGGGGTTGATTGAGAGCAAAATAAGCAAATGGAAGGCATTTGCATTGAAATCATTTCTATTTATGGCGTTTGCAGCTGTTGGAATCGCAGGAATCAGTACTCTTTCAGGTATGATGCAGATGACTTACTTCTTAGACGATCTACCTGAAATTTTCGGTGAATACCGGATCATTGCAGCAGGAGGTGCAATAGTCATATCGTTTATGATCTATGATCAGGCACTGACTCTTGCAATCGGTGTCATCGGGAAGTTCTTGCCTTCGAAGCGTTGACAACTGTCCTGATCAGTTGTGTCACTGCCAGCAGCACAAGCACAGTAAGAAGAAATGTAATTATGTGAATGATATCACTGTTATCTTCATAAATGTCGATAACTTTCTGAAATACAGTTGATTCACTCCAAATGTTAACAGAAGGAAACAGATCTGCGCTTATCCTGGTGCCGTCGAGTAGAACAAAGGTCACTTTGGCTACCGGATTAGTAATCAGTATAGGTGCAGAAATATCACTTGCTTCTTCATATATGGTAGTATAAATAAAATCTACAGATTTCGGATGAACATAATTTATCTGGTTGTTGAATTTCAGCGAAAAAGTTTCTGAACCATAAGTCATCGTTTTAGGAAACGTCTGACCTGATACGGCAAGAGTAGAATACTCGTAATCGGAGAAAATGGATGAGACTATAGTACTGATATCATCTGAAACATCCGATGTTGAAGTCGCAGAGGATACTCCTATGGCAAAAATCCCCATTTGACCTGACTTAGCCGTAACAGAGAATGATTTAACGGATTTTCCGGAAGAGGTAAAGACCCCTGTTGCACCTTCCGTGGTCGCCCATATGTCGGCTGAATCACTGATAAGATGCTTGGTAGTAGTAGTATTCAGGATGAACACAGAGTCTCTTGTTTTCAAAACGGCTTCAAGTTGAGACAGAGAGATCGCAAAACGAAACAGTCTGGCAACATCAGATACTGTCGTTTTCTGATTTTCATCAAATTCACCTGTTGGATTGGTGAAAACCGTGGAGTTCATCTGATAGGATTCAGCTTTGCTATTCATCAACTCTACAAATTTCTCCTGCGTGCCGCTGACTTGCTCAGCCAGTGCTATTGCAGCAGCGCTGTTATCCTTTAGGATCAAACCATACAAAAGATATTTCAAACTATACTTCTCTCCGGCTTTCAAAGATAGTTCTGCGGAATCTTTCTGCTGTGCCGCAACTGAACTGATCGTTATCATCGTGTCTGCTTGAATCGATTCAACAGAGAGGAGAGCGGTCATAAGTTTCGAAGAGAGCGGAATTTGAGTAACAAGATCAGGTTCTTTCATGTATAATTTCATTCCTCTTCCCGTTTCGATAACGATAGCACTCTCAGTGTTGATATCTAGTTTATAGTCTGATATGGGGTTGTAAATGGAATTCGTAGGTGATGGAGATGGCTGTGACGAATCAGAGGAGGAGACTGCCAGAATATTTTCAGGGATCATAACAACTGTAATTGAAAAAGTTAAAATAAGTGCGAAAAATAATGATCGTAAATGAAATTCGGAAATTCTGGTATTATAGCGTTTCATTTATCCCCCATTATCGTTTATACTGATCAATATACGTATCAACATACGTAATTGTTCGATAATATGATTATATATTAAAAGATTATGATATTCTACTTCTCATATAAATTTGCCATAATGACAATATATGCTATATTATTACAAGGAAGGTGGACACAATGCTGGTAGCTCATAATTGGATAGATTACGAACTGATCGATGCCGGCAACGGAGAAAAGATCGAAAGATGGGGCAATACTATTTTGCAGCGTCCCGATCCTCAGGCGATTTGGCCGAGATCTGAATGGCCACAGCCATCAGCGAAATATATCAGAAGCAGTACAGGTGGCGGACGTTGGCAGAACATCACACCATTTCCTAAGGAATGGATAATTAAATATGATTCTACCGCCGGGCAATTGAGGTTTGGTGTAGAACCAACAGGGTTTAAACATACCGGGATATTTCCTGAACAAGCCGTTAACTGGGACTTTATGGGAAACCTTATATCTGTTGCAGCGGCAGAAGGCAGAGAGATAAGGATACTGAACCTTTTTGCGTATACCGGAGCAGCTACTGTTGCGTGTTCTGTCGCCGGAGCCAAGGAAGTAGTTCATGTCGATGCGTCGAAAGGAATGAATGACAAAGCTAAGCGAAATTCTGAGCTTTCAGGTTCTTCGAAAAATCATATAAGATATATTACAGAAGACGTAAACAAATTTGTTGATAGAGAACTCAGAAGAGGAAGAAAATATGATGGTATAATCATGGATCCTCCGTCATACGGAAGAGGTCCGGGAGGAGAATTGTGGAAGCTTGATGACGAATTGTATGCGATTGTCAACAAATGCAGCGATTTACTTGTGAATGATCCTTTGTTCTTCATTATCAATTCGTATACATCAGGATACGCACCTTCGGTCCTTGCCAATATGCTTGAGCTGGCGGTATGCGAAAAGATCGGAGGGCGGGTCGAAGCGCATGAATTAGGCCTTGCAGCATCTTCAAGAAATATCGTTCTTCCATGCGGATCAACAGGCAGGTGGTTCAGACGTGAAGATCATCTATGAAGACAACCATCTTATTGCTGCTATAAAGCCTGCAGGTGTTCTGTCTCAGGCAGATGGAACGCATAAGGATGATATGCTTACTGTTCTTAAGGAATATCTTAGGAAGAAATATAACAAACCCGGTAATGTTTTCCTTGGGCTGGTCCACAGACTGGATTGCCCGGTATCCGGTGTCATGATTTTTGCTAAAACTTCGAAAGCAGCTTCACGTTTGTCTGAGCAAATAAGACAGAGAAGAGTAGTTAAACGATACCTTGCTGTTGTGCATGGAAAGTTAGAAAACTCTGAAGGTGTACTTGTGAATAAATTGATAAAAGGTCAGGGGAACATAGTTTCGGAGGATGTTGATGGGAAGGAGTCCATTTTAGAATATAAAGTGTTATCATATGATAAACTTAGAGATGTCTCTCTTGTTGATGTTCTTCTGAAAACCGGCAGAAGTCATCAGATAAGGGTCCAGTTTGCTCTTTCAGGGCATCCTCTTGCCGGTGATATGAAATACGGCGCAAGAACAGTGGGCAATTACAGGGCAACAGAGAAGGAAAATTCGATAGCTTTATTTGCATATTATCTGGAATTCGATCACCCTGTCAGTTTAGAAAGAATCATTTTACAGGAAGATCCTGATAGCAGGATATTTTCTGATTTTCGGAGGAATGTCAATGAGTAAAGTAAAGATACGTCGCAGGATTTCAGTTTTGCTTACAGCAATGTTGTGCCTGTCCGTTATAGGTATACTGTTGATCGATTTCCGCGTTGACTCATTTGGAAGAAAATTAGTCAGGGAGTCCGATGAGATCACAGGTGGATATGATTGTATCATTGTTCCGGGAGCAAGCGTCATAGCTAACAAATATCCAAGTGATATCTTAAGAGACCGGCTTGATACTGCTTTTGAAGTTTATAAGCAAACAGGTATTAAAAGAATACTGGTTTCCGGTGATCATGGTACGGTCGAATATGACGAAGTGAATGTGATGAGAGATTATCTGATTGCCAAAGGAGTTCCTGCTGAAGATGTTTTCATGGATCATGCCGGGTTTGATACTTATCAAACGATGTTCAGGGCAAGAGATATTTTTGAGATCAGAAGTGCTGTTATTGCAACGCAGGATTTTCATTTGTACCGAGCTCTTTATATTGCTGACAGTCTTGGCTTGAATGTTGTCGGAGCAGATAGTGCGCTCAGAGAATACAAATACTCGACAAGAAACAGGTTAAGAGAGTTTCCGGCGAGAGTTAAGGCGTTCATTGAATGCAATATAACTAAACCTGATCCCAGATTTCTTGGAGATAAAATCCCGATAAACGGCGAAAATTTGACTATAGACAGAAAATGAAGTGAAATAAGAGTTGATTTTTTACCTGATTGTGTTGTATTATTAACTGGCTTTGACCTGAACTGTTAAACCGAGGTGTGGCTCAGCTTGGTAGAGCGCCTGCTTTGGGAGCAGGATGTCGCACGTTCAAATCGTGTCACCTCGACCACAACGAAGGAACTTCTGAAATGCGACAGCTACAGGGTTCCTTCATTTGTTTAAGGAGAAAACATGACTGATTATAAAATGATGTTAGCAGAAGCTATCTCAGGTATGACGGACATATCAAACGAACAAGTTTATGAACTTGTTGAAATTCCGCCTAAAAGCAGTATGGGGGAGTATGCTTTTCCTTGTTTCACATTGGCGAAAACAATGAAAAAATCACCTCAGTCGATAGCGATCGATCTGTCTGAATCGCTTATCGGCAAGCTGGATTTCATAGAAAGAACTGAGGTCGTAGGTCCGTATCTCAATATTTTCATTAACAGAAGTATTTTCTGTAATGATGTAACTGATCACATAGTTCGGATGAAAGATAAGATAGGTTCATCCGATGAAGGAAAAGGTAAAACCGTTTTAGTTGAGTATTCATCACCTAATATCGCTAAACCTTTCCATATTGGTCATGCTTTCACTACTATTCTCGGACAGGCAATATATAATTTATATAAACATCTTGGATACGATGTATACAGACTGAATCATCTGGGAGATTACGGAACGCAGTTCGGAAAACTTATCAGTGCTTATAAGAGATGGGGCAATGATGAGGCTTTGGCTGAACAACCGATCAAGGAGCTGCTCAGGATATATGTTAAATTCCATGATGAAGCTAAGATGGATCCTTCATTGGATGAAGAGGCGAGATTTCATTTTCGTAATCTTGAGAAAGGTAATGAAGAAGAGTTCGGCCTCTGGAAACTCTTTCGTGATTTGAGTATTAAGGAGTTTGATGCGATATATAGAAGGCTCGGGATCACATTCGATGACATGAATGGTGAGAGTTTTTATAGTGACAAGATTCCTGAGATAGTATCAATGCTGAATGATAGGGATCTACTCGTTGAAAGTGACGGAGCGCGTGTAGTCATGTTGGAAGAATTCGGTCTGCCCCCGTGTATAATTCTGAAATCTGACGGAACAACTATTTATGCTTCAAGAGATATTGCTGCTATTCTTTACAGAAAGCGGAAGTATGATTTTTATAAAAATATATATGTTGTAGGTAATCCTCAGGCTCTGCATTTCAAGCAGGTTTTTGCCGTCGCTGATAAATTGGGATTGGATGCATCGGGCTCTTGTGTGCATGTGGGATTCGGGTTGGTAAAATTTGCTGACATGAAATTTTCTACCCGCGACGGAAATATAATACTCCAGGAAGAACTTCTTAATGAATGTGTTGGTAAAACTTCTGAGATAATCAGAAAGAATCGTGAAGAAAGACAGACGGATATGTCAGATTCTGAACTTTCACAGATAGCTGAGAAAATAGGTATCGGAGCTGTGATATATACGTTTTGCAGAAACAGTCGTGACAGAGACATCGTTTTCTCATGGGACGAAATGCTTGATTTCGACGGTGATTCAGCACCTTATCTCATGTATACATACGCAAGGTGCAGAAGTGTGCTGCGTAAAGCTAAAGCATCAGATTATGATCCGGCAGATGCAGTTGATGGGTTTAATACAAAGGTAACTGATGAAGAATTTGAACTGATCAAATATCTGCATGGATTTGGAGACAGTATCCGCAAAGCTGCTCAGGCATATGAACCCTACATACTTGTAAGACAATTGAATTTCATTGCGAGAGCATTTAATAAATTTTACAACAATCGCCCTATCCTTAATTGTGAAGACAGTGAACTATTGGCTTCCGGATTAAGGATCTGTGAAGCGTCTTCTGTTGTTTTGGAACAAGGGATGAGGTTGCTGGGGATATCACCGGTCGAAAGAATGTGACGCAGGAGGTATTTTAGTGAGGTTCGATCTGCCTGACGAGTTTGTTCAGAGAATGAGCTCACTGTTCAGGGGCCTGGGCAGAGAAAATGAACTTGAAGCTTTCATTTATACCTTTTCAGAGTCTCCGGGAAAAGGCATCAGGTTCAATAGAAACAAGACCAACGGAGAAAATGTTTTCAGTGGTATCGTTACTGCTAAAGTCCCATGGAGCGATGACGGGTGGTACCTTCCTGAAGATTTTCATCCCGGCCGGCATCCATATTATCACGCAGGACTTTTCTATATACAGGAACCTTCGGCTATGCTTCCGGCAATGCTGGCTAAAGCCTGTCCGGGCGACAGGGTGCTTGATCTGTGTGCTGCTCCCGGGGGTAAATCAGTAAAACTGTCTTCTGATATGCGCGGTGAAGGATTGTTGCTAAGTAATGATATAAGCACTGAAAGAGTAAGGCCGCTTGTCAGAAACATCGAGCTTGCAGGGTGCTCAAACTGTGTGGTGGCAAATGAACCACCGAATAAATTATCAGCAGTTTATCCCGAGTTCTTTGATATCGTATTAGTTGACGCACCATGCTCCGGTGAGGGGATGTTCAGGCGTGATCAGAATGCATTGAAAAACTGGAATAAGTATAAGGATGATTATCCGGTAACTCAACTTGATATTCTTTCTGAAGCCGCAAGTATGCTGAAACCGGGTGGCAGACTCGTGTATTCTACCTGTACGTTTTCACTTGAAGAGAATGAAAAAGTTATTGATTCGTTTCTGTCTGATAAAATGGATTATATGATTGAAGATATTTTCGCCGAAGGATACCTTGATGAAATTCCCGATCTTCACAAGACCGGGATATCACGAGGTCTCAAAATAGCCGGATCAAATACTGATATGACAGCAAGGATCTTTCCTCATGATATTCCCGGTGACGGGCACTATTGCGCGGTGCTGAGAAAAAACGATCATTCTGAAAATATCGATCATGAAACGAAGGATTTAGCAGATATCAAGAATCGGGAAGAGATTCGTAATGCATTTCATGATTTTGCAGATGACGTTCTTTCGGAAGAAGATTCGAAAAGGATAGATAAGTATTTCTCTAATCATCTTGCTTGTTATAAGGATCATATTTATACCTTGAATGTCCCTGTGCGGTTGCCGGATAATATTGATATTCCTAAGAAAGGGTTTTTCGTAGGACGGTTGAACCGATCTAAAGCAGGCGTGTTTTTTGAACCATCACACCAGCTGGTCATGTCATTAGGTAAAGGCGATCACAGACGTATGATATCATTCTCACATTCCAGCATGGAGATAGCTAAATATCTTAAGGGGGAAACTATATTCTTCTCTGAGGATCCAGCAGATCTTTCTGATTATCAGGGTTATGTGATCATAGCTGTTGATGGACATCCTCTGGGGTGGGGGAAAAAGGATAGGAACGGGATGATAAAAAATCTATATCCTAAAGGATGGAGGAGATCATGAGACCTAAACTTATCGTAGCAACAGGCAACAGAGATAAAATCAAGGAAATCAGAGAGATCCTTTCAGGGATCAAAGCGGATGTTTTAACACCGAATGATCTCGGTCTGGATTTTAATGTGGTTGAGGATGGTAATAGTTTTGAAGAGAATGCTATGATCAAAGCCAGAGCTCTTCATAAACTAACAGGCGGATATGTTATGGCTGATGATTCAGGACTTTCTGTCAATGCGCTGAATGGTGCTCCCGGGATCTACTCAGCAAGATTCGCCGGTGAAGATGCGGATTACCCAACTAAAATAGCAAAGATACAGAAAATGCTTGATGAATCAGGCAGTAATGACAGAGGAGCGGCTTTCATATGTGCAGTAGCACTTATTTTTCCTGACGGTAAGGAATTCATAGTCAGAGGTGAATGTACAGGACTGATCCATGACAAGATCCAAGGAAGGAACGGATTTGGGTATGACCCGGTGTTTTATGTTCCGGAATATGGTATGACAACTGCTTCAATGACACGCAGCCTTAAAAACATGATCAGCCACAGAGGTAAAGCCGTTCGTAATGCGCTTAAGATATTAAAGGCTGAGACTGATCTGTTTGGAAGTGTTGACGATAAAGCTTTCAAATGATATATTATCATTCGTGCACATATGTGCGCGAGCTACGGACACGAGGGATGAAACCATGAAGACAGAGTATTACCTCATAAAATCGGATATTTTGCCGGAGGTTTTCACCAAAGTGATGGAAGTTAAGAGGCTTCTTGGTTTAGGTAAAGCTACTTCGGTGAATCAGGCTGTTAAGATGGTTGATCTTAGCAGAAGCGCATACTATAAATATAAAGATTCAATTTTGCCATTTTATGAAACTTCAAGGGGTAAACTTGTTACTGTTATTTTTATGGTCGAAGATTTTCCCGGAATACTTTCCGGAATCGTTAATGCCTTAGCAGACGCTAATGCAAATATACTGACCATCAATCAGAATATACCTATTAACGGTTTGGCTGATGTTTCGATAGTTATAGAAACAGACAAACTAAATACTGAACTGGAATATCTTTTGACAGATATTGAGAGAATACCCGGGGTAAGATCATATAAGATCCTGGCCAGGGAATAAACCTGAAAAGTGTGAGGAGTTTATGGCGGAGATTGCAATAATCGGATATGGTGTTGTAGGGTCCGGGTCTGCTGAAGTCTGGAAAATGAACAGAGAATATATCACCAGAAGGACGGGCTGTGAGATAAACATCAAGAAAATACTTGATATCAGGGATTTCCCGGATGATGAACTTTCTGATCGATTCACCAGGGATCCTGATGAAATATTTTCTGATCCTGAAATATCAGTATTGATTGAAACTATCGGAGGCACCGGGATAGCATATGAGTATACTAAGAGGGCATTACTTTCAGGTAAAAGTGTAGTTACATCGAATAAAGAACTAGTGGCAACACACGGACCGGAATTGCTCAGAATAGCCGCTGCTAATAAGGTGAGTTATTTGTTCGAGGCAAGTGTCGGAGGGGGGATACCTATAATAAGACCTCTCAATAAATGTCTTTCCGGCAACAGAGTTAAAGTGATCAGCGGAATTTTAAATGGAACGACCAACTATATCCTTTCTAAAATGATGAGAGAAGGCTCAGACTTCGAAACGGCATTAAGAGAAGCTCAACAATTTGGATATGCAGAACAGAATCCGGTTTCAGATGTTGAGGGCACTGATGCTTGCAGAAAACTTGCGATATTGTCCAGTATTGCTACAGGTGAATTTATAGATTATAGAGATGTTTACACAGAGGGTATATCAAGGGTGTCTATAGTTGATATAAAATACGCTTCTGATTTGGGTTATTCCGTGAAATTGATAGCTCAGATAAGAGAGCTTACAGAAAGAGAGCCTGAAGCTATCGTGGCTCCTATGTTCCTTCCAAGAGAATCTCCTTTATCTACTGCTGATGATGTATTCAATGCAATACTTGTTGAAGGAAATGCACTTGGACCTTCGATGTTTTACGGTAAAGGTGCAGGTAAACTGCCAACTGCAAGTGCTGTGATCGCTGATGTTATTGAAGCTGTTCTTCACACTAATCTGACTCCGCACAAGGTCGTTTGGAATATAAATAAGAATATAAGTATCAGAGATCACGGTGAATGTGATGTAAGTGCTTTTATCAGACTGAAAGATTCTGCAGCAGCTGACGGGATCATTGATAAGATCAATGAGATATGCGATGTTGAATATGTTGGAAGAAAGGCATCGGGAGAAAAGGGATATATAATTGGAGTCAGACGCACTTTAACAGAGAAACAGCTTAGGGAATTAGTTCTGAACTCTGAGGAGTGCCTATCTATGATAAGGATTTATTCAAGGCCGGATACTAAGGATACACTGATTTGATAGCAGAAAGCCGAAAATATTGTTTAAATATATCGTTTCTGATCATAATTATCCTTGGACTTATTTTCTGGACGGGTGTTGTGTTTTATTTCTCAGGTCAATCAGGTAATGAATCGACCGAAGAAAGCATGGAAGTTCTTCACTCTATTTTGCATATACTGACTCAGACCGGTATCATAACAGCATGCGATTATTCTCCGGAAACATTATCAAACTTGAATAGTCTGCTTAGGGTAGCTGCACATTTCAGCGAATACTTGATACTTGGGTCAATTTCCGGAATTCTGTTAAGACAAATCAACAAGATCATCAATTATCGGTTTTACGGCAAAAAGATGTTCCTGATACCATTAGTTTATGTGTTCGTTATTTCTCTATGCGATGAATCGATGCAATACTTCACACCGGACAGAAGTTTTCAAATAATTGATATGATAGTCGATATGGCCGGTGGCGTGGTAGGGATATTGTTGGCAGCTCTTGTGTATAGAAGAACTGTTAAGCTAACTATGATCAAATGATATTGCGCCTGTATTCATGATATTGATGCTCGATTTCTGTCATTAAGCGATTCATTTCTTTCTGAAGCTCTGATACCAGTTTGTAATTGCGAGCATCTATTTCATTTCTTATTCTTGAAAACAGACTTAGTCGTTCCTCTGAGTCCTTCATGAGAGTATTTCTTGATCTGACAATATCGTTCCAACGCAGATCATCTATAGAGTTTCCATCGGAATCATTGTGAAGTTTGATGAAACTTCGAAGTATTTCAATATTCTTAGGAAGGATCCTTTCTGATAATTCCAGTTTCCACATCCTTTGCATAGCTTTGGAATAAGATGCGAGAATACTTTCTGAGTAAACACCACCTGATGTAAGGATATCGACACCTTTCTTGTTACCAAGCAGTCTGTTTAGTGTTTCAAAAACAGTTGAAGGAGGAGCTCCGAAAAATTTATCCCGTTCTTCAGAAGTAAACTCCTTGAAAATATCTTTCTCGGTTCTGTAGACTCTGTCAGACGGAAGATAAGTACTTACAGTTCCGTATGGTTTACAGAATTCATTTTCTAATTCTTCAGTTGATCTGTTATTGGTAACTGCATAGGTTATACCGTCTAATGCACATTGAAAAACTGCAGCCAGACACAGAAAAACATTTGTATGAGGGTTAGGTGAACGGAGTTCGAATCTTGTTGAGAGTGGAGATTCTTCATTTCTGATGAGACCAAGCAGTACAGTTCTGTTTCTTGATACAGTGTCTTTAGTTACTCCGATCGAAGCCACCGGATGAGTAGGAGCTTCAAAACCCGGTTTGAGACGATTGAAAGCATCATTGCTTGATGTGATGAAGGCACCCAGTGTATCGTAATGCTTAAGGATCCCCATAAGAGCTCCCCAACCAATTGAGTCAAGGTAGTCCTTCTTGTAATCGACGGGCGAAAAAAGATTGATCTTCTTTCCATTTTTCAGAGTTGCGACAGCATTGACGTGAATGTGTTCACCGCTGCCGGCTACACCTTCTACCGGTTTAGCCATAAAAGTGGCTTCAAGACCGTACAGTCTGAATACTTCCTTTATGAAAATTCTAGCAAATAACTCATTATCAGCAGTCTGGAGTGCTGTAGAATATTTCCAGTCTATTTCTAATTGTTCCATGATGTTGGACAAATTACCGCTGCCGGTTAGTCTTGATTTCACTCCGCCAACTTCCTTATGCCCCATTTCCGGATTGAATCCGTATCGGTCAAGCAGTTCGACAGAATTTTCAAGAGCAGTTCGTACAACTCCTTTAGTTCTCTTCCAGTACTGCTCTTTCATTCCTTGTGAAACTGAGAGGTGCTCGACTACTATCCGATCATCCGGGGTCCTTACCCAGAACTCAAGTTCTGTTGCTGAAGTTAGTGTTATATTATCTATATCGTCGGGCGATATTCCCCATGCTTCACATGAAGCAGGGTATTCCTTAAGAAGTCGCAGCATCGTGGAATTGAAGTGATCAACAGCTCGTTTCAGGGCTGATCTGGAACATACCTCGAGGCCGTTGTGGACCAGAAAACAAGGTATACGAAGAGTGCCTACAGGCTTGTTGGTTTCACTGTGAATATTCTCATGATTATAGTCAACGAACCAACTTACCGATTTATCTGCAACAAAATCTACTTTGCCGTCATTTAAAGTCGCTATACCGGGAAGAAGAACAGATGATCCGTCAGTTTGGATCGCACCGTTCATGAATTCATCGATATTGTCCAGGAAAAGTTTGACAGGTATTCTCTCATCGGTATCATTCCCTGCAAGATCGATCCCGACAAGAGAAACAAACCGTATTTCAGGGTGAGCAACTAATTTTCTTCTTATGATATCAGCCTTGTGCATGTCGTTTGGGATCGTATAAAGTAAATCATTACGGAGCAAAAATTTCTCCATGTACTACACCTCCTGAAGAATAAGCGGTGAACTTGCCTGATAAATCATATAATACAATAACACATTTGCCATAACAATAGAACTATGATGGTGAAATGTGCACAATCATAAGTATTTAAGCGGGGTTTTTTGGATTGCATAAGTCCATTGCGACACAATGTTCGTAATGATATAATTTGTTGACAGTCGGAGAAAGACTGCGAGTTTAATTTTTCGGGGGTATCCGTAATGAAATCTGTTGAGGAACTTGATCAGTTGAAAAAGAAAGCAGTTGCAGAAATGCAGCCTGCAGGGTCGAATTCGATCCGTAAAGTCCTTGTTGGCATGGCTACTTGCGGGATGGCAGCCGGTGCCGGTAAAGTTATGGACTCGATCGAAGATGAACTACAGCTCAGAGGCGTAAAGAATGTTAATGTATCAAAGACTGGTTGTATAGGAGTCTGCAGACTTGAACCTATTATTGAGGTGTTCGAGGAAGACGGAGCCAGGACAACTTACGTTAAACTTGATCAGGATAAAGCGAGACGAATCGTTGTAGAACACTTGATCAACGGGCAGGTATGCAGAGACCTTACGATCGGAGCATTTGAAAAATAAGGGTGTTATAAGTGTTTCTTGCACTGGACTGTCTTAAATTTTACAAACTGAAGAGTGAAGTGGTCGCAAGATCGCTGTTTGTAATTCTCTATGTTTTTTTGGTACTGTTTACGGCATTTCCTATTGGTGAACAACCTGACATTCAGGCAATTCTTGTACTCATTCAAAGCGGTGAACTAAAGGACTTTCCTTCTGTGACCCCGGCTAATATTTATTATGCGTTATCTTTTCTGGGATTTTCTATGCTAACAGCATTTTTCTCTGTGATTTATGCAACATGTTTTATAGCTGAGAAAGACGGATTTCCTGCAAGAAAAGGAATAATTGATTCTGTTCGTAAGATACCATCGTTAATTGTGTTCGTTCTTATATTGATCGTACCTGCAATGATCAGTGCGATATTTGCTTTTATTCCGTTGATATATTTGTATTACTCGTTGTTTGTTGCAGCGGTACTGATCACGGAAGGTAAACAAAGTTTGTTTAGTGCTATGTCTGAAAGCTTTAGATACACTAAAGGCTATAAACTGAATATCTTTTTTACTCAGATGGTTGTATATTTTGCTGTGAATATCCCGATGAGTATATTTGAAGCCTTATTTATTTTTCAAGGACAGAGTGAATCTTTAGCGGCCAACCTTGTCCTTTCATTTATACGTGCTGCGAGAATCCTGATAACAGGAAGATTGATCGGGAACTATTATTTGATATTAGTCAAGAATAGAAAAGATGTACTCAGCGTTCCGGTTCCTGATGAAGGGAGATATCCTGATATTCGGGATAATAGTGATAATAGCGAAGAAGATGTTGACGAAGATAAGGAAGATGAGCATTAAAGTATACAAGGGAGGTACTCGTATGTCACAAGTTAAAGGTAACTATGGAGAAAAGTCTGTTTTGATGCACCGGGAATGGAAAGGGAAAATTGAAGTCGTATCCAGAGCACCGGTATCAGGTAAAGATGAATTATCAGTCGCTTATACCCCCGGTGTTGCTCAGCCGTGTCTTGAGATACAGAAAGATGTTGATCTTTCATATGAATATACGCGTCGTTGGAATCTATGTGCTGTTATAACAGATGGGACAGCTGTTCTTGGACTTGGAGACATCGGGCCTGAAGCCGGAATGCCGGTGATGGAAGGGAAATGTGTATTATTTAAATCTTTTGGTAACGTGGACGCATTTCCGTTATGTATAAAGTCTAAGGATGTAGATGAAATTGTTAATACGATCCGGCTGATATCAGGCAGTTTCGGGGGGATCAATCTTGAAGACATATCAGCACCAAGGTGTTTTGAAATTGAAAGACGACTTAAAGAAGTATGCGACATCCCGATATTTCACGATGATCAGCACGGAACCGCTGTTGTAACACTTGCCGGTTTATTGAATGCATTGAAAATTGTAGGTAAAGATATAAAATCAGTGAAAGTAGTTGTAAATGGAGCCGGAGCAGCTGCAACAGCAATAGTAAAACTTCTTATTTCATGTGGTTTAAGTGATGTAATATTGTGCGACAGGTCCGGTGCGATATATGAGGGAAGAGAAAATCTTAACGAAGCCAAGCTTGAACTTGCGCATCTGACTAACCGGAAATGTGTTAAAGGTTCACTAAAAGAAGTTATATCCGGAGCGGATGTTTTCATAGGAGTGTCTGCACCTGATTCTGTAACATCAGATATGGTTGCTTCAATGGCAAATGATCCGGTCATTTTCGCATGTGCTAATCCTGTTCCTGAAATCATGCCTGAGGATGCTTATGCAGGAGGAGCTGCAGTTGTAGCGACAGGCAGATCTGATTTCCCGAATCAAATCAACAATGTCCTTGCTTTTCCCGGTATTTTTCGGGGAACTTTCGATGTAAGAGCTTCAGATATAAATGATGAAATGAAGCTTGCTGCGGCATATGCTATAGCAGGACTTATTAATGATGATGAAATTAACAGAGAATTGATAATACCATCACCATTCGACCCAAGGGTAGGTCCGGCTGTTGCTAAAGCAGTAGCTCAAGCTGCAAGAGACACTAAAGTAGCCAGGATATGATCGTACAAGGTGTACTTTGATAAGATTTTACAGTAAAATGATATCATTATATAAAGAAATTGTCGGAGGTCTTATATGGATACAATAACTCGGGTCCTTGGGTTGCTTGACAGAAATGCTAAGCTTACCGCTGAAGATATCGCTACCCGTATCAAACTTCCTGTTTCCGAAGTTGAGGCTATTATTCATAAGGCTGAACAGGATGGAATGATTTTAGGATACAAAGCGGTCATCAATTGGGATAGAATAGTCGAGAATACAGTTACAGCGATGATAGAAGTAAGAATAACCCCCCAGCAGAGCCTTGGATTCGATAGGATCGCCAGAAGGATATATAGTTTTCCTCAGGTGAAAGATTGTCTTCTGATGTCCGGAGGATTTGATTTGTTGCTTATAGTTGAAGACCGATCTCTTAAAGATGTTGCAAATTTCGTGTCAGAGAAAGTTGCTCAACTGGATAACGTTATTTCTACGGCAACACATTTTATTCTAAAACGCTATAAATCCAACGGTGTTATTTTTGAAGATAAAGGTGAAAACGACCGGGAGGCTGTCGTATTATGAGTTCTGATCCCCGGTTATCGAAGATAGTGCAAAGTCTGCCACCATCAGGAATCAGAAAGTTTTTCGACCTGGCAAATGAAATGAAAGGTGAAGTCATCTCTCTTTCAATAGGTGAACCGGATTTTGTTACACCATGGCATATAAGAGAGAAAGGTATTCTGTCTCTTGAGAAAGGAAAGACTCACTATTCACCAAATCAGGGGTATATTGAACTTAGAGAGACGATAACTGAGTACCTCGACAGAAAGTTTGATTTGAAATATGACCCGCGTAAAGAAGTCGTAGTTACTGTGGGTGGTAGTGAGGCTATCGATGCTGCAGTAAGAGCGATCGTCGATCCCGGTGATGAAGTTATTATACCGGAACCGTGTTTTGTGGCATATAAAGCATGCGTTATCCTTGCAGGTGCTGTTCCTGTTCCCTTACCATGTAATGCTTCAGATGGATTCAAGCCCGATCCGGATAAACTTAGAAGAATTATCACCGAAAAGACGAAACTAGTGATCCTTGGATATCCTACTAATCCTACCGGTACAACACTCAGCAGGGAAGACTTGAAGCCGATAGCCGGTATCATCGCAGATAAGGACCTGCTTGTATTGTCTGATGAATTATATGCTGAACTTATTTATGATGAAACAGAACATTTTTCAATATCAAAATTCGAAGGTATGAGAGAAAGAACAATTGTGATAAACGGTTTATCGAAAGCTTTTGCAATGACAGGATGGAGGATAGGATTTGCTGTTGGACCTGAATCATTGATCGCTGCTATTAACAGAATACATCAATATGTTATTATGTCATCACCTACTACTGCGCAATATGCAGCGATCGAGGCACTGAAAAACGGAGATGAGTCTGTTGAGGCGATGAGAACTGAATATGATACAAGAAGGAAGATCTTGTTAGAAGCGTTGAGCAGCTGCGGACTTGAGTGTATTGAACCTAAGGGTGCATTTTATGCATTCCCTTCGATAAAATCAACAGGCATGACATCAGAAGATTTCTGTGAGAAATTTCTGTTGTCTAAGAAGGTTGCGATTGTTCCGGGGACTGCGTTTGGGGATGCCGGTGAAGGTCATGTACGAATAAGTTATGCTGCATCGTCTGATAGTATAATAGAAGCAATGCACAGACTTGGTGATTTCTGTGCGGAGGTCACGAGAAGATGATTGAATATGATCAGTTCAGACAGGAAATATCTGAACTTTCAGAAAATATAAATGATTTACGTCAGGCTCTGTATATTGAAAGAAGTAAAGACGAAATATCTGAAATGGAGAACAGAGCACAGGAACCGGATTTCTGGGCGGCTCCGGAGAAGGCTCAGCAGGTCCAGACTAAAATGAAACATCTGCAGAAGAAGGTGGATACATTTGAAGCACTCAGGCGGGAAGTTGATGATCTTTCGGTTCTTTGCTCTTTAGGGGAAGAAGCAGACGATGCGCAGATCGCTGAAGAAATTTCAGCGTTACTTATTAAGATAAGATCGGATTATGAGAAGATAAGACTCGCTACTTTGTTTACAGGTGAATATGACAGTAGTAATGCAATTCTGACGCTTCACGCCGGAGCCGGAGGCACCGAAGCACAGGATTGGGCAGAAATGCTTTACAGAATGTATACCAGGTGGGCTGAAAAGCATGATTTCGAAGTAAAACTTTTAGATTACCTTGATGGTGAGGAAGCAGGACTGAAAAGCTGCTCTTTTATGCTTATTGGTGAGAATGCATATGGTTATATGCGTTCAGAAATGGGCGTCCACAGACTGGTTAGGATATCACCGTTCGATTCTTCCGGCAGACGGCACACATCTTTTGCTTCATTGGAAGTTATGCCGGAGATAGATGATTCAATCAACATTGACATCAGACAAGAAGACCTCAGAGTAGATACATACAGGTCGTCAGGAGCAGGCGGACAGCATGTAAATAAGACAGAGTCGGCTATTCGACTGACTCATATTCCTACGGGTGTAGTTGTTTCTTGTCAGACTGAAAGGTCACAAATACAAAACAGAGAAACAGCTATGAATATGTTGAAATCCAAACTATTCGCATTAGCCAGAGCCGCTCATATGGATAAAATCGAAGATCTGAAGGGTAATCAGATGGATATTGCGTGGGGAAGCCAGATAAGATCTTATGTTTTTTGTCCATACACTATGGTCAAGGATCACCGTACAGGATATGAGACCGGCGCTATACAGGATGTAATGGATGGTGATCTTGATGGTTTTATTACCGCGTTTCTTTCCGGCTTGAAGAACGAGAAATGATTTTTTATGGAGGGCTGATATGAAGAAAATACTTATAATCATAGGAAGTGATTCTGACTTCCCGGTGATCAAAGATTCGCTGAGCATATTGAAACGATTCGGGATTGAAGCGGATACGATCGTTTGTTCAGCTCACAGAACTCCTGACCAGGCTGCTAAATCAGCAAGAGAAGCAAAAGAAAAAGGATACGGCGTAATAATCGCGGCGGCTGGTCTTGCTGCTCATTTACCCGGAGTGATAGCTGCTTATACTACTCTTCCTGTCATAGGTGTTCCGATAGCTTCCGGTCCTTTGAATGGAACAGACGCGTTGTATTCTATAGTTCAGATGCCTTCAGGTGTTCCTGTGGCGGCGGTAGCTATAAATGGCGGCACAAATGCGGCACTGCTGGCAGTACAGATACTTGCAGTAGAAAATAGTGAACTTTCAGAGAAGCTTTATGCATATAAATCAGAATTAAGATCTTCTGTTGAGCGGAAAAATATGGTATTGAAATCAAGGATAGCTGATCTTGATAAGTAAGGAGAGGAACTGAATGAATTTAGCCGTATTCGTTTCCGGAGGAGGAACGAATCTTCAGGCGATCATTGACAACATCGAAACAGGAAAACTTAAAGGTGTTGCGATTTCAGTAGTTATTGCATCAAGAGATGGTATAACAGCTATAGATAGGGCTGTTTCGAACAATATTCCATTCAGAGTCGTTTCAAGAAAATCGTTTTCCGATTTTAAGGATTTTGAGTTAGCTATTATTCATGCTTTAGCTGATTTCAATATCGATCTTCTTGTATTGGCAGGATATTTATCTAAACTTGGGAGCAAAGTCATAAATGAATATAAAGGAAAGATCATCAATATACATCCATCTTTGATCCCGGCATTTTGTGGTGAAGGAATGTATGGGATCAGGCCGCACGTCAGCGCGATCGAAAAAGGTGTAAAACTGACAGGTGCAACTGTTCATTATGTTAATGATGAATATGACAGTGGTCCGATAATTTTGCAGAAAGCTGTTGATGTCTATGCCGATGATACGCCTGAAGTATTACAGAAACGGGTAATGAATGAAGCAGAACAAGTAATTTTGCCTTTGGCAATAGAGTATATCAGAGATGGGAAAGTACATTTAACTCAAGACGGGAAGAAGGCTTATGTAGTTTAATGTTTATTAAATTGATCAGGGAGGAAATATGAGAAGAGCTATCATTAGTGTATCAGACAAAACAGGCATAGTGGATTTTGCACGTAAACTCACAGATTTGGGGATCGAGATCATCTCGACAGGCGGAACAGCGAAAACTCTATCAAATGAGGGTATTAATGTTCTTCAAGTATCTGAGATAACCGGTTTTCCGGAATGTCTGGACGGAAGAGTAAAGACATTGCACCCAAAGATACACGGGGGCATTCTTGCTATGAGAGGAAACCGGGAGCATATGCAGACTTTGGATAAATTGGATATAACGCCGATAGATTTTGTTGTAATAAATCTTTATCCTTTTAAAGAAACAGTTAGCAATCCGGATTCTACATTTGATGAATGTATTGAGAATATCGATATTGGCGGACCAGGTATGTTGAGGGCTGCTGCTAAGAATCATCATGATGTAACGGTGATCACGGATCCTTCTGATTATGAAAGAGTTATTGATGAGTTAGTAAAGTTTGGAAATACTTCTGATGAAACGAAACTTTTCCTTGCATATAAAGTTTTCGCTCATACTGCAGCATATGATTCTATGATAGCCGATTATCTTTGCTCTCAGATCGGGTATATCGATTTTCCTGATACGGTCACACTGTCATACGAGAAAATAGCTGATATGAGATACGGTGAAAATCCTCATCAGAAAGCTGCATTTTACAGGAATGCTCTTCCTGTATCCGGAAGCCTTACTTCTGCCGTACAACATAATGGAAAAGAACTTTCATACAATAACATTGCTGATACCGATGCTTGTATAACTTTACTCAAAGAATTTGATGAACCATGCGTAGTTGCTGTCAAACATGCGAATCCTTGTGGTGTAGGATGTGGTGAGAATATCAACGAGGCATGGAAGAAAGCTTATGAGGCAGACAGCGTTTCGATTTATGGCGGAATAGTTGCTGCGAACCGCAGGATAGATGGTGCTACAGCGAAGGAAATGTCAGAGATATTCCTAGAAGTCATAATTGCACCCTCATACACAGACGAAGCAATGGCGATATTAAAAGCTAAGAAAAATCTCAGAGTTCTTGAACTTTCCGATGTCGCGTCTTCAGTTAAAACAAGTGAAATGGATGTTAAAAAAGTTCTTGGAGGCGTTCTGATCCAGGGGCATGATACCGGTAAACAGGATTCTGATAAATGGAATACGGTAACAGTCAGAAAAGTTCAGGATAATATGATGTCTGATCTTGTGTTCGGGATGAAAGTTGTGAAACATGTTAAATCCAATGCGATCGTGCTTGTGAAGAATAAGCAGACTATAGGAATTGGTCCCGGACAGCCTAATAGAATTACTTCAGCTAAAATCGCTATATCTTGTGCAGGAATGAAAGCAGAAGGAGCAATAATGGCTTCTGACGCGTTTTTCCCGTTCCCGGATTGCGTTGAAGCAGCTGCAGAGGCTAAGATAACCGCTATTGTTCAGCCGGGTGGCTCTGTTAATGATAAATTGTCAATTGAAGCATGTGATAAACACGATATTGCAATGATATTTACCGGCAGAAGACATTTTAAGCATTAGGAGATAACATGAGGATATTAGTAATTGGTGGTGGTGGAAGAGAACACGCTATCATTTGGAAATTATCACAAAGCAAAAGAAACCCTGAATTGTATTGTGCTCCGGGTAATGCAGGAATAGCTAAATTGGCCAGATGTGTTCCGCTTACAGCTACCGATTTAGATGGTATCATTGAATTTTCGAAGAATGAAGGCATTGATCTTGTATTTGTAGCACCAGATGATCCATTGGCGATGGGATTGGTCAATAAACTATTAGAAAATGGAATAACAGCATTTGGTCCAACTGCTCAGGCTGCGGAAATAGAAGCCAGCAAATCATTTTCTAAGAGACTGATGAAAAAGTATGGTATACCAACTGCTGAATACGAGGTTTTTACCGAGGTCGAGACGGCTAAAGAATATATTTCCAAGCTTACCCCACCCATCGTTATTAAAGCGGATGGTCTTGCTTTAGGTAAAGGAGTAATTATTTCCGAGACACTTGAAGATGCATATGAATCAGTTAGTATGATGATGTCAGGAAGCGCATTTGGTGAATCGGGTAAAACAGTTCTTGTTGAAGAATATCTCAGAGGACGTGAACTGACAGTGCTTGCATTTACTGACGGATATTCAGTTAAGACCATGCCTCCGTCCAGAGATCATAAAAAAGCGTTGGACGGTGATAAAGGACTCAATACCGGAGGAATGGGAGCTATATGCCCGGTATCCGGTATCGATAGAGTTATGGAAGAACGCATGAGAGAAGAGATATTCCTTCCTACTATAAAAGCTATGAGAAAAGAAGGAAGACCATTTGAAGGTGTTATATATTTCGGATTGATGCTGACAGATGATGGGCCGAAGGTCATAGAATACAATGCTCGTTTCGGTGATCCTGAAACTCAGGCAGTATTACCTCTGCTTAAAACTGATTTGCTTGAAATAGTAGAAGCTGTGATTTCACATAGGCTTGATAAGATAAGGATCGAATGGTCTGAGAAGTCATCGTGTTGTGTTGTACTGGCATCGGGTGGTTATCCATCCGGGTATGAGACAGGAAAGATCATATCCGGTCTTGATGTTGAAGACGATATCATTTTTCATGCAGGCACCAGATATGATAAAGACGGTGTGATCGTCACTTCGGGTGGAAGAGTACTTGGGATAACAGCTTTAGGTGATTCTTCTGAAGAAGCAATGATCAAGGCATATGAAAAAGTTGCCGGAATAAAGTTCGAAAATATGCATTTCAGAAGAGATATAGGCAGATCATGAACAGAGTAGGTCTTTTCGGCGGGACATTCGATCCTCCTCATATCGGACACAGACTGATACTTCAAGCTGCTGCTGCTACTAAGTTTTTCGATAAGATCATTGTTGTTCCTGCAGCAGTTCCGCCCAGAAAATCTATTATTAATGTAAGCATGTCCTCATATAGATATGAAATGACAAATATAATGGTCGACAACTATGATTTCGATACCCTTGTTACTGTTAGTGATATTGAGTTAAGGAGAAAAGATAAGTCATATACTATTGATACGATCAGAGAAATCAAGAGAGAGTCATGTAGTGAAACAGAGGTATATCTTATATGCGGATCAGATATCCTATACGAAATAGAAACCTGGTATAAACCAAGTGAACTCCTTTCAGAAACAGGCTTGTTTGTGGCAAGAAGACCCGTGATCGATCAGACTGAACCGGAAGATAAGGCTAATGAAATCAGGTCAGGATACAGAACTGATATCAGATTTTTCGATGCTCCTTTAATTGATGTTTCGTCTTCTATCATACGTGATATGTTTAAAGGATCTTTCTCAGGATTATCTGAATATATCGATCCGGAAATAGAGACTTGGATAAATACAAATCACATTTATGACAGTGATTATGATATGAAATGTGTCTCGGAAGAAAGCATGACAATTCTGGCAGGTTATGAAATAAAGCTTAGAGAATATTTGAGTTCTTACAGATTGATACATTCAGTCAATACAATGCGAATGTGTGTTTCTCTGGCTGTTACAAATGGTTATCCGCCTTTTAAATGTGCTGTTGCCGGATTACTTCATGACTGTGCGAAATATAAGTATGGTTGTAATGGAATACAACATTCATATGATGGGAGAGAAATCGTCAGTATTGAATTTGGTATTAAAGATGAGGAAATATTAGATGCAGTCAAATTCCATACAACGTCCAGAGCAAGAGCAGGAATGACAGAGAAAATCGTTTTTGTCGCAGATAAAATTGAACCATCACGTAACTTTCGCAGAATCGAAGAATTGAGAGAACTATCATATTCTGATCTGGATATCGGTTACCGCGAATGTCTGAAAGATATAATTGTTAGTCTTGAATCGAAAGGATTGAAAGCGCACAGAGATACCTATGAAGCATATGAAGAAATGAAGTCTAAGTGAAAGGAAGGAAGGTAGAAACAGAAAATGGAACAAAGAGAATTAGCTAATATAATCGGTGAGATACTTGACGCAAAGAAGGGTATAGATATTCAGATAATTGACCTTGAAGGGAAAACTATAATTGCAGATT
>Ga0265294_10002124_pt1 | contig 26209 bp, 23 predicted proteins | sample MunlanPumphouse3_FD_192504 | JGI IMG/M metagenome (GOLD analysis project Ga0265294, IMG submission 192504) | Groundwater microbial communities from a municipal landfill in Southern Ontario, Canada - Pumphouse #3 | ecosystem: Environmental > Aquatic > Deep subsurface > Groundwater | place... | reverse complement strand
GCTGAACTGATTGAGGCAAACCGCAGACGTAGCAGAGCTACGTTGAGGATTTGGTGATTGAAGTTCGGTCAAAGATGGCCTGAAGATGAGATGCAAGATGGCCATGTTATTTATTTACAGCTCCTAAGTATCTATTGACAACACTACCAATTTTTTGTTGACACAGCTTGAAAAATATTATATTTAAAATGTTCTATTTTTGAGAGAGATTGCCCAAAGTGTATTGCAACACTTTGCGACATTGAATGGAGATGCCAGTTTAATTCTGGCCCTACACCTATTCCATTCCCCCCATGTTTGGCGCTACGCGCTCAAAACCGGCAAAGATCTCAAATCAATTGTGTTCTGCTGTATTTTTGGGTTTTGTCTTATATTAAGTTTTTGTTGTAAATTTTGTATTAATTTCTTGTCTGTAATGAAAAAATGAATTGACAATGTAGTGATAAATTTGTTAGTTAAACGGTTCGCCTCTTTTATGAGGTGGCAGGGATATTTGATTAGGCGGGAGAAATTAACGATTATGCCAACGATTAATCAGCTGATACGTGTAGGCAGGGAAAACAAGAGGGACAAGTCGACTGCTCCTGCCCTCAAGTGTTGTCCGCAAAAACGTGGCGTTTGTACAAGAGTTTATACTACTACACCTAAAAAACCAAACTCCGCACTTCGTAAGGTTGCCAGAGTTAGGTTGACTAATGGGATAGAGGTGACATCGTATATTCCAGGTGTAGGTCATAATCTTCAGGAACACTCAGTTGTCTTGATTCGTGGTGGCAGGGTTAAAGACCTTCCAGGTGTGCGTTACCATATCGTGCGTGGTACGCTCGACTCTGTAGGTGTAAAAGATCGTAAGAAGAGTCGCTCGAAATACGGCGCAAAACGGCCGAAATAAAACGCACTGATTTTTGTTGAGGGGATAGTTTATGCCAAGAAGAAGAGAAGTTCCCAAAAGAAATATACTGCCAGACCCCATGTTTCAAGACAAAACGGTTGCCAAGCTAATCAATATACTTATGCTTGCTGGTAAAAAGAGTATTGCTGAGTCAATTCTTTATGGCGCCCTTGATATTGTTGCTCAAAAGTCTAATGCGGAGGCAGTCATGGTTCTTAAGAAGAGTCTTGACAATATAAAGCCTATGCTTGAGGTTAAGTCCCGTAGGGTGGGTGGCTCTACTTATCAGGTTCCGATTGAAGTTCGACCTGATCGCCGTGTTTCTCTCGCAATGCGCTGGCTGATTAAGTATTCGACCGCTCGTAGCGAGAAGACCATGAAGGATAAGCTGGCTGGTGAGATTCTTGATGCGTATAACAATCGTGGCGCTGCAGTTAAAAAGCGTGAGGATGTTCATAAGATGGCTGAGGCAAATCGTGCCTTTGCACACTACCGCTGGTAAATGCTTGTTTGTTTCTGGAGGATTTTGTGCCTCGTTTAGTATCACTAGATAAATATAGAAATATTGGGATCATGGCTCACATAGACGCCGGTAAAACGACGACTACAGAGCGTATCCTTTATTATACCGGCGTTTCCCATAAGATTGGTGAAGTGCATGAAGGCACTGCCACAATGGACTGGATGGAGCAGGAGCAGGAGCGCGGTATAACAATCACGTCTGCTGCAACCACCTGTAGTTGGCGCGATTATAATATTAATATTATCGATACACCTGGTCATGTCGATTTTACTATTGAAGTAGAGCGTTCACTCAGGGTTCTTGACGGAGCGGTGGCTGTGTTCTGTTCTGTTGGGGGTGTTGAGCCTCAGTCTGAGACTGTTTGGCGTCAAGCTGATAAGTATGGTGTTCCCCGTATTGCTTTCATAAATAAGATGGATCGCGTTGGCGCTGATTTTTTCCGTGGTGTGCATATGATCAAGGATCGTCTGAAGGCTAATGCCCTTCCGATTCAGTTACCGGTGGGTAGTGAAGATACCTTTAAGGGTGTCATTGATCTGGTGCGTATGAAGGCTGTTATCTGGGAAGATGAGGCTTTGGGTGCGAATTATCATGAAGAGGAAATCCCTGAGTCTTTACTTGATCAGGCAACTGAATACCGTGAAAAAATGATCGAAGAAATTTCAAGTCACGATGATGCACTCATGGAGAAGTATTTGAGTGGTGAAGAGTTGACAGAAATCGAAATTATGGCTGCCATACGCGCATGTACTATTGCCATAAAGATAATACCGGTAATATGTGGTTCATCTTTTAAGAATAAGGGCGTGCAAAACCTGCTTGATGCAGTTGTTGATTACATGCCTTCTCCTATTGATATACCACCCATAAAAGGGGTGGATGTTGATAGTGGCGCAGAAATTGAACGTAGCGCATCGGACAGTGAGCCTTTTTCAGCCCTTGGTTTCAAGATTATGACAGATCCTTTTGTTGGTCAATTGACCTTTTTCCGTGTGTATTCAGGCGTTGTTACGGCTGGATCTTATATTTATAATTCAACCAAGGGTAAAAAAGAGCGTCTGGGCCGTATTCTTAAAATGCATGCAAACAAACGAGAAGAGATTAAAAAAGTGTATGCTGGCGACATTGCGGCTGCAGTAGGACTTAAATATACAACTACCGGAGACACTCTCTGTGATGAGGACAACCAGGTAATACTTGAATCCATTGAGTTTCCTGAACCGGTTATATCTATTGCAATTGAGCCTAAGACTAAAGCAGAGCAGGAAAAGCTTGGTTTCGGTCTTCAAAAATTAGCCAGTGAGGATCCTTCGTTCCGTGTCAAGACGGATGAGGAAACTGGTCAGACTATTATTTCCGGTATGGGTGAACTTCATCTTGAGATTATTGTAGACCGACTGAAACGTGAATTCAAAGTGGATGCGAATGTTGGTAAACCGCAGGTTGCTTATCGTGAGACCATTACCAAGAAGGTAAAAGTAGAAGGAAAGTTTGTTCGCCAGTCTGGTGGTCGTGGTCAGTACGGTCATGTTTGGCTTGAAGTTGAACCGCAGGAGGCTGGTAAGGGTTTTGAGTTTGTAGATGCTATTAAGGGCGGTGTAGTGCCTCGTGAATATATTCCTGCTGTAGGCAAAGGAATTTTTGAGGCTACTGATAATGGAGTTCTTGCAGGCTTCCCTGTAGTAGATGTAAAGGTAACCTTGATTGATGGTTCATATCATGAGGTTGATTCATCAGAAATGGCATTTAAGATTGCCGGTTCCATGGGTTTTAAAGAGGGTTGTTCAAAAGCTTCTCCAATTATTCTTGAGCCAATTATGTCAGTTGAGGTGGTAGTCCCGGAAGAATATATGGGTGATGTTATTGGTGACCTGAACTCACGTCGTGGACGTATTATAGGGATGGATAGTCGCGGTGGCGCTCAAGTGATATCGGCGATGGTACCGTTAGCAGAAATGTTTGGTTACTCTACAGATCTTCGCTCTGGCACCCAAGGCCGCGCAACATATTCTATGACGTTTGACCATTACGAACCGGTGCCGAAGTCGGTAGCGGAAGAAATTATAGCAAAAATAAAAGGTTAAGAAATACATTGACGAGGAGGGCCTGTTATCATGGCGAAGGCTAAATTTGAACGCAACAAACCGCATGTAAACATTGGCACGATTGGCCACGTTGACCACGGCAAAACTACTTTGACCGCAGCCATTACCAAGGTGTTGGCTGGTAAGGGCCAAGCCGAATTCAAGGCCTTCGACCAGATCGACAACGCCCCTGAAGAGCGTGAGCGCGGCATTACTATTGCCACCGCACATGTCGAATACGAAACCGACCAGCGCCACTACGCCCATGTTGATTGCCCAGGTCATGCCGACTATGTCAAAAACATGATTACTGGCGCTGCCCAGATGGACGGCGCTATCCTGGTTGTCTCTGCTGCTGATGGCCCTATGCCCCAGACCCGTGAGCACATTCTGCTGGCCCGTCAGGTAGGCGTACCCTATATGGTCGTTTTCCTTAACAAAGCTGACATGGTTGATGACGCTGAGTTGCTTGAGTTGGTTGAACTTGAAATTCGCGAGCTTCTCTCCAGTTACGACTTCCCTGGCGACGACATTCCAATTATCAAGGGCTCTGCCCTTCAGGCACTAAATGGTGAAAAAGGGGAGTTGGCCGAGCCTGCCATATTTGCACTCATGGATGCCGTTGACAGCTATATCCCTAACCCTGAACGTGCTATTGACAAACCTTTCCTGATGCCGATAGAAGACGTATTCTCTATATCCGGGCGCGGAACAGTTGCTACTGGTCGTGTCGAGCGAGGCATAGTCAAGGTTGGTGAAGAGGTCGAGATTGTTGGCATGAAGGCCACCACCAAAACCACAGTAACCGGTGTTGAGATGTTCCGCAAGCTTCTGGATGAAGGTCGTGCCGGCGATAACATTGGAGCTCTTTTGCGTGGAGTCAAGCGTGAAGACATCGAGCGCGGACAGGTACTTGCCAAACCAGGTTCAATCACCCCCCACACCAAGTTCAAGGCCGAAGCGTATGTCCTTACCAAGGAAGAGGGCGGACGTCACACCCCATTTTTCAACGGCTACCGACCCCAGTTCTACTTCCGTACAACAGACGTTACCGGCATAGTAGATCTTCCCGCCGGAACAGAAATGGTTATGCCTGGCGATAACGTTGCGGTAACCGTTAACCTGATCACCCCGATAGCCATGGACGAAGGTCTTCGCTTCGCCATCCGTGAAGGTGGCCGTACCGTTGGCGCTGGTGTCGTCAGCTCGATTATTGAATAAATTAAACATGCAGGAGCGATTTACCAGTTGCTACTGCATGTCATATAAAAGGATGCTGCAATGAGAGACATTATTACCCTCGCCTGCACCGAGTGCAAACAGAGGAATTATACAACAACCAAAAATAAGAAAACCAAGCCGGAAAAACTTGAATTTAGCAAATACTGCCGCTTCTGCCGTAAACACACTCCACACAAGGAAACCAAATAACTTATTTGGAAAATTTGTATAGGCATGCAGGCCAGTAGCTCTAACGGCTAGAGCACCGGTCTCCAAAACCGGGTGTTGTGGGTTCGAATCCCTCCTGGCCTGCCATTTTTAGCCTGCACATCTGAGTGGACACTTATCCATATTCATCATTGATCCTTCTGAATAAACGCAGAAAAAACGATGGGAGTGCTACGTGCAAAAAGTGACGTCCTTTCTAGAATCAGTAAAGATTGAGCTTGGCAAGGTTACCTGGCCAACACGAAAAGAAACCGTTGCCACCACTGGTGTGGTGGTAGTTATTGTTTTCATTATCTCAATCTACCTGGGCGCCTGTGACATTGTCCTGGCCAAACTGATGCGACTGATACTGGGGTAAAGGAATATATATGTCCAAAAAGTGGTATGGCGTTCACACATATTCCGGCTTCGAAAATAAAGTCAAGCTTAACCTGCTTGAGCGAATAAAGAACGAAGGGGTAGAAGATTTTTTTGAGGAGATACTCATTCCTTCTGAGACTGTTGTTGAGTTAAAGAAAGGAGAAAAGAAGACTTCCTCCCGTAAATTCTTCCCTGGATATATTCTTATAAAGATGGAATTAACTGACGAAACTTGGCACATAGTCAAGGAAACATCCAAAGTAACAGGTTTTGTAGGTGGTAATACCCCTTTTCCGATTCAGGATGATGAGGTCAACAAAATTGCTCGTCGCATGGAAGAGGGGGCGGAAAAACCACGACCCAAGGTGCGGTTTGAAATTGGTGAGACGGTACGTGTTGTTGATGGGCCTTTTCTTAATTTCTCTGGAATCGTTGAGGATGTCAAGCCAGACAAGGGTAAGTTACGGGTGACCGTTACTATCTTTGGCAGGTCAACTCCTGTGGAGCTGGAGTTTATGCAGGTTGAGAAAAGCTGATTTTGTAATCAATTTGTAGATAAAGGCATAAGGTCACATAAAGGAGCACAATAATGGCAAAGAAGATAACAGGTTATATTAAGCTACAAGTCCCCGCCGGCAAGGCCAATCCTTCACCACCGATTGGTCCGGCTCTCGGCCAGCACGGCGTCAATATCATGGAGTTCTGTAAGGCATTCAACGCTAAGACTCAGGCTGATGAAGGCACCATTACCCCTGTTGTCATTACAGTCTATGCCGACCGTTCCTTTTCATTCATTACCAAGACACCGCCTGTTCCGGTTCTGATTAAAAAGGCACTTGGAATTGAGAGTGGCTCTGCGGTTCCTAACAAGACTAAAGTTGGTAAACTGACAAAAATTCAGGTGGAAGAAATAGCCAAGAAAAAAATGCCTGATCTTAACGCTGCCTCTGTTGAGGCTGCCATGAGAACTGTAGAAGGAACAGCCCGCTCCATGGGTGTTGATATCGTCTAAAGTCATAATATTTACGATACAAGAGAGGTTGCATCATGTCGAAGACTGGAAAAAAACATAACGAGGCAGCGGCAAATATCGACAGGGCAAAAGTATATCCCCTGGTGACTGCTCTTGACGTCGTTAAGCAGGGTACTTTTGCCAAATTTGACGAGACAGTGGATGTGGCTGTTCGTCTTGGTGTTGATCCTCGGCATGCGGATCAGATGGTACGTGGTGCGGTTGTACTTCCTAACGGGCTCGGCAAAACCATTCGTGTTCTGGTTTTTGCGAAGGGTGAGAAGGAAAAAGAGGCTCTTGACGCCGGTGCTGATTTTGTTGGTTCTGAAGATCTCGTGGCTAAAATTCAAGAGGGCTGGTTTGATTTTGATACCGCTATTGCCACTCCTGATATGATGGGCGTGGTTGGGAAGATCGGCAAGATTCTCGGACCGCGCGGTCTCATGCCTAACCCAAAGGTTGGCACAGTTACCTTTGATGTAGGTAGGGCAGTTAAGGAGTCCAAGGCTGGCAAGGTAGAATTCCGTGTAGAAAAAGCTGGAATTGTACATGCTCCTGTAGGAAAGGTTTCTTTCGATGCTGAAAAGCTGAAGGGTAACATTCTGGCGCTTGTTGAGGCACTTGTTAAGGCCAAGCCATCTGCCGCCAAAGGAACATACATAAAGAAAATATCCGTGTCATCTACCATGGGTCCCGGTATTAATCTCGATATTGCCGACGTAACTTCACAAATCTAATTCGGATATATTGTCAAGCCAAAGTCAAAGACAGCAGGCGCCTGTGATTGCATAATCCGGAAGCGTTCCGGACCTGCCGAGACTTGGGTAACGTAAGTATTTTTTTACGCTTCCTGACTTTGGCCACGGGGCTTGCCCCATATACCAAAAGAAAGGAGGAAGTAGCTTGAACAAGGAAAACAAGCAAAAACAGGTTACCCAGATGCATGAACGACTCGTGCGTGCAAAGGCTATTTTTCTGGCTGATTTTCGTGGCATGAATGTCGGCCAGGCAACTAGTCTTCGCAATGAATTGCGCAATGCTTCGGTGGAGTACAAAGTCTTTAAAAATACTTTGCTTGATCTGGCTGCAAAGGGCACAGATACAGAATGTCTGAGCCCTTATCTAACCGGACCGACAGCCGTTGCAATTACGTACAACGATCCGGTCAGTGCTGCCAAGGTGCTTAGCAAGTTTGCCAAAGACCCTCAAAGCAAATTTGTTTTGAAGGCTGGTGTTCTATCCGGCAAACTAATTGATGTAAAGCAGATCCAGGCACTAGCCGATCTGCCTTCGCGAGAGGTTCTGATCGCTAAGATGCTCGGTTCCATGCAGGCGCCAGCCACCAATTTTGTTGGTGTGCTTGCTGCACTGCCAGGCTCACTGGTACGCGTCCTTGATGCTATTCGTATCAAAAAGGTTGGGAACTAAAAAGTATAATTACTTAACAAAACATCACTATCAATTTTTGGAGGAATGAGACAATGGCAGAAATTACCAAAGAAGATGTTATCAGTTTTATTGAAAAGATGACAGTTCTTGACCTTGCTGAGCTTGTGAAGGAACTGGAAGAAAAATTTGGTGTGTCAGCTGCCGCACCGGTGGCAGTAGCTGCTGCTGGCCCTGCTGCCGCTGCTGAGCCTGCTGAAGAACAGACAGAGTTTGATGTTGTTCTTAAGGCTATAGGTGCAAACAAGATCAATGTTATCAAAGTTGTCCGTGCCCTGACCAGTCTTGGTTTGAAGGAAGCCAAGGATTTGGTTGATGCTGCTCCGGGTACAGTTAAGCAGGGTGTTTCCAAGCAGGAGGCCGAAGACGCTAAGAAGCAGCTTGTTGAAGCCGGCGCTGAAGTCGAAGTCAAATAGCGGTTTGTCCCTGTAAAGATGTTGAAAGCCAAGGTCGCCTGGCGCGGCCTTGGCTTGTCCTGTTTAGTCTGCCCCCCACATCCAACAACAGCCTGTAATTCCAGCCACGTTTAATATTGGGTTGGATGCCCTCACGATACATGCCAAAGGAGAAGCTATGGCTTATTCGATCGCCAATAACCACCTGTTACGAAAAAACTTCGCTAAAATAAAAAATATCATTGACATCCCCAACCTGATTGACATTCAAAAAAATTCTTACAGACGATTTCTTCAGCAGGAGACCTCCACTGAGTCACGTAGCAACAGTGGTCTTGAATCCGTGTTTAGAAGTGTATTTCCCATTAAGGATTTTAGTGAGAGTGCATCGCTGGAATATGTCTCATATTCTCTCAGCAAGCCAAAATATGATGTCGAGGAGTGTCATCAGCGTGGTATGACCTTCGCAGCGCCCATGAAGGTCAAGGTGCGTTTGGTTATATGGGATACAGGTAAAGAGACAGGTGTCAGGGCGATCAAGGATATAAAGGAGCAGGAGGTTTACTTCGGCGAGATACCGTTGATGACAGATAACGGTACGTTTATCATTAACGGAACTGAGCGGGTCATCGTCAGTCAGTTACATCGTTCACCTGGTGTGTTTTATGACCATGACAAGGGTAAGACTCATTCGAGTGGCAAGGTTCTCTATTCTGCCAGGGTGATCCCCTATCGCGGTTCATGGCTTGATTTTGAATTTGACCATAAGGACATCCTTTACGTACGTATTGACCGTCGTCGTAAAATGCCGGCAACGGTATTGCTAAAGGCATTGGGCTATTCAACAGAACAACTTCTTAATTATTATTACAAGAGTGAAGAGATCTATATTCATGGAGAAACTCTTTCAAAGGGTATCGACCACGAACTGCTCACCTTGCAGAAGGCAGTAGTTGATGTTGCTGATCCCAAAAGCGGTGAAGTTCTTGTCAAGATAAATCGAAAATATACCAAGGCTTCTATAAAGAAGATGATTGAACACGGTATTAAAGCTGTACCGGTGAATATTGAAGGTGTTATTGGTCGTTACGTTTCGTCCGATATCGTTGATCCAGCTACTGGTGAAATCATTGTGGAATGCAATGAAGAGATCACGGAAGATAAGTTTAATGATATTAAGGCCCATGGAGTGACAAGCTTAAAAGTCCTTTTCATTGACAACTTGCATGTCACGTCGTCATTCCGCGATACTTTGCTTGCTGATAAGATCAGCACTACTGATGAGGCATTGATAGAGATATATCGCCGTTTGCGGCCTGGCGATCCTCCCACTTTAAAAAGTTCATTGGCGCTGTTTGACAATCTCTTCTTTAATCCTGAACGTTATGATCTCTCTGCAGTTGGTCGTCTTAAGCTCAATTACAAGCTTAACCTCAAGGTATGGCCTGAATGTAAGGTACTTAATGCGCCATGCATGTTTTCTGCCAGTGATGTAAGCAATTTTGAGGAACTTGTAAAGCTTGTATCCCAAGGCAGTAACCAATTTTCACAGTATATTTTGACGAAGCTGCCGAGCGATTTCTCTAAAATCATAGTAAAACATGATCCGTCACAGCCGGTATCAGAAAAACTTTCTGAACAGTTGATTAATGAATTCAACAATCTTGTAAAGGATCAGGATTTCTTTCAGAAAGAAATCTTTACCGGCCTTCAGCTCAGTGATGCGACTATCAAACTGACGGAAGTAATTGAGCAAGGTGGTTTTGACGAGAATCGTAGAGCAATTGAGATACTTCGTCGTAATCGCATGATATTCGAAGATTTGTATTCTTCTGTAATCCATACCAGCTCTAAAAACGATATACTTGAAATCGTCCGCTATCTAATCGAACTCAAAAATGGTCGTGGAGCCATTGATGATATTGATCATCTGGGCAATCGCCGTGTACGTGCCGTGGGAGAGTTACTGGAAAATCAATATCGAATTGGTCTTGTGCGTATGGAGAGGGCCATTAAAGAGCGCATGAGCTTGCAAGAGGTTGAGAACCTCATGCCGCATGATCTGATTAACTCAAAACCGGTTTCAGCCGTGGTCAAGGAGTTTTTCGGTTCATCACAGCTTTCCCAGTTCATGGATCAGACAAATCCGCTCTCCGAGGTTACCCACAAGCGCCGTCTTTCTGCCCTGGGACCAGGTGGTCTGACTCGTGAACGGGCTGGTTTTGAAGTGCGCGACGTCCATCCGACCCACTATGGTCGCGTATGCCCGATTGAGACTCCTGAGGGTCCGAACATCGGTTTGATAGCCTCACTTTCAACCTATGCTCGGATCAATGAGCACGGTTTCGTTGAAACTCCGTATCGTATTGTCCAAGATGGCAAGTTGACCACCGAGGTACGCTTCTTCTCAGCATTAGAGGAGGAAGGGCATGCCATTGCTCAGGCCAACGCCGAGGTGGACACGAACGGTCGTTTCGTCAATGATTATGTTTCAGCCCGCAAAAGTGGTGAGTTCATCCTCGTCCACCGGGACGAAATAGAGTTGATGGATGTTGCGCCCAAGCAACTTGTCTCCGTTGCTGCCGCACTAATCCCATTCCTGGAGAATGATGACGCCAACCGCGCCCTGATGGGCTCGAACATGCAGCGACAAGCTGTACCACTGCTGCGTGCTGACTCACCATTGGTAGGCACTGGTATGGAACGCATAGTGGCCAAGGATTCCGGTGTGTCCGTTATCGCTCGGCATAATGGTGTCGTTGAGTCGGTAGATGCTTCCCGTATCGTAGTAAAAATAGACGAAGAAGAGCATGACGAAACCGGCACGGGTGTAGACATTTACAACCTGATTAAGTTTGCTCGTTCCAACCAGAATACCTGTATTAATAACAAACCGGTAGTTAAAGTCGGAGATGCTGTCAAGCGTACTGAAGTCATAGCTGATGGTCCCTCAACCGAAATGGGCGAGTTGGCCCTGGGGCAAAACGTTGTAGTGGCGTTTATGCCGTGGGGTGGTTACAACTTCGAGGACTCGATCCTGGTCTCTGAAAAAATGGTGAAAGATGACCGCTACACTTCAATTCACATTGAGGAATTCGAGTGTGTTGCCCGCGATACCAAGCTTGGTAAGGAAGATATTACTTCTGATATTCCCAACCTGGGCGAAGAGGCGCTAAAAGATCTGGATGAATCAGGAATTATCCGGATAGGCGCTGAAGTGAAGCCTGGCGATATACTTGTTGGCAAAATCACACCAAAAGGCGAAACCCAGCTATCTCCGGAGGAAAAACTGTTACGTGCTATCTTTGGCGAAAAAGCTGGCGATGTGCGTGATACCTCCCTGACTGTACCACCTGGTGTCGAGGGTACGGTAATAGGCGCCAAGGTATTTTCCCGCAAAGGCTCCGACAAGGATATTCGTACAGAATTGATTGAAAAAGCTGAAGAAGATAAGTTGCGTAAGGATGAACAAGATGAGATTCGCATCATCCGCAACTCGGCTTTGGGCAAGTTAAAGCGTCTACTGTTGGATAAAACACTGGCGGTCAAACTTGAAGATGCCGAAGGAACTCTCATACTGGCAAAAGGCAAGAAAATTACTGACGAGTCCCTTAAAGAACTGCCAATATCGCGCTGGGGTAGCATTTCTGTTAGTGACAACGGCGAGACAGATGACAAGGTCAGCCAGGTACTGGACACCCTTAATCGTCAGATAGACTTGATACAAAGCGTTTTCGACGACAAGGTGCAGAAGCTCAAGCGTGGCGACGACCTGCCGCCAGGCGTGATCAAGATGGTCAAGGTCTATATCGCCATCAAGCGCAAGCTGCAGGTTGGTGATAAGATGGCCGGTCGCCATGGCAACAAGGGAGTTGTTTCCCGCATACTGCCGGAAGAGGACATGCCGTATATGGATGATGGCCGACCCGTCGAGATCGTGCTTAATCCCCTTGGTGTTCCTTCCCGTATGAACGTTGGCCAGATACTGGAAACCCATCTGGGCTGGGCTGCCAAGGGTATTGGCTGGAAAATAGAGGAAATGCTCCAGAAACAGACTTCTGAAGAGAACCTTAAGAAGTATCTGAAAGATGTCTATGGTGACAATGAGGTAAGTCGATTTGTAGACACCCTGGATCGTGAAGAACTGATGAAGGTCTGTCGCCGTCTGCAACGGGGTGTTCCCATGGCCTCGCCGGTCTTTGAAGGAGCCAGTGAGGAAAAGATCAAGGGTATGCTGGCAAAAGCCGGTTTTCATTCTTCAGGGCAGGTAACGCTGTTCGACGGTAGAAGCGGCGATCCTTTCAAACATAAAGTTACCGTTGGTGTAATGTATGTGCTTAAGCTGCATCACTTGGTTGATGATAAGATTCATGCCCGCTCAATCGGGCCCTACAGCCTGGTAACCCAGCAACCGCTGGGGGGTAAGGCTCAATTTGGTGGGCAAAGGCTTGGCGAAATGGAGGTCTGGGCCATGGAAGCGTATGGCGCCGCCTATGCCCTGCAGGAATTCCTGACAGTCAAGTCGGACGATGTCTCGGGACGAACAAGGATGTATGAGGCTATTGTCAAAGGCAAACATACCCTGGAACCTGGCTTGCCAGAGTCTTTCAATGTCCTCATCAAGGAATTGCAGTCGCTCTGCCTTGATGTGGAGTTGCTGGAAGGGGAAGAAGAATAAGACGCCGCGGGCGGGATTTCCTGCGCGCCACCAGCACACCTCAGACCTTTGCTGTCGGCCACTTTGGCAACGACGCAAGGCTTCAGAATAACGGAGGAGAGTATCGTGGAAGATTATTTCAGTTTCTTTGATAAACCCAAAGATCCACTCCATTTTTCAGCCATACGGATATCAGTGTCCTCACCGGACAAGATTCGCGAGCGGTCTCACGGCGAGGTAAAGAAGCCTGAGACTATTAACTACCGTACCTTCAAGCCGGAGCGTGATGGCTTGTTCTGTGCAAAGATATTTGGTCCTACCAAGGATTATGAGTGTAACTGCGGCAAGTACAAACGCATGAAGCATCGCGGCATCGTTTGTGAAAAATGCGGTGTTGAGGTGATCCCTTCCAAGGTGCGTCGTGAGCGACTTGGTCACATCGATCTAGCCACACCTGTAGCTCATATCTGGTTCCTCAAATCACTACCCTCGCGGATCGGAAACCTGCTTGATATTACCCTCAAGGATCTGGAGAAGGTGCTCTACTTTGAGGCATTTGTCATCAGCGATCCCAAGAATACACCCATGCAGTTTTGCGAGGTCATTTCCGAGGATAAGTACATCAAGGCCCAGCAGGAATATGGCGAAGACGCATTTGAAGGTGGTATGGGAGCCGAGGCGATCAGGGAGTGTCTCAAAGCTCTTAATCTGGATGAATTGTCTGTCCAGTTGCGAACTGACATGATGGAGTCAACCAGTGAAGCCAAGCGCAAGAAAAATGCCAAGCGTCTCAAGGTAGTAGAGGCTTTTAAAAACTCCGGAAACAAGCCGGAGTGGATGATTTTGGAATGCATTCCTGTGCTGCCGCCTGAGTTACGTCCCTTGGTGCCTTTGGATGGTGGCCGGTTCGCCACCTCCGATTTGAACGATCTTTACCGCCGGGTGATCAATCGTAACAATCGTCTCAAACGCCTTGTGGAACTACAGGCCCCTGAAGTTATCATCCGTAATGAGAAGCGTATGTTGCAGGAGGCCGTGGATGCACTCTTTGATAACGGTCGCCGAGGTCGTGCCATTGCCGGCCCCAATAAGCGGCCACTCAAGTCGCTATCAGATATGCTTAAGGGAAAATCTGGCCGATTCCGCCAAAATTTGCTCGGTAAGCGTGTCGATTATTCCGGGCGTTCTGTCATAGTTGTTGGCCCGGAACTGAAGCTGCATCAGTGTGGACTTCCAAAGAAGATGGCGCTTGAGCTGTTTAAACCCTTTATCTACAACAAACTCGAAGAGCGTGGTCTGGTCACCACCATCAAGAGTGCCAAGAAAATGGTGGAGAAAGAGCGTCCCGAGGTCTGGGATGTGCTGGAGGAGGTTATCAAGGAACACCCGGTTATGCTCAATCGTGCTCCGACCTTGCACCGGCTTGGCATCCAGGCTTTTGAGCCGGTTTTGATCGAGGGCAAGGCTATTCAGCTTCACCCATTGGTTTGTACCGCCTTCAACGCTGACTTTGACGGTGATCAAATGGCAGTTCATCTGCCACTCTCCATCGAGAGCCAGGTTGAGGCACGTGTGCTTATGATGTCAACCAACAACATTCTTTCGCCGGCTCATGGCAAACCAATTATTGTTCCATCCCAAGATATGGTTTTGGGTGCGTACTATATGACGCGTGACCGACATTACGAACCGGATATCGACAAGATTACCGGTAAGGAGAAAATAGACGAGAAAAGCGGTAAGCCTATCTATCGCAGGGTAAGGGGTACCGGTAAGATTTTTTCAGGTACTGATGAGGTTCGAATAGCATTTGATGCGGGCGAGGTTGACATGCAGGCCACTATTCGGGTTCGCATGAAAAATCTCGCGTCAGACGAATCCTCACAACTTATCGACACCACTGCCGGACGCGTGATTCTTCGTGAAATTCTGCCTGATTCGGTTCCGTTCAGTGCCGTTAACAAGGTGATGAACAAGAAGGAACTATCTAATCTTGTTGATACTTGTTATCGCATGGCTGATAGTAAGGAAACAGTAATTCTGGCAGATAAACTAAAGGATATCGGATTTCGCTACGCCAATCTGGCTGGTATTTCCATTTGTCTTGATGATATGGTTATCCCTGAGGGAAAGGCTGCAATTATTACCAGGGCTGATGATGAGGTAAAGGAAATTCAGAATCAGTATACCGAGGGACTTATCACTGACGGCGAGCGTTATAATAAAGTTATTGATATTTGGGCTAAAGCTACTGAAGAAATAGCCAAGGAAATGCTTGATAATCTTTCGATACAAACCTTTATTGACGAGACAGGCGCTGAGAGGAATGAGCCCTCTTTTAATGCGATTCACATGATGGCCGATTCCGGCGCCAGGGGTTCTGCACAGCAGATTCGCCAGTTGGCTGGTATGCGTGGTTTGATGGCTAAGCCGTCAGGTGAAATCATTGAAACCCCCATTACCGCTAATTTTCGCGAAGGACTGACAGTTCTACAGTACTTTATCTCTACTCATGGCGCCCGTAAAGGTCTTGCAGATACTGCCCTCAAGACAGCCAACTCCGGATATCTGACCCGTCGCTTGGTTGATGTGGCTCAGGACGCCATTATTACTGAAGACGACTGTGGTACGCTAGATGGTCTGGTTGTTTCCTCGCTGACTGAAGGGGGTGAAATAATTGAACATATAGGTGACCGCATTCTTGGACGCGTTGCAATGGATGACATTCTTGATCCTATTACCGGTGAAGTGTTGGTTGAGGACAATCAAGAAATAGATGAGAGTTTGGTTAAACGGATTGAAGATTCAGGGCTGGAGAAAATCAAGATTCGCTCCGTACTTACCTGCCAGAGTCGCCGGGGAATCTGTGCCAAATGTTATGGACGTGATCTGGCTCGTGGCCATAGTGTGAATCAAGGTGAAGCGGTAGGTGTTATTGCTGCGCAGTCTATTGGTGAGCCAGGCACACAGCTGACCATGCGAACCTTTCATATTGGCGGCACCGCTTCCCGTCATGCTGAGCAGACTTCTTTGGAGGCTCGTACCGATGGCGCCATCAAGTTCATTAACTTGAACACTGTTATAAATGCTGAAGGATACCACATTGTTATGAATCGCAATGGTGAGATAGCGGTGATTGATGATACCGGTCGCGAGCGTGAAAAATATGGTGTTGTCTATGGCGCTAAAATCAAGATTGCACCGGGTGGCAAGGTTAAGCCTGCTTCAATTCTTGCAGAGTGGGACCCCTATACCATGCCGATTCTCACTGAATTTGCCGGTAAGGTCAAATTTGCTGACATTATCGAAGGCGTGAGCATGGAAGAACAGTTGGATGAAGTCACCGGTTTGTCTCGCAAGGTTATCATTGAGTCCAAGGATAGCGACAAACGCCCGAGGATTGCCATCAAGGACGCCAGCGGAGAGGGGAGCGGTACTATTGGACGCTACTTTCTACCGATTGGCGCCAATATCTCTGTCCATGACGACGCTGTCATTAGCGCGGGTGATATTATTGCTAAAATTCCGCGTGAAACAACCAAAACCAAGGACATCACCGGAGGTCTGCCACGCGTTGCAGAGTTGTTCGAAGCACGCAAGCCTAAGGATTATGCGGTCATCACGGAGATTGATGGTCGTGTTTCCTACGGTAAGGATGCAAAGGGTAAACGGAAAGTTATCGTGACTCCTGAAGTTGGTGAGCCGAAGGAGTACCTGATACCCAAGGGGAAACACATCAGTGTTCATGAGGGAGATCAGGTGCGCGCAGGCGAAGCGCTTATGGATGGTTCCTCCAATCCGCATGACATCCTCAGGGTTTTGGGCGTCAAAGAGCTTGCCAAATACCTCGTAGACGAGGTTCAGGAAGTTTATCGCCTTCAGGGGGTCAAGATCAACGATAAGCACATCGAGGTTATTGTGCGGCAGATGCTACGACGAGTTCGTATAAAGGATGTCGGTGATACGACCCTCCTGATTGACGATCAGGTCGAGCGCTTTGTGTTCGAAGAAGAAAACGAGAAAGTATTATCAGCTGGGAAGCGTCCGGCCATCGCAGAGCCTTTACTGCTGGGTATAACTAAGGCATCGTTGTCTACGGAGTCGTTCATTTCGGCAGCATCATTCCAGGAAACTACAAAGGTTCTTACCCAAGCTGCAATTGAAGGAAAGGTTGACTATCTGCGTGGTCTCAAGGAAAACGTCATCATGGGGCGTCTTATTCCTGCCGGTACCGGCCTCGCACGTTATCGCAACCTTCGGCTGATTGTAGATACACTTGAGCAGGTACCGCAACACGTTGATCGTGAAGTTGATGGAACACCTGGTGTCAAACAGGAAGCTTGTTAGCGTTGATTAAATCTAAGGGAGTCGGAATAAACCGATATACCAAGTTTTACGCACGGATTCAGGTCGAATTTGTCGTCCCTGATTGAGCAACACCGCAGGCGTAGCAGGGCTACGTTGAGGATTTTGCAATTGAAGGGGCGGCAAAGGCGGCCTGAATACGGGATGTAAAACGGTATATTTGTTTTTTCCGGCTCCCTAAGGCAGAGGGCGGCCTATTCACCCCCTCTGCCTTAGGAACCAATCACTTAGGCAAAAGGCAAAGTATAATATTTTCATATCCAGCAGAGTAGATGCTATAATCCAGCCTGAAATTAAAACTCACACCAGAAGTAAACATCACTATTCAGAAAACCTTTGGATTATTGAAGGGCTCCTCCCGGCGGCTCTTTATGGCTTCAGTGGTGGTGCAACTTGGCCGGGGCGCTCAAGAGTTGGGCTGGAATCATGAGCTTAGGTGAGCACGATACGCTGTACTGAAAGGTTAACCATGACATATGAAGAAGCGCGCAAGAAGATAATATTCGCCCTGGATGTGAACGGGCTGGCTGAAATTGACCGTTATGCCGAAATGCTATCTACTAAGGTCGGTATGTTCAAGGTGGGCAAGGAACTGTTTACCTCCTGCGGCCTGGAAGCTGTCAAAGCGGTACAGCGCCACGGCGGCCAGGTGTTTCTTGATTTGAAATACCACGACATCCCCAATACCGTAGCCAAGGCCATGGTGGAGGCTGCCCGGCTCGGCGTTCAGATGGCCAACCTGCACGCCCTTGGAGGCGCGGAGATGATGGAAACCGCTGTCACTGCGGTGCACAAGGAGTTCGGCGATGATCGTCCCCGTCTGTTGGCGGTGACCATCCTGACCTCATCCACCGAGGAGACCCTGCGTGGTGTCGGCATCGATCATCCCGTGCAGGATATGGTCGTTCGGCTGGCAAAACTGGCCAAGGAGTCCGGCATGGACGGCGTGGTAGCCTCACCCCTTGAGATCAAGCTGATCCGTGAGGCCTGCGGTTCTGACTTCCTGATCGTCACCCCTGGTGTGAGGCCCTTATTTGCGGCAGCTGACGACCAGAAGCGTATCATGACACCTGCTGAGGCAGTGGTGGCTGGGGCTGATTATCTGGTGATTGGGCGACCGATTGCCAAGGCTGCTGTTCCGGTTGATGCTGTAGCGATGATCGTTGATGAGATAGTGGCGGCTTGTCTATGAAGGGTGAACTGATATTCGGCGCCAATCCCGTTAAGGAATCCCTACAGGGTACTCGGGGTGTGTTCAATCTGTATGTGCAGATCAGTGCGACCGACCACCGCGTGGATAAGATCATCAAGCTTGCTGAAGATCGCGGAGTAGCGGTTCATCGCCGTGAAAAAAACGATCTGACCAAGATGTGCGCTTCTTCCCATCACCAGGGCATTGCGCTGGAGGTGGAACCGTTCCGCTACGCCGACCTTGATGATCTGCTGGCAGTGGTTGAACAATCCGGTTCTACCGGTTTCCTGCTGGTTCTGGATGGTATTCAGGATCCGCACAATCTGGGGGCCTTGATCCGTACGGCAGCCTGTGCCGGCGCTAATGGCGTCATCATCCCAAAGGATCGCGCCTGTAGCATTACCGCAGCAGCTGAAAAAGCCTCGTCCGGCGCCGTGGAAACAATTCCGGTGGCTATGGTAACCAATATTGCCCGGTCGCTTGAAACCCTGAAAAAATCCGGCTACTGGATCTACGGTCTGGCCGGTGAGGCTAAACCGTCGGTCTATGGAGTGGCTTTTTCCGGCAATATTGTCCTGGTGATCGGTAGCGAAGGAGAAGGGATCAGGCCACTGGTGCGCAAACAGTGCGATGTGGTCATGTCCATTCCGCACTATGGCGGGGTTGGTTCGCTTAACGCCTCGGTTGCCGGGGGCATTGCGATGTTCGAGGTGGCAAGGAAGATTAATCTGTAGAATTGATGTGACTCTAAAATAGGACTTTAAGACTGGGATTTCAGCACCTCGTAAAGACGCAGCTTGGGCTTGGTGTCGTACTTGTTGACGAAAGCAAAGACCTTGGCGCCACTCTCGGCCTGGACACTCTTGCCGACAATGACTTCGAACCAGCCTTCGGTTCTCGACTTCTGATCTGACGCGTGCACATAGCCACCATCAAGGCCGACTGTCAAAGGAGTACCCGGTGGTGGTTGTTTAGCCCAGTCTCTGGGGCAGCCTTCAATGAACTGGAACTGCTCATCATCCAACTCGCTCTCAATCCTTTCGGTAACGCTGTGCAATTGGCGATGGAGTTTGGTTTCCAGGTACTGTAGTTCGGGTGTACAATGCATCGTCAGTATCTTGGCAAGAGAGGGCTCGCACTATGACGGCACTGGTTCTGGCAAGAGCAGTCGGCTGATGAGGTTCAATTTACCGAACAGGGTTAATGATAGCAGATGGTTAATTGAACGGGTAGGCTGTCAAAAATTCTTCAACTCATCAAAGCAGTTTTCGCAGTCACCACGATCACGGTAGTGTTGGGCGACGGCCAGCAGTTCATCAGGAGGTGAAGTGACAAGAACTTGGTATTCGTACTTCTTGACTCCGTGTCAGCGGTTCCGTGAAAATGTAGTAAACGCGGCACCTTAAAAATGCAGTGACAACAGTCCGCCGACTATGATGCTCATGCATCAGATCCTGATAATGAAGGTGATCGCGATGAAGATAGCTGGCCCATAGCTGTTACATTTGACAAAAAGCGGGCTAAGCTGTAAGCTCTGTCTGCGGATACTCATGGTTTAAACGCATCACGCGTGCTGCCATAAAAAACTCCGGAACTGTTCGGGGTTTTTTTATTGGGTTGATCGGTGTGGGGCTTGCCGACTGTCTTGCCGGATGGAGCGCCACAAAATTAACCAGCAGGAGCAAGGGGAAACAGGGATGAAAGTCAGGAAATTATCAGCAGGAGATTGTGTTGAATCGCGTTGCACACGCTGCCGTGCAATCATGAATCATACGATTGTTGCCATGCAAGGCGAGCAAGTGGTTAGGGTTGAGTGCAATACCTGCCGCGGGACGCATAATTATTATCCAGAGAAAAAACCCCAAACACCGGCTGCTAGCAGCGGATCTGTCAAAAAAGCACCTGCTGCTCGTAAACCTAAAGTGGATCCGGGTGCTTTGGAGCGCGAAGAATGGGAATCACTCCGCTTGACAATGGATCCAGCCGTTGCGATTCCTTACGATATGAATAGTACCTTCCGGGTAAAAAAACTGGTGGCGCACTCTGCTTTTGGGCTTGGCATTGTGAAACTCTTGATAAAGCCGAACAAGATGGAAGTACTGTTTCAATGTGGCAAGAAATTGCTCCGCTGTGCCTAACCCCTTCTGAAACCACAAGTTTTTGTTTGGCGTATGAACATGATGCATGACGTATCCCTACCACTCTCATGTAGGCGCTACTTCATCAACACCTTGAGCGCCTGCTTAAGCATATCCTCCACTGAGCCTCCCTGTGAGGCATCCAACCCACCCAGCGCCTTCCTCACCTGTGGTTCCTTGTAACCCAGATTGACAAGGGCAGAAGCTACATCATCCATGACATCACCGGTCGGTATCTCCCGCCGCTCAGCTGTAGGTACGGAATTCATATCAAGCCTGCATACCTTTTCCTTCAATTCGAGAATAAGGCGTTCAGCTGTCTTCTTACCAATGCCTGGTATGGTTGATAACTTGTGGATATCACCCTGTATGAGCGCTTGAGCCAGCGGCGCCGGCTGGATGTTGGAGAGAATATCCCGCGCCAACTTGGGACCGACCCCGGAAACCGAGATGAGCAGTTGAAAGAAAGATTTCTCAAGCCTGGTGCGGAAACCATAAAGTTGAATTGCATCTTCCCGCACACTGGTATGGATGTGCAAGGAAGCAGAGCCACCCTCCTCGGGGAGTTCATAATAAGTGGAAAAGGGGATCTGTACCCGGTAGCCGACGCCATTCACGTCAATGATGATGTGGTCTGGTGATTTGTGGGCGATCATGCCCGTCAACATGGCAATCATGGCTTGAAGTTCCTCCAGGAAGTGATACGCCGGGATGCCGCCGGACCGGTCTGCTGTGTGAGTTCATGGGAATTGATGTGGCAGATGGCTACTGCCAGTGCATCGGAGGCATCTGCCTGGGCTATCTCAGGCAGACTCAACAGCGCCTTGAGCATCTTCTGCACCTGTTCCTTCTCTGCCTTGCCTTGCCCCACCACTGCCTGTTTGACCTGCAAAGCAGTGTATTCTGCAACCGGCAGACCGGCATGAACGGCCGCAACAATAGCTGCGCCCCGCGCCTGGCCCAACTTGAGAGCACTTTGTGCATTGGTGGAAAAAAAGATATTCTCCACCGCCACCTCGTCAGGTTGGTACTGGGCGATAACAGAGGAAAGACCGTCGAAGATCCTCAATAGCCGACCAGGGAAATCCGTGGCATTGTCGGTGAAGATGGCGCCATTATCCACATGGACAAGACGGTTGCCAGACTGTTCAACAATACCGTAACCGGTGATGCGTGAACCTGGATCAATACCGAGAACTCTCATTTAAAACCCGCAACCACCACCATGTTTGAGATGATATTTTTGATGATATTCTTCTGCCTCCCAGAAGTTGGCGCAGGGAACAATCTCGGTCACGATCCTGCGCTGATACCTGCCAGAGTGGTCGTTTCGTTCCAGGGACTCCTGCGCCAACCTGTATTGCTCCCCACTATGATAATAGATTGCCGAACGGTACTGGCTGCCCACATCCGGACCCTGGCAATTCAGCTGGGTCGGATCATGGGACTGCCAAAAGATATCAAGCAACTGCTCGTAGGATATCTGTTCAGGATCAAAGATCACCTCTATTGCTTCGGCATGACCTGTCAATCCAGTACAAACATCCTGATAGCGAGGGTTGTCGGCATGCCCGCCGGTATAGCCCACCCGCGTGGCAATCACACCTGCTACATCACGGAATTCATCTTCTACACCCCAGAAGCAGCCAGCAGCAAAGGTAGCCTTCTCCATTTTCGTCCCCCGGAAACAGTAAAGGGAGCCAAAGCTCCCTTTAGTTTCTTTACATTATCTTTTCCATTTCATCCGCCGAAATATCGAAGTTGGCGTAGACATTCTGTACATCGTCGTTGTCCTCCAGTCTATCCATCAACTTGAGCATACTCTCGGCCTGCTTGCCTTCCAGCACGACCAAGGTTTGCGGAATCATGGTAATCTCGGCATTGGCAAACTTGAAGCCTTTTGCCGCCAGAGCTTCACGCACCTCGATAAAACCCGATGGATCGGTCAGCACTTCAACCTGTTCATCTTCCTCAATAACATCATCGGCGCCGAACTCAATAGCCGCCTCAAAGAGCTGTTCAAAATCTATTCCCTTGTCAAAAGCGATCAAACCCTTCTTGCTGAACATCCATGAAACGCAGCCCGCCTCACCCATATTGCCGTTACACTTGGTAAAAATACTGCGTATATCCGAGACGGAACGGTTACGGTTATCGGTCAACACCTCAACCAGCACTGCGGCGCCACCCGGGCCATAACCCTCGTAGACGATCTCCTCGTAGGTCACACCCTCCATCCCGCCAGCGCCTTTCTTGATAGCCCGTTCAATATTATCCTTGGGCATATTCTCGGCCTTGGCCTTATCCACCGCTGTCCGCAGCCGCGGGTTAGCCGCAGGGTCAGCGCCACCCAGTTTGGCGGCAACGGAAATCTCCTTGATGATCTTGGTAAAAACCTTTCCACGTTTAGCGTCAGCAGCGCCCTTTTTGTGCTTAATAGTACTCCACTTATTATGACCAGACATCTTTCCCGCTCCTTTGAGAAAATATGATGAAAAATGTATTTTTCTTTTTTCTTGTTGCCTTAAAAAGCGGCAAATATTAGCATGGTGTAAACTCTCTGTCCAGAGGGAAAATGATGCCTGCCAAAGGAAACCCAGCTATGCAAACTCCAAAGTACTTGATTGAGATCATTTCGCTTATGCTCCTGTTGCTGCTTACTATTGGATGCAACACACCAAATCCAAAAATCTGTTCCCCTCCTTCGCCACCTCCTCCCCCTCCCCTTCGCGACCTCCCACCTATCCTGGCGCAAGACGAGCTTTTTCGTCCATATGCCAAACTGGGCAGAATCCGGATAACACGGGAAGTCTACGGCATATTTGATTCCAAAATATTCCCGGACATTCGCGAATGGGGCTATTCAGCAATCCGGGCAGAAGCTGAGAAAATGCGGGCCGACGCTGTCATTCTCCCTGAAGTCACAGGGGCAACCACTACATACCTGTTCTTGCCTTCCACGGAATATAGAGCCACTGGGGTTGCAATCAAATTCAAATAGAGATTGACATGACTATGAATAATTTTATATAAACATTATTCACACAACAAACGGCGGCGTAGCCAAGTGGTAAGGCAGAGGTCTGCAAAACCTTTATTCAGCGGTTCAAATCCGCTCGCCGCCTCCAATAACAACAAAGGGTTAGCTTACAAAAGCTGACCCTTTTTCTTTTTTTGTGGCACCTTTTGTGGCGCCTCAAATCGAAAGGGGTTACGGTATGAAAACATTTTCTGCTCAAAAATTCTGTAAACTATGCGATGAGGTTGATGTGATATTAGTTACAAACACACACACGGGCTAAATCGGTTTAGCCTCTTTGATTACGAGATGTAAGCGTCAACCGAGCCCATCTTCCCTCTTCCCATCCACCCCACTATATTGACCTTCACAGAAGTTTTAACAGTGGGGAGGTTCGCAGATGCCACAAGTCACCTCAAAATCAGAATGGGCAACCAAAATTACAGCATGGCGCAATAGTGGCCTGAGCATCGCCGCATGGCGCCGGGAAAATGAGGAGGGTGCCGGGGCGGGTCAATTTTAGACGCCGATTATCCCAATAAGTGGGTCATTATTGCATGCCGATTCACAATCACGTTCGTTGTGGGTTGCAAATTCTTGTGCTGTAACGCGCACGAGTTATCCAATTGACGACTTCACTGCTTATCTGTGATATAAAAATGTCACAGGGTCGCGTTTACGCGGATCAATAAGTCGTAATCAGGAAAAACGCTGATGGACGTCATCACCACTCATGTAAATACCGATTTCGACAGTTTGGGCTCCATGGTAGCGGCATCCCGTCTCTACCCCGACGCGCTCCTGAGTTTTCCCGGCTCCCAGGAAAAGGGAGTGCGTGACTTCCTGGCCCGCTATCCCGAATATCTTCCCCAATTTACCCGCGCCAAAGACATTGATTTGGACGCCGTGACCCGCCTGATCATCGTGGACTGCCAGCATCTCAACCGTATCGGGCGTTTCGCCGAAATCATCGCACGTCCCGGCCTGGATATTCATATATACGACCATCATCCCGTAACGGAACTCAGCATCAGTCCGACCGGCGGCATCATCCGTCCCTGCGGTTCTTCATCCACCATCCTGGCGGGAATCCTGATGGATCACAGCCTGACACTTACACCCGAAGAAGCCACCCTGGTGATGCTCGGCATCTATGAAGATACCGGTCGTCTCCTGTTCCCTTCCACCATGCGGGATGACTTCCTGGCTGCCGCCTGGCTGTTGGGGCAGGGGGGGCGTCTGAACATCGTCTCTGATTTTATATCTCAGGATTTGACCACTCAGCAGGTGGAGCTTCTCAACATGCTGCTGAAAACCCTTAAAACAACCATGGTTAATGGCGCTCAGGTCTCAATAGCCCACGCCTCCAGCGACTCCTATATCGGCGACATTGCCGCCCTGGCACATACGATCCGGGATATGGAGAATCTTGATGCCCTGTTCCTGGCAGTAGCCATGGAGAATCGTGTCTATCTGGTGGCCCGTAGCCGGGTGCCCGAGGTAAACTCGGGTGAGATCCTGCGGCGTTTTAATGGGGGTGGACATGCCACGGCTGCTTCGGCCACGATCCGTGACCTGTCACTGAAACAGGTGCTGGAGCGGTTGGAAGAGTTGCTGCGGATAGAGGTCAGTCCGCAGGTCTGCGCCGGTGATATCATGTCCGCGCCGGTCAAGACCATGCAAGCCGTTGTCACCATTGCCGAGGCAAGGGAATTGCTCACACGTTACAATTGCAATGCCATGCCGGTCATGGATGGTAGCGCCATGATCGGCATAATCTCCCGCAAGACCGTGGAAAAGTGTCTTTACCACGGTTTGGGCGCCTCTCCGGCCACCGACTTCATGCACACCGAGTTCATGCGTGGCAGTCATGACACACTGCTCTCGGATATTCAGGAGTATATGGTAGATGGAAACCGACGCTTTGTGCCGGTGTTCGACGGGGAGCTTCTGGTAGGGGCGGTAACACGTACCGATCTTTTACGTCATATGTACGGCGGACGGCGCGGACAGCCTGAGGCGCTTTATGACGTAGATGCCCTGACAACAGTGCCCAAGAGCCGTTCGATTGTCGGCCAGATCGGCAAGCGACTGCCAGTGCACACTATAACGCTTTTGCGCGAGTTGGGGAAAACCGGCGACGAACTGGGGCTGCTTGTACATGCGGTGGGCGGGTTTGTCCGCGATCTTTTGTTGGGCGTAAAGAATCTGGACATGGATGTGACCGTGGAGGGTGATGGCATATTTTTCGCGGAGAGATTTGCCGTCTGCCACGGCTGCCGGGTTCGCTGCCATCCGAAATTCGGCACGGCAGTGGTGATCTTTCCCGACGGAACCAAGGTTGACGTGGCCAGCACCCGTCTGGAATATTATGAGTCCCCGGGCGTACTGCCAACGGTGGAGCGCTCTTCGCTCAGACATGATCTATATCGGCGCGATTTTACCATCAATACCCTGGCGTTTTGCCTCAATGGCAACAATTTCGGTCGGCTGATCGACTTTTACGGTGGCCAGCAAGACATCCAGGAGGGGGTGGTGAGGGTGCTGCACAACCTGTCATTCGTTGAAGATCCAACCCGCGTTTTCCGTGCCATCCGCTTTGAACAACGGCTTGGTTTTCGAATTGCGCCACATACTGAAAATCTGATCCGTAGTGCCGTGCGGATGAACGTTCTGG
>Ga0265294_10002122_pt1 | contig 26219 bp, 23 predicted proteins | sample MunlanPumphouse3_FD_192504 | JGI IMG/M metagenome (GOLD analysis project Ga0265294, IMG submission 192504) | Groundwater microbial communities from a municipal landfill in Southern Ontario, Canada - Pumphouse #3 | ecosystem: Environmental > Aquatic > Deep subsurface > Groundwater | place... | reverse complement strand
GGGGCCGGCACGTCGGACGCCGGTGCCTCCTGTTTTTCCACATCCTGCGCGGGAACCGTCTGCACCGGACTCGTCTGGGGCACCACACTCTCGGCTACACTACGACGCTCGATATTCTGCCCTGAAAAATACGCAAGCGACAAGCTGGTCACGAAAAATATTGCAGCGACAATGGCCGTTGCGCGCGATAGAACGTTGCCCGCCCCACGCGCGCCAAAAACAGTAGCCGATGCGCCGCTACCGAAAGCAGCCCCGGCATCCGCACCCTTGCCATGCTGGATCAACACCAGCCCTATGAGCGCGACCGCAAGTAATACATGAACAATCAGCAATAAGGTTTGCATTATTTGCCAAGTCCTGCCAGTTTATAGCCCTACTACATAGCTGCCCGGCAAATCGTCAGGAATTCTTCGGCATTGAGTGATGCACCGCCGATGAGGCCACCATCGATATCCGGCATACGGAAGAGTTCTGCTGCGTTGGAGCCTTTGACGCTCCCGCCATACAGAATTCGAATCTGGCGCGCTATTGTATCATTTTGTTTCGCAATCTTCGCACGAATAAATGCGTGCACTTCCTGGGCCTGTTCCGGCGTTGCCGTCTTGCCGGTCCCAATGGCCCAGACAGGCTCGTACGCAATCACCGCACCGGCCAACGCATCGACACCTTCCAGGGCCAGCACCGCGTCCAACTGACGCGCAACAACCTGCTCCGTTTGCCCCGCTTCCCGCTCTTCCAGCAACTCGCCAACACAAAGGATGGGCATGAGCCCAAAACGCCGTGCCGCCGCGAACTTGCGCGCCACGAGCTCGTCGGACTCACCATAAAGGCTGCGGCGTTCCGAGTGCCCGACGATCACGTAGGAGCAGCCAAAATCCTTCACCATCGGCCCGGCGACCTCGCCGGTGTAAGCCCCCGACTCATGCTCCGAGAGGTTCTGCGCTCCCCAGGCCACCGGAGTCCCTTGCAGCAGGGACGCGACTTCGGGAATGTACACGAAGGGCGGGCAGACGGCGACCTCGACCGCCGATACAGACGAAATCCCCTGCTTGATGCCATCGACCAGCTTCTTGACGCTCTCCCTGCTCCCGTTCATCTTCCAGTTTCCGGCTACCAGCGGACGTCGCATCCTTCCTCTCCCTCATCTCTTCAAGAAAACGGCCGGTTAGCTTACCGAGGCGGCTTTAAAAAATCAAACCGCGATCCCGTCGTCAAACCGCCATCAAAACCAATCCTTTTCAAAAAAGCCTTGCCGAAGCAAAGCCCCGCTAGGGGCCCGCGGCCGATACAGGCGAACCCGCACGAGGCGCCACACTGCCCAGCGATTGCGCCACCGCCGCAGCCAAGTAATCCGCTATCCGCTGCACCTGGGCAGCCTCTCTCCCTTCCACCATGACCCGGACCACAGGCTCGGTCCCCGACGCGCGCAATAATATCCGGCCCGTATCGCGCAACCGCGCTTCTGCTTCGCGCACCGCCGCACGCACGGTTTCGGAGGCGTTCAGATCCACCTTACCCTCCACCGGCACGTTGATCATGCACTGCGGATATTTGGTCATCCCCGACTTGAGCTCATGCAGGGATTTTCCGGTCTCCGCCATTTCGGCCAGCACTTGCAGGGCTGAGACGATTCCGTCGCCAGTGCTGGTGCGATCCAGACAGATAATGTGCCCGGAGGACTCGCCGCCCAACTCCCAGCCATTCTCCTGCAGCATTTCGAGCACGTACCGGTCACCCACGGCAGCCCGCCGGAAATCGATATCGAGTTCCGCCAACGCATGTTCAAGGCCAAGATTGCTCATGACCGTCCCTACGACCGCCCCGCCCAAACGTTGGGTCCGCCGCCGGGCACGCGCAATGATGAACAGGATTTCGTCTCCGTCCACCACCTCACCACGGTGATCCACCATGATCACCCGATCGCCGTCGCCATCCAGGGCAATACCCGCGTCCGCCCCATGGGCCAGCACCGCCGCCTGCAGCGCCTGCGGCTGCGTAGAGCCGCACCCCGCATTGATGTTCAGCCCGTCGGGCGAAACGGCCGTTTCCGTGACCTTTGCCCCGAGTTCCTCGAAAACGTTCGGGGCGATGTGGTAAGTGGCGCCGTTGGCGCAATCCACCACCAGTTTCATACCGCTGAGGTCGATGCGGGAAGGTATCGTGCTCTTGCAAAACTCGATATACCGGCCTGGAGCATCGGGCATTCGTTCCGCCTTGCCCAGCCGGGCGGAATCCACGGTCACCATCGGTTCATCGAGTAGCGCTTCGATTGCCAGTTCTGTTTCATCCGGCAGCTTCGTCCCCTGGGCGGAGAAGAACTTGATGCCATTGTCGTAGTAGGGATTGTGCGAGGCGCTGATGACTATCCCCGCGCGCGCATGCAACGTACGGGTCAGGTAAGCGATCGCCGGCGTCGGCATGGGCCCCAGCAACCGAATGTCCACGCCCGCCGCGGACAGTCCCGCTTCCAGGGCGGATTCGAACATGTAGCCCGAGATGCGGGTGTCCTTGCCGATCAGGACAAAGCCTTTTTTCTCGCCGGCCAACACCCGGCCTGCCGCCCACCCCAGCTTGAGCATGAATGCCGCAGTGATGGGTTCCGTCCCGACGCGCCCCCTGATTCCATCAGTACCGAAATACCTTCTTGTCATTTACCCGATCCCATTTTTTCGCGTCCTCTCCAACGCACGCCGGCACTCGCATGCCCGACCGGGGAAAACCCACCGGCGGATTCCTAGCGCATCGCCTCCCGCCATCCTTCGGCATTTCTTACAACATCGCATACCCGGATCGCATCGGCCGTGGCCCGCACATCATGCACCCGCACGATGGATGCGCCTTGCCAGGCAGCGATCACCGCCGCCGCGACACTTCCGAACAAACGCTGGTCCAAGGGGGCATCGTTCAAGGCTCTGCCAATCATGCCCTTGCGTGAGACTCCCACCAGAATCGGAAGTCCAATCTCAGCGAACTCGTGCAAGTGTTTGAGCAAGAGCAGGTTATGGATCGTACGCTTCCCGAACCCAAAACCCGGATCGATCAGCAACCGCTTCCGGGGAATGCCCGCCGCTACACACTCGCGCACGCGCTCCCTCAAGTATTCCTTGACCTCGCTGACTACATCGCCGTACTGAGGGTTCTGCTGCATGGTCGCCGGCTCACCCTGCATGTGCATCAGACAGACAGGAACCCCCAGCTCGACCGCAGTCTCCAGCGCCCCTTCGACTCGCAGCGCCCGCACGTCGTTAATCAACCCCGCACCAACGGCAACCGCCGCGCGCATCACTTCCGGCCGGCTGGTATCCACCGACACGGGAACGTCCAGTTCCTTGGCAATCGCCTCGATGACCGGGATAACGCGATCCATCTCCTCGGCCACCGACACCGGCGCTGCGCCCGGCCTGGTGGACTCACCTCCCACGTCGATGATCGACGCCCCCTCCGCCACCATCTGCCGCGCCCGCTCCAAGGCGGCATCGCGCACAAAAAATTTACCCCCGTCCGAGAAGGAATCGGGGGTAATGTTCAATATTCCCATTACATGCGTGCACGTCAGGTCCAGGACCTTTCCCGCACAAACCAACTGCCCGACTGCCAGGTGCCGATCGAAGGAACGCTGAGGCTCGTTCTGCACGGGTTATCCCTGCTACCGTCAACCGGCTTTGCTACTGCCAGCCGATCGCCGCTCTCAATGCTGGCTGGCAGGACCGCCAATCGAGCCCTTGACGTCCTTGCCCTCGACCGTCGTCGCGCCGGTACCCTGCCCGGAACGCGGCTCGGCATCAGCCCAGCCTTGAGGCGGACGCGGCGGCTTGCCGGCCATGATGTCGTCGATCTGCTCGCTGTCGATGGTTTCGTACTTGATCAACGCCTCGGCCATGATATGCAGCTTGTCTATGTTCTCTCGCAGCAGTTTCTCGGCCCGCTTGTAGTTAAGGTCGATGATATTGCGTATCTCCTCGTCGATGGCACGCGCCGTGCCATCCGACAACATCTTGTGCCGCGTCACGGAATGGCCGAGGAAAACTTCGCCTTCATCCTCGCTGTAGGTCAGCGGTCCAAGTTTCTCGGACAGCCCCCACTTGGTCACCATGTTGCGCGCCAGTTCGGTCGCGCGCTGAATATCGTTCTGCGCGCCGGTCGTCACGTACTGAGGCCCGAAGATGAGCTCTTCCGCGATACGCCCTCCGAACAGGCTGGAGATCTGGCTCTCCAGTCGCTGTTTGCTGTAGCTGTAGCGGTCTTCCGTCGGCAGGAACAGAGTCACCCCCAGTGCCCGGCCGCGCGGAATGATGCTCACCTTATGAATCGGATCATGCTCCGGCACCAAACGCCCAACGATGGCATGACCGGACTCATGGTAGGCCGTAAGCTTCTTCTCCTGGTCGCTCATTACCATGGAGCGCCGCTCGGTACCCATCAGGATCTTGTCCTTGGCGCGCTCGAAGTCGTCCATCTCCACCAGCCGTTTGTTGGCACGGGCGGCAAACAGCGCGGCTTCGTTGACCAGGTTGGCGAGATCCGCTCCGGAAAACCCGGGCGTGCCGCGGGCAATCACGTTGGGATTGACGTCATCCGCCAGCGGCAACCGGCGCATGTGCACCTTCAGGATCTGTTCGCGCCCACGCACGTCCGGCAGCCCCACCACCACTTGGCGATCGAAACGGCCCGGGCGCAACAGTGCCGGGTCCAACACGTCCGGACGGTTGGTCGCAGCAATGACGATGATACCCTCGTTGCCTTCAAAGCCGTCCATCTCCACCAGCAACTGGTTCAACGTCTGTTCGCGCTCATCGTGGCCGCCCCCCAGGCCGGCACCGCGATGACGCCCCACCGCGTCGATCTCGTCAATGAAGATAATGCAGGGAGCATGCTTCTTGGCCTGCTCGAACATGTCGCGCACACGGGATGCGCCCACACCCACGAACATCTCCACGAAATCGGAACCGGAGATCGTGAAGAACGGCACCTTCGCCTCGCCCGCGATGGCTTTGGCGAGCAAGGTCTTGCCGGTACCCGGCGGACCGACCATCAGCACGCCACGAGGGATCTTGCCGCCCAAGCGCTGGAACTTGGCAGGATCACGCAGAAACTCCACGAGCTCCGCGACTTCCTCCTTGGCCTCCTCGACGCCCGCCACATCAGCAAACGTCACCTTTACCTGGTCCTCACCCTGAAGGCGCGCCCGGCTCTTGCCAAAGGACATCGCCCCGCGCCCGCCGGCACCGCCTTGCATCTGGCGCATGAAGAATATCCAGACGCCGATGAGCAACAGCATCGGGAACCAGGAAATGAAGATCTGCATCAACAAAGACTGCTGCTCCGGCGGACGCGCATCGATCAGCACGTTATTGTCGAGCAGGTCCTTGATAAGGCCAGGATCCTCTGGGCTGTAGGTGGTAAACCGCTCGCCTCCCTGCATCACACCCTGGACGGTCCGCCCCTCGATGGTCACCCGCTGCACCCGTCCTTGCTTCACTTCCTCCAGGAACTGCGAATAGGCCATCTGCTGGGAATGCGTCGGCCTGGTTCCGAAGTTGTTGAACACGGACATCAGGACGATCGCAATGATCACCCAGAGAATCAAATTTTTTGCCATGTCGTTCAAGATAATACCCCTTTACCGTGGCACCGGTGGAACGCCTGCAGGCACAGCCACGCAGAATGTTGCGGGCATCAAATTAGTAACATACTACACAATATAGTTCCTGGCCAACGCGTAGACTTCGCGGCTTCTGGGCCGCGACGCCTTGGGCTTACGGATAGCAACGCTCCTGAAGGATCGGCGCAGATCGGCAAGAACCGGCTCGAATCCTTCGCCTTGAAAGATCTTCAGCAACAAATCCCCGCCAGGTTTAAGGATTTGCTTTGCAAGATCGACGGCGAGCTCAACCAGATACATTGCGCGGGCCTGATCTACGCTGTTTACTCCACTAATATTGGGAGCCATGTCCGAGATAACAAGGTCCGCCGGCTCGCCGCCCAGCGTGTCCAATAACCGGTCGAGGACTTCCTGCTCCCGGAAATCCCCTTGCAGAAACTCGACGCCCGGTATGGGATCCATGGGGAGGATGTCGAGAGCCACCACCCGTCCCTTGTCGCCTATCGAACGCCGTGCGTACTGCGACCAACCGCCGGGCGCGGCACCGAGATCCACGACTGTCATCCCGGGCCGAAACAACCGGTCACGCCGATCGATCTCTTCGAGCTTGTACACCGCCCGCGATCGATATCCCTCCTGTTGCGCCCTTTTGACGTAAGGGTCATCGAAGTGTTCGCGCAGCCAGCGCCCGCTACTTTTGCTTCGTGCCATAATTCAGCTCTCGCCGCGATGATCGTGAACGTGACAGCGCCCCTCCCGGCCTTGGGAGACTGCGGGCGTACCACGCAGAATGCGCCGTGTGCGCAGGATTATCCAGAGCATGCCCGCCAGGCCATATGCCGCCAGGCCGATCAACTGCAGCACCACATCCGATACGAGCAAGTCGTGCAACAGCCAAGCGAGTCCTGCAAGGCACAGGATTATGCCCAACTCGAACTTGACGCCGTTCAAAGGACTCGCCGCCACTGTAAAAGCCCGGCGTATCCGGGTTACAATTTTACCGTCCTGCCCCTGACCAACCGCCATCGAAAGATATTGTTCCTTACATGCCACTGACCGAAAAGCAAAAACGCCATCTGCGCGCCCTGGGCCACAAACTGAAACCCGTCGTCTTGACCGGCGCGGCGGGGCTCACGGAAGCAGTTTACAAGGAAATCGATGCCGCTTTGACTTGTCACGAACTGATCAAGGTCCGCGTAAACGCCGAAGAGCGGGAAATACGGGAAGAAATGATCGGAGAGATCTGCAATCACACCGGCGCGGACCTGGTGCAGCGAATCGGCCACATCGCGCTGTTCTTCCGCCGCAATCAGGAACGCCCGCGCGTTCAGCTACCCTGAACACTCACCGCCACTGCGGGGTTTGAGGCACCCCGGCATCCCCCTTTGGCGCCACACCGAACATAACCAGAATCAGCCCCATCAGGCTATTGAAAAGAAACAGCGCGGAGGATAGGCCGTGCAGATATGCAAACCGCGCGGCCGTTTCCGTTCCTTCCACCAGTCCGGCATCACGCAGAACGGTCATCTCGGGCCGCAACAGAAACTCCCCGACCGCCGTCACGGCCAGCATGGCGATCAATCCCCACACGCGCCAGCGCTTATACCAACACCGGCCCGCGGCATACAGCGCCCCCAAGAGCAGCAGGCCGCCCGCCACAAAACCGATATGGCTGACGGCCCCGAACAGGTGCCCCGCAACAGTTCCAGCCAGACGGCGATCGTCGAGCACGTTGAACAGGGTCGGCGCCGCCAAATAACCGACGGCCCACATACTGCCCACCCAAAGGGTGAGCAGTACGCGTTCGCTGACCAACATCAAACGCATGTCGGTGTGCCTTGGATTCGAAACAGTGCTGGGAAAAATTGGAGAACTGGAATGCCGCGTTGGCACGGCGTCAAGGCTTATATGTATTTTACCGCCACGATCTCGTACTGCCGCGCGCCGCCCGGCGCCTCTACCGTGACCACATCGCCCTCGTGCTTGCCCACCAGCGCACGGGCGATAGGGGATTTGAAGGAGATCAGGCCCGCCTTGATGTCGGCCTCGTCCTCGCCGACGATCTGATAAGTCACCTCATCGCCACTGTCCTCTTCGACCAGATCCACCGTCGCGCCAAACACCACCTTGCCGTTGGCAGTCAGGGTAGTCACGTCGATGATCTGCGCGTTGGAGAGCTTGGATTCCAAATCCGCGATGCGGCCTTCGATAAAGCTCTGCTGCTCCCTCGCCGCGTGATATTCGGCATTCTCTTTCAAGTCGCCATGGGCACGCGCCTCAGCGATCGCCGCGATTATCCGCGGGCGGGCAACGGCTTTCAGTTCTTGTAGCTCTTCGCGCAACTTCTGTGCGCCGCGTACCGTCAAGGGCACCTTGGTCATGCCTGAAGCTCCTTATGCAGATCCTGCAAACGATTCACCTCGCTCGCATCCAGGAAGTCCAGCGCCAGACAGGTCGCCTTGGCGCCAGCCATGGTCGTGGTATACGTAACCTTGTGCTGCAAGGCCGCGCGACGGATTTCGAAAGAATCCGCGATGGCCTTCTTGCCTTCAGTCGTGTTCACGATCAGGCTGAACTCGTCGTTCTTGATCATATCTACAATATGCGGCCTCCCTTCCGCAACCTTGTTGACCGCGGTGCAGGCCACGCCCGCCTCCTGCAGGAAAGCCGCGGTGCCGCGCGTCGCGTATATCTGGAAGCCGTGCGCCGCCAACGCACGCGCTACGTTCACCGTCTCGACCTTGTCCGCGTCCCGCACGCTGAGCAGCGCCTTGCCGCCGCGCGGCAGCGCGACGCCGGCGCCCAGTTGCGATTTTGCAAAGGCCTCGCCGAAGGTGCGTCCGACCCCCATGACCTCGCCGGTCGACTTCATCTCAGGACCGAGCAACGGATCGACCTTGGGAAACTTGATGAAGGGAAATACCGCTTCCTTGACCGAGAAATAAGGCGGGATACGCTCTTCGGCCACGCCCTGCGCCGCCAGGCTCCTGCCCGTCATGCAGCGGGCCGCGATCTTTGCCAGCGGCAGCCCCGTCGCCTTGGAAACGAACGGCACGGTACGCGAAGCGCGCGGATTGACCTCCAGCACGTAGACCTGGTCGCCCTGGATAGCGAACTGTACGTTCATCAGCCCGACCACGCGCAGTTCGCGCGCCATGAGGCGGATCTGCTCGCGCAGCTTGTCCTGCACCTCCTTGCCCAATGAGTAGGGCGGCAGTGAACACGCCGAATCGCCCGAATGCACACCGGCCTGTTCGATATGTTCCATGATGCCGCCGATCAGGACGTCGTTGCCATCGCAGATGGCGTCGGCGTCCACCTCCACGGCGTTGTCCAGGAAGCGGTCCAGCAGCACCGGCGAGTCATTGGACACCTGCACCGCATCGCGCATGTAGCGTTGCAGATCCTCCTCGTTGTACACGATCTCCATGGCCCGGCCGCCCAGCACATACGATGGGCGCACCACCAGCGGGAAGCCGATCTCACGCGCCATCTCGATGGCCTCCTCCGGCGTGCGCGCGGTACGGTTCGGCGGCTGCAGTAGCCCGAGCTTGTGGATCATCTGCTGGAAGCGCTCGCGATCTTCCGCAAGATCGATGGAATCCGGCGAGGTGCCGATGATGGGCACGCCGGCCGCTTCCAGCGCCCGCGCCAGCTTGAGCGGCGTCTGGCCGCCGTACTGTACGATCACGCCTTTCGGCTTTTCGCGCTCGACGATTTCCAGCACGTCCTCCAGCGTCAGCGGCTCGAAATAGAGGCGATCCGAGGTATCGTAGTCGGTGGAGACGGTCTCCGGATTGCAGTTGACCATGATGGTCTCATAGCCGTCCTCGCGCATGGCGAGCGCGGCATGCACGCAGCAGTAGTCGAATTCGATGCCCTGCCCAACACGGTTCGGGCCGCCGCCCAGAACCATGATCTTGTCACGGTTGGTGGGATCGGCCTCGCATTCCTCCTCGTAGGTGGAATACATGTAAGCGGTGCTGGTAGCGAACTCCGCCGCGCAGGTATCCACGCGCTTGAATACCGGCCGCACGCCCAGTTCGTGGCGCAACTTGCGGAACTCGGCCTCCTTGATGCCCAGGAGCGTCGCCAGCCGGCTGTCTGAAAAACCCTTGCGCTTCAGGGCATAGACGCGCTCGCGGGTCAGCGCTTCCACGCCGCCCGCCCGGACTTCGCCTTCGATACGGACCAGCTCCTCGATTTGCGCCAGGAACCAGGGATCGATCCGGCTCAGCTCGTAAACCTCCTCCACCGACAGGCCCGCGCGGAATGCATCGGCCACGTACCAGATGCGATCCGGCCCCGGCACGCGCAGTTCGTGACCGATGATCTCCCGCGCATCCTCGCGCGTCAGGTCGAGCTTCTCATTGAGCCCGTCGGCTCCCGTCTCCAGGCCGCGCAGCGCCTTCTGCAACGACTCCTGGAACGTCCGGCCGATGGCCATGACCTCGCCCACGGATTTCATCTGCGTGGTCAGGCGCGGCTCGGCCGTGGGGAATTTCTCGAAGGTGAACCGCGGGATCTTGGTAACGACATAATCGATCGTCGGCTCGAAGGAGGCCGGGGTAGCCCCGCCGGTGATCTCGTTGCGCAGTTCATCCAACGTATAGCCCACCGCCAGTTTCGCCGCCACCTTGGCGATGGGGAAACCGGTGGCTTTCGAGGCCAGCGCGGAGGAGCGGGAGACGCGCGGGTTCATCTCGATGATCACCATGCGCCCGTCCACCGGGTTGATGCCGAACTGGACGTTGGAGCCGCCGGTATCCACGCCGATCTTGCGCAGCACCGCCAGCGATGCATCGCGCATGATCTGGTATTCCTTGTTCGTCAGGGTCTGGGCCGGCGCCACGGTGATGGAATCACCGGTATGCACCCCCATGGGGTCGAGGTTCTCGATGGAACAGATGATGATGCAGTTGTCATTGCGGTCGCGTACCACCTCCATCTCGAATTCCTTCCACCCGAGCACCGACTCCTCGATGAGCAACTCGCGGGTGGGGGAGAGATCGAGCCCGCGCTCGCAGATCTCCACGAATTCTTCCCGGTTGTACGCGATACCGCCGCCGCTGCCGCCCAAGGTGAACGAGGGCCGGATGATGGTGGGGAAACCGATCTGCGCCTGGACCTGCAGCGCCTCCTCCATGCTGTGGGCGATCGCCGCGCGCGGCGTCTCCAGCCCGATCTCCTTCATCGCCTGGCGGAACCGCTCACGATCCTCCGCCATGTCGATGGCGTCGCGACTGGCGCCGATCAACTCCACGCCGAACCGCTCCAGCACACCTTCGCGCACTAGATCGAGCGCGGTGTTCAACGCGGTCTGGCCGCCCATGGTGGGCAGCAGCGCATCCGGGCGCTCCTTCTCGATGATGCGCGCAACGGTGCGCCACTCGACGGGCTCGATATAGACCGCATCCGCCGTATCGGGATCGGTCATGATGGTGGCCGGGTTGGAGTTCACCAGCACCACCCGGTAGCCCTCTTCCCGCAATGCCTTGCAGGCCTGGGCACCGGAGTAGTCGAACTCGCAGGCTTGGCCGATCACGATGGGCCCCGCGCCGATGATGAGGATGCTCTTGATGTCAGTACGTTTTGGCATTGTTGAGTTTCAAGCTGCAGGTAACGGGTATCAAGCGGGTCGCCTTCCGGGATTGCGGCTTGTCACTGACCGCTTTTCATCAGATCGATGAAGCGATCGAACAAATGCGCCACGTCGTCGGGGCCCGGACTTGCTTCGGGGTGCCCTTGAAAACTGAATGCGGGCCGATCGGTGCGGCAGATGCCCTGCAGCGAACCGTCGAACAGCGAACGGTGGGTGGCCCGCACGTTGGCCGGCAGCGTGTTTTCATCCACGGCGAAGCCGTGGTTCTGGCTGCTGATCAATACCCGGCCCGTGTTCAGATCCTGTACCGGATGGTTGGCGCCATGATGGCCGAACTTCATCTTGACCGTCCGGGCGCCGCTTGCCAGACCCAATAATTGATGACCCAGGCAGATGCCGAAGGTCGGCACGCCGCGGTCCACGATGGTGCGGATGGCGCGGATCGCATAATCGCAGGGCTCGGGATCGCCCGGCCCGTTGGACAGGAACACGCCATCGGGCTTGAGCGCCAACACCTCTTCCGCGGGCGTCTGGGCGGGCACCACAGTCAAACGGCAGCCGCGCTCCACCAGCATGCGCAGGATATTGCGCTTCACGCCAAAGTCGTAAGCGACCACATGGTACGGCAGCTTCTCTTCCATCGGGTCGGGGACAGGCGGGAACCCCACGCCCGGCTTCCACGTCCCCTGCATCCAGGCGTACGGTTCCTTGGTAGACACCACCTTGGCCAGATCCATGCCCTTCAGGCCGGGGAAACCGCGGGCAGCCGCCAGCGCCGCCGCCGCATCGATATCGCCCGCCATGACGCAACCGCTTTGCGCCCCCCTGTCGCGCAGGATGCGCGTGAGGCGCCGGGTGTCGATGCCCGCGATGCCTACCACGCGGTGCATGCGCAGATACTCGTCCAGGCTGTGCTGGGCGCGCCAACTGCTGTAGCGCGGGGGCAGATCCCGGATGACCAGACCGCTGGCATAAATGCCCGGCGCCTCTTCGTCCTCCGCGTTGGTGCCTACGTTCCCTATATGCGGGTAGGTCAGGGTGACGATCTGCCTGGCATAGGAAGGATCCGTGAGAATCTCCTGGTAGCCGGTCAGGGCCGTGTTGAATACCACCTCTCCGACCGCCTGCCCTTCGATGCCGATCGACTCACCATAGAACAGGCTCCCGTCTTCCAGGGCCAACAGGGCAGGTTGCCTCAAAGCTCGCTCCATATCACAGAACTAGATGCGGAAAGCGGGAGGAACCGGCATGGCTTCCTCCCGCTTGATGAAATTCTCTTAGGGGTACAGCGTATTGTACGAAACGGCGGAATTTTACTTTATGCCCGTATCAGGTGTCTATGCGGAAAACCGGAAATGGACGGCCCAGCGCCACGCCATGGCCGCACCCCGGCTCCCGGCCGCCTATCCCCGCAGGCCCAACACATCCTGCATGTCAAACAGGCCCTTATCCCGCCCCATGAGCCACCCCGCTGCCCGTGCCGCGCCGGTGGCGAAGGTCATGCGGCTGGAGGCCTTGTGGGTAATCTCGACCCGCTCCCCCAGGCCGGCAAACATGACGGTATGTTCACCGACGATGTCTCCGGCGCGGATCGTCTCGAAACCGATGGTCTTGCGATCCCGCTCACCGGTCACGCCCTGACGCCCGTAGACTGCGCATTCCTGCAGGTTGCGCCCCAGCGCCTCCGCCACCACCTCGCCCATGCGCAACGCCGTCCCGGAGGGGGCATCCACCTTGTGGCGGTGGTGGGCCTCGATGATCTCGACATCCACCGTGTCGCCCAACACCTGCGCGGCCACCTCCAGCAGCTTGAAGCACAAGTTGACTCCCACGCTCATGTTGGGCGCCAGCACGATGGCGATATCGGCTGCCGCCGCCGCGATCTGCTGCTTCTGCTCGGACGTGAACCCAGTGGTGCCGATGACCATGCGCCGCCCCGCCTTGCGGCAGACTTCGAGATTGGCCAGCGTCGCCTCCGGCCGGGTGAAGTCGATCAACACGTCGAATTTAGACACTACGGCCGCCAGATCGTCCACCACCGGCACCCCGACCGCACCGATGCCCGCCAGTTCGCCGGCATCCACGCCGATCGCCGCGCTGCCCGGCCGCTCGATGGCGGCGGCAAGTTCGACGTCCGCAGCCTGCCGACACGCTTCGATCAAGGTACGCCCCATGCGACCCGCCGCACCGGTGATCGCCACTCTGGTCATCATCGCCCCCTCCTAACCACGCAATCTCAACGAAAAGACACAAAAAAGGCCCTGAACAGCAGGGCCGGGAGAATTCCCTTTATGTTAGCGGGATCGGGCGCGGATAGGGAGCCCTTTGCCGCCGGCCATCCGCTTCCCGCCTAGAATTTCATGCCTTCAAAAAACTTTTTTACCCCGTCCAGCCAGGACGAGGCCTGCGGGTTGTGCCGATCGCCCCCCGCATTCATGGACGCCTCGAAGGCTCTCAGAATCTCCTTCTGTTCCTTCGTCAGGTTGACCGGCGTCTCCACCACGACCCGACACAGCAGATCCCCTACCCCATGGCCGCGCACCGAGCTTACGCCCTTGCCGCGCAGGCGGAACAGCCTTCCGGTCTGGGTCTCGGGCGGGATTTTCAGCGCAACGCGCCCGTCCAAAGTGGGCACCTCGAGTTCGCCGCCCAACGCCGCTGTCACGAAACTGATGGGCACTTCGCAGTACAGGTCACTGCCTTCACGCTTGAAGATCGGATGCTCGCGCACCCGGATTTGCACGTACAGGTCCCCCGGCGGGCCGCCGTGCTCGCCGGCTTCCCCTTCGCCCGCCAAACGGATGCGGTCGCCATTGTCCACGCCGGCCGGCACCTTGACGGAGAGGGTCTTGTGCTCCTGCACGCGTCCATGCCCATGACAGGACAGGCAGGGGTCGCTGATGATGGTGCCGGTGCCGCGGCAGCGCGGACAGGTCTGCTGGATGGAGAAAAAGCCTTGCTGCATGCGCACCTGGCCGATGCCGCCGCAGGTCGTGCAGGTCGTCGGAGACGTTCCCTTGCGCGCCCCGGTGCCGTTGCAGGTTTCGCATGTCACCATGGTCGGCACGCGGATCTTGACGGTGGTACCCTGCACCGCTTCTTCGAGGCTGAGCTCCAGGTTGTAACGCAGGTCGGCGCCCCGCGTGACGCGACTGCCGCCAGCCCGACCGCCACCGAAAATATCCCCGAAGATGTCGCCGAAGATGTCGCTGAAGCTTGCTCCAGCACCGAATCCGGCCCCGGCGCCAGCGGCCCCCATGGAAGGATCCACCCCCGCGTGCCCGAACTGGTCGTAGGCGGCGCGCTTGCGCGCATCGCTCAAGACCTCGTAGGCCTCCTTGGCTTCCTTGAAGTGTTCTTCCGCCTTTTTGTCGCCGGGATTGCGGTCCGGATGGTATTTCATGGCGAGGCGCCGATACGCCTTCTTGATCTCCGCCTCGCTTGCGTTGCGGGACACGCCAAGGACTTCGTAATAATCGCGTTTTGCCATGGTTTTTCGTTCAGCAGGGTCTACCGCCACGACCGGTTTTCCAAAAAGCGCGGTACAAAATTTCGGTATTTTACACGCAGACGCCCGGACACAGGACTATGCGCCCCGCAACCCGGACGTCTTCAGGCTCGTGGAGCCGGCCCGGCGCAAAACGCCGGGCCGTAGCGATCGAGCTTACCGCTTGTCGTCCTTGACCTCTTCGAATTCCGCATCCACCACGTCTTCCTTGGCGCCGCTCTGCGCCTGCTCCTGCTGCGCACCGGCCTCGCCGCCGGCCTGTTCCTTCTGGGCATACAGACGCTCGGCCATCTTGCCGGAGAGTTCGGCCAGCTTCTGCGTCTGCTCCTCGATGCGGGCCTTGTCGTCGCCCTTCATGGCCTCCTTCAGGGCCTCGATGGCGGATTCGATGTCCTTCTTCTCGGTGTCGCTCACCTTGTCCCCGAGCTCGGTCATGGACTTGGTGGTGGCGTGGATCAGGTTGTCGGCCTGATTGCGCGCGTTCACCAGTTCGTGGAACTTGCGGTCTTCCTCGGCATGGGCCTCGGCATCCTTGACCATCTTCTGGATCTCTTCGTCGCTGAGGCCGCTGGAGGCGCGGATGGTGATGGACTGCGCCTTACCCGTGGCCTTGTCCTTCGCCGAGACATGCAGGATGCCGTTGGCGTCGATGTCGAACGTCACCTCGATTTGCGGCACACCGCGCGGCGCAGGCGGGATGCCGGAGAGATCGAACCGGCCCAGCGACTTGTTGGCCGAAGCGATCTCGCGCTCGCCCTGCAGCACATGCACGGTCACCGCCGTCTGGTTGTCCTCGGCGGTGGAAAACACCTGCGTCGCCTTGGTCGGGATGGTGGTGTTCTTTTCGATGAGCTTGGTCATCACGCCGCCCAGGGTCTCGATGCCGAGAGACAGCGGCGTCACGTCGAGCAGCAGCACGTCCTTGACCTCGCCGCCCAGCACGCCCGCCTGGATCGCCGCACCCACGGCCACCGCCTCATCCGGGTTGACGTCCTTGCGCGGTTCCTTGCCGAAGAAGTCCTTCACCATCTCCTGGACCTTGGGCATGCGGGTCTGGCCGCCCACCAGGATCACGTCGTCGATGTCGGAGGCCTTGAGGCCGGCATCCTTCAGCGCAACCTTGCACGGCTCGATGGTGCGGGCAATCAGGTCCTCCACCAGCGACTCCAGCTTGGCCCGCGTTACCTTCAGGGTGAGGTGCTTGGGTCCGCTGGCGTCGGCCGTGATGTAGGGCAGGTTGATTTCGGTCTGCTGGCTGGAGGAGAGCTCGATCTTGGCCTTCTCGGCAGCCTCCTTCAGGCGCTGCATGGCCAGCGGGTCGCCGCGCAGGTCCATGCCCTGGTCCTTCTTGAACTCGTCGGCGATGTAGTCGATCAAGCGTTTGTCGAAGTCCTCACCGCCCAGGAAGGTGTCACCGTTGGTGGACAGCACCTCGAACTGGTGCTCGCCGTCCACCTCCGCGATCTCGATGATGGAGATGTCGAAGGTGCCGCCGCCCAGGTCGTACACGGCGATCTTGGTGTCGCCGCGCTTCTTGTCCATGCCGTAGGCCAGCGCCGCTGCCGTCGGCTCGTTGATGATGCGCTTGACCTCCAGGCCGGCGATGCGGCCCGCGTCCTTGGTGGCCTGGCGCTGGGAGTCGTTGAAGTACGCCGGAACGGTGATGACCGCCTCGGTCACGGGCTCGCCCAGGTAGTCCTCCGCGGTCTTCTTCATCTTCATGAGCACGCGCGCGGAGATCTCGGGCGGCGCCATCTTCTTGTCGTTCGCCTCGACCCAGGCGTCGCCGTTGTCGGCGCGCACGATCTTATAGGGGACAAGGTCGACGTCTTTCTGCACCACGTTTTCGTCAAAGCGACGACCGATCAGGCGCTTGATGGCATACAGGGTATTCTTGGGGTTGGTCACCGCCTGGCGCTTGGCAGCCTGGCCCACCAGGACCTCACCGTCCTTCGTGAACGCCACGATCGACGGGGTCGTGCGGTCGCCTTCGCTGTTTTCGATCACCCGCGGCTTGCCACCCTCCATCACGGCCACGCAGGAGTTGGTGGTACCCAGGTCAATGCCAATGATCTTTCCCATTTTCCGCAATCTCCAAGTCTTGGTTTTCGAGAATCTCTACGGGTCTGTCGGGATGACAGACCGGGTTGTCCTGTTAAATAGGGGTCTCACCTCAAACTTTTCAAGCCCGCCCGCTACCTTTCGATCAATCCGGCGCCTGGGAGACGATGACCAGCGCCGGACGAACCAGGCGGTCATTGAGGAGATATCCCTTCTGCACTACGGTAATCACATGGTCCGGCTCCACATCCGTGCGTGCCTGAACCGACATGGCCTGATGCAACTCCGGATCGAATTTCTCACCCTGCGGATTGACTTCCCGGATATTGAACTTCTCCATGACGGTCGCGAGCATTTTGAGCGTCAGCTCGATCCCTTCCTTGATCTTCGCGGCTTCGCTGGTCGCCCCTTCCGCCGCCGCGAGCCCCATTTCCAGGCTGTCCTTGACCGGCAGCAGTTCCACCACAAACCGCTCCAGGGCATATTTGTGAGCGCTCTCCAGCTCACGCTCGCTCCGCTTGCGGATATTTTCCTGCTCGGCCACCGCCCGCAGGTACTGATTCCAGTTGTCATCCGCCCGTTTTCTGGCCTCCGCGAGCTGCAGCGTCAGTTCTTCCACAGACATCTCGACGCCGCCTTCCGCCGACCCGGCCTGTTCCACCTGATCCGCGTTGACATCCTGCTCGGAAGCCTTCGAGATCTTCTCTTCCACCATGCAATTCTCTCCCGCTGCAAGTATTCGGATGAATAAACAAATAGTTACCCGTCCGGCGACTCGTCTTCGCGGGGCTTGGCCCAGCCGCCGGTCCCTGCTGATATAGGGTTTAATTCTTTGGATTCAAGGCCGCGGCCAACAACTTGGCCGTTGCGTCCACGATGGGAATGACCCGCTCGTAGGCCATGCGGGTGGGGCCGATGACACCCAACACTCCCAACACTGTCCCGTCTCCTGCAGTGTAGGGAGCGGTTACGACACTACATTCATCCAGCACTTCGTAACCGGACTCTTCACCGATAAAGATCTGCACCCCTTGTGCGCGGACACACTGATCCAACAGGTGAAGGATGTCACGCTTTTGATTGAACGCCTCGAATAGCTGCCGCAGTTTCTCAACGTTCGAGAGCTCTGCAAAGTCCATCAGGTTGGTCTGGCCGGCCAATATGTAGTCATCCTTGTTGGACTCCTGATCGAACAGCTTTTCCGTCATTTCGATCGCCGCCAGCATGAGGCGGTTCATGTGTTCTCTGGCCTCCTGCATCTCCTCGACCAGAATTCTCCGCACCGTCTGCAAATCCTTGCCCAGAAACTCCGTGTTGAGATAGTTGCTGATCTGCTGCAACTCATCGGCGCCATAGTGACGGTTCACGTGGATGACCCGGTTTTGAACCTCCCTCTCGTTGAACACCAGAATCGCCAACACCCGGTTGTCGGTGAGCGCCAGGAACTCGATATGGCTGAATGCCATATGGTCCCGCCGCGGCATGGTGACCACACCCGCCATGCGGGTCACCCCCGACAGCAGCGCCGACGCCGACTCCACGAGTTTCTGGGTGTTCAAATCGGGATCGAGCGATTGGCGCATCCGCTGCACCTCCAGGCTCTCCAGCGGCTTCACCGTGAGCAGGGCATCCACGAAAAAACGGTACCCCTGAACCGTCGGCACGCGGCCTGCAGAAGTGTGGGGGGAACGGATGAATCCCAGTTCTTCCAGGTCGGCCATGACATTGCGGATCGTCGCCGGACTCAGGTCCAATCCAGCTTCACGCGCCAGCGCACGCGAGCCAACCGGCTGACCCTCGCGGATATACCGCTCGACCAAGACCTTCAACAGATGCTGGGCACGTTCGTTGAGCAGTGCCTTTTTGGGACTCGTCGCAGGCATCGAGCGAAATGGCATGGTTTGGCGAAGGAGAGATTGCGGTTAGCACTCCCTTCCTTTGAGTGCTAATAGTGAAGCTATCAACTCCCCCTCGCCCTGTCAAGTTACTGCAGCAGTTGGCGCTATTGGAGCGACATGATAAGTTTTGCCAACACTCAAGGATTAAGGAACTATGGCGTTCAAATCCGTCGGATTAATCGGCAAATACGAGGATCCCGGTGTCGCGGGTACCATCAGCACCCTCAGCGCGTTCCTGCAAAGCCACGGCCTGCGGGTACTCCTTGACGAGAGCACCGCGCGCGAGGTACCCGATCACGGCCTGGAGACAGCCGACCGGGATGAGATCGGGCGCCAGTGTGACCTTGCCATCGTGATCGGCGGAGACGGCACGTTTCTCAATGCCGCTCGCAGCCTGGCGGATTCGGGGGTCCCTCTACTCGGGGTGAATCTGGGCCGCCTGGGGTTTCTGGTGGATGTATCGCCCCGGGACATGGTCGCCCGCCTTGCGGAAATCCTTGCGGGCACCTACATCGAAGAGGAGCGTTTTCTGCTGCAGTCCAAGGTCTATCGGGGGGAAGAGGTCCTGGGCGAAGCCGACGCGTTCAACGATGTGGTCATCCACAAATGGGACGTGGCACGGATGATCGAGTTCGAGACCTACATCGACGAAACGCCCCTCAACAGCCATCGGGCCGATGGCCTGATCGTGGCGACCCCCACCGGTTCCACCGCCTATGCCCTGTCGGGCGGCGGTCCCATCGTGCACCCGGCCCTCAACGCTGTCGTCGTGGTTCCCATCTGTCCCCATACCTTGAGTGATCGACCGATCATGATCAGCGCGGACAGCCGCATCGACGTCGTGGTAGGCGGGCCGAGCCGCCTCGAAGCACGGGTTACCTGCGATGGTCAGCACGCCATCAAGCTGGAGCCGGGCGACCGGGTATCCATCTGGAAGAAGGAGCGGAAAGTCCGCCTGATCCATCCCGCCTCTTACGATTACTACGCCATCCTGCGCGCAAAGCTGAACTGGGGATTGAGCCCGCCCTCCCATGTCTTTGATTCTACGTCGAACACAAAATAGCACTGCGCTTCGCCATGCTGACGCACATCCATATCCGTGACTTCGCCATCGTGCAGGAGCTGGAGCTGGCGCTTGGCGCTGGCATGACGGTCCTGACCGGCGAAACGGGCGCGGGGAAATCCATCCTGGTGGACGCCCTCGGCCTGGCATTGGGAGATCGAGGCGACAGCAGCGTCATTCGGCACGGCGCCGAACGCGCGGAAATCAGCGTGAGCTTCGACGTGGAGAAGATTCCCGCGGCCCGCCGTTGGCTGGAAGAGCAGGAGCTGGATGCCGACGGGGAATGTCATCTGCGCCGCACCATCAATCGGGACGGGCGCTCCAAGGGCTTTATCAACGGCCGGCCTCAGCCGCTCCAATCCCTGCGTGAGCTGGGCGAATTGCTCGTGGACATTCACGGACAGCACGAACACCAATCGCTGCTGCGGCGGGACGCCCAGCGCCAGCTCCTGGACGATTACGCCGGCCATGACGATCTCATCACCGCCGTCGAACAACATTTCCGCCGCTGGAAAGAGCTGAACAGGGAGCTGGAGGAGTTGCGCCGGGCAGCGGACGAGCGCCAGGCACAGCTCGACCTGCTGCGTTACCAGGTCCAGGAGCTGGAGGCGCTCGGCCTGGAACCGGACGAAGTGGCGGAACTGGAGGCAGAGCACAGCCGCCTCGCCAATGCCGAGCGGTTGCTGGATGCCTGCCGCAACGCAATGGTCACGCTGTACGAAGACGAAGAGCTATCGGTCGACAACCTGCTCAGCCGGGCTTTATCCGACCTCGACACCCTGCGGCATATCGACCCCCGACTCGCCGCTGCCTGCGAGCTGCTGGAGAGCACCCGAATTCAGGTCCGCGAGGGCGTGGAGGAGCTGCGCCGATACAGCGACCACGTGGAAGTGGATCCGGCACGGTTGCAGTGGGTGGAACAACGCATCGCGACCATCCACGATCTGTCCCGCAAGCATCGCGTCGCTCCGGAAGAGCTGCACCCTCTCCTCGAACAGTTGCAGAAAAAACTGGCCGGTCTGGAGCAGGCCGACATGCGGTTCGAGGAACTGGAACGGGAAGTGGCGACAGCCGCCCAGGATTATCGGGAACAGGCCCAACGCTTGAGCGAGAGCCGTGCGCGGGCGGCGAAAAAACTGTCCCAGGGGGTCACTTCCCTCATGCAGCAACTGGGCATGCCGGGCGGTCGCTACCAGATCGTCCTGGAACCGGCCGACCCCGCGCAATTTTCCGCCTCGGGCATGGACCGCATCGAGTTCCTGGTGAGCGCCAATCCCGGCCATCCGCTCCGGCCGCTGAACAAGGTCGCCTCCGGCGGCGAGTTATCCCGCATCAGCCTGGCCATACAAGTCATGACGGCCCGCAGCGGCCGCATACCGACGCTCGTGTTCGACGAAGTCGACGTCGGCATCGGCGGCGGCGTAGCGGAAACGGTCGGCCGACAACTGCATACCCTGGCCGCATCCCGCCAAGTGCTCTGCGTGACGCACCTGCCCCAGGTGGCCGCACAGGCGCATCATCACCTGCAAGTCAGCAAGCGCGCCGCCCAGAACACGACCCACACGGGAATCCGTGGACTCACGCCCGACGAGCGGGTACAGGAAATAGCGCGTATGCTGGGGGGGATCGAGATTACCGAGCAGACCGTGGCCCATGCCCGGGAAATGATGGAGCGTGCCGGCAATCGTCCGGAAGGGGCCTAAACCCGCACCGCGACCGCCTATAGCCCGTGGTTAGCGCTGCTCCGCTGTGCGGCACGCCTGACACACTCCGTATATATACAGGCAGTGATCCGTCATCTCATAGCCTGCCTTCTCGGCAATCTCCCGCTGCCGCGCCTCGATGGTCTTGTCCGTGAACTCGTCGACCTTGCCGCATTTCACACAAAGGATGTGGTCATGGTGCTCCCCCTGATTGAGCTCGAACACCGAATGACCACCCTCGAAGTGGTGGCGTGCGACCAGTCCCGCCGCCTCGAACTGGGCCAACACCCGGTACACCGTCGCCAGTCCCACGTCCTGCCCAGCCTCCACCAAGGCCTTGTAGACGTCCTCGGCGCTCAGATGGCGCGTCCCGCTGCGCTCCAGCATCTCCAGGATCTTAACGCGTGGCGCGGTTACCTTGAGCCCCGCCCTCTTGATGTCTTCAGAAGATTCCAAATCAGCCTCCCGCTTGCGCGCCGTGTCAATGTATCCGCTCTTGGGTTATCATCCCTGACAGTCCAAATCCACTCAACCTTCGCCGCACATATGCAAAAGCTTCTCACTCCTCTTGCTCTCATTGCAACCCTTCTACTGGCAGGGTGCAGTATCTACCGGATGGATATTCAACAGGGAAACTTCATTACCCAGGACATGATAGACGGATTGAAGCCCGGTATGACCAAGCGGCAGGTGGTATTCCTCCTCGGTACCCCGTTGATCACAGATGCATTCCACCAAAACCGCTGGGATTATTACTACAGCATGCGCCATGGCCGGGGCGAGACTTCGCGCCAGCGCATCACCCTCGTCTTCGATAACGATCGACTGGTTCGTCTGGAAGGCGATCTACGGCCAACCGGTGACGATACAAGCAGCGCAACCACGGTGGCCGAGAGCACTGACGCCCCATCTCCGGCTTCAAATTAGGAAAAACTGACTGCGGGCAAAAATCTGCCGCTTTTGGACATCGCAGGACCCGGAATTATTGCCGCCAAGCCTACCGCCTCACCCGATAGACCGGCATCCACTCCTCCAGGCTAACTCCCTTCGGCCTCCAGGCCGCCCGCGCCTTTCTTCAGCTTCTTGCCTTCCGCGGCGCGCTGTTTACGGATTTCCTTCGGATCTGCGATCAGCGGGCGGTAGATCTCGACCCGATCGCCTTGGCGCAACGCGGCATCCGGCTTGGAAAGCTTGCCGAACACGCCCACCTTGTTCGCCTTCAGATCGATTTCCGGAAAGCGCTCCAAAATGCCGGAACGTCGAATCGCCTCGTGCACGGTTGTCCCGACCTCCACCTCCACCGGCAGAATCACCTGCTCATCATGGCGGGCATAGGCCACCTCGACCTGGATCCTGGCGTCCCCCGCCACCTGTCCGGACTCGCTCCGTACATTTTCAACGCTTGCCATAGACTTGCACCGCCCGTTTTTGAAAAGAATCCACCAGTGTATTGGCGATTTGACCGAACACAGGCCCGAGCGCCAAACTCAGGATGCGGCTTGAAAAGTCGAAATCAAGGTCGAGCGACACCCTGCTGGCCTTCTCATCCAGTGCATCAAAACGCCAGAAGCCTTCGAGGTGATGAAAAGGCCCCTCCACCAGGCGTATCTCGATCATCTTGTCCTTCTGCAGACGATTGCAGGTGGTAAAGGACTTCTGAATCGCACCGCGCGCCAATTCTATCGTAGCCCGCACCTCGTCTTCATTGCGCGAAAGCACCCGGGATGAGCGGCACCAGGGCAGAAACTGCGGATAGGACTCAACGTCGTTGACCAATGCGTACATCTCGGCTGCCGAATACGGCACGAGCGCACTTCTGCTGATTGTCGTCACCTTCCCCCCTTCCGCCACGTCACAGGACGCCGACGGCGTTCAGGAACACGAGCATTACGGCAACCGGCGCGACATACCGTGTCAGCAGCCGCCAGGCGCGATATGCGAAACCATTACTCAGAGCGAGCTCCTCCCGACAAGCCTTCTCCGACATGAACCACGCCGCGAAGACCACCATAAGGAATCCGCCAAGCGGAAGCATTATATTGGACGTCAGGAAATCGACCAGATCAAAAAACGTCTTGCCGAAGAGCGTCTTCCCAGACCATGCGCTGAACGAGAGCACGGTACCGATCCCTATGATCCAAATGACGATCCCCACCCAAACAGCCGCTTTTACGCGGCTCAGGCCATGATTTTCCATCAGCCACGCCACCGCCGGCTCCATCAGCGAAATCGACGAGGTCCAGGCCGCGAATACCAGCAGCACGAAAAACAGGGTACCGAAGAACGCGCCGCCCGGCATCTGCCCGAAGGCGATGGGTAGCGTTTCGAACACCAGCCCCGGCCCGGCCGCGGGCTCAAGACCGTTGGCGAACACGATCGGGAAAATCGCGAGGCCCGCCAGGATTGCCACCGTGGTATCGAAAAAGGCGATGGACGTGACAGTCCGCGGAATGGACGCCGTGTGGGACAGATACGAACCGTAGATCATGATGGCTCCCATCCCCAGGCTCAGGCTAAAAAAGGCCTGCCCCATGGCCATCAACACCCCTTCCGCGGACAACTCTTCAAAATCCGGCCGGAACAAGAACTGCAATCCCTCGGCGAAATGCCCCGTACTCATGGCGTAACCAACGAGCATGAGCAGCATAAGGAACAGCGTCGGCATCATGAACCGAACCGCCTGCTCCAGACCACTCCGAACCCCCCGGGAGACCACCATCCCCGTCATCACCATGAAAATCGTATGCCAAATCAGCGTCTGCTCCGCATTACCGACGAAAGAACCGAACACAGCACTTACAGCCTCCTTATCCATCCCGGAGAACACGCCCGTCGCCGAGCGGACTGCATAGGCCATGGTCCACCCGGCGATCACGCTGTAATAGGACAGGATCAGGAACCCCGCCACCACTCCCATCCACCCCACCAGTTGCCAGTGACGACCGCGTCCCTCATCCTCCGCCAGCGTCCGCATGGTATTGATGGGATTCTGCCTGCCCCGCCGCCCCAGCATCACCTCCGCCATCATCACCGGCATCCCGATCACGACCACGCACAACAGGTAAACCAGAACAAATGCCCCGCCCCCATTCATGCCCGTCATGTACGAAAATTTCCAGATATTGCCCAGCCCGATGGCCGATCCGGCCGCTGCCAGGATGAACGCGATGTGCGAAGACCACTCGCCATGTATCGATTTGCGCTGTGTCATCATTGTTTTCCTAAAATCCGCGCGCTATGGCCCGGAGCCGGACATACTTTCGCAGTGCGCTCCCGGCGTTTACCGCGTTTTGGTATAGTTATCGGATGTCTAAAAACAACACCGCCACATCTGCCTCCAGCACCATTGCGCTGAACAAAAAGGCCCGCCACGAGTTCTTCATCGAAGAGCGCTTCGAGGCCGGTCTCGCGCTCGAGGGCTGGGAGGTCAAGAGCCTGCGGGCTGGCCGCGTCCAGATCGCCGACAGCTACGTCATCATCAAAGACGGCGAAGCCTGGTTGCTCGGCGCACATATTACACCACTACCGACCGCATCGACCCACATCCGCCCAGACCCGACGCGCACCCGCAAGCTGCTCATGCACCGGCACGAACTCCACAAGCTGATCGGCGCAGTGGAACGCAAAGGCTACGCCCTAATCCCCACCGCCCTGTACTGGAAACGCGGCCGCGCCAAGCTCGAGGTGGGGCTGGCCAAGGGCAAGAAGGCCCACGACAAGCGCGCGACGGAGCGCGAACGCGACTGGAACCGCGAGAAGCAGCGGATACTCAAGAGCCATTGATAACCGCCCCGCCGATCCCCAAATCACGTTGTACTGGCATGGAACCTCTTCCTGCCGTACACTGTCTGAGCTTTTAAGAACTTGGGGGCGACCTGGCTTCGACGTGGGTTGCGAAACCTAAGGCGCATGCCGAGGGGCAGATAACCTCGTAAATCCAGCTGCAAACAACATAGTTGCCAACGACGACAACTACGCCCTGGCTGCTTAATCCAGCCAGCCTCTGACTGAGTGTGCTTGTACGCTCAGAGCCTGGCAACAGGCATTCAGGGGTCGACTCATACAAGCTCGCGGACGGGCCTGCCCGGAGCTCTCTCCGCTAAAACCCACGGGCTCGCCGACTGCACGTCCTGCCTGTCGGGCAGCGGTCGGTTAAACGCAAAGACAAGGCTAAGCATGTAGTGCCGAGGGCGGAGGACTTGCGGACGCGGGTTCGATTCCCGCCGCCTCCACCAAATTATTGATTTAAAATCAATTACCTGTCTTAACACCTTCTTGTTTTCGGGGCAAACGCGGATGGCAACCATCGCCATCGGCGCCCCTATTCCGCCCCTGCAGGCGCTCGCTCAGGGCGCGCATGCCGACATGCGGGCCCGCGGCCGGTATCCAGCATCCGTAGATGCGGGCGATCATGGTCCAGTCAGCCGTTGTCGCTTTTCACCCCGAAAACGGTCTCGCCCAATCCCAACTCGTCCGGGTCGATCTCTCCGTGATTCACTATCAATTTAACCGGCACACGAACGGAAAGAATCACCTCCGGGAGAAAGCGGTTCTCGCTCTGTTCAAGATAGTTCTTGATCTCCTCGGCATGCTTGACCGATTCAACCCGCTGATGGCCGACCACTCGAAAGCCTTGCTCGCCGTCCTCCATTTTATAGGGCACAGAGACAGCCGCCAAATCGCGCAGATCGGCAAAGCCCCGGATGATGCGGAACATGCCCAGCACGCTTTCTGAAAACAGTCCCTCGAATTCGATGTATTGGCGGCCTCTGGACATATCAG
>Ga0265294_10002121_pt1 | contig 26224 bp, 18 predicted proteins | sample MunlanPumphouse3_FD_192504 | JGI IMG/M metagenome (GOLD analysis project Ga0265294, IMG submission 192504) | Groundwater microbial communities from a municipal landfill in Southern Ontario, Canada - Pumphouse #3 | ecosystem: Environmental > Aquatic > Deep subsurface > Groundwater | place... | reverse complement strand
GCCAATACACTTGATGCACACAGACTGGTAAAACTGGCCGCCACCAAAGGATTAGCTTCTGAGGTGATGCTCTTACTCTCTAAAGCTTACTTTGAAGAAGCAAAAGATTATAGTGACTATAACGTTTTGATAAAAATTGGCACCTCAGTCGGATTAAAAGAAAAGGAAGTAGAAGAGTTGCTGCATAGCGACATCTACGCATACGAAGTTAAACAAGATATCCAGGAAGCAGCCAATTTAGGATTCGATACAGTTCCTACCTTTCTATTCAATAGAAAATATGCTCTTGTAGGTTCCCAGCCTGTGGGTGCATTTCTTAAAAAGCTACAGAAATCTTTTGATGAATGGCAAAAAGATAAATCCATCGCCCATACGAATATTGAAACCACAAAGGGTCTATCGTGTTATGAAGATGGCACATGTGATTTGTAAGATGTAGCTGGTAATTAATTGAGCAGATATAATTTATAAAACTCCGTCCTTTTTTATTACTTTTGTCGGTTAAGGAATTGTGCCGAAATAACATGACGCTTTAAATTAACTTTTTTGTTCTCTAACTTCCTTGGAAATTCATTAAATAACCCGTTATTCGCAGAATTTTCAAGTAGTTAACAAATAAAACAGCTTCGTTTCAAACAGTCAACTTATTTCATTACAAATCCTAAATGATGTCAGCAATAAGTTTATCAATTAAAGAAAGGTCTTATTGATATGACAAATTAATTATGATGTTATGGAATTTCTGATAATTGAGTGGGAAGATAGCGAAAGATGGAGCAAAGTTTGGAACTTGTACGAAGAGAGTTTCCCGGTTGCCGAACGTCGTAAATTAGCAGATCACAGACGCGCATGCGAAAACTCTCATTTTTATCCTTTATCCGTTTGGGAAAACGGAGAGTTACTGGGGATAGTTTTTTATTGGGAATGGGACAATTATCGATACATTGAATATCTCGCTGTTTCGCCCGAGTTACGCGGTCATGGATATGGTTTTCAAATAATCAGACAAATACGAGACTCTGAACATACCATTATCTTAGAAATCGACCCATTGATAAACGAATTATCGGTCAGAAGATTGCAATTTTACGAAAGAGCAGGGTTTACTCTCACTCCATACAGATTTATGCATTTGCCCTATCGTCTGGATGGAACTCCCCAAGAGTTGCTCATATTAAGTTACCCAAAAATGATAACAAAAGAGCAACATCATGACTTCTTAGACTTCATAGATACACATGTGAAAATATATTGCGAAAAGCCTTCATAATTAGAAATTATGAAGGCTTTTAGCAATTTGATTTAAATAGTCTTTTACAAAAAAATGGCAGAGACAAGGATTTTTCTGATAGATCTAACTAACTAATATTCTTATCTTTACGACTGACCACTTCATTTCTTAACCCTCGTATCTATTTTATCTAATTCTATTCAACGATCTAATCAATGCTTCATCGGCACCAATTTTTCTGATTGCAAGATAAGTTAAGATCATCGCAATAAAAGGCATTATAATCCCTATCCCTATGTTTTGGAACGCCGAATTAGCTTCCGGATTCCGCATATAGATGTAAAATCCCATAAGCCCATAATAACCAAGCATTATAAAAATGTTGATGCCTGCCAATCTTATCTGAAGCATTCGTTTATTATAGAAAAAAACAATTAACACAGACAAAATTGCACTTATATTTCCGATAACGAAGAGTCCCCAAGTTGAAAAAATTATTTCCTCGTTCAAATAAAAGCCCATTGCTTCAAATTGAACAATCTCGCCATTAAAGCTAAACGTTGCCAGATGAGTTAAAAGACTCACCACCATGCATATTGAAGCAAGCAGTAAATATATGGTTTGAATACGCTGCAACATAACTTAAAATTGGTCTTTTTCTTTATCAGGATTACGGTAGTAAATTTCTCCGTGTTCCCATTCATCAATTGCAATTAAAGTTGGTTTTGGCAATTTTTCGTAGAAACGAGATATTTCTATTTGCTCGTGATTCTCGAAAATTTCTTCTAAATTATCGCTGTATGATGCAAATTCTAAAAGCTTTGCATCAAGGTCTTGTTTCATTTCCACTGAGATTTGATTGGCTCTTTTACCCAAAATTTTCACGGTTTCATAAATATTTCCGTTTTCTTTTGATAATTCTGCTAAATTTCTTGTTTCGGTAGTTGTACTTGCCGTTATTCTTTTATAATCCATTATATATATATAAAGTTTTGGTTATTATTATTTTACTTATTGATATTTCTTTAATTATGATGCAGGGAGCTTGTCAACAATCTCCTGCGCTTCTTTATAGTATCTGTCAGCCTCTTTTATAAATTTTCCGGTTGGATATGAGTTTTTATAGTTAAAATATTCGTCTATTACCGCTCTGTAGCGCATCGGTTTTACTTCCCGATAGCTGTTTTCAGCTAATTCGTAGCGTGCTCTCAAAATTAGCATCTGAAAATCTTCGGCATATTTTGAATAGGGATAATTTTTTAATGCTTCACGAGCAGTTATCACACTTGCTTCGTAGTTGTTACCCATATAATTTCCCAATCGTAAATATAGCTTAGCAGCCAACAGTTCCTTGTAAGCTAACTTCTCTTGTAACTCAAAAAGATATTGTTTTGCCTGTTCCGCTCTTTCTGTCTGCGGATAAAGTTCAATATAGCGTTGAAATTCTGAAATTGCCTTGTATGTCTTTGTTTGATCTAACTGTGGATCAGGAGAGTCTAAATACATGCCGTAGGCAGCATAATATAGCGAAGGTTCTGCATATTCACCGTTAGGATATGTGTTGTAATAAGTTGAAAATATTTGGGTGGACGACATATAATCCTTCGAGTTATAATAACTTTGCCCCAGCAAATACAAAGATTCTTCTGCTTGTGCTGTACCTTTTAGGTAAGAAACTAAATCTTCTAACAACGTAATTGCGCGTCCGTATTTTTTTTCCTCGAAATACTTTTTAGCATACGTATACTTCAAATCACGATCCGTGCTCTTCAGAATTTTATTGTATTCTCCGCACGCACTAAAAAATATTGTTAGCGCAAAAAGAATTATTAATCGAGTTTGTTTTTTTCTTATCATGTTCTCAATAATGAGTTTTAGGATTTCATTGCATTCCATTTATCTCCATTTTTGAAAAGAAGCTTTTTAATTAGTTCCTTTTAATTTCAAAAACCTCGACATTTTGTTCTCAGTCTATTATTATCGAAGACTCAAGACTTTGCAATTATCGTTTGACAAGCTGCAAATTTACTGAAACTTTCGCACTTTAGTTCAACAGAATTCAATTTTATTCTATTTTAGTAGTTTCAGATAAAAAACTCAAAATACTATCCACATATTCCCGATTGTTAGTCAAACGTGGAACTTTATATTGTCCGCCTATTTTTTCTTTTGATTTCATCCATTTATAAAAAAAGTTTTGAGGCAATATTTTTATTATGGGCATTCTCAGAGATAAATCGAAAGAACGTTTGGCCTCGTAATCCGAGTTAACCGATTTCAAAGCATTATCCAAAGTCTTCGTAAAGAGCTTCATATCTGAAGGTAAAGTCTGAAACTCTATCAGCCATTCATGTGCTCCATTGTTGTTGTCGCCAAAAAAAACGGGAGCTGCTGTATACTCGGTAATTTTTGCTCCGGTTATCTTGCATGCTTCATGCAAAGCATCTTCTGCATTATCTATCATCAACTCTTCACCAAAAGCGTTTATAAAATGTTTTGTTCTTCCCGTAATTTTAAAAAGATGCGGTTGTAATGAGGTAAACTCAATGGTATCTCCCAGCAAATAACGCCATAAGCCTCCACTCGTAGAAATGAGCATAGCGTATTTAACACCAATCTCGACTTCATTTAATGTGAGTGTTTGCGGATTTTCCTTTTCCCAATCGCCATTTGGAATAAATTCATAATAAATCTGACTGTCTAACAGCATTAGCAAGTCGGTGGAATCTGGTGCATATTGCACACCAAAAAAACCTTCCGAAGCATTGTAAGTTTCCCAATAATTCATCTTTTCTGAAGGAATTATTTTTTTGTATTGTTCCATGTAAGGTGAAAAACTAACTCCTCCGTGGAAGAAAACCTCCAAATTGGGCCAAAGTTCCGGTATAGTTTTCCCGGTATCGAGGGCAATCTTTTTTAATAACACAAGCATCCACGATGGAACACCCAACAAAGCACGTATATCTTCTTTTATTGCATAATCGGTTAGTTTTTGCAATTTCACATCCCAATCCGGAAGCAAAGAAATCTCTTCGGGAGTTCTTCTTTTTTTTGCCCACCAAGGAAGATTTTTGACCAAAACGGCCGACACGTCGCCCGTGAAAATACCATCGCCAATGGAGTTTACCTGTTGGCTGCCACCCAATACGAGCGCTTTGCCAAACATAAATGCATTTTCGGGAAAATGCTTGTTGTAAAGTGCAAGCATTTGATGTCCTCCACGATAGTGACAGTTTTTCAAAGATTCTTTTGTAACAGGTATATATTTGCTCTTATCGTTGGTTGTGCCCGATGACATGGCAAACCATTTTACGGGAGTGTCCCAAAGGACATTTGGTTTTTTCTCAACAATTATTTTATTTAAGTAAGGTTTCAAATCGTCGTATCCCATAATTGGGACAAGCTTTTTAAAATCTTCCGGCGTTTTGATTTTATGAAATTTATTTTTTTGACCAAAATAAGTGCGCTTTCCGTGCGAAATTAAATAATTGAACGTTTTTAATTGATTTTCCCAAGGTTTCTCAATAAATTTATTGATAGGCTTGTAAAAAGATGAGAAAATCGAACTAGTTATGTATTTAATCATGGTCGATTATGTTATTTTTCCTGCAAAGATAATGTAAGCATATAAAAAACGATCATAAATGAAGAATAGTTTAATTAAAAAAGAAGGGTTACAAACGATATCTTTCTCATTTTATCAACCAATTCGACTTATTTTATGAAGCCTCTCTTCGTCAATTAATTTAATTTTTCGTCCATCTAAAGATATAATTCGTTCATTTTCGAAAATTGACAATGTACGAATTGCATTTGAGGTTGTCATATTTGAAAGATTTGCCAAATCTTCTCGCGAGAGATAAATACTTATTGTAGCACCATCTTTTTCCAACCCATAGTTTTCCTTTAAAAAAAGGAGCGACTCAGCCAATCGTCCACGTATGTGTTTCTGTGTGAGATTCACTACACGTTGATCTGCAATGCCTAAATCTACCGAAAGTAATTGAATGAAGAACATGGCTAAAGTTCCGTTATTTCTTAAAAATTGCTCCACAATTTCCATTGAAATAAAACTTACCTGAGAAGCCTCAAACGCGGAAGCTGATGTTACGTAAGGTTCCTGAGCAAAATAGGCGCGATATCCAAAATATTGAACAGGGCGAATCATCCTGATAATTTGACTTCTCCCTCCTACTCCTTCTTTATAAATCTTTACTTTGCCTTTAAGTAAACACATAAGATCTTCCGGAGTATCATTTTCTAAGTAGATTATTTCATTTTTTTTGTAATTAATGAAACGAGCATTTTCGCGTAACAGTTCATGTTCATTTTCATTAAGTACCCTCCAAATGTCGGGTAAAGATGCAGATACATCTATGGGTTTAAATCTTCTCACTTTTTTGTCCTATCAATTAGAAACGTATGTTATATAACATTGTTATTAAACACAAAAATAGAAAAACATATTGATATAGACAGCATTTATTTGAATTTTAAAAGATTTTATTCATATTTACATTCAAAAATGTAGTTTTTGGATGTAGAATCGTTTTTTTTCAATAAATCTATTTGTTATTGAATAAAACACGTAAATTTGCACATAGTATGAATACCGCAATGAGAAAAAGTATACTGCTTTGTTTTTTTATTTTATTGTTATCTGTAACGTCGAAAATTTTCGCTGAAGAACCATTAGATACAATTTTGGTGAAAGCTATGAAATCTGCAGAGATATATTCTGAATCAGTTGAAGAGTATGAAGCAGAAATATATATGAGACTTTATATTGAGACATTAAAAACAAATTATCTTTATCGTTATACTCATTTAATACCCAATTTTGTATTACACAATCAGTATGGAAAGGATGGATTAATTGAAGTTCAGAGTGAATTGAGATTTAATTATCCCAACAACTATACCATTGACATTAAGCATCTGTTTGCAACATTTCCTCAGAAAAAAATCATCGAAATGTTACCAACCAACCTCATCCATCTAAATGTATACAGTGAAATGTCGAGCAACGAACGTTTTTTTATGCCGTTGCGCGAAGGATCAAAAAAATACTATCATTATCGACTTGAAAAAACATTTAAACATGAAGATGCTGTTTTCTACACCATTTCTTTTACACCCATTTACAAGGCTCCTAAATTGTTGGAAGGAACTTTTGTAATAGAAAAAGATACGTGGCGTGTAGTTCAGTTTGTATGTGAAGGAGTTGATTTGGCATCCAACTTTTCAATTGAATTGAATATGGGGAATGATAAAGCAACCCGACTTTTACCTGTGAATGCTACTATATATCAGAAATTCTCATACTTAGGGAATGAAGTTTCAAACAGAAATCTGGTAAATATTAATTACCTGACCATCTCCTTAAATGATAAAATACCCAAAAAGAAAAACTTGAATATCAGCAACCTTTACAAAGTAAGATTAGATTCCGTTCCCATCGAAAATGATCCTGTTTTTTGGGAAAAAACCAGAAAAATACCATTGCAGCAACGAGAACGAGATTTGTTGAATCAGTACTATCTGGATCAATCGAAAAAGAACGATAAACAAGCTATAAACGATTCTTTGAACAATAAGAAAGTAGATCCGATGGTCTGGGCAAAAAATATGGTGATGGATACGCGCTATAAGTACAGATCAGCTGACATTAATTATAGTGGTATTTTCAATCCTGCTTTGTTTGGTTATTCATCGGTAGACGGATTTACATACGGTCAAAAACTCAATGTTAATTATGAGTTAAAAAGACAATCGAACCTCAACATAAAAGCGTTTGTCGGGTATATGTTTAAAAGAAAAGAGTTTTTTGCTGATCTTACTACTGCGTGGAATTATAATCCAACTCATTTGGGTAAACTCTCCTTTTCTGTTGGAAAAGGAAATCAAACTTACAGTTCGCTGTTTTTGAAAGAGATTCAAGATAGTCTGCTAAACAAGAGTCTAAAAATAAATGACTTAAATCTAAAATATTACAAAGATTACTATTTTCGTTTATACAATACGGTTGAAGTAGTAAATGGTTTTAGCATCGGAACCGGAATTGATTATCATATCAGAGATGCGGCAGAAAATGGATTAACCTCTTCACCTGACAATTCATTACTTTTGCAATCGCAAGAAGATACCGATAATATTACCAAAATGTTCAAACAACGAAATACGTTTGCGCCATTAATAACATTAACATGGACACCAGAGCAATATTATCGATTTGAGAGAAAGCAAAAAATATATGTTCGCTCGCCCTATCCCACCTTTAAATTTGAATTTGCAAAAGCGTTTAAGGGTGTTCTTGGAAGTGAGTCGATTTATAATCGAGTGGAATTTGACATAAGTCAAAACATACAATTAGCACTAATGCAATCTTTTCAATACCACATTGGAATGGGCTTCTTTTCGAATCAAAAATCTGAGTATTTCACCGATTTCGCTTATTTTGCGAAACGAAACTTTCCGGAAACTTGGGACGACGGCATAGGGGGTGTGTTCAATCTGTTAGACAGACAATTTTATAATGCATCGGATTCTTATATTCAGGCGCACTTCATGTTCGAATCACCTTTTTTAGTGCTTAATCTTGTTCCCATACTCTCTAAAGGAGTTATTACGGAACGCTTATATTACAGTCATTTGTATAATCCCTTTATCCGGTCGTATAGCGAATTGGGATATGGCTTCGGCAATAGATACCTCAATGCCGGTTTTTTTAGTTCGTTTCACAAGCTAAAGTTCAACGAAGTTGGATTTAAAGTGTCACTGAATATATTTAATAAGTAGTCTTTACAAGAAAAAAGCAAATAGTGTGTTTCTCTTATCAAAGATTCAAAAATCGATGGTTTTCTGGCAAATACTATTAAGTAGCAAATTAGTTTCTGTTACTCAGATTTGATTACGTTTCGTGTTTAAACAAGGTCTTCACATTATTATTTTTAGATTCAAACTCAACATTTATTTATCTATTTTATCGTACAGAAAAAGCGATAAAACCCGAAAGTTCTATCGCTTAAAGTAAACACAATGAAAATTAAAAAGTAGTAAGTTGTAAGAATTAAGAGGTTAAGAGTTAAGTGTTAAGTGTTAAGGATGCAAGGTCTTGGATGTGTGGTGTGAGGTGGAAGATAAAAATTTGAATAAACACACATAAACCACACATTACAAATCATTTCAGTTGTTATGCATATGAAATTCCTCTTGCTTCTTTATCTATTATTTGCGGGAAATTAAAGAGCTATATTAAATTAGTTCTAATTGGTAATTCGTAATTTTCAATCACACACTAATCGATCACCTAAAATCTATTTCAGGACGTGGCACTCATAACTCGTACCTCATAACACATAACTCTATACTGACCTTTTTTACAAAGACTACTGGGATCTATATTGAATCATTCAGCAATCTCGTTTCTGTGAGCTCCTCGTTCTCCAAAACATATTCTTCATCAGAGTTCCAATTCAAGCTGTTTTTGCGACCATACTCTTTTCCATACTTTCTGCGCATCGCGTTAGACGATATCATTCGTTGATAGTCTGTCAACTCGTCACTCACTTCGAGCTTAGACCCACTCGGCACAAATATCTCTACTACCACAAATTGGTTACGGAAGCCTTGTGATTTTGGTGTTTTAAAAAACTGAGGTATCAACAAAACAGAATCGTTCTGCTGAAGCTTAAAATCAAACTCTTTCAGATTGGCTTTTGCTGCTTTATAGTTTTTATCGAAACTTGAGTATATTGTTTTTACGTGAAACAGAGTGTCTTTACTCGTTTTCATTCTCAACTCAATGGTGTTGAACAATAGCGAATCTTCATCAATATTGAAAAAAGGTAAATTACTCAATTCAATTTCGTTATATCCGTGAGAACCGATAATGAATTTATTAGTGCCGGGTGTCACACTGAAATAATCAAACGGATAGTTCGACATTTCCACATACAATTTGTTGGTAGAGGGTTGAGTCAATATAATATTAGTCTCTTGTAAACTTTCGATGCTAAACTTTCGTGTAATTTTGTATCCAAGTGTCAATCCGGCAATAATACCCATAAACCAGAGTGTAACAACCACGTAACCAATGATTGGTCTTGGTTTTACTTTCATAAATCGGCGAACAATCCAAATAATCACTCCGATGGCAGGCACAACTAAACTTAACACAATTGATGTCCAAAGCAATGTATGTTCAAATCCGGGGTTTACAAACAACGATTCTAAAGGTACAAACTGGGCACCCGCAAAAATTAATGCAAACAATGATATCATCAAGCCAGCAGCAACAATTCCGGCAATTGCGAAGAATCCAATTTTAAGAAAAACTATTAGAGCATTTAAGCATCCCGATCTTTCGGAATAATGTGGAGTTGTTGATTGATATGTAGGTGTAATGGGCGGAGGAGGTGGTGGCATGGTGTCGTTTAATTCTATTTTCTCAGAATCTGCACTTTGCATAGGTTCACTGCTATAAGATGGCTGAGTTTGATTCGAGCTCATATGCGAAGTATTTGCTTCAGTTCTATTTTTCACTTGTGCTACCGATCCACTTACACTTTCTCGAATTGATTTAAGATATTCCTCTTCACCCATCATCTCCAATTTCTGTTTCACAGAAACAGCTTTGGGCGTAATAATCCAAAGAACAATGTATATACCTACAAACGAAAGATTTATGTTCCAGTTCCAGCCATAGTCACGAAATATATTGCTGAAAGCAAGGAAAGGAATTCGGACTATATCAAAGACATTGAAAATTAGCGGTAACAGGAATATGATGCGAGGAATCCAGGTATCAATTTTAAAATAAGCAGCAATTCCACCACAAACTCCCGCAATAAATCGATCGTTGGGATTGCGATACAAACGCTTACTTAAATTGATTTGTAAGTGTTTTGCCGGCAAAATTATCCACATAATAATGTAGACCCAAAACAACAGACTAAAGAATAGCACAAATAATAATCGAACTAAAACAGGATCAATTTTCAAATAATGCGCCAACCCACTTGCAACTCCACCAAGAATTTTATCGGTCGCATTGCGCGAGAGTTGTCTCTTTTCTTCCACAAGGGGTGGCGGAGGCATTTGTGCATCCTGAGTCGCTTTAAATGAATCCTCAGCAATAGTCTTGGCTCCAAGCTCATCATACTCAGTATCAAATTCTTCCGGTCGACCAATTGTCGCAATAATAGAATCAACGTCTGCATCAGTTATGCACGAAATGCCATGTTTAAGACGATTGCCAAAGAGTTCGGCAATTCTATTTTCGATATCATTTACAATTTCATTGCCGTCGGGCTCGCGTTTGAAATAATCTTTTAAGCTTTCGATATATCGATTTAATAAATCGTATGCCGTTTCTTCAATGGTTATTAATTGTCCTTGAAAATTAATGTTGATTATCTTTTTCATTCCTTTGTAAGATATTTGTTTATAAATTTGAGGTGGTCGGTTCCTCATTGGTTTTAGCAATTAATATATCTACACTGCCGCTCAACTCATTCCAGGTAGATTCTAATAGGTTATAAAATTCCGATCCTTTATTCGTGAGCGAAAAATACTTGCGAGGTGGTCCCGAAGTACTTTCAACCCAACGATAACTTAATATTCCGGCATTTTTAAGTCTGTTCAAAAGTGGATACAAAGTACCCTCGAAAAGATTTAATCCGGCGTTTTTCATTTCCTCAATTATATCGCTCGGATAAACCTCTCCCCTTTTTATGATTGAAAGAATGCAATATTCCAGCACACCCTTTCGCATCTGGCTCTGTATGTTTTCGACATTCATTATTTCGATTTTTATTATATCTGATGGCAAAATTAAACAAAGCAAAGTATTATGCAATACAAAGTACTAAATATTTTATCGAATTATAGTTATTTAACAGAATCAAATTATTATATCATACTACATCTGATATTCAAGTGAGTTGAACATTAACTGAACGAAAAAAAGAATAAGAGAAATCAAATCTCAGAAACTGTTATATCAATATCTGTATAAATTTTAATTAACTTCGCATCATGCAAAGAAGTAAAAATAGATTTTCAATTCTAACGCTACTGCTTTTAGTAGTTCAATCAGGATTATTTGCTCAATACGGCGAACCATTAAGAATACCTCTTCATTTAAGTGCAAATTTCGGTGAGTTGAGAAACAATCATTTTCATTCCGGAATAGATTTTAAAACACAGCAAGTAATCAACAAACCTGTTTATGCTGTTGCCGATGGATACATTTCCCGCATATCGGTCTCTGCGGGTGGATACGGCAATGCAATTTATATCGATCATCCCGAACATGGACAAACAAGTGTTTATGGACATTTAGATAGTTTCTCGAAACAAATTGCAGACTATGTTGAAGAAAAACAATATGAGAATGAAAGTTTCAGTGTGAATTTATATCTCGAAGCGCATAAAATTCCTATCACAAAAGGAGAACAAATAGCATTGAGCGGGAATAGAGGCTCTTCCGGCGGACCTCATTTGCATTTTGAGATACGCGAAACAAAAACTCAGAACCCGGTTGACCCGTTGCAATATATTGCAAAAAGCATAATAGACAGTCAAAAACCGGACATTCGTGGAATCGCCTTTTATCCGGTAAGTGGACAAGGCGTAATTAACGGAGAGGCAGCGCCCACAAGATTAACTATTTATAAATCGAAGGCAGGAAATCCATTGCCATTGCAAAAAAAAATTATGGCATGGGGAATAATTGGCGTTGGCGTTAAAGCGTACGATAAGATGAATGGACAAGCAAATATTTACGGAGTAAAGCACATTCGATTGTTTGTTGATGACGAGCAGGTTTTTAGCAGCTCAATAAATGAGTATTCTTTTAGTGAAACGCGCATGCTGAATAGTTTTATAGATTTTGAAGATTGGCGAGACAACAAATCGTTTTACATGAAATCTTTTATTGAACCCGGAAACAAATTGGACTTTTATGAATCGATAAACAATGGCTACATAAATATCCGTGAAGAGAGGATGTATCAAATGAAATATGAACTGGAAGACCATTTTGGCAACACAACCACTTATGAATTCTCAGTTCAAGGAATTTTTCAAGAGATTCCTAAGAGCCCTAAATGCGAAAATTTTATGGCGTGGAAATTACAAAATAAATATGTTGATTATGATTTCATGCTCACCATTCCGGAAGATAATTTATACGATAATTTTTGTTTCACACATTCGCACACAAGCGATGCAACCAACGATTATTATTCCGATATCCATCAAGTGAATAACACTCCCGTTCCCTTACACAACACAGGGAAAATGTGGATAAAGTTAAAAAGCGATACATTATTGCAACGCAATAAATATGGCATTGTAAAACTAAACCGTACGAACAACAGAGATAGCTGGATGGGTGGAAAATACGGACATGGAGGCGTGGAATTGAACATAAACGAACTGGGAGATCGCTATGCAATATCGATTGACACCATCGCTCCAAAAATAGTGCCTCTTAACCCGCAAACTTGGAAACAAAATGGTAGAATCCGCATACGGTTATCCGACGATAAAAGTGGAATCAGCTTTTTCCGCGGAACAATTGATGGACAATTTGTACTTTTTGAGCACGATTCCAAATCAACCATCTACACATACATATTTAATCGTGAACGATTGGGAGAGTTACCGATCAAAAACTTTCAATTTATTGCACGAGATGGTGTGGGAAATGAGACGATGTATGAATACTTACTCAATTGAAAAGTGAAAATTAAAAGTTGAAAATGTGACACAACAGTCTTTACAACAATTTCACAACACTACTACCCTAAACGCGTTAAAGGCGCAAAATCTTGCGCCTTTACAATAACAAGTGTGTTTATAATAAAATCCGCATATTAACAACAAATACCTCCCCCCGCAAACATTTTCACTTTTCAACTTTCAATTAAAGAACTAATTCTTAAAAAACAGTACATCATCCACCGCATCAATAATAATGGGTTTAGATTTGTCGATGGTGCCGCCCAACAGATCCTTTGAGAGTTGATTCAGCACCTTGCGCTGAATAATGCGTTTTACAGGTCGTGCACCAAATTCAGGATTGAAACCTGCGTCAGCAATACTCTTAACTGCCTCCGTTGTATATTCCATATCGATGCCATTGAGATGAAGTATCTTTTTGAGTCCGTTCAATTGAAGTTTCACAATTTCAGCAATCTCAGCTTCTGTCAATGGAGAAAACATGATAATCTCATCAATTCTATTCAAGAATTCGGGACGTATAGTCTTTTTCAAGATATCCATCACTTCCAAGCGAGTGCTTTCAATCACTTGCTCACGATTTTGCGCTGTCATTTGTGCAAACTTATTGCGTATCAAATTAGAGCCCATATTGGATGTCATAATAATGATGGTGTTTTTAAAGTTGACTACTCTTCCTTTGTTGTCTGTCAGTCGACCGTCGTCTAATACCTGTAGCAATATATTGAAAACATCGGGATGAGCTTTCTCAATCTCATCAAAAAGAATTACGGAATAAGGTTTGCGTCTGATCGCTTCGGTCAGTTGTCCACCCTCATCATAACCCACATATCCGGGAGGTGCTCCAATGAGACGACTGGCACTGAATTTCTCCTGATATTCACTCATATCAATACGTGTGAGCATATGTTCATCATCAAACAGGTATTCTGCAAGTGCTTTGGCCAACTCAGTTTTACCCACACCGGTTGTACCCAAAAAGATAAACGAACCGATTGGTTTTTTAGGATCTTGCAATCCCGCTCTACTACGCCGAACGGCATCGGCAACTGCATGTATCGCTTCATTTTGCCCAACCACACGTTTGTGCAATTCATCTTCGAGATGCAACAATTTCTCACGTTCGCTTTGCAGCATTTTGCTTACAGGAATTCCTGTCCAGCGTGCCACCACATCGGCAATATCTTCGGCATCCACCTCTTCTTTTATCATTGCACGACCACCTTGACGTTCGTGCAATTCATTTTTCAATGATTCAATTTCGCTCTCTTTTTCTTTAATTTTTCCGTATCTTAATTCTGCTACTAATCCGTAGTTACCTTCACGCTCTGCCTTTTCGGCTTGAAATTTGGCATCTTCTATTTCAACTTTATTTTGTTGAATTTTGTTGATAATCTCTTTCTCTGATTGCCATTTGGCACGCAAAACGCTTTCTTCTTCACGTAGATTTTCAATTTGCTTGGTCAGAATATCTTCTTTTGGCTTATCATCTTCGCGTTTTATGGCTTCACGTTCAATTTCCAGTTGTTTGATCCTACGACTTATTTCGTCCAGTTCTTCCGGAACGGAATCTACTTCCATGCGTAGCTTAGCAGAAGCTTCATCCATTAAATCAATAGCTTTGTCAGGTAAGAAACGATCTGTTATGTAGCGGTTCGATAATTGAACAGCTGCAATCAGCGCTTCATCTTTAATACGTACTTTGTGGTGATTTTCGTATCTCTCTTTCAATCCACGAAGAATAGAAATGGAATCAGCTTCGCTGGGTTCGTTCACCATTACAATTTGGAAGCGACGCTCCAACGCTTTATCTTTCTCAAAATACTTTTGATATTCGTCTAATGTTGTTGCCCCAATTGCACGAAGTTCTCCTCGTGCCAATGCAGGTTTCAGAATATTGGCAGCATCCATAGCTCCTTCGCCTTTGCCGGCACCCACCAATGTATGAATTTCATCTATAAAAAGAATAATCTCCCCTTCGGACTTTATCACCTCGTTTATCACCGATTTCAATCGCTCTTCAAATTCACCTTTATATTTTGCACCGGCAACAAGCGCTCCCATGTCCAACGAATAAATCCTTTTACTTTTCAAATTTTCGGGAACATCACCGCGAATAATTCGGTGAGCCAAACCTTCAGCAATTGCCGTTTTACCCGTACCGGGTTCGCCAATAAGAATAGGGTTATTTTTGGTTCTACGACTCAATATTTGCAGAACTCGTCTAATCTCTTCGTCTCGCCCAATAACAGGGTCAAGTTTGCCATCGCGGGCCTTTTCAATCAAGTTCTCGGCATATTTACTAAGCGATTGATAAGTGTCTTCTGCAGATTGGCTGGTTACTTTTTCTCCTTTTCGCAATTCGTCAATTGCCATCTGCAAGTGTTTTTCCGTTACTCCGGCATCTTTCAACATCTGCGAAGCAGTACTCTTTTCACTTAATAGAGCTAATAGCAGATGTTCTAACGAAACATATTGGTCGCCCATTTTACTGGCATAATCTGCGGCTTTCTGCATTATTGCATTTGTTTCACGACTGAGCATGGGCTCACCACCCAATACTTTTGGATAAGATTCTATTTCTCTATCCAAAGCAAGTTCTAAATTACGGGTGTTTACTGTTAGCTTTTGAAAGATAAAGTGCGTTATATTTTCGCCAACCAACATCAATGCTTTTAGCAAATGTGCGGGTTCAATAATTTGTTGATTGGCGCTTTGCGCCAAGGTGATGGCTTTTTGTAAAGCTTCTTGGGCTTTAATTGTAAAGTTGTTATAGTTCATAGGTGTGTTTGTTTATTGTTTGATTCTTTGGTATATATGAATCAATATTCTTGCCAAAGGCTGAATATGCCTTTTTGGCAGGTGTTCTATGGTATAACAAATATGTGAATGGATATGTTTTTCTTGGGGTATGAGTTATGGGGTATGAGGTTTGAGGTGTAAGAGTTAAAAATTAAAAGTGAAAAATTAAAAGTAGAAAAGGTGAAGTCCTGAAAATTTCATCGGCATAACAAGGAAGAAAGAACAAAGGAATGGAGATAGGAACTCTCTCCGCTCGCGCGGTTTTGCAAACCGTGTGTTGCGAAGCAAAATATGAGGTATGAGGGGTGGAGGTGTAAGTGAACAGTGAACAGTGAAGTGTAAACAGTGATCAGTTGACCCGTGACCTAATGATCTGAAATGATACTATGAATCCGCATTATAGGTCTCAATGATAAAATATACTATTATCTATTTTCCCAAAACGGAATACTTTGTCATAACAATAAATTATAATAAAATATGCTCCGGTCTGTGAATAATCATATTCTTTCAAACTGGGAAATTGATGAATACGTATTTTCTCGATTTATATCTCATGGTTCAATCAATTCGAAGAATCAACATATGCATACTCATCTTTTATTTTCAAATGGAGTTCTATTTTCAATTTTCCCTTTTCAATTTTCAATTGAAATAAATTCACTCCATATATTTAAACCTTCTAATGCTCCTCTTGGGAGTTTTTTCAAACTCTTCTTCTTGAATTCTAAACGAAGATATTTTGCTGTATCCCGGCAATGTTTGGTTAATCTCTTTTATTATGTTTGCGAAAAAAGCATCATAATCTTTGGGTTCAATCTGGTGTTGTTCCATAGCATCCGCATCGGGAAATATAAGTGCAACCACTTTCCCGTCTTCCTCAATGGCTAATGACTCCAAAATATAAGGTGAGTTGTTCATCTTATCTTCTATCTCTTCCGGATAGATATTTTGACCTGATGAACCCAAAATTAAGTTTTTGTTGCGTCCTTTGATGAATATGAAACCATCTTTATCTATTATTCCCAGATCACCCGTCTTCATCCATCCATCGGGAAGCATTACCTCTTTAGTCGCCTCCTTATTTTTGTAATAGCCGAGCATCACATTTGTACCACGAACCAATATTTCTCCAACTTCGGTTTCTGGATTGTCAGAATCAATCTTAATTTCCATTCGGTCAACAATTTTACCACACGATTGGCTTTTGAACTCTTTCCACGATATGTAACCTATTAATGGGCTACACTCTGTCATACCATACCCTACTGTAAATGGGAAATGAATAGACATAAGGAATTTTTCCACTTCACCATTCAATGATGCACCCCCAATTGTCATTTCACATAGTTGACCACCAAAAAAATCGATAAGCTGCTTTCTTATTTTCTTACGGACAAAAATATTGATAATAGGAACTTTAAGCAATGTTTTTACAGGTTGTTTCTCTATTGCCGGGAATATATGCCCTGTAACAATCTTTTCAATAATCAATGGAACTGCTATTACCAGTTTTGGTCTATATTTTGCAAACTCCTCTTTAATTATTCGTGGAGAGGGTGTTTTGCCTAAAAAGTGAACATGACAACCCAATGCAATAGATTTAAGAATCTCAAATGCCAAGCCATATGTGTGAGCCATGGGCAACATGCATACAATGTCGTCTCCTCTCTGCACAAATGGAACATTTTCGTTGGCAAATTTAGTATTTGACCATACACTACGATAAGGTATCATTACCCCTTTGGGACTACTTGTTGTACCCGATGTATAGTTCAGGATGGCTAACTCATCTTTATCTTCTTTGTGCCAATCAATATCGTTTGCCGTAAAGTCTTTTGTGATTGTTTTCTTGAAGTACTCGTCGGCATTGGCGAAAAAGCTTTTCAACTTTTTAGACTTACCATGTAGAAGAGAAAAATCATCGAGCGACACAACTGTTTCTAACTGTGGCATCGACTCTAAATCTATTTTTTGATAGATTGCAGTATCTGTAAAGAACACTTTTGCATCGGAGTGATGTACAATATACTCCACACTGGCTTTATCAAACTCGTTCAAAATACTCACAACAACCGCACCAAAGCTCAATGTTCCAAAAAATGCAACAGCCCAATTTGAAGAATTTCGTCCGCATAGTGCAATCTTATCACCTTTTTGTACACCTCCGGCTTTAAAATACTCATGAAGTTTGGCTATTTGCAAAGCTAAATCTTTGTAATAGATTGTTTCACCTTCATAGTCGGTGAGAGCGGGTAATTCCCAGTTTTTGCGTATGCTTTGTTCTATTAATCCTAAGAAAGTAGATTCCATATCGTAATTGTGTTTAAGTGTAGTTATGTTTACTACAAAAATACGAATTTATTTAAGATACCAGCAATGATTCAGCACTACACTATCATAATTAACAAATCACTTGTTCGTGACTGGTATGTTGGAGATGGGTTTTTGATCAAAAAAAACTATACTATTGCGCTATTTCAGATAATCTGTTATCATCCCACTTATTTGCAGTAATGCAATTTCATTCAATTTGATATTAAATTGCGCACTCACCAGCCTCTCCTCTGCTTCAAGCAGGCTATTTTGCGCTTCGCGCAACAGAATTCCTGCTAAATCTCCTAACTTGTATCGTTCTATCGCTATTTCGTAATTTTCTCGCGCATTTTCAACATTTTCTTTCTCTAAATTAAGAAGCTCTAAATTGTTACGATAGGCTTGCCACATATTTGAAAAATTGCTCTTGAGCATCAATTGTGTTTGTTCTGTTTCAAGTTTTCTGTTTTCAATTTGTGTGCGTGCATTCTTTTGCTCTCTGCGTTTATTGAAGCCGTCAAAAATATTTATTCCAATTGTAATCCCAACATTAGGTCCCCACGTTCGCTGTTTATCAAATGTTCCCAAATCATAATTGAAATGAGAAAATCCGTATCCGGTATTTAACCGAACATACGGATAATAGTTACTTTCGATGTTTTTAAGATTAAGTTCGCTCAATAGAATATCTTTTTTAGCTAATTGTAGTAAAGTGTTTTCTGATAACACTTTGTTCCACAAAACATCTTTTGGCTGCAGCGGTTTTAAAATAATTGAAGTATCGGCTGCAATCAATGGTGTTTCTACATCGTTTACGCCCATCAGTTCGTTCAACTTGATGCGAGACGTATTCAGAGTTTCGTATTGACGAATTAGTCGCGAACTGTCCGCATTAAAATCTACCCTTGCCTGTTGTAAATCTAACCGTGAAAAAGAACCGATTTGATATCTTGCTTCCACAATACGTAGTTGTTCACCCGAAAGCTTTACAGCAGATTTCAAATTTTCCATCCGCATAGTTTCTTGCACCAAATTATAATATTCAGCAGAAAGATTTGCAATAAAACTTTCTATTGAAAACCGAGTATTCAATTCTCCAACGTTCCTTAGTTCTTTCAATTTTTTATAATTAGTTTGAGCATTGAATCCATCAAAAATGGTCCAGTTTAAATTTACACTTGTATTTAACGTTTCGGTATTATTGTTTCTGATAGATGTTGCTGCACTACCATCAGCCGGTGTTTGATTCGCATTATCGCTTTTTATGTTATATCCTGAAGTTGCGTCAATTGTAGGCAACAGTCCGGCATTGCCCCAAGAGACATTCCTGTCTGATATTTGTTGGTTGTTGCGCATTATTCTAATATCAAAATTCTGCTCCAAACCTATTCTCACACATTCATCCAAAGTAATCACCTGCCCAACAGTTGGAGAATAAAATAACAGGAGTAATCCTAAAAAACTGAGAACTCTTTTCATTAAAATCTTATTTTTATGATTCATCAGCACCTTCTTTTTGTCTTGTGGTTGAAAGAAACATATACATAGCCGGAACAATAAACAGTGTAAGTAAGGTAGAAATAAGCAATCCACCAATTACGGCAGTTCCCATTGCAATCCGTCCGTTTGCTCCTTCTCCTGTTGCCAATGCTAATGGTAGTAAACCCAAAATAGTTGATGCACTGGTCATAAGAATCGGTCGCAAACGCTGAACTGAAGCATCTTGTATTGCAGCAAGTTTATCGAGACCGGCTCCTTGACGCTGATTGGCAAATTCAACAATGAGAATACCGTTTTTAGCCACCAAGCCGATGAGCATAATAATCCCAATTTGACTGTATATGTTCATGGTAACCCCAAAAATCCACATAAACAAAAGCGCACCGGTTACAGCCAGTGGCACAGAGAACATAACAACAAACGGATCTTTAAAACTTTCGAATTGTGCTGACAAAATTAGAAATATTAAAACAAGTGCAAGCAAGAACGCAAACATTAAGCTCGAAGAGCTTTCTTTAAAGCTGCGTGATTCGCCTTCAAGAGCGGTACGAAATGTATCGTCCAAAGTTTCTTTTGCAATGCGATCCATCTCGTCGATGCTTTCGCCCAAAGAATAACCGGGTGCAAGACCTGCCGATATGGTTGCTGAATTAAATCGATTATAGCGATAGAGCTGAGGAGGTGCAACCGATTCTTCTAACTGAACCAGATTGTCCATCTGTATCATTTGTCCATCATTATTTTTTAAATAAATAGACTTTAAGTCTAACGGTGTATTTCGTTGCTGACGATTGATTTCGGCTAATATTTGATACTGTTTGCCATTCATATAAAAATATCCCAACCGTTGTCCACTCAAAGCATACTGCAATGTTTGACCAATATCGCGTGTACTTACACCCAATAGAGATGCCTTGTCTCTGTCAATCACAATTCGTGTTTCGGGTTTAGTAAACTTCAAGTTCACATCCGCCATTTGAAAATATGGACTTTCATTCACTTTTGCCATAAACAGAGGTATAAACTCTTCCAATTTTTCTAAATTAGGTGCTTGCAGAACATATTGGATGGGCATTCCGCCACGTCGCCCACCAAAAGTAGATTGTTGCTGTACAAATGCTCGTGCTGCAGTTTCAGGCCGAACGCCTTTCGATAATTCAGCGGCAATATCCATTTGGCTTCTTTGACGTTCCGTCATATCAGGCAAAGTAAGACGCACCATGCCAAACGTTCCAAATATAATAGTCATGTTAGACTCTTTTTCCGGTACCAACGAATCCACAATCATCGAAATTCGATTGGTATAATCACGTGTGTATTCGTATGTTGCTCCTTCCGGAAGCGAGGTTCGGACTGTAATTTGCGATCGATCTTCTAATGGTGCCATTTCCGAAGGAATGGAACGAAAGAAAACAAATATTAGTGCAATAGTTACTAAAAAAATGGGGAAAACTAATTTCCGATGTGTAATGAAACTTTTCAACCATTTTTCATAAGTAGAGTTTAGCTTCTCAAAGAAAGGCTCTGTTTTACGCATAAACCAGTTTTGCTTTTCACGCTTCACCAATAATTTCGATGCAAGCATAGGTGTAAATGTAAGAGCCACAAATGAAGAGATTATTACGGCGCCCGAAACAACAATACTGAATTCACGAAACAGTCTTCCCGTCATCCCTTCCAGAAAAACAATTGGAATAAACACTGCCACCAGTGTAATGGTAGTAGATACCACCGCAAAGAAAATTTCTTTTGATCCTTCAATAGCTGCTTCGCGCGGATTCATCCCTTTTTCTATCTTTTGATAGATGTTCTCGGAAACAACAATAGCATCGTCAACCACCAACCCCACAGCCAGCACAATTGCGAGCATGGAAAGCACATTGATGGAGAAACCAGCCAAATACATGATAAAGAAAACACCTATCAGTGAAATTGGTATAGCAATAGCAGGAATCAGCGTAACGCGCCAATCTCGCAAAAACAAAAATATAATGATTACTACTAAAGCAAATGCAATGTAAACAGTTGTTTTTACTTCGTTGATGGATGCCCGGATAAAACGGGTACTATCGTAAACGATGTCAACGATTACATCCTCCGGTAAGTCCTTTTTCATCTGCTCCAATCGTATCTCAACTTCATCGGCAATATTAATTTGATTTGCACCCGGTTGCGGTATTATTACAGTGCTCACCATCGGGATACCGTTTCGACGTAAGATATTTTTCCTGTTTTCCGAGTCTAACTCTGCAAAACCCACATCACCAAAACGAACAATGCGATAATCATCCTCTTTAATTATCAGGTTATTGAACTCTTCAGGAGTTAACATCAATCCCAACGTACGAATGGATCGCTCTATATCATCACCCTCAATGCTACCGGAAGGGAGTTCAATGTTTTCTCTGTCCAGCGCACTTTTAATTTCCATGGGAGTGGTCTTGTAGGCAGCCATTTTCACAGGATCAAGCCACAAGCGCATAGCATAACGGTTTTCGCCCCAAATAGCCACAGAGCTCACGTTCTGAATGGTTTGCAAACGTTCTTTTACAGTAAGTTCCGCAATTTCAGTAAGTTCTAACAATGACCTTATTTCACTTTGCACCGTAATTTGCATAATAGGTTCAGCATCGGCATCGGCCTTGGCAACAGTGGGCGGATCCACATCTCGTGGTAAATATCGTTGTGCCACAGAAACTTTATCGCGTACATCATTAGCGGCAGTTTCCATATCCACGCTTAATTCAAACTCAACCGTAATGCGCGAATATCCCTGACTACTTCGACTAATCAACGAACGGATACCGGGAATTCCGTTAATACTTTGCTCCAAAGGTTCGGTAATTTGTTTTTCAATCACATCGGCGTTTGCACCGGGATACGATACGCTAACCGTAATAATGGGATTATCCACACTCGGATATTCGCGTACAGGCAGATAACTGTAACCGATTATTCCGAAAAGAACAATAATCAACATAAAAACTGTTGATAAAACGGGACGCTTTATGCTTAATTCTGATAATGTCATTCAATAGTTTTCTTAAAAAAATTACTCCTCAAGATTAGCAATCGACACATTCATGCCATCGCGCAACTGCATCACACCCGTAGTTAATAAAGTGTCACCAATATCCAATCCCTCTACAATCTGTACGGATGATGCTGTTCTCAATCCTTTTGTGAGTATCACTCTATGTGCTTTCCCATTTTGGTAGGTATAAGCAATGTCTTGCCCCATTTCAGCAATGGATGCAATACTTGGAATAACCAGTGTGTTGGTTATTTCACGTAATTCTATTTCAATATTTGCCGATCTGCCGGGTTTCAATTTTCCTCCTGGATTGGCATAACGAGCGCGCGCCTTAAGAGATAGTGTATTTGCTTCCAGCGTAGTTTCAACGGCATAAACACTTGCTTCGTATCTATTTAAATCATTTTCTATCGTAAATGTGAGTTTAGTTCCATCACCAATTTCAGAAATTTGACGTTCGTTCACCGAGAACTCTATTTTAAGTGGCGATATTTTAGTCAATTTAGAAATCATAACCTGAGGCGAAGCATACGCTCCCTCACTCACCATGCGCAACCCAATCATTCCACTAAAAGGAGCTCGCAATTCGGTTTGCGCAATACGCGCTTTCACTAACTCCACGTCAGCTTTCAGTTTGTCTAACTCCGTGGTAACAGTTTCAAAAGCTTCCTGGCTCACGGCATCTTTGTCCAGAAGCGTTCGTTGTCGGAAAACGCGTTCTTGCGCGAGAGGTAGTTGTGCTTCCAGCTTTCTAAGCTCCGCTTGCAACGGTGCATCATTTACTTTTGCCAACAATTGTCCTTCGTTTACAAAAGAACCCTCTTTGAAATTAATGTTAGTTATTTTCCCTGAAGTTTCAAAAATCAGATCAACCTCTTCGTCTGGCAATAAAACACCTTTGGTTCTAAAAACATCGCTCAATGTTTCCGGTTTCAGTACCATTGCATTTACGGTTAAGTTTTGTCCGCCTGGTGCTGCTGCCATTGAAGGTGTTATGGAACTATCGCTTTTTCCTGAAAACAGAGTTTTTATTTGTGGATAAAAAATCATTCCTGCAACTAATAATGCAATACCCACAATTACTATTATTCTAATGGTTTTACTCATATTGTTTTTATGCTCTATATATATTTTCGACATCAGGTTGATAGGTATTTTCAACCACCCCTTATAACAAATCCTTCTTGTAATAGTTTCAGATTTATACTTTACTGAAGAATAAACAATGACTAAAGAAAACGCAATGTGTTTAAGATTTGAAATGCTTTTCTTTCGGATACTTTCATGAAAAAACTAAATGCAGGGCTAAAATTACAGATTAAATATCAATGAGAGGCATTATAAAACGAATTTTATTTATTTTTGAAGTATTACAAGTAAATTCAGAATTTACGAACCCTCTCTTTAACAAATATTACTTCCGTCGTTTATAAAAACAATTGAAATTGATTAAATAAAATGTATCTTGCATTTTATTTTAATTAGGAATTAAAAAAGAGGATTTTATGAAATTATTACGTATTACATTTACAATTGCATTATTACTGTTTATGAATGTTGTTTTCAAGACAAATGCTCAAGATTGGGCAAATTTGAATCGATTTAAAGAAGAAAACTCTGAAATCGGGTTACCGCGAACAAATGAGGACCGTGTTATATTTATGGGCAACTCCATCACTCAAGGATGGAAGGAGCAAGTTCCCGAATTCTTTGACAATCTGAACTATGTTAATAGAGGAATTGGAGGACAAACCACCCCGCAAATGTTGATTCGTTTTCGACAAGATGTGATTAAGTTATATCCTAAAGTTGTCGTAATATTAGCCGGGACAAACGATATTGCCGGCAACACAGGTCCTTCTACATTGGAAATGATAGAAGATAACATCTATTCAATGGCAGAATTGGCTAAAGCACATAACATTGAAGTTGTGCTCTGTTCAGTTTTGCCTGTGTTTGATTATCCCTGGCAAACAGGACTGGAGCCTGCAAAAAAAATAATTGAACTAAACGCGCGTATCAAAAAGTACGCAGATACGCATGGCATTGTATATGCAGACTATTTCACCGAGATGGTGGACGCACAAAATGGATTGAAATCTGAATATACAAACGATGGTGTGCACCCAACAAAGGCCGGCTATGAAGTGATGGCTCCTATTGCGGAGAAAGCAATTGCCAGGGCATTGATACTTTGGAGTAGGAATAAATAGTCTTTGCAAGAAAATCTTTAAACAAAACATGATAAAAAAAACAGCTATTGTATTAGGTGCAACCGGCTTAACCGGTTCACATCTGCTGGAGCTGCTGTTGCAGGATTCAGATTATGACCGTGTAAAAGTTTTTACACGTAAGAAGTTGACAATTTCTCACCCCAAAATAGAAGAATATGTGATTGATCTTTTAAAGCTGTCGGATAATGCAAATAAGTTTACTGCCGATGTGGTGTTTTGCTGCATTGGAACTACCAAAGCAAAAACTCCTGACAGAAAGCTTTATCGTGCCATAGATTACGGCATTCCGGTGGAAGCAGCAAAACTTGCCAAGCAAAACTCAATTCCCCATTTCATAGTAATATCAGCTTTAGGAGCCAATCCTAAAAGTAAGATATTCTACAACCAACTAAAAGGTGAAATGCAGCGCGATGTGCTTGCACAGCAAATTGAACACACACATTTGTTGCAACCGTCATTGATAGTGGGCAATAGAAAAGAGAAAAGAATGGGCGAAGACATCTCTAAGTTCATCATAAAACTGTTCGCCTTCCTGATTCCTGCTCGTTACAAAATGATTCGAGACAAAACCATCGCAAAAGCAATGATACAATTAGCACGCAAACCGAGTGAAGAACAAATAATTCCTTCTGACACAATAAAAGAAATAGCAAATGAATATGAATAGAAAACTTATTTCAACTGACAAACACTTTTTATCTTTATGCATCGATCTTGCCGAAGAAGCATTGAAAGCAGGAGACAAACCTTTCGGTTCTATCTTAGTAGATAAAGACGGAAACATTTTAGCTCAAGCTCGCAATAAAGTTAACGCATTGAATGCTCTGGCTCATCCTGAATATGAATTAGCTGCATGGGCTTTGAACAACCTTACCTCTGAACAACGCCGACAAAGCACGATGTACACCAGTGGTGAACATTGTCCTATGTGCGCCGGAGCGCATGGCATGGCGGGTATCGGCACGGTGGTATATGCAGCTTCGGGACGACAATTGAATGAGTGGCTCCAAGAATTTAATGTTTCGCTTTCTCCCATCAATCTGCTCCCCATAGAAGATGTGGTGAAAGATATTATTGTGCGGGGACCGGCAGGGGGAGAATTATTGGAGAGGATAAAAAGGTTGCATAAGAAATCACATGTTTGAAAAAAGAAATGAAAATTAATATTCCTTTTCTGTCTTTTTTTAAGCTTCATTCTCTGTGGCATGTGAAGCTTCCGCTTCACACATTTAAAATCCTTGCATGGAGCAGGAGCTACATGCGCCTCAGGCTAAGAACTCAAGTTTATTTTAACCCAAAAAAGCCCGTTCAACATTACATTGAACGGGCTTTTAGTGTATAAAAAAAGGCGGCTACCTA
>Ga0265294_10002120_pt1 | contig 26229 bp, 24 predicted proteins | sample MunlanPumphouse3_FD_192504 | JGI IMG/M metagenome (GOLD analysis project Ga0265294, IMG submission 192504) | Groundwater microbial communities from a municipal landfill in Southern Ontario, Canada - Pumphouse #3 | ecosystem: Environmental > Aquatic > Deep subsurface > Groundwater | place... | reverse complement strand
AATAGCAGTAGTAATCCCTTTAAGATAGGCTAAAATACTACTCAACCACGCCCTATGTTCTACTAAAGCATAGAGCAGTGGCAAGTCATCACGGCTAATAGAGTTAGTATTTTTCCACCTTTCATTTGAGTCATAGTGCTTTATCCACTCTTGTATATTTTCTGGAGGCATAGGACGAGCTATGATGTAGCCTTGAGCTATTTGGCAGCCTAGTTTAAGTAGCATTTCACCATGTTCAACACTCTCAACTCCCTCAGCAATAACATCACGTCTAAAAGCATTAGAGAGGCTTAGAACTCCATCTAAAATAGCCAAATCATCACTATCTTCAAGCATTCCACAAACAAAACTTCTATCTATTTTTAGCTCTTTTGCAGGAAGTCTCTTTAGGTATGTAAGAGATGAGTAACCAGTTCCAAAATCATCGAGTGAAAAAGTGATGCCAATGTCTAGGCAAGCTTGCATTACTTGTGAGATGTGAACTACATCTTCTAGGGCACTAGTCTCTAGAACTTCAAGAACTAAGTCCTTTGGTTCTACAGTAGGATACTTTTTTAAAAGGTTCTTTAGCTGCGCTACAAAGTCACTTTGCTGAAGTTGCATAGCATCTACATTTACACTTGTTGGCACATGAAGCCCTTTGCTATTCCACTCACTCATCTGCCTCATTGCACTATCTAAAACCCACTCTCCAATCCTTACCGATAGGATGTGTCCATCTACTATTGGTAAAAACATAGCTGGAGGGAGTATTCCATGCTCTGGATGATTCCATCTGATGAGAGCCTCAGCGCCTACAACTTCACCACTTTGCATATTTACTTTTGGCTGGTAGTAGAGTACAAACTCATCATTATCAAGTGCTTTTTGAACCTCATCTAAACTCTCATGATGAGTTCTTATCTTTTTATCTTTTAAGGCATCAAAAATATGATAACGATTTTTCCCAAGTATCTTCGCCTGATACATAGCTTGGTCAGCTTGACGAAGAAGTTGGTCTGCATCTATCTCATCGCCTGCATCGAAAAAAGTTACGCCCAAACTTGCAGTAACTTGCATCTCTTCTTTATCGACAACTATCTTTTGAGAACTCGCCTCTAGTAGCCTTTTTATCATAACTATGCTGTCTTCATGAGACTTCAAATCTAGTAGTACTACAACAAATTCATCCCCACCCAGACGAGCTATAGTATCGCCCTCACGAAGAGATTTTTGCATATATTTAGCTAGTTTTTCTAAAAACTTATCACCATAGTCATGTCCATAAGTGTCATTGATAGCTTTAAATCCATCAAGGTCAAGGTAAACAACTGCAAATGAAAATTTATGTCTATTTGATTGTTTAAGCGCTTGGTTGACTCGGTCTGAGAGCAAAATACGATTTGGAAGCCCAGTGAGTGCATCGTAGTGTGCAATATATTCTAAGTGCTTTTCATGATGTTGTCTCTCTGTTATATCTCTTGAAATTCCGAGCACTCCCATCAGACTTCCATCACTATTGTGCACTGGAACTTTTGTAGCTTGGACTAGCTCTGTATGCCCATCGCTTGCAAATGTTATTGTCTCTTTATTTTTGCAAGTTTTATTAGTTTGCATCACTTTGTTATCGTTCATTCTAAAAAAATCAGCAATCTCTTTATTTACAAAATCATAATCACTCTTACCAACTATCTCTTTCTCTTTTGCACCAAAATAATCTTCAAATCTCTTATTGCAAGCTAAATAAATGCCCTCTTTATCTTTTAGAAAAATCAGGTCTGGAATATTTTGTATAAGTGTTTTAAGTAGCGCTCTCTCTCTAGAGAGCTCTGCTTGTATCTGTTTTCTATCGCTAACATTTACAAGTGTTTTACTAAAGAGATCAAGAATATCTATCTCATCTTGAGAAAACTCATACTTAACCTTAACAGCATCAAAGCCTACAAAACCTCTGCATTTTCCTTTTTTCATAAGCGGTATGGTTACTAAACTTTTTATATCTTGAGATAGGAGCATATCTCTAAACTCGCTTTGAGGCATATTTAGAGTGTCTTGTATTAAGTTTATTTTTCCTTGCATATGAGCCTGTGTAAGTTCAGAAGCTTTATCATTATGTATATTTTGTAGGCACTCTATTTGAGATAAGACTCCCTCTTTGCACCACTCATAAATATTTGATGAAGTCTGTTTTTGTGCATCATACTCAAAGATATAGGCTCTATCAGCACCTACAAAAGTAGCCATACTCTCAAGAGATTTCTGGATAGCACCATCTAATTTTTCTACTGGGAGATTTATAAAAAGTGTTGATATATTTAGAAGAAGTTGTCTATATTCTTCTTGATATGCCACCTTTTTTTCGTAGGCTTTATGCGATTTTAACTCACGCATCAAAGAGAGTGTATTTAAAGAGAGTGTGTTGTATATGGAGAGGATTATATTTATCAAAAGCCTGTTTGAGCCGCCCAGCTTATCTTCTGCCTGAGTTTTTGCCTCTTCTAGGCTAAGCCCATCTTGCAAAGCAGCAATAGTATATGCCATGTGACGGTCTGCATCTAAGATATGAGATGCTAACCATTTGACCAAAAACCCAAGCGCCTCATCTGCTAGCTCACTAAAAGGCTTTACACCTCGTTCACTACTAAAACGCTCTATCGTGTCTATAAAATTTTGATGTACTTCTTTATGTTTTTTATTTAATGTCTCATTTGGTAGGTATTTATCCCAAATGGCTTCTTCTGTTTTAAAGTGATAACGCGTATAGTCTTTAAGTTCATCAAGTACACCATTTAGACTCTCTTCATCTGACTCATAAGCTATATTTGTTGCTAACTTATTTAATATTTTTACTAATTTTTTATGTTGATTATCTACTGTATTAAAACCTGTTTTAAAATGCTCATCCCAAGGAAAAATATCAATCGATTTCATAACATCCACTTTTTAAAATTATTGTCTATATCTTAACTAATCTATCTAAAGAATGCTCTTAGCCTATACAGTTTTATTATAATTCTAGTAAAACTGTATCTCTTGCAGTTTGCTCAAACTTCTTGCATCCACTCTCAAAAGCAGCACCTTCGCCAATGATAACACACTTATGTTTTGCTCTTGTTATGGCTGTATATATAAGCTTTGTATTGTGCATAATAAAGTGCGAAAATGTCATAGGAATCACAACTATATCATACTCCATCCCTTGAACTTTATGGATAGTTAGAGCATATGAGAGCATCAGGTATGGCTTTACCTCTTCATACTCATAAACCACTACAATATCCTCATTTGGATAAAAAACAAACAACTGTTCATCAGCCTCTTCTATCTTAAAAAGTAGCCCACTCATACCGTTAAAGATGCGCCTTTGGCTTGAGTCTTCCCCCGCTTTAAAACTATCGCCACTCCATGAAGCCATGTTTTCGTTTTTGGTATGCACCACCTTATCCATCAGCCTAAACTCAACTCCACCCTTTTTAAAACACTTCTTAGGATTTGGGTTAAAGTACTCTTGTAAAACCTTGTTTAAATTGTTAGCTCCTAGAGTTCCACCCTTCATAGGAGTTATAACTTGAAAGTAGTTTAGGTACTCTTTTATCTGTTTGTTATTTAGTCTATATCTCGCTTTTTGTAGAGACTCTATAACTTTATGAACTATCTCTGTTATGATAGCTTCAGAGTTAGACTCTCTTAATGCTTGAAGTTCGGTTTGTGAGAGCTGACTTCTTAGAGCGTAGTAGTTCTCTATGCTAATCTCTAAAAACTCAAAATCCTCATATCTCTCTCTGTAAGCAGGAACAACACCTTTTCTAATGTCATTTGCGATAAACCTTATGGCCTGTTCTTCACTCTGTCTATAGATCTTTGTAAGTTTTACAATGGGAGCTAACTCTAAGGTTAAAACATCGCTTAAAACATTTCCAGCACCTATGGGAGGGAGTTGTGCATCATCTCCTACGACAACCACTATCGCATCTTTGCGAACTTTGTGCATTAGTCTTGCAAAGAGTGAGGAGTTTATCATAGACGCTTCATCTATAAGTATCACTCCAAATGGAAAATTATCCGCACTCTCATACTTCACTAAAAGCGACTGTATAGTAGCACTCTCAAAGCCTGTTGTATCGGCAATCCTCTGAGATGCGATGCCACTTAGTGCGCAAGTCATAATCTCTTTAGCATCATATCTTGTGTTTAAAAGTTCTAAGATTGTTTTTGAAGTTGTACTCTTTCCTGTTCCTGCATATCCAACTAAAAAGAGTATAGATGCACCCTCATTTATCTTTGCAACTGCTTCTTTTTGCTCACTCCCAAGCTTTAACTCTTTTGATTCTAAAAACTCATCCAAGTTCTTTACAAAACCTCCGCTATCTTTTTTTGCTCTTGAAGTTATGGTCTCATGCAAAAATTTCTCAGCATCATAGAGTCTTGATGGAGAGACTCTGTTGTTTTTCATAATCACTATACTACTCTCTGCCACCCTCTCAACTAGGGCCGCCTCATAGAGATGGTTCTTTTCATTAAACTCCAAAAGTTCATCAAGCCCACTAAAGAGTATCTCTTTTGAGATGCAGCTATTTCCTTGCTGCTCACAATAGTTCATAAGTGTATAGTCCATAGCCGAACTTATACGGTTTTCGTCATGTTCTTTTACTCCCATCTTTAGAGCCAACTCATCCGCTCTTTTAAAGCCTATGGAGTTTATGGAAGTTAAGATATAGGGGTTGTTTTTTATCTTGGTACAAGGCTCATCAATATCTCTCATAGCAGTAGCGATTGTAGTTAGGAGTGCTTGAGATACATCAAAGGGGCTTAAAAACTCTCCAAGACGGCGCATAGAACGAAACTTTTTCCATGAAGTTTGTATCTTTTTAAGCCGTTTTTCTTTAATGCCTTTAAACTCTAAAAGTCTCTCGATATCGTTATCTAAAATCTCTACAAGCCCATCACTTGTGAAGTGTTCTATTAGTTCGGCTGAGAGTTTTTTAGTAAAGCCTTTTACGATTTTATTTAAAAAGAAAAAGAGATGATTTTGGTTTACCTTGATGGAGTCAAATTTAAAAGTTTTACCATGTTTTGCATGTTCACTCCACTCCCCACTTAGTGTGATAGCGGAGTCTTTAATATGAGAGACTTCACTCTCTAAGTAGGTCCCGCTAATCTTTTCGCCACTTTTGAGTGTAGCTATAAAAAAACCATCATCTTCAAAAAGTATACGGTCAATCTGCCCTATAAGAGTTTCGCTCAACTATTTTGTCTCCAAAGCTTTAATAACGCAAGCCTTTAGAGAAGTTTTATCTGCAATGATAGGTTTTATATATTCTGGAAAGTACTTTGCAGTAGTGCGTCCAATTGAGATGGCTTTGTAAGATTCATGCCACGAGAAAGCTTGCAAAAAGTACTTTATAGTAGAAGGTGAAGAAAATATTATCTTAGAGTTTTTTGGTAATGCCTTTTTCTCTTTTGGTTCTTTAAAGTAGTTCTCATAAACAATAATATCATCACACTTAATGCCATTATTTTGGAGTATTTCTAACATGTTTGAGACTATCTCTTTTGCTCTAAGATACAAAACTCTTTTGCCTTTTAGCTCACAACCTAGTAACTCATAAGCAAATTCATCGCCATGTCTTGTTTTTCCTGCGAATTTTAGATGCCCACCCATATCTCTAACAAGTTTTGCAGTCTGCTCTGAGATAGCGTAAGATGGGACTTTTCTCCACTCTTTATTCATACTCTCTATTGCTAAAACAGCATTTTTTGAGCTAAATATAATAGCATCGTATTTATGAAACTCTACTCTTTGTTTTATATACTTTATCTCAAAAAGTGGAATGTTTTTGGCAAACTTTATCTTTGCATCATTTAGCAAGTAGATATTTTGTTTTTTATAATCTATATATGTTAGAAGTTTTTTAAATTTATCTTTTAGAGAAAATTTCTGTTTTGTAAACTCAATGGATTTATCTTTTAGGACTCTAAATTTTATGTTTTGCTTGGATAAATGGTAAGTTATTTTAAAAAATTCTAGTTCTATAAATCTGTTTGAGTAGTTAGTATCAAAATATAGTCTCTTCATCTTCTTGTCATACTCATAATATATCAAGTCAAGTGGACTGATTATCTTCTCTATCTTCAAAACTTACTCCTAAATAAAATGTTATATTATAACAGTTTTAAGGGTAACTAATTAAAAACTAAATTTTTTTACCCTATTTCATAACTTACTATAAAACTAACCCTTTACTCTTTGCATCCTCTCATCTTCTTGAGCCTTATATAGCTCAGCACAGGCTTTAGAGAGTTCTCTGATTTTAAGTATGTAGTTTTGTCTCTCAGTTTGTGAGATGGCTTTTCTTGCATCTAGGATGTTAAAAGTGTTAGATGCCATCATACACAAATCATAAGCAGGAAGTGGAAGTCCCGATTCTATCGCTCTTTGACACTCCTTACTCTTTGCAGCAAAGTCAGCAAAGAGCATCTCAACATCCGCTACTTCAAAGTTGTACTTTGAAAATTCTATCTCGCTCTCTTTATGAACATCCCTGTAGTAGGTTTTTCCGAGTTCGTTCTCACCCCAAACGATATCAAAAACATTATCAACACCTTGAAGATACATAGCAAGTCTCTCAGTTCCGTATGTAAGCTCAACTGCAACAGGATTACACTCTATTCCGCCGACTTGTTGAAAGTAAGTAAACTGTGTCACTTCCATCCCGTTTAGCCAAACTTCCCAACCAAGCCCCCACGCTCCAAGAGTTGGAGACTCCCAGTTATCTTCTACAAAACGAATATCATGATTTTTCACATCAAGACCAAGGTACTCTAATGATTTTAGATAAAGCTCTTGAATATTATCAGGAGATGGTTTTATAAGTGCTTGAAACTGATAGTAAGAGCCAAGTCTATTGGGATTTTCTCCATATCTTCCATCAGTTGGACGACGAGATGGTGCCACATAAGCAACAGACCAAGGCTGTGAATCTAGTGAGCGCAAAAAAGTAGCAGGATGAAATGTTCCCGCTCCTGCTGGGATATCGTAAGGCTGAACAATATTACACCCTTGTTTCATCCAAAATTCTTGAAGTTTTAGTAGCATCTCGCTAAAAGTTATCACAATAATCTTCCTTTAATTTATTTTATAAATTTAAGGGAACCTAATCCCATCTCATTTATAACGCAAAACGAACAAGTCCGTTTTACTACGCTAACGCTAAGTTTTGCTCAGCGCAAGGCTCTCGGCACTTGTGCCTCTTTGATTTATTTTATAAATTTAAGGGAACCTAATCCCATCTCATTTATAACGCAAAACGAACAAGTCCGTTTTACTACGCTAACGCTAAGTTTTGCTCAGCGCAAGGCTCTCGGCACTAATGCCTCTTCAGTTTGTTAAATAATTTTTGCAATTATATCATTTTACAGATGATATCGCCCACATTTTTGCCTAAAGAAGATGCTACAACCTCACACTTTACTTTTAGCAAAAAGCAGAGATTTGTTTTATGGGTATCGCTTAAACACTCATAGTTTCCCATGCCTTTAGTTATAACTAAGTCAGCACTATCAAAAAGTTCTCTTGAGTAAGTGTTTGCACGATTGTATGAAAACCCAGGAGTATTAACACCGCTATCTACCAAAAAGCAGAGCTTATCAAACCCAGCCTCTTTTGCCTCTTTCATAGTTACATCGTTTATGATTGGATTTCCTCTAACCATATATGAGTAAGTAGCATCTGAGTAGAGTTCTTTGAGTGTTTTTATAAATATATAGTCAAATATATGCTCGCCAACATTGTCACCTATAACTAACACACTCTTTGCATCTTGGAGCTTTTTTCTAAGGGGCTCAAAATCATCATAAGCAAAATCTGTCTCAAAGATTTTAGATAGCTCTTCTTCTAAGTCAAACTCCACAACTGCCGCCAAATCTATAACATTTCCAGCTACTGCTATCTTTGTTGCAGTTAAAAGTTTATCAGAAGAGTTTAGAAGTTTTTCCTCTAAAAGTGGAACAAATGAGAGTGCTTTTTTTGTTGAGAGTGCTTTTAGCTCTTCATACAAGTCAGCTTTGTTAGCCATTAGTGACATTTTTTCATAAACATCGGCAGCTATTTCTGGAGGATTTTTTGCATACGAGAACTCTTCGCTCATCTCTTTAACACTTGAAGTTATCTGCTCTCTCAACTCTTGTGAAGCATCTATTGCATCACAAACTCTATAACTTTGATTGACTATACAATCAACACAAGCTTCATCTATTATCATATTTCGTAAACCTTATATTTCTCAAAAAACTTGTTTTTTGTAGCTTTAGGGGGTTGTAGGGACTTTAGTCCATGCCGTTATAATGAGCTTTGCTCATTATAGACTATTAAGTAGTGTGGTCATCAATAGCTCTATTCCACATAAGCTTATACTTTCTTCTCATAAATTCTACTTCTTGTTGAGATAGTTTTAACTGTTCTTGAAGTGTGTGGATTGTCTTTCTATCTTCATCGTAAAGCTCTTGAAGTGAACCTAGAGCCTCTCGTAAAAATGTGTTCTCAGCTCTTATGGCAAGAAGTGTTTCATCTTTTGCATCTAGAACTTTTTCATGGAGATTTATAATAGTACCTATGGTTTTTTCTACAAACTCAGGCTGGACTAGCATCTCTTTTGTATTTCGAGCAGAGAGTTCTTTTAATTGGGCTGGAACCACACTTTGTGAACCCTTAGATGGGTCTATCATTCTAATGCCGTTTTTGACTTCCACCGTTAGCTTTCCGCGTGCACATAAGTCATCAATAGCATCCATATCTAGGCCTGTGAGTTCCATATACTCTTCATCACTCATCCACTTCATGAATATTCCTTTAGTTTATTGCATAAATTTTTACTTTTAAAGCCCCACAATGCGAAGCTAAAGCATCGCTTCCGAAGGTCTTGCGAACTTTAAGCTATCACATTTCCGAAGGTCTTGCAAACTTTAAGCTCTCGCATTTCCGAAGGTCTTGCGAACTTTAAGCTCTCACATTTCCGAAGGTCTTGCGAACTTTAAACTCTCACATTTCCGAAGGTCTTGCGAACTTTAAACTCTCACATTTCCGAAGGTCTTGCGAACTTTAAGCTCTCGCATTTCCGAAGGTCTTGCGAACTTTAAACTCTCGCATTTCCGAAGGTCTTGCAAACTTTAAGCTCTCACACTTCCAAAGGTCTTGCGAACTTTAAACTCTCACATCTAAAGCAATGCTCTTTGAGCGTTTATACTTTAATAATCGTCTCTATCTCTAGTGAGTCTATCTCGACTTTTTTAGCTTTAGAGATTCTATCCTCTTGTAATTTTACAGCTAGCTCTTCATTGTCAAGTGCTAAGATTTGCATAGCAAGATATGCCGAGTTTATCGCTCCAGCTTTACCTATTGCCACTGTAGCAACTGGCATTCCAGCTGGCATCTGTACAGTTGAGAGAAGTGCATCTATTCCGCTAAGGGCTGATGCAGACATTGGCACACCAATGATAGGTTTAACAGTTTTTGAAGAGAGTACACCAGCTAAGTGTGCAGCCATTCCAGCTGCTGCAATAAAAACTTTTGCACCTTTTTTCTCTGCTTCTACAATATAGTTTGCAGTTCTCTCTGGTGAGCGATGAGCTGAAGATATAATCATCTCATAGTTTACCCCAAAAGCATCAAAGGTGTCTGAACACGACTTCATTACTTCATAATCACTCTTACTACCCATTACAATTGATACAAATTTCATCTATTTTTTTCCTTCTATAAAGTTACAAATATAACTTTATCTACATTTATTTTATTTTAAATTGAACCCTCTAATCTATAAACTAGATTTCGTGTCAAGCACGGAATGACGGGATGCGAATCATCCTGAACTCTTTGTCTTTGAAAATCAAGAGCATTACAAAAGTATATCCTGCACAAACAAACCGTCATCCTGAACTTGATTCAGAATCCAGCTTGATTATCGTTTGAACATTCACTTACACACTTTTTTATCTCTTTGGATAGGTTCCCATATCTTCATGAGCTTTGATTCTAAAGAAAGTATATGGAGCAAATTTCGTCGGTAGAGCTATAGGGTTTACATTTCCACTATGAACTTCTTGCCAGATTTTACCATTTTTTGCTCTTAGCTCTTTTAGTTTAAGATACATCACTCCATCTCTCATATAGGTTGTGCCTATCTCATTGTCAACTAACTCTACACTTGAATCTTTTGGAGCTACAACTTCAAGCTCATCATTTGGAAGAGTTTTATACTTACACAAAAAGAACTCTCCACTCTCATCCGCTTGTCCACTCACTTGATGAGAGCCTAGTTGCATTGTAAAGTCTAAACTTTGAGTATCATGTTTCTCAAAAGGTCTTGATATCAAATACGCATCTGTATATCCACGATTTTGCAAACTCTCTAACTCATACTGATATTTTTTAGGCTCATACTTGCCATCATAATAATCATCTATCGCATCTCTATAAGCTTTTGCAGTTACTGCAGCATAGTATGATGTTTTTGTTCTACCTTCTATTTTTACAGAATCCACAACCCCACTACCTAGAATCTCGTCTATATGGGATGCAAGGTTTAAGTCTTTTGAGTTCATGATATAAGTTCCAACGCCCTCATCTTCTTCTAACTTAAAAAGCGTTCCAGTATCAGGGTTTGCAGCGTAAATTTCATAAGGAAACCTACAATCATTCGCACAAGATCCACGATTTGGAACCCTTCCACTTTGAAGAGTAGAGATAAGGCATCTTCCGCTATATGCAAAACACATAGAACCATGTACAAAGACTTCAAGCTCCAAATCTGGAAGCTCTTTTTTTATAGCTATAAGATCTTTTAGTGAAATCTCGCGAGCTGTAATAATCCTAGTAGCTCCCATGTCGTAAAAGACTTGTGCATCTAAAACATTCATAACATTTGCTTGAGTTGATAAATGTAGAGGAATTTGTGGGGCTAGCTCGTGGGCTAGTTTTAAAACACCAGGAGTTGCAACTATAAAGGCATCTGGCTCTAACTCAGCCATTGCTAATATATGTTTTTTTAAAAGCGAGAGTTGAGAATTAAAAGGAAATCCGTTTATAGTTGCATAGACTTTTTTACCACGAGCGTGAGCGTAGTCAATCCCCTCTTTAAACTCCTCCATACTAAACTCTTTGCCAGAGCGTATGCGAAGTGAGAAGTGGCTAACTCCTCCATAAACAGCATCAGCACCATAATCAAGTGCAATTTTTAATTTTTCTAATGTCCCTGCTGGGGAGAGTAGTTCAACTTTTTTCATGACTTCCCAAACTGCTCAAGTAATGCTTCAATATCATCAGTAGATGCCAACTCATTATGTGTGTCACCAGCGATATGTTGAGCTGATGAGACTCTTTTTTCATCATCTATTCTTCCCTCAAAAAGGGTGTTCATATATTTTGAGAGTGCGCGCATTACATTTATAACTCGCTCTATTTTTTGGCGATGAATATCTTGATATTGCATAATATCCATAACGCTCATAATCGAATCTCCACTAACTTGTAGCATCTCTAAAGTCTGCTTCATATCTTCTTGTGCGGATTCATTTTTTTCTAACTGAGCCTTAAAAGCTTCAACATCAGGAAATCTAGCACTAAGCTTACTAAAGAGCTCAACATTGGAAGATATAACCTCTAAAATATCTTGGGCATTTGACTCTTTTTCCAGCATATCATTACTAATAGTCTCTATAATGTCAAAAATTTCACTTGCTTTTTCTTCGCTCTCTTTTGTCACATCATCTAGTTGATGCACCATTTTATTTTCATCTGTAGCTGGTAGTGGCCAGTGATGAGATGTTTTTTCATTATATCCAACAGGAAGCTCCCTATCCGAGGAGTCCTCTTCATCATCTGTTTTGGAGGCTGATTCTTCTACACTATCATCTTCAAAGTCGTCAAAATCATCGATCTCTCCATTCATCATAGCATCTAATTCTTCTTGAGTCATTTTATTTTCCCTAGCCAAATTTATTTATTGTCACTATAATATCATAAAATTGTATAAGTTTTATTTTAGAGGACCAAAATGATAGTCGATTTACACAACCATACTCCACTTTGTAATCACGCCGAGGGTGAACTGTTTAAATATGTTGAAAAAGCTATAGCATCTGGCACAAAATACTTTGGTTTTGCTGATCATGCGCCTATGACATTTGACACAAAATATCGTATGAGTTTTGATGAGATGCAAGGCTATGAAAGAGAAGTACAAGATCTAAAAGAGAAGTATAAAGATAAAATAGAGATTCTCTTAGCTTATGAAGTTGACTTTCTTAATGGATATATGGACAAAAGAGTCTTAGAAGCGGATGTTGACTACCTTATAGGTTCTGTGCATTTTATAGATGAGTGGGGCTTTGACAATCCTGAGTTTATAGGTCATTATGAACATGAAGACATAGATGTGATTTGGCAAAAATACTTTGATGCCATAAGAGATATGGCAAAGAGCGGTCACTTCAATATAGTTGGGCATTTAGACCTTATAAAACTATTTAAATATATGCCAAAAAAAGATATAAGCCTTATCGCAAAAGAGGCACTACAAGCTATAAAAGACGCAGATATTGTAATAGAGTTAAATATGGCAGGATTTAGAAAACCAGTAGCTGAGCAATATCCGTCCATCAGCCTCCTAAGAGACGCTTATAAATTAGATATTCCCATCACTTTTAGTTCAGATGCACACGCCCCTGAGCAAGTCTCTCTCTTTAGTAAGGAGCTTGTAAAACTAGCTCGTGATATAGGTTATACAGAGTGTGCAATCTTTAAAAAGAAAAAAAGAATTATGATAGAGTTTTAACTCTTAGTATTTACAAGCCACATAGAAAACACATCTAAGTAGTCCCAAAAACTCTCTATATACTCTTTGGTTATCCCCTCATCTACAAGGGCTTCTAAGAGTGGGGCATAGAGTGCCAACCATGATTTACGACCCTCTTCATCGATGCGAAATGGAGCGTGTCTTCCAACCATTCTAGGCTCACCACGACTCTGTTCAAAATATCTTGGCCCTCCTGAAACTTGAATAAGAAAATCAAAAGCGTGTTGCTTTGCATCATCAAAATCCTCCTCATCATGAACAGGAAACAAAAATGCTATATCGCTTGTCTTTATAAGATCATAGTGGTCATAAACCAGCTTTTTAAATCTCTCTTGTCCTACTTCATGTAAAAATCCAGGATGAGGCTTCGTAACCGGTGGTCTAACGCCTATTTCTCCATCACTTATTGTTAATTTCATAAAAACCCTTAAAAAATTTGTTAGAATTATACAAAAAAAAAGAAACAATAATGAATGTATCCCCAGATTTCACTCCACCCATAAAACTTATGAAGCCATATTTTTTACTTACATCTTTTTTCTACCTATTAAGTATGTTTTGGCTGTTTTTTATAAACCCGCAAAATTCACTTGATGACTTTTCTATCATAGCGTGGGTGCATCTATATATGCTAGGCTTTGTTATGATGGCGATATTTTCAGCCATGGCACAACTAGGTCCAGTTGTAACTGAAACAAGGCATCATAAGGTCTCTGTTTTTAAGTATATTTGGATCTTTTTAACTCTAGGTTTGAGCTTGTTACAAGTTGGCTTTTATGTAGATGCTAAGCTTTTACTCTACGGTGGTGTTTTAGTCTTAGTAGCTATACTTATCTATATAGTTGAGTTTTTTTTAACACTTAGAAATGCCAGAAGAAAAACAACCATAACTACTGCCATGAAGACGAGTAACTTTTTTTTACTCCTTGGCATCATTTACGGTCTTGTTATGGCACTAGGTTTTAACTCTTATCTTGATATAGAAACTCACTCCCTCTTAAAAGCTCACACTTTTGGACTGCTTGTAGGTTTTGTAACACTTATAATAATGGGCATCTCCATCATCCTAGTTCCAATGTTTGGTTTTAGTAAACGCATAAGCGATGATGAGTTTGCTAAGAGCTTTTATACTCTTAGTCTCGGCGTTATACTTATGTTAGCATCACCTCTGTTTTTAACCACCCTATTAGAATTTGCATCTTATGGTCTGACTATTATAGCCATACTGCTCTATTTTTTTCAACTAGTAAAGATGACTAAGTCTAGAAAAAAAGTAGTTCATGATATCTGGGCTAAATCCATTTATGTGGGTTTTAGCTCTTTTATAGCCTCATTTTTACTCTTTATTATTTATCTTATAAACCAAGATGCAGAGATATTAAAAGTGGCTTCTTGGATTATGCTAGTTGGTTTTTTTGGTTTTTTGATTATAGGAAATCTTTATAAAATCATTCCATTTTTACTATGGTTTGAGATTTACTCGCCACTTATAGAAGAACAAAATGTTCCGATGCTTCATGAACTTTTACCATCAAAACTTCCAACTTTGCAGTTTATTTCTTCTACTATTGGTCTAGTGTTTTCATCTTATGGACTACTTATAAGAGAACCTGCCATCTTCTACGTAGGTGCCACTTCCTTGCTACTTGGAGCTACTTTCTTTGCTCTTACTGTATATAAAATGTTTGCAAAAAATTTATAAAGTCCTTTTAAAGATTAGCTTTGTATAATACTTCCATATAAATATAATAAGGAAATTGTGATGAGTAAATATTTAGAATTAACTGGTGCAGATTTTGAAGCGACTTTAAGTGAAGGTGTATCTTTAGTAGACTTTTGGGCTCCATGGTGTGGACCTTGTCGTATGATTGCTCCTGTGATTGAAGAGTTAGCTGAAGACTTTGATGGCAAAGCTAAAATCTGTAAAGTAAACACTGATGAAGAGCAAGATATCGCTGTTAAATTTGGTATCCGTTCTATCCCAACTATCATGTTCTTTAAAGATGGAGAAATGGTAGATCAAGTTGTTGGAGCACAATCAAAACAAGCTCTAGCTGAAAAAATCAACGCTCTTTTAGCGTAGAGTTTAAGTAGTGTCAAGAGTAAGAGGCAAGAGTCTCTTTTCTCTCTCTACTCTTCTAGCTTCATTTTTTGGTGCCGCTATGATAGCTGCTGCCTTTGCTTACTTCAACTATAAATTTGCAGAGTATAAGTTTATAGACTTTAAAGAGTTTATTTTTTATGAAAAAAGTGATATTTTTCATCCAAAAGAGGATAAGTATATAGTTATCTTTTACAGTTCCAAAGATCCAAACACTATGGAACAACTCTCTCAAACAAAACTTAAACTTCCTATCCTAGCCATCGATTACTACAATGAAGTTAGACAAAACACACAAGGCACTACTTTTTTAAGAAGTGGAACAAAGACTTCACTAAGCTTTATACAACGTTTTAATATATACGATTCCCCTTCTATCTTTTTTATAAAAAAATCACAAGAGCAGATTTATAAACAAGATAGTATGATACGAAAATTAGATAATTTAAAAGAGTTAGCCTCTCAAGTTGAGTCTTTATAAGCTTTAGTGGATTTTGAACTTTGTTCAAATATCGTGATAAACGCATGAAGGATTCCCTTCATTTTACAAAGAAAAATTAAGGAAAGAAGAATGTCAAATATTTTAGATTGTGCAATAATAGGTGGCGGGCCTGCTGGCCTTACAGCAGGATTATATACAACCCGTGGTGGTTTAGAAAATGTCGTAATGTTTGAAAAAGGTATGCCTGGCGGGCAAATCACTCAAAGTTCAGAGATAGAAAACTATCCAGGTGCAACTGGTGAGATAACTGGAATGGAGCTTATGGAGCCATGGCCTGAGCAGTGTCAAAGATTTGGTCTAAAACATGAGATGGTAGAGGTTACAAAAGTCTCTAAAGAAGGTGATTTATTTAAAATCTACAAAGGTGATGGAACTGTAGCAGATGCTCATAGTGTTATCATCTGTACAGGTTCATCTCCAAGACGCGCTGACTTTGCTGGCGAAGATGAGTTTTTTGGTCGTGGCGTGAGTACTTGTGCTACTTGTGATGGATTTTTCTATAAAGGTAAAGAAGTGGCAGTTATTGGCGGTGGAGACACAGCCCTAGAAGAAGCACTCTATCTTGCAAAAATCTGTACTAAAGTATATCTCATTCATAGAAGAGATACATTTAGAGCATCTCCAAATACTGTAGAGAGAGTGAAAAACTCTGATAAAATAGAGCTTGTTTTAAACTCCACTCCAGATGAAGTATATGGTGACAAGATGGGCGTAACTGGCATCAAAGTTAAAAATAAAGATGGCGAAATCCGTGATCTTTCAGTCCCTGGTGTATTTACTTTTGTTGGAAACGATGTAAATAATCAAACTCTTATGCAAGAAGATGGTAGCTTTTTATGCGACATGAATGCTAAGGGTGAAGTTATAGTTGATATTAGCATGAAAACTTCTGTAGCTGGCTTATTTGCTGCTGGAGATATGAGAATAGCAGCTCCAAAACAAGTTGTAAGTGCAGCAGGAGATGGTGCAGTAGCAGCTCTTCAAGCTATCTCTTATGTAGATGAGAAGCTAGCTTAATAATTCTTTAACCTAGTCACACCTCTCCTGAGGTGTGACTCATTCGGCAGTTTCTTATGCGTTCCACCTCAGGAGAGGTGCAACGAGAGAGAGTTAACAAGGCTTTTGGAAGCGATGCTTTAGCTTCGCACTGTACGGCTTCAAAGCAAAGAAGAGGCTCGCTTCTAAAAAGTCTATCAAAGTAAATAAGAGGCACAAGTGCCGAGAGCTTCCTGCTGAGGGAAACTCAGCGCGCACGACGGAGTACCCTTGGGGTATTAGCGTAGTAAAACGGACTTGTTCGTTTTGCGTGACAATTAAATGGGGAAAAGGTTCCCTTAAATTTATGGAATAAATTAAAGGAAAAATGTATGGTAAGAGTTGGGGTTTTTGGTGCAAATGGTAGAGTTGGTCAATTGATTATAGAGGATTTGAAAAAGACTGATGATATTAGCCTTAGTTCAGTATTTGTTAGAAATAAACTAAACTTCTCTATAGATCCATCGATACTCGTAAGTACAGATGTAAAATCATTTTTAAAAGCTTGTGATATCGTTATAGATTTCTCTCTTCCTGATGCTTGTGAAGTCTTGCTTGAAGCTGCTATAGAGACTCCCACACCTCTTGTTATTGGAACTACTGGGTTAAGTATGCATCAGCTAAATCTACTTAAACAAGCAAGTGAAAATATGCCTGTTCTTTATGCTACAAATATGTCTTTGGGTGTAGCGCTTTTAAATAAACTTGTTTATCAAGCATCAGCTGCCTTAGAGGGTTTTGATATAGAGATAGTTGAGATGCACCACAAACATAAAAAAGATGCGCCTAGCGGAACTGCTCTTACTCTAGGAGAATCGGCTGCATCTGCTCGCGGACTTGACTTAGATAAAGTTCGTATAAGCGGTAGAGATGGTAACATTGGTGAGCGAAGCAAAGATGAAATCTCTGTTATGGCTCTAAGAGGTGGTGATATTGTAGGTCGTCATACTGTTGGTTTTTATAATGATGGGGAGTTTATAGAACTAAACCATACGGCAACTTCTAGAAACACTTTTAGCAAAGGTGCCATTAGAGCAGCATCGTGGTTAGTTGGGAAAAAAGCTGGTCTTTACTCTATAAGTGATTGTTTAGAGTTATAAGTATTATAAAAAATTTAAGACAAATCGAGTATACTTCCAAAATCAATAAAGTGTGGGCTTAGTGTTTAGAGCCTTGCTCGAGAACGTCATAATAATAGAACAAGGAATAAATTTTGCGAGAAGATGTTAATGAAAAGTGTGCAGTTGTAGGTATTTACGGTCATAAAGAAGCTTCAAGACTAGCTTACTTTGCGCTTCATGCACTTCAGCATCGCGGACAAGAAGCAGCAGGAATAAGCTCTGCTGATGGAGAGAGGCTCTACACCATCAAAAAACGCGGCTTAGTTATGCGCGTTTTTGATGAGGCTAAACTAAAAACACTTAATGGCTCAAGTGCTATTGGCCACACTCGCTACTCTACTGCTGGAAATGACTCTATCTTAGATGCTCAACCAGTATTTGCCAGATATGACTTAGGTGAGATGGCAATAGTTCACAACGGAAACTTCACAAACGCTGATGAGATTAGAAATAGACTTATAGAAAAAGGTGCGATTTTTCAAACCTTTATGGATACAGAAAACCTTATTCATCTTATAGCAAAGAGTGAGAAGAGAAAACTTCTAGCTAGAATTATAGACGCTGTTCAAAGAATTGAGGGTGCATTTTCACTTGTCTTTTTAAGTAGAACAAAGATGTTTGCAATGCGAGATCGTCACGGTTTTCGCCCACTAAGTCTTGGCCGTCTTCCAAATGGTGGCTATATTGTTGCATCTGAGACCTGTGCATTTGATCTTGTTGGCGCTGAGTTTATAAGAGATGTAGAACCAGGTGAACTTCTGATTTTTGAAGAAAATAAAGAGCCTATAAGCATAAAAGTTTTTGAGCCAACTCCAAAACACTGTATATTTGAGTATGTTTATTTCTCAAGACCAGATTCAATGGTTTTTGGTCAGTCAGTTTATAAAACAAGAAAAGCTATGGGAAAAGAGTTGGCACACATAAAACCTGTAGAAGCAGATCTAGTTATTCCTGTTCCTGATGGTGGCGTCCCAGCTGCTATTGGCTACTCTCAAGAGAGTGGCATCCCTTATGAGATGGGAATTATGAGAAATCACTATATTGGACGAACTTTTATAGAGCCAACTCAAGAGATGCGAGATCTAAAAGTTAAGATGAAACTCTCGCCTATGACAGATATCATCAAGGGCAAAAAAATCATTGTTATTGATGACTCTATCGTTCGTGGAACTACTTCAAGAAGAATAGTTAGAATGTTAAAAGAAGCTGGGGCTAGTGAAGTTCATATGCGCGTCTCCTCTCCTCCAACTACAGATCCATGTTATTATGGTGTAGATACTCCAAACAAAGATAAACTTATAGCTGCAAATATGAGCGTAGATGAGATATGCAAGTTTATTGGAGCCGACTCATTGGCTTACCTAGATGAAGCAGCACTCTTAAGAAGTGTAAATTCTAAAGGTGACAACTACTGTACAGCCTGTTTTACTGGCAAATATATCGTTTAAAATCACACCAATATTCTAATATATAAGAGTCTTAACAAAGGCTCTGTGATGAGAAGGAAAATAAAAGTGCAACAAATCTATACTTTTGGCAACTACTTAAAATCCAAATATGGATGCAAAGTTTATAAAGTTGGCATAAATATTTCTGGTTTTACTTGCCCAAATATAGATGGGACAGTTGCAAAAGGTGGCTGCACCTTTTGTCAAAATGACTCATTTAGCGCAAGTACTGGAGAGACTCAAGAGTTAAAAGGCTTTCATTTAAATCTAACATCTCAACACAATCCAAACCTAGATAAACAACTCCTACAACTCCAAACTCAGTTTGAGAGCATCTCTAAGAGACAAAAAGATGAGTATGGGGCGGAGAAATTTATAGTTTACTTTCAATCTTTTACAAATACTTATGCGCCATTTCCTACACTAAAGGCTCTTTATGATAAAGCTCTCTCATTTGAAAATGTAGTTGGGCTTAGCATCGGAACTCGCTCTGATAGCATAACCGATGAGACCCTAGAGTACTTGGCAAAACTAAACAAAGATAAAGAGATTTGGGTGGAGTTTGGGATTCAATCCATCTACGATGAGACACTTAAAAAGATCAATCGTGGACATACAAGCGAGATGAACAGAGAGTGGATAAAAAAGTCTAAAGCGTTAGGCTTAAATGTTTGTGGGCATCTTATATTTGGACTCCCTGATGAGACACAAGAGATGATGCTCTCTACTGCTAAAGAAGCGTATGGATGGGGGATTGACTCTGTTAAGTATCATCCTCTATATGTTGTTAAAAAAACATCTTTAGCAAATGACTTTTTAAGGGGAAAATTCAGACCCATAAGTGAAGATGAGTATCTTGAAGTATTGGTAAAAGCCTTGCAGATGAAACCGTCAAATGTATCAGTTCAAAGGGTTACCGCTGGGATAAATGACTCATCACTACTCGCACCTGACTGGTGCAGAGATAAAAATTCTCAAATTAGAAATATAAATCAAGCACTAAAACCATTAGGGCTTAAGTATTAGTGACCTTTGACTGTAACAAAATCTGCTACACTAGTAAAGTATGGTGGCCAGTCAAAGTAAACTCTAAAAGGCTCGGCTTGCCCAGGTTTTAAATTTTTTGCAACTACAAACTCTTTTATTATAGTTTGTGGTTTATATGAGAGATTTGCTCCACCTGTAAAAAAGCCAAAAAATCCGCTAGATTTAAAATAATTTCCACCTTTTACATTTCCAGTAGCATGACCTTTATTTATTAGCTTAATCTCAACTATAACCTCACCAATCTCATGATTACCATCATTTTTGACTATTCCGCTATATGAAATTTTTTCTATGCTCAGTAGTCTTTTGTTCTCAACTTTAAATACAGATACCTTTTTTGTGTACTTATCTACTAAAATTAGCGAAAATACTCCCAATAGTGTACTTATAAGAGCTGTTGATATAATTATAGGAAAAACAAGTTTTTCCTCTTTTTGCTTATATGCTGAAAATATCCCACCTGCAAAAATCAAAACCACAATAAGTAAAGCTAAATAGTGCCAATAATTAAATAGTGTTGTTAGTTGCATTTTGCCCCAATAGTGATATTGTAATCACCTTCATAGTTGTAAGGTTCTACTATAATCTTAAACTCCCTACTCTCACCTATATCTATATTTTGCTCTGTTATTTTGCTTGTAACTATTGGTTTAAATGAGTAGATATAGCTCTTAAAGCTATTTGTACTCACTTTTATAGCACTAGCTTTAATGCTGCATCTATTAAAAAATCTCTTTGATTCATTAGTGATAAGCCCTTTAACAACTATAGCATTATTAAAGTTTAATTTCTTCTCGCTGAGTAGTTGTGTGCTATGTTTATATAGATACTCATGCATCTTGACATATCCTATGGTTGGGACTAAGAAGAGGATGCTAAAGGATAAAAGTACGACTAAAACAGCAATTGCTGTCTTTTGTCTAAGTATGATTCCTAAAATAATTAAAAGAATAAAGAGTATAAAAGAACTACCAAAGAGGATAAGGTCATAAACAATAAGCTCTTTTACAAAGGTAGTTATCTGTGTTTTCATATCTCTTAGTTACTTCTTGAATTTTTTTCTGCTATCCCGCTCATATTAAATCTTCGAGATAGTTCTTGTTTTATACGCTCTGGAGAGATATTTTTAACACCAAGAGCTACTAGCATATGGTATGTTAAATCCGCTGCTTCATATATCATCTCGGCTTCATCATCATCTTTATAAGCTAAACAAAATTCACCTGCTTCTTCTATGACTTTTTTAAGTATAGCATTGTCACCTTTAGAGATTAGAGCGGCTGTCCATGAAGTGCTAGCATCTGCACTCTTTCGCTCTTGAATCGTATGGTAGAGTGTATCTATAACTCCATACATCTCTTTAGTATCAACTTCTATCTCTGTGCTAGCTTGGAGTGTTTCAAGCTCCGTAAAAAAACAAGATCTTCTGCCAGTATGACATGCCACACCCTCTTGAACTACTTTTATAAGAAGTGTGTCATTGTCACAATCGATATAAAAAGAGTCTATCTTTTGAATATGGCCGCTTGATTCGCCCTTTTTCCAGATGCGCTGTTTGCTTCTAGAGAAGTAGTGAGCTATTTTACTCTTTAGTGATAGCTCTAATGCTTCTTTATTCATATAGGCCATCATTAAGACTTCGTTATTTTCGACATCTTGGACTATAACTGGCAAAAGTTCACACTTTTGCCAATCTACTCTCTTTAGAGACTCAGAAAAACTCATTACTCAGCCGTTGTTCTTTTCTTAACATCTTTTGTATCAACCCAGATATTAGGAGTCGAACCACCAGGTGTTAAAAATATTTTAGCATCTGTGTTTACTTTTAATGCTTCGTTAAACTGACCTTGAACTTTTAACTGCTCAAGCTCTAAAAGCCTAGGAGTTAGTGATTGCGCTATAAGTACGTTTGCCTTCGCTTTTGCATCTGCTTCGATAGTTACAGCATCAGCTATACCTTGAGCTTCAATTCTAGCTTTTTGAGCTACACCCTCAGCTTCTGCTGCACGTCTAAGTGCTTCTTGCTTAGCTCTTGCAACTTCTTGCTCTGCTCTTTGCACCTCTTGTTTTGCAACTTGAACGCGCTCTATTTGCTCTTTTACTTTTGTAGGAAGGCCAATTTGACGGAGTTGAACTGATTGTAAATCTGCTGGTGCATTTTCAAGACCTGAAACACTTAGTCTTACATCTTTATCTATCTCTAAAGCTATTTGATTTCTAAGTTGTGGAAGTGATTCTGCATCATATCTACCTACAACATTACGAACAACATCTCTAACAACAGGAGTGATAATCTTCTCTTCCCAGCTAAAACCCCAGTTTGAAATAGTTTGAGCTGCAAACTGAGAACTTAGTCTATACTGAACAGTTAGCTCAATAGTAACAGGAAGTCCCCTTTTGTCTAGAACTGTAATAGCTGGTTTAGAACCTATTCCAGAACTCATTCCAGCATTAGCCTCAACAACTGTAGCATAGTTGATGATACGAACTTTAGTATCAACTACATAGACTTTTTGAATCACTGGGATTATAAAATGAAGACCTGGCAGGAGTGCCTGATCTTGATACTTACCATTTGTACTTAAAATTCCTCTCTCACCCTCTTGGATGATAGTAAAAGGTTTTGCTAGCACTAACAAAAGAACTACAGCGATTAAAAAGTAAGCTATACCTGCTTTACCACCACCAAAGTTAAAATCTATCTTAGGAAATTGTGGGCCACCGCCACCAGAGCCTCCTCCTGATTTTTGGTTAGGACCGCTACTCTGGCTTTTTTTCTTGTTAAAATAATCATTCATATCTGATGCCATTAAAATATTCTCCTCTTTCATTTTTTATTCTTTCCTTTAATTTATTTTATAAATTTAAGGGAACCTTCTCCCTATTCATTTATCACGCCAAAGAAACAAGTCCCTTTGGCTACGCTATCGCTTGTATTCCTTCGGCAGGAAGCCCACGGCACTTGTGCTTTTTGTTTACTTGATACACTTTTTTGAAGTAAGGTTTTTAGAAACGAGAAACCAATGGCACTCTCGTTGTACCTCCCCTGAGGTGCAACGCACTACACTTCACTCAATGTTAGTTAACATAAGTCAAATAGTGTGCATACTTTTCATTGCGGCCAAATACTATATCATAGTAAGCGCTTTGTAGTTTTTCTGTCATTACTCCACGAGCACCATTGCCTATCTCTCTAGCATCTACGAGTCTAACAGGTGTGATTTCAGCTGCTGTTCCAGTTAAAAATGCTTCATCTGCAATGTAAATTTCTTCTCTAGAAATTTTACGGCGCTCAACTTTTATACCCATATCTTGTGCCATCTCTATAACTGTTTTTTGAGTTATGGAGACTAGAGCATTATCGGCTGGAGGAGTTACAAGAGTACCGTTTACAACCATAAAAAAACTAGCTCCAGATGCTTCTGCCACATAACCCTGATCATCTAAAAGCAGTGCTTCATCATATCCACAATCAATAGCCTCATACTTCGCCATTTGAGAGTTTAGGTAGTTTGCAGCTGCTTTTGCCTTACCCATGTTTGAAGTGTTTGATGGTCTATTCATCGAAGCAATTTTAAGCTTAATGCCTTTTTGAAGTCCCTCTTCACCAAGATAAGCACCCCATTCCCAAGCACTCATAACAGTCTCAACTGGGGCATTTTTATGATAAACACCCATAACTCCGTAGCCTAAAAATGCAAAAGGACGAATATAGACGTTATCACCTGTAAATTCATTTTTTCTTACAAGTTCGATTTGAGCTTTGTTCATCTCTTCAACACTATAAGGAATGTCTATAAGAGTCATTTTAGCAGACTCTTTTAGTCTCTTAGTATGGTCATTTAGGCGAAAAATCGCATAACCTTTCTCAGTTTTATAAGCTTTTGTGCCTTCTATTACACCATTTCCATAATGAATTGTGTGTGATAATACATGTACCTTTGCATCATGCCAAGCTACAAACTCTCCATTCATCCAAATATATTTGGCTGCGTCCATTGTTTCTCCAATTATTACTTTTAAAATTGTTGATATTTTAGCTAAATTGCTATTTATTAAGTATTAAGTATGTTTTTAAGGGTATAAAGAGTGGGTATATAGGGGGAAAGTTAAGCTCACAAAACTTGAGCTTAACTAGATTTATTTTACCAATGAACCTCAGCGGTAACCATTGCAGCATCCCAATCTTGAGTTGGAGCACCTTTATAATTTCTATTATCGCTAGCCTTATATGATTGACCTGAGAGCAGCCATTTTAAGTTTTTGTTTTGTTGCCAAGCTACACCATAAATAGCACTATTTGTTTTATTTTTTAATTTACTAACTTCATTTTCTGATTCCCACGTATCGTAACGGCCAATAATAGAAAACTCTTTTTGAACTCCAAAACGAAGTGTAGAGTTTACTGAGTAACCTTTACCATTAAACTGACTTGTACCTAAGCCTTTATCTGCACCATCATTATCTGCTTGAATATACTGTGCAGCTATTAAAAAGTTTGGCATATTATAAACAGTATGAAGTCCTAATATTTTGTAGTCATAAACTTTATTAACACCATTTACCATTACTTCATTTTGAGAGTTATCAATATTGTATTGACCATAAAATGAAGCATCAAAGTAGCTATCTTTGTTAGCCTTTCTTTTTGTTTTACCATTTCCTAAAAATGCCCCTGTAAATCTCCACTCAGCAGAGTTTCCACTACCAATTGTATTTTCATCTGTAGTTCCATCTTTACCATGATAACCCTCACCATTAAATATTCCCACTTCAGATGTAAAATAATCAGTTTTTGTTTTAAAGTTAAACCCTAAATCTGCAGAGTTTGTAAGATGTCCAGCCTCACCAGATTCAATGAAAACTTTAGAAATTGAGCGCATCCACCAACCCTGATGCTCTTCATAATCTATCCAAGGACGATGAGCCATACCTATTTCAACACCAGTATATGGTAAAACTTTATCTAGATAAAGATAAGCATACTTAGCAAAAATATCTGAATAATCAGAGTTACCCGAACTATAGGTAGCATCTAATGTAACTCGAAAGTAAGACTTTGGATTTTCAAGTAAATGAGCTTTAACTTGAACATAGTTTCTTCTCATTTCAAAGTTTCCTGTTCCGTTTTGAGCCTTTGGTCCACCATCTAAAACACTAAGATTTTTTTTATCTTTATATGTATAACCAAAATAGTGAGTACCACTAAATTCTAACTTTGAACTTTTTGAAAAAAGCGGAGTCTCTTTGCTCTTTAGCTCTACTCTATCCTCAGCTGAAGTTGTAAAGACTTGACCTTTATCGTCTGTGTAAAACTTAACATCGCTTGCATCTACTCCAAGAGCAGATATTGTTAATATTGCCAAAGATGACAAGATTGTTTTTTTCATTTTTTTATTTCCTTTTTTTAGTTGTGTAAGTATAAAATAGATTTATTACATCAAGATTACATTAACTTAAGTATAGGTAATATATAAATATTTAAAGGATATTTATGCGTTATGAAGATTTACAAAAAGCTCTTGATAGTTTAAATATTGTTACAAGAATGACTCAAAGTGAGTTAAAAAATCAATATCTTAGACTATCAAAAAAGCATCATCCAGATATGCCAGATGGTAGCGATGAGAAGTTTAAAGAGATTTCAGAAGCATATAAACTCATACAAAATTATATGAGAACATATAGATTTTCACTAGATGAAGATGAATTTTACTCTCAAAACCCTCTCGCAAATAGACCAGATGACTGGTTTAAAAGTTTTAACTCTTAACTTCTTCTCTAAGTGAGTATTGAAACATTTTCTCCATTGCGATAGCTTCATCTCGTCCATATACTATGATTTCATCATCAACTTTTAGTTCTTCATTTGGTATCTGATCTTTATAATCAACAAAATTTAGTATGTGCTTTATACAGTTTAATCTTGCTTTTTTCTTATTGTCACTCTTAACAATAGTCCACGGTGCAAATTCTGTGTGAGTTTGACTTAGCATCATATACTTTGCAAGTGAGTACTCATTCCAAAGTCTTTGTGATTCTTTATCTACTTCTGAAAACTTATACTGTTTTAGTGGATCTGTCTCTCTTGCTTTAAATCTTTTTGCTTGTTCATTTTTTGAAACTGAGAAGTAAAACTTAAAAA